>OJBX01000038.1_pt1 | contig 123078 bp, 114 predicted proteins | sample 1590751 | NCBI WGS metagenome assembly OJBX01 (sample SAMN05416780, study PRJEB24817) | seawater metagenome | isolation source: Sea water | place: Canada:Atlantic | collected 2013-07
AGATTTCTGCCTGTCTCGTGGGCTCGGAGATGTGTATAAGAGACAGTCCCTGGACCGCATGGAGTGGGAGCATCTACAGCGTGTACTGAACGCAAACGATGGCAACATTTCTGCCACGGCGCGCGCACTGGGCATGCACCGCCGCACGCTGCAGCGGAAACTACAGAAGCGCCCGGTACGTCGCTGAGCGCCGATCGGCTAGCGATCGCGAAACACCGGCGGGCGTCGCTCGACAAAGGCCAGCCCCGCTTCCGCTGCATCCTCGCTCAGGCCAAGCAGGGTCTGGTGACGATCTTCCATGGCCATGGCCGCCTGCAGGCTGGGGGCATCAATGGCGTAGTTCAGCGCCTCTTTGGTCAGGCGCAGGCCCATCGGCGTCGCCGCCAGCATGTCGTCGATATAGCCCTGCGCCTCGGCCGCCAGCCCGTCCTCTGCCACCACGCTGGACACCAGGCCGGTGGCAAGCGCGCGCGGAGCGTGAATGAAGCGTGCGGTCAACAGCAGCTCTGAAGCCAGCGCAGCACCGACCAGGCGTGGCAGGAAATAGCTGCTGCCCATATCGCAACCGGTCAACCCGATGGACAGGTACGCGGCATTCATGCGTGCCGACTCAGCGGCGATACGTATGTCGGATGCCAGCGCCAGGCTGAAACCGCCACCACAGGCGGCGCCCTGCACCAACGTGATAACAGGCTGCGGGCAGGCACGCATGGCCTGGTAGATACTCGCAATGCGACGCTGCACCTTCCAGATAGCGCGCGGGGAACGCGGCTGCGGATTGAACTCGGGCTCGGTGAGATCCAGCCCCGCACAGAAGTTGCGTCCGGCGGCCCGCAGCACGACCACCCGTACCTCCTCGCGGTCACGCAGTGCGGTAAAGTAGGTCAACAACGCATCAACCAGCGCAGCATTCAACGCATTGCTGCGCTCCGGACGGTTCAGGGTCAGCCATTCGACCGGGCCATGTTGCTCAATCAAAAGTGGGGTGGCTGTCTCCATGGGACAGGGATCCTCGCAATTTTTCCCGTTAGTTTACCCGGCGATGGCAGCGCTTGCCCGCCTGCAAAGCTCACGCAGCAAGACGTCTCCCGCCGCTGCCATATCCAGTGCGCCAGCGGCGACAGCCTCCAGATGTGTGTCGGCAGCTCCCGAAGCAAACAGCTGATCCAGCTCTGCCTCCAGACGTGCGTCGATCAGGCCATGCAACTCGGCCCGCAGCTGTTGTTGACGACGTGACGCCAATTCCCCGGACAGGGTGATGGCTTCGCGGTGTGACGCAATCGCTGCCCAGAGATCCGCCGCGCCACGACCCTCACTTGCCACCGTCTCGACAATCGCCGGCCGGCGCTCCGCCGGCAGGGAGGCAAGCGCACTTTCCAGATCCCGCCTGGTCGCCTGCAGGCCAGCCTTGTCGGCTTTGTTGATCACGAATATATCCGCGACTTCCATGAGCCCCGCCTTGTTGGCCTGAACCTCATCGCCCCAACCCGGGTTGAGTACTACCACAACAGTGTCCGTGGTGGATGCCACGTCCAGCTCCACCTGCCCTACCCCAACCGTCTCGATAAGAATCAGTGGCCATCCACAGGCTTCCAGCAGGCGCCGGGCACTGCGGGTTGCCACGGCAAGCCCTCCGAGCTGGCCACGGGACGCCATCGAACGGATAAATACCTGGCTTGATGCAGCGTGCGAATGCATGCGCACGCGGTCGCCCAACAGGGCACCACGACTCAGAGGCGATGTCGGGTCCACTGCAAGCAGGGCGACACGCCCCGCATCCGCCAGCGCTTCACCCAGCAGCGTATTCACCAGCGTGGACTTGCCGGCACCGGGCGCCCCGGTGATACCCACGGTATAGCCCCCGGCGCCGCGAGAGGATAACCCCCGCTCTACGGATGCCGCGGCGTCACCGCCGCGCTCCAGAACGCTGATCAGACGCGCGAGCGCACCGCGATCGCCGGCACGTGCCCGCTCCAGTAGCTGGTCTGTGTCCTGCGCTGATAGCTGGCTCACCGCCATTCCCCGTCGCTCAGGCGGCACCCGTCAGGCGCATGGCGGCTGCGACGATGTCGGGCAACTGGCTACCCGGCGGGTAAACTTCAACGCCCAACCCCTCGAGCTTGCGCTTGGCATGGGGCGGCACCACACCACCGACAAAGATGGGCACTTCCGGCCTTGACTCACGCACCATGCCGATGGCGCGCACAGCGACGTCTACGTGGCCCCCAATATTCAGGCCGACAAGATCGACATCTTCGTCAATGCTCGCCTGCATCACTTCCTCAGGGCGCGCCATGCCGATCATAATGACTTCAAAACCCGCGTCACGCAGCGCCTTGGCAACAACGGTAGGGCCACGCCAGTGTCCGTCGAGGCCGGTCTTTGCCATCAATATGCGTTTTCCTGCTGTGCTCATGTGTATCGCCTCAGGTCTGAATTGGAGTCGCCCAGTCACCAAACACGGAGCGATAAACATCGCCGATTTCGCCCAGAGTCACCTCAGCGGCCAGGGCATCCATCATCGCGGGCATGATGTTTTCGCCGTCACGACAGACTGACTCCAGCGCCCCAAGCGCTTGCGAGGCGCCTTTCTCGTAACGCGTTCTGCGTACCTCGTGCAACCTCTCCAGGGCGACATCGTAGGCGTCGTCGACACCCATAAACCCGTCCACATCGAAGGGCGACACATCATCTTTGTGGTCGGTAACGCCGATGATGACCTGCTCTCCACTCTCCTGCTGACGGAAGTCTTCGCTCTGGTTCTCAGCGGCACGTTCATGCAACCAGCCGGAATCGAGGGAAGCGAGGAAGCCACCCTGCTCCATAATCTCGTCGAAGAATTCCCAGGCGCGCTCGACCAGTTCTGCAGTCAGTGTCTCAACGTAATAGGAGCCACCCAGCGGATCGGTCACTGCCTGGATATTGGTCTCTTCCTGCAGGATCTGCTGAATCCGCACGGACATCTGGTGGGCATGTTCGGAAGGGATGGACAATGCCTCATCGTAACCGGAAACTCCGAGGGACTGGACTCCGCCAAGCGCCGCCGCCAGGGCCATCACCGTGCCGCGTACGATATTGTTCAGCGGTTGCTGGTAGGTCATCCGTGAACCGGCGGTCACGCAGTGGATGCGCAGGTTGGCGACCTTGGGGTTGGTAATGCCATAGCGGCGTTCCAGAAGCTGCTGCCACATCAGGCGAGCCGCCCGCATCTTGCTGGCTTCCTCGAACAGATCCATGGACGCACGAAAATTCACACCGCCACAGGCGCGAGCCGCGTTCTCCAGTGACATGGTGTTACGGCGCTTGATTTCCTCGAGGTACTCAACGGCGTTGGCAAACAGGGCTCCGAGCTCCTGATAGGCGTTGAGCCCCGTGTCGGCGCCGTTATAGCCGGCGATGGAGACAGGCACCCAGCGGGGCAGATGTTTGTCACAGAATTCCATGATATCGGCATTGAAGCGCAAGCCGTCCCGGGTGGGAATCTGTTGCTTGGTGACGCACCCGAGGTAAGTCAGGAAGAAATCGCTCTGGCCGGTGCCGGGAAGACGTGCAAGGTCAACACCGCGCTGCTTCGCCACCGTCCAGTAGCCTGCAAGCGCAAAGGGTGCGTGTTGCACAACGGCGCCACCCGCATGGCCGTAGCTGGTCGCCAGGGGCAGATCCTTCATGCAGATGTCGATGTCGCGCACGCTCTGCATGACCGCCCCCGTCAGGCCTACATCCTCGCGGCGTGCCACGACATCGGGATGATCCACGTTGTAGCAATGGTCGCCCGTGTTGCGATCATGCTCCATGATGAACCCGGTTTCGCCTTGCTCCAGCAGGAAACGGATACGCTCGTTTTCGTCCTCTGGCTTGCCGAAGCCACTGAGCTGAAAGATACGCCAGGGCTTGGTTCGGTAGCCTGTCGGATAAGCTCCGCGGTGAAATGGGGATTCGCCGGGTGGTACAGCGACATGCTTGCGGTGAGACTCGGGAACGTCTTCGGGCGCATAGAAGTTCTTCAGATGCAGACCCGAAGCCGTGTTCCAAACCCTGCCGTTACCATTATTTGAATTCATAGGCGATTGCTGCAGTCGGGGTTAGAGGTCGCCAAACAATGTAGTACCGCCCCCAGCCTTTGTCTACCATAAATATTTTTTCCTTGACGATCAGTAAAAAAAGCTTACTCTTTGGCTACGCATGCCTCACCCAAAAAATAATGAGCACATCGGGAGCAGCTATGGCCATACAACCGAGCGTGGTGGGCCTGACCACAACGGAAAAAGTCTACCTCGGCGAACCCGCCGCAAAGGCGGTGGCGGCAGAAGCCGAGCGACTGCAGGCTGAGCGGGTGTTCCTGCTGGTCAGCCGCACCCTGAACACCCAGACAGACGAAATTGAACGCATCCGCAAGGCGCTGGGCCCTCGTGTCGCGGGGCTGTATGACGGCATGCCACCGCACGCCCCGCGCAGTGCTGTGCTGGCCGCTGCGGCCATGGCCCGCGATTCGCAGGCCGACATGATTGTCACCGTGGGTGGCGGCTCGATTACCGACGCCGGCAAGATCGTCAGTCTCTGCCTGAAGCACAACCTCCGGGAGCACGATGACCTCGAGCCTTACCACGTCTATGTCAACGACGAGGGCGAGGTCATAAAGCCCGAATTCGAGGGGCCCGATATCCCCGTCGTCATCTGCCCGACAACGCTTTCGGGCGGCGAGTTCAACCCCCTGAGCGGCGCTACGGATGAGAAGATCCATCACAAGCAGGGATTTGAACACCGTGATATGGCACCGGTTGCCGTGATCCTTGATCCCGCGCTCACCTTGCATACGCCGGAGTGGCTTTGGCTGTCCACGGGGGTTCGGGCACTCGATCACGCACTTGAGACACTGGGGTCACTGCAATCGAATGACTTCTGCGATGGTATGGCCGACTCTGCCCTGCGGCTTCTGATTGAGGGCTTGCCCGGGGTCAAGAACAACCCCGGGGATCTGGCGGCACGCCTGAAGTGCCAGGTTGGCGCGTGGCAATCAATGATTCCGGTGATTGCCGGCGTCCCCATGGGCCTGAGCCATGCGATCGGCCACATCCTGGGGGGCACCTGTGACGTGCCCCATGGCTATTGCTCATGCGTCATGGCGCCCGCCGTGCTGGCCTACAACGCCCCGGTCAACGGCGAGCGCCAGAAACGCATCAGCCAGTGCTTTGGTCAGCCGGACAGACCGGCCAGCGAACTGGTCGACGTATTCATTCGCAGCCTCGGCATGCCGCGCTCACTGCGCGAGGTCAACGTTGACAGCGACCGTCTGCAGCAGGTTGCCGAATACACGATGCTCGACCTCTGGGCGCGAACCAACCCGCGCCCCGTTACCGGCGCAGCTGATGTGCTGCCGGTACTGGAAATGGCGCTATAGCGCGTCGGAGGAATGCACAAGTGACCGCCGCCCGACCCGGAAAGAACCTCAAAGCGGAGCTCGCACTGTTCAAGCGGCGCCGTATCCGCGATGAGGCAAGTCATCTGTTTTTCCGGTTCGGGTACGAGGGCACAACCATCGATGCCATTGCCGACCAGCTGCAGGTCACCAAGCCTTTCATCTACAGCTACTACAAGAACAAGGGCGAGATTCTCTACGACATCGCCGAGGTTGGCATCAGCGTCTCTCTGGAGGCGCTGAACAAATCCCTGCTGTCGTCAGGGTCGCACTGGGACCGACTGAAGCTGGTCGTCGATCAGGTAGCGCGCCTGATCATCGAAAACCAGGAACACATCGTTGTGTATCTGCGCGAGGAGAAAAACCTCGAACAGGGCGCCGCGCGCCGGGTGCGCGAGAAGCGTTCCCTGTTTGACCACCGTCTCGCAGAACTGCTGACCAATGGTCACGCAGAGGGTGAATTTGACGTTGAGGATCCCGTCCTCACTGCCACAACCATTGGCGGAATGATGAGCTGGGTCGCGCTCTGGTACCAGCCGGGGGGAAGCTGGTCCGAAGCGGAAATCATCACGCATGTCATCCGCAGCGTTGCGAGGCTGGTTCTGCCACGCACCATGCCCACGACCAGAACCGCCGCCGGCAAGCGGCCCGCCACCCCGCAATGAACCGTTGATGGAGCTACGCCAATGACTGGCCACCAATGCGCCGATCCGAGGGTCCCAGACAGAGAAACCTGCGTGGTCAGGTATCTCATCGATCGTTGGGCAGAACAACAACCCGACCACGTGTACGCGATCTTTGACGATGGCAGACAATGGACTTACGCCGAACTGCGCGACCGGGTCAGACAGGTTGCCGGCGGCCTGCATGCCCGGGGAGTCCGTCAGGGCGACCACGTGGCGGTGTGGCTGTTTGGAGGCGCCGAGGGCATTCTCAGTTTTTTTGCCATCAATTACCTGGGGGCAGTTTTCGTGCCCTTCAACACGGCCTACAAGGGCAACCTGCTGGCCCATGTACTGGCCAACTCCGATGCCCGTCTGCTGATTGCACACGGAGAACTGGTCGAGCGGCTCGACGACATCGACACGGCGCTGATCGAAAAGGTACTGACCACCGGAACCACAAGCCCACAGATAAAACTGCCCTGTGAGCCGTTTTCTGCCCTGGCGTCGACACAGAATCAGCCCCCCGAACCCGACAGCCCGATAGAACCCTGGAATACCCAGTCCATCATTTACACCTCCGGCACAACAGGGCCGTCGAAAGGCGTACTCTCGTCCTATCTGCATTTGTTTACCAATGCAGGCCCGGAAACCTGGCACTTTATTACCGGCGAGGACAGGTTCCTGGTGAATATGCCGCTGTTCCATATTGGCGGCATGGGCATTATCTTCGTGATGCTGGCACGCGGCGGTTCGATCGCAGTCATGGAGAACTTCAGCACCGAGAGTTTCTGGCCTTTCGTGCGCGAAACCGAGACGTCAGCAGCCTTCCTGCTCGGTGTTATGGCCACCTTCCTGCTCAAACAGCCGGCGACAGAAGACGACAGAAAGCATGGACTGAAAAAGGTGTTCATGGTGCCACTGACCGAAGCGGCCAGCGAGCTGCACCAGCGCTTCGGTATCGACGTCTACACCATTTTCAACATGACAGAGATCTCTTCTCCCATCGTCTCCGAACCGAATCCCACCCGGCGCGGCACCTGCGGCAAAGTTCGCCCCGGTGTGGATGTGCGTCTGGTCGATGAGAACGACTGCGAAGTGCCGTTGGGCGACGTTGGAGAAATGCTGGTGCGCACGGATCGTCCCTGGGGCATGAATCACGGGTACTACAAGAACCCCGAAGCGACCGCCGAAGCCTGGCGCAATGGATGGTTCCACACCGGGGATTGTTTCCGTCAGGATGAGGAAGGCTTTTTCTATTTCGTCGACCGGCGTAAAGACGCCATCAGGCGCCGCGGTGAGAACATTTCATCCTTCGAAGTCGAAGCGGAGGTGGTCGCCTACCCCGCGGTGCGCGAAGCCGCTGCCTACGGCGTTCCCAGCGACGTCGGTGAAGACGACGTGATGGTGGCAGTCGCCGCAATTGAGGGGTCTGCGATTGATCCGGCTGAATTGCTCGATTTCCTGCAACAACGCATGCCCTACTTCATGGTGCCGCGCTACATCAGGATTCTACCTGAGCTGCCCAAGACACCTTCTGCGAAGGTGCAGAAGCACATCCTGCGTAGCGAAGCTGTGACGAAAGACAGCTGGGACAGAGAACAACACGGCGTATCGATTCGCCGGGAAAAACTCAAATAGAAGGCAATAACAAACTATTCAAAAACATCCACGCGCGAGGAACAAACATGCATAACACGATAAGAACAGGCATTTATGCAGGGCTGCTTGGCGCCCTGGCACTCTCACAAACCACCCTGGCGCAGAACACCCTCGAGGAGGTCGTGGTCACTGCGACCAAACGTTCGGTCAGCCTCGACGACTTTTCTGGTGGCGCCAACGTGATTGGTGCCGATGAACTTGGCCCCGGTGGCATCGAAAACGTTCGCGACATGCTGGTCGCGGTGCCCAACATGTCCATCGGCGACCAGTTTGGCTTTGCCCGCGTGTTCATTCGCGGCATCGGCATGACCAGCATCGATATCGGTGGCGAGGGTGCCGTCTCCTTCCTGCAGGACGGCGCCATTATCCCGCGTCCCGCCGCCCAGTTGGCGGGCATGTTTGATCTCGCACAGGTGGAGGTGCTGCGCGGCCCACAGGGCACACTCTACGGGCGCGGCGCCACGGCAGGTGCTATCAACCTGGTGACCAATAAACCCGGTGACGAATTTGGAGGCTACGCAAACCTCACGGCGGGCAACTACGGTCTGGGACTGTTTGAGGGCGCGGTCGATATGCCCATGGCGCCCGACTTCTCAGTCCGTCTCGCCACCAAGCTGGAAAAGCGTGACGGCTACGGCGACAACCTGTTTACCGGCAATGATGTCGACGACCGTGACGCTCAGGCCTACCGCGCGACCTTTGCCTACAATCCAGATGCCGCCTGGGATGCCACTCTGTCACTGCAGTATTATGAAGAAGACGATAACAACTTCGCCTTCCACTACTTTGGCCCCTCGCTGGGCACTGCGGGCGGCCTGCCGCCCGCAGTGCCTGTGCTTGGCGGCCGCACCGTGTTCGATGTCGGCGGCGACTTCTATGACATCAACTCGGACCAGGAAGCCATCAACACGCGCGAGGGCTACGGCGCCACACTGCTGCTCAACTTCGAACTCAGCGACAGCCTGAACCTTCGCTCAGTAACGTCGCTGCAGGGGCTTGACCGCTTCCTCCGGGATGACCTCGACTCCACCGATGCCGACCTGTTCGGGCGCAACGACTACACGGAGGAAAGCGACTCCTTCGGTCAGGAATTCGTCTTTAATTACTCGGGTGACGGCTACGACCTGCTGGCGGGTGTCATGTACCTGCAGGAAGACCTGTATGGCAATGTTTTCGTACCCCTGAACAATATCTGCTTCCTGCTCGCGCCTGATCTCTGCGGCACACCGATTGGCGATGCCATCAACAGCGGCCGTTATGAACAGAATGGTGACGTGGATATTACCGCCTACGGTGCCTTCGCGGAGTTGAACTACCCGATCACCGACACCCTCACCGTCATCGCGGGGCTGCGCTATAACTATGAAGAGAGGGACGGCACCGGCTTCTTTCGCTTCGATGCTGCCGGCATCGACATCAGCACCGACAAATCCGCTGATTGGGACGACATTACACCGCGCCTGACGCTGGAGTATCGCAGTGACGATAATTCACTGCTCTACGCCACCTACACCCAGGCCTTCAAATCCGGCGTCATCAACACCGGCAGCCTCAGCGACCCGCTCGACCCCGAAACGGTCGATGCTTTCGAAGCCGGCTACAAGTGGAGCGCGCCGGACGGTTCGCTGTCCTATGCGCTGTCCGCCTTTTACTACGACTATCAGGACCTGCAAATCTCCTTTGTTGATGAAACCAGCACCGTTACCACCATCAACGCCGCGAAGGCCGAGAACTACGGCATTGAACTGGAAATGGACGCCCAACTCGGTGGCGGATTCTCGGTTGACCTGTATGCAACCTACCTGAGCGCAGAGTACAAGGAATTCCTGAATGGCGACTATGCCAATGCCTTTGAAGTCACCGACCTCAGCGGCAACACCCTGCCCAACGCACCGGAATACACCGTCAAAGCGGGTGTGAATTATGAGGTCCCGGTGGGTGACGGACTGCTGCATCTGCGCGGCGAAGCCTACTATCAGGACGACATCTACTTCACCGAATGGAACCGCAGCGACGCCTTCCAGGAGGGCTACGGTCTGTTGAATGCACGGGCGGACTACGCTTTCCCGGGGGACAGCTGGATTGTCAGCCTGTGGGCGAGAAACCTGTCCGATGAGGAGGTGATCTCGAACAACATCATTACCGCGCCGCTCTACAACTCATTGCGCGTCGGTTCCATGCTGCCGCCCCGCACCTACGGCGCCAGCGTGTCCTACCAGTTCTGACGCGGTTTCTCTGCTCCCGCCGCCCCCTGGGGCGCGGCGGGCGTGGGCGCGTTAAGACAGTAAAGTCCGATGGGGTAGCGGGGAATGGCTTCTTCAGAAAAACTGCAGCTGGGCGTCTTTATGCCCAACTGTTCGAACATGCCCTCCATCTCGACACACGCGGTTGTCGCGGATCAATGGCATTACGAGAACAACGAACGCATTGCGTTGCTTGCCGAGCGACTGGGCTTCCGTTACCTCTTCCCAGTGAGCCGCTGGCGTGGCTTTGGCGGTACAACCAATTTTCTTGGCATATCACTGGAAACCAACACCTGGGCCGCGGCCCTGCTGCGGGCCACGCGCAGCATACGGGTCTTTTCCACAGTCCACGTTCCGCTGTTTCATCCCGTTGTGATGGCCAAGATCGGCGCCACCCTGGCACACATGAGCGGTGACCGGTGGGGGCTGAACGTGGTGAGCGGCTGGAGCGAGCGCGAGTTTGGCATGATGGGTATCACCCTCGCGGAGCACAGCCGACGCTACGAGCGCACGGGGGCATTCGTCGATATTCTGCGCAAACTCTGGGACCCCGGACAAGCGCCACTGGACCACCATTCAGAGTGGTACACAATCACCGCGGGCGTGTCCTTGCCACGCCCGGCTCGCATGCCCGAGATCGCCAACGCCGGCGTTTCAGCAGATGCCCGTGCCATGACTGCAGAGTATTGTGATTGGTCGTTCATGTCAGGCGCCAGCATCGAGGCCCTGCCGGCACTGGTAAATTCGGTCCACGCCGATGCGGAGCGCTTCCAGCGCAAGGTCCGTACAGCCATATTTCCCTTCCCGTTATGGCGGGATTCCGCCTCACAGGCGGAGGACGAGCTGGCCAGAATCATCGAGCACAAAGACGCGGAGGCCACTGGCAACTGGCTGCGGGATATCGGTGCAGGCAGCGGCTCCTTCGACACCTTCACCGAGAATATGCTGGCTGCCAGCGGCGGTGGTTTGAACCTGATCGGCACCGCAGAAGATGTCGCGGAACAGCTGCAAGCGGTGCATCGCTCAGGGGTCAATGCGGTGATGCTGACATTCCAGGATTACGAAAGGGACCTGCAACGCTTTGCGACGGATATTCTCCCGCTGTTGAAACGGATGCAGATTGTGGATACCAGCGAGGCATAGCGCCATGCGACCAACACCCGAGTCGCCCGACTTCATGGTCGGGAAATTTGCAATCCATAACATCGAAGAGTGGCAGGGAGAGTTTGCCCGGCCGCAGGATCTGTTTGCCGGTTTCGACGCAAAGGACTTCGCCACTTTTTCCGCCCGGATTCCGCTCGACTACTACCATCCACAGAGCGACCGCATCTACGCATTCCTGCAAAGCTGGGTTATATGCGCCAACGGTCTCACCATTCTCTACGACACCGGGGCGGGAAATGACAAGCCACGACCGGGAATACCGGTTTTTGGCGACCTGCACACCCCGTTTCTCGGCAACCTCGCCCGCGCCGGGTTCGCCCCTGAGGATATCGACATTGTTATCTGCTCTCACCTGCATATCGACCATGTAGGCTGGAACACTCGCCTTGAGAACGGTGCCTGGGTGCCTACGTTTCCCCGCGCGCGCTACCTGATGTCGAGCATTGATCGCAACTACTGGGATCCTGCGGGCAGCGGTGATCGACCCAGCCTCACGGGTAGCCAGGTGAACGCACAGGTGTTCGAAGACAGTGTGCAGCCGATTCTGGACGCCGGACTGGCGGAGCTTGTCGACGGCACCTATGAAATCGCACCGGGAATAACACTGTGGCTGGCACCCGGCCATACACCCGGCCATCTTGTGCTCGAGCTGCAGAGCCAGGGTGAGAACGCGCTGTTCGTTGGTGACATCCTGCACCATCCGGCCCAGGTCTTCAGGCCGGACTGGAACAGCGTGTACTGCGAAGACCAGGGAGCGGCGCGACAAACCCGGCGCAAGATTCTCCAACAGGCCGCCGATCGCCAGGCACGCGTTGTCCCGGCGCATTTCGGCGGCGGCCATTCGGTCTGGATCGAGCACTGTGATGACGGCTTCCGGCCCCGATTCCCCCACAGCGAGCCAGACGTATCCCGCATCGGACCGGAGGGCGCCGGGCATGAGTGAGCAGCGCAGTGTGGCAGCGAACCGACCGACTGTTCACTTCGACCCCACCAACGCCTCGTTGATCGAGAATCCGCACCGTGTGTTTGCGGAGTTTCGACAGCGGTCACCGGTGGTATGGAATGAAGCAGGCTTCTGGATCGCCACCGGCTACGACACCGTGCGTTCAGTCATCATCGACAAGCGGAATTTCGGTCAGGGCGATTTCATTCGCAACATACAGCTCTACTACGGCGACGGTTTCGATGTGTTTGCGCATTCTGCCTATCGATGGCTCTCCGAAGTGTTCGTCTACCAGGATCCGCCACGCCATACACGTATTCGCGGCCTTGTATCGCAGGCGCTCACCGTCAGGCGGGTGCGGGAAATGCGCCCTGATATTGAAGCCATAACCCACGGTTTACTGGACCGCGTTGCCGATCAGGGGAGCATGGAGTTGATCCACGATTTCGCCTACCGTCTGCCTACCCTGGTTATGTGCAACATGCTGGGCATTGGCGCAGACGAGGCCGATGAAGCCCTGCTGACGCGACTGAACCAGGCCATCGCCGACGCCTTTCTGGTGCTGGAAATGCGGCCCTTGACTACCGCGGAACTCGAGCTGGCCAACCGTCAGACCGACTTCTTGGAATCCTTCTTTGGTGAGATTTTCGAGCGGCGACGCAAGCAGCCCCGCGACGACCTCGCCACAGCCCTGCTACACGCCCGTGACGGCGACAGCCAACTCACCGAGCGCGAGATGATCACAGTGGCCATCGCCCTGTTCGGCGCTGGATTCGAGACCACTGCCCACATGATCGGTAACGGCGTTCTGGTGCTCAGGCAGAACCCACAGGAATGGCAGACGCTGGTCGCCACACCGGAACTGGCCGCCCGCGCCACGGAAGAGATTCTGCGCTACGAGAGCTCGCTCATTGCCACCTACCGTACCGCGTTCAACGACATCGAGGTGGGCGGACAAACCATACAGGCCGGGGAGCGGGTGCTGGCCGTGCTGGCGGCGGCAAATCGCGACCCCGGGATGTTCCCGCAGCCTGATACCTTTACGATTGAGCGCGAGGGCGCGCATCACCTCGCATTCGGCGGCGGTATACACTTTTGTGTGGGGGCCGAACTGGCAAGGCTGGAAGGGGAGATTGCACTGCGTGCACTGGCCACCCGGATGCCCGCCCTTGAAGTGGTAGAAAGCACGCCGCAGTGGCGTCCGGGCTTTATGTTTCGCGGGCTCAGCGAACTCCGGGTGCGCTGGTAGCCGCCTCCAGCTGTTCGCGAAGCGCCTCGAGCAGCGCATCACCGACATCCTCCATTGCCGGCGCGCGCGCTTCCGGAAGGCACTGCACCATGGACGTCACCCGCAGGCCCTGGTGGCCGCAGGGATTGATGCGCAGGAAAGGCTCCAGATCGAGATCGACATTCAGCGCCAGGCCATGATAACTGCAGCCGCGGCGCACGCGCAGGCCGAGCGAGGCAATCTTGTCACCCTGCACATAGACCCCGGGGGCATCAGCGCGCGGCGCGCCTTCGATACCGTAAGCTGCAAGCACCTGGACGATACCCTGCTCAATGAGGGTAACCAGTTGCCGGACGCCGAGACCGCGGCGCCGCAAATCTACCAGCAGATAGAGTACCCACTGGCCGGGTCCGTGGTAGGTCACCTGTCCGCCACGGTCGACCTGGATCACCGGAATGTCGCCAGGCGCCAGCACATGCTCCGCCTTGCCGGCCTGCCCCTGGGTGAAGACCCTGGGGTGTTGCAGCAGCCACAGTTCATCCGGTGTGGCGGCGTCACGGCTGTCGGTGAATGCTTTCATCGCCTCGAGCGTCGCCAGGTAGTCAGCAGCGCCCGGCAAGCGACGACAGAGTATGTCCATCGGACTAAATCACCATCTGCACCTGCCCGGTCGCCATCAGGTCCTGGTGCAGTGCGCGCAGCTGCTCCGGACCTGTCGCCGTGATGGTGATCGTCAATGAGGTAAACGTGCCTTTGCTGCTGCCTTTCACGACGATGGTCTCCTGGTCAAACCCGGGCGCATGACGCTCGAAGACGGTCACGATGAGGCTGCGGAAATCCTCCGAGCTGCGCCCCAGCACCTTGATCGGGTACTCACAGGGAAACTCGATTTTAGGCGGCTCCTGCGCTGTCATGATGAACTCAGCCCTCGACGCTGAACAGTTGACTGAACCAGAGGCGGATACTGTCCCACACGCGGGCAAAGAACCCCGCCTGCTCAACAGATGCCAGCGCCACAACCGGTGCCTCAAACACGGTGTCATCGCCCTGGGTCAGGCGCACCGTACCCACCTGGTCACCGCGGGCAATGGGCGCCACGAGCGTGGTGTCCAGCTCGACCACCGTCTCCATTGCCTCGCGCTGTCCACGGGGCAGTGTGACCCGCGCAGCCTCCAGCACACCGACTGCGACGCTATCCTGCAACCCTTTCCAGACGCGCGGCTGCGCCAGTTCCTGCTCGGCGGTGAACAGCTCCACCGTCTCGAAGAATCGGAAGCCGTAGTTCAGCAGGCCCCGTGTCTCGTTTTTGCGCGCCGTTGGACTGCGCGTTCCCAGCACCACGGAAATCAGGCGCATGCCGTCACGTTCCGCCGAGGCTACCAGACCGTATCCCGCTTCTTTCGTGTAGCCGGTCTTGATGCCATCCACCGAGGGATCCTCGCCGAGCAGGGAATTCCGGTTGTACTGGCGAATATTGTTGTAGGTGAACTCGCGCTTCTTGTAGAGCGAGTAGTGCTCCGGAAAATCATTGATCATGGCGGCGGACAGTTTGGCCAGGTCCCGCGCCGTCACCACTTGCCCTTCGGCAGGCAGCCCGTGGGAGTTCGCGAAATGCGAATTGGTCATGCCCAATGCCTTGGCATAACTGTTCATCATGTCGGCGAAAGCCTCCTCGCTGCCGGCGAGATGCTCCGCCACCGCCACCGTGGCGTCGTTGCCCGAAGATATGATGATGCCGTGCTCCAGGTCCCGAATGGACACGTCCTTGCCGGGTTCAATCCACATCAGCGAGGAACCATTGAATACCGGATTCTGCGACCATGCATTCCGGCTGACCGTCACCATATCGTCTGCCGATACACGACCGGACTCTATTTCACCGGCGAGCACATAAGCTGTCATCATCTTGACCAGGCTGGCGGGTGGGCGCGGCTCGTCGGCATTGCCCTCCGCCAGCACCGCACCAGTGTCGGCATCAATCAGCAAATAGGCCTCGGCCGCCACCTGCGGCGGCGCGGGAACAATGGCCGCCTGCGCAAAACCGGAAGCAAGAACAAGCAAAAGAGAACATACAAAACGCGTCATAACGTATCAGGCCTGAAAGGTTGGAACATGGATGGAGCAGAACGCACCGTGAGGACGGCGCGCCCCGCCTCGTCAGGGCAGCAATTGCGTACCACTGTAGCCGCTCGCCTCAAGGCGCTGCTGCAGTTGCAGGATATCGTCATTGGCTGCCACTGGGCCAATGCGCACCCGGTACAGGCGGCCACTGCCGGTTTCTACCGGGCTCACCGCGATAGGCGAGGTCACCAGCGCCGCCAGCTCAATACGCAACCGCTGCGCTGCCGACTCTGAACCGAACGCACCCAGCTGTACGTACCGATAGTGCCCGGCAGGATTGTTGCGGCGGTCGTCAATGCCCGCCAGGTTGATAACCTCCACCTCGACCGGCGCGGTGCCCACCTCCATGAAGCCGAGCTTGACCGCTGCACCGTAGGACAGGTCTATCAGGCGGTCGCTGTGAAAGGGGCCGCGGTCATTCACGCGCACGATCATGCTGCGCCCATTGGCCAGATTGGTCACGCGGGCAAAGCAGGGAATCGGCAGGGTCTTGTGGGCGGCCGACGCGGAATAGAGGTCGAAAATCTCGCCGTTGCTGGTTTTCTGGCCGTCGAACTTGGTGCCGTACCAGGACGCTATACCGCGCTCGCGGTAATTCGTGAAGCTGTCGAGCACTTCATAGGTCTCGCCATTCACGGTGTAGGGACTGAAATTCCCCACGATAAGGATCGGGTCGGGACGTGGCACGGCATCGAGCACATCATCGGGGTGAATCGTGCGCAGGGGCGCACCGTCCTTGATCAAGGCACCTGTCGGCGCGGGTGGCTCGCCGGGCACGGTGACCACCTCCGGACCCCGCGTGGCGCAGCCAGCCAGCACCAGGGCCAGACCCGCAACAACCAGCAGACCACCCCGGCTCACTGAACCAGCCCTGCCGCCAGGCGCTGACTCAACTGGTACACGCTCATGGCGTACATGGCGCTGTGGTTGTAGCGCGTGATGACGTAGAAATTGTGCAGACCCAGCCAGTATTCATACCCTTCCTCCAACTCCAGACGTACCGGTGTCACCAGTGTCTCGTCTTCCAGCGGTGCCCTGGCGCGCAGGCCGCCGACCTTCAGTTCGTCCACGCGGCGCTTGGGCACCAGACCCAGCCCAAACCATGCTTCAGGTACCTCGGCGGAGGCCGCCGCGGGCACCACGACACCCTCGCCGCTGCGCCAGCCGTGGCGACGCAGATAGTTGGCCACGCTGCCAATACCATCCACCGGGTTATTCCAGATATCAATGCGGCCATCAGCGTCAAAGTCAATGGCGTAACTCCGATAGCTGCTGGGCATGAACTGCCCGTAACCCATCGCGCCGGCATAGGAGCCCTGCATCGCCAGCGGGTCCAGCTGCTGTTCGGCGGTCAGGATCAGATAGTTCTTCAGCTCCTTGCTGAAATACGAGGAGCGACGGGGGTAGTCGAAGGCCAATGTGGCAAGCGCATCCAGCACGCGATAACTGCCGGTGATGCGGCCATAGGACGTTTCAACACCGAGGATGGCCAGCACAATCTCGGGCGGAACACCCAGTTCCGCCTGCACGCGGCGGAATGTGGCCTCGTGTGTGCGGTAAAACGCCAGGCCTTCGGTCACCCGCTGTTCGTTCAGGAAAATCTGCCGGTACTCATACCAGGGCTTGACCCGCTCCGCAGGCCTCGACATGGCCTCCAGGATGCGTTCCTGGCGCTCTGCGCTGGCCATCACCTGAAGCAGGTGATCGCGATCCAGGCCGCGCTCTTCCACCAGCTCGTCCACCAGTGCCCGCGCGGCCGGGAGGTCCCCGTAGCCCGCGCTGGCAGCTGCCGCCTGCCACCCACACCACAGGGCCAGCAGCCGAACGGCCATCGCTTTCGTCATGCGCTGATTCTCACCAATACACTGCCTTGTCATCGCCGGCCCGAATCGCTGGTAGCCACGGCCATCAGCACGCCAAAACCGGCCATCAGTGTGACCACGGACGTCCCTCCGGCGCTGACCAGGGGAAGCGGCACACCCACCACCGGCAACAGGCCGGCGACCATGCCCATGTTAACAAAGATGTAGACGAAAAACGTCAGGGTGATGCTGCCCGCAACCATACAGCCGAAATTGCTCTTCGCGTTCACGGCAATCCAGAAACCGCGCAGGACGATCAGCAGATACAGCGCGATCAGTACCAGCACGCCGCGCATGCCGAACTCTTCCGCAAGCACCGCAATGATGAAATCGGTATGGCTTTCCGGCAGAAAGTCGAGTTGGGACTGGGTGCCGTTGAGCCACCCCTTGCCCTCCCAGCCACCGGAACCTATGGCGGTTTTCGACTGGATAATATTCCAGCCAGCGCCCAGCTTGTCGCTCTCCGGGTTGAGCAGGGTGAGGATGCGCTGTTTCTGGTAGTCCTTCAGCACATACATCCACACCGGCCATGCGGAGAGACAGGCCAGGACGAAGGCCCCCACGATGTATGCCCAGCCTATGCCCGCCATGAACAGCACAAAAAGCCCGCTGGCGGCTATCAGCAGGGCGGTGCCGAGATCCGGCTGCAGCAGGATCAGCACCGAGGGCAGGGCCACCAGCAACAGGCAGGCCAGCACGTACTTGAAACGCGGCGGTAACGCGCGGGATGACAGGTACCAGGCCACAGTCAGCGGCATCACCAGCTTGAGGATTTCCGAGGGCTGAAAACGGAATCCACCCACCGACAGCCAGCGCTGGGCTCCCTTGGCCCCCACGCCAAAAAATATCACCCCCACCAGCAACAGCACACCCAACAGATAAAACCAGGGGGACCAGCGCTGGTAGCGCTTGAGGTCGATCTGCGCCGCCGCGAACATGACACAGTAGGCGAGCAGGAAGTACTGCCCCTGGCGGATAAGCGCCGGCATTTTCTGGCCCGACGCACTGTAGAGCACAAACAGGCCGAAGCCGGTGAGCAGCGCCAGCAACAGCAACAGCGGCAGGTCCAGGTGCAGGCGCAGGGCCAGGGGCTGTCTGCGTGAGAAATCAGAACTCTCACCCGGGAGCTGTAGCTGGCGGACGTAATCACCCATCGGTCTGCTCCTCTGCCACCCCGTCGACTGGCTCGGGGTCATCGACCAGCCAGGCGTCCAGCACGGCCCGGGCGATGGGCGAGGCCGCGGAGGCCCCGCCGCCATTCTCCACAATCACTGCGACGGCAATGGTGGGCGCCTCGTAGGGCGCGAAGGCGATGAACAGCCCGTGGTTGCGGTGCCGTTCGGCCACATCGGCCTCCACGTAAATCGCATTCTGCGCAATGCCGATGACCTGTGAAGTACCCGTTTTACTGGCCATTTCGTAGCGTATACCCTCGCCGATCTTGCGCGCCGTGCCCCGGGCACTGTGCACGACTGCCCGCATGGATTCGTGCACCGCCTCCCAGTAGGCCGGGGGGGCCGATAGTGTCTCGACAGGTTCATTCGGCAGTTCCTGGCCCGCCACGCTGCGCAGCAGGCGCGGCGTGCGCCACTGCCCACGGGTGGCGAGAACACTGGTCGCCGCCGCCAGTTGCATGGGTGTCGCCAGCATGTAGCCCTGACCGATCCCGGCACTCAGGGTTTCTCCCGGGTACCAGGGCTGGTTCATGGCGTCACGCTTCCAGCGGGTGGAGGGCAGCACACCGGGGCGCTCGTTGGTTGTGTCCACCTGGGTGCGCTTGCCGAGGCCATAACCAGAGAGGTACTCGTGCATGCGGTCTATCGTGAGACGCCGGGCGAGGTCGTAAAAGTAGACGTCGCAGGACTCTGCAACGGCCATGTGCATGTCCACACGGGGGGCATGCCCTGTGCCACGGATCTTCAGGATCCAGTCGCGATAGCGGCGGGAGTCTCCCGGGAGGCTGTACCAGCCGGGGTCCGGGACGGTGGTTTCCGGCGTCACCAGCCCCGCCTGCAGCCCTGCCATGGCCATCATTGGCTTCACCGTGGAGCCCGGCGGGTACTGGCCCTGTATGGCGCGGTTGAACAGGGGCACGTCCGGGGAATTGCGCAGCGCCTGGTAATCCGCAGAACTGATGCCGTTGACGAACAGGTTGGTATCGAAGCCCGGGGTGGAAACCAGTGCCAGCACGCCGCCGGTCCAGGGATCGATGGCGACCACGGCGCCGCGTTGTTCACCCAGCGCCTCCAGCGCGGTCTGCTGCAGCTCAAAGTCCAGGTGCAGCGTGATATCCGCACCCGGCACCGGGTCGAAGCGCTCCAGCACCCTCAGCACACGTCCATGCGCATTGGTTTCCACATTCTGATACCCCACCTCCCCGTGCAGCAGGTCTTCGTAGAATTTCTCCACCCCCACCTTGCCCACATGAAAGGTGCCGCGGTAGTCGCGCTCATCCAGGCTTTGCGCCTCCTGCTCATTGATCCGCCCGACATACCCCACCGCATGGGAGAACAGGGGGCCATGCGGATAGTGCCGCACCAGCTGCGCATCCACTGTGACACCCGGCATGCGGTGCCGGTTCACCGCCAACAGGGCGCGCTCTTCCTCGGTCAGCCGAAAACGCAGGGGCACCGCCTCGTAGGGACGACGACGCTGCAGCTTCTGCTGGAAGTTTTCGAGGTCGGACTCCGAAATGGGCAGCAGCGTCTGCAACTCCGCCAGCGTGGCATCGAGATCCTCCACGCGCTCGCGGACGATGGACAGGATATGGCTGGGCCGGTTGTCGGCCAGCAGCACGCCGTTGCGGTCGTAGATCAGGCCGCGTTTGGGGGGCAGGGGCTGCAATTGCACCCGGTTGCGGTCGGACTGGGTACGATAGATCTCGTAATCATTGATTTGCAGGTCGTAGTACCGCGCCAGTATCACGCCCAGCAAGGCCAGCACCAGCAGCACTGAAAACAGGATCCGGGTAATGAACAGGCGGGCTTCACCGCCGGGGTCCTTAAGAGGAATGTGCTGTGGCATGTCGTGCAGGGCCCGCGAGGTGGCTGGCTGGTGCGTCAGGCGCGATGATACGGGTGCCCGGCAGTGATTGTCCAAGCCCGGTACAGCTGTTCTGCAAGCACCACGCGCACCAGAGGGTGCGGCAGGGTGAGCGCGCTCAGTGACCAGCGCTGCTGAGCGCGCTGCAGGCAGTCCTGCGACAGACCGTCTGGACCACCAATCAGCAGGCTGACATGGGTCCCCGCCATCTGCCAGTCACTGAGTTCCTCTGCGAGTTGCTCAGTGCTCCACGCGGCGCCACGCACATCGAGTGCAATGACCCGGTCGCCCTCGGGCAGCGCCTTGAGAATCTGTTCGCCCTCGCGCAGCCGGAGCTGCTCCGGGCTGGTATCGCGTCCACGCCGGGCCAGGGGCAACTCACGCCACTCCAGGCGAATCTCCCGAGGCAGCCTGCGGCTGTAGTCCGCGACACCTTCGTTGACCCAGGCAGGCATTTTGCCGCCCACGGTAATGACCGTCAGACGCATCAACCACTCTGCCCGGTATCGACCCAGAGCCGCTCAAGGTCATAGAAATCGCGGGTCGCGGGCAGCATCACATGCACCACCACATCACCGAAATCCACCAGAACCCATTCGCCCGGGTTTTCGCCCTCAACCCCCAGCGGGCGGATGCCTTCTTTTTTGGCTTCCATGCAGACATTATCCGCGAGGGACTTGACGTGCCGGTTGGAGGTGCCACTGGCGATGACCAGGTAATCCATGACGTCAGTCAGGTCTCTCACATCCAGGGTGACGGTGTTGACCGCCTTCAGCTCATCCAGGGCATTGATGACGAGTTCTTTCAGGTTTTCGGCTTGCATCCGGTGTTGTTCTCTCCAGTTCAGAAATCGATGCCAGCCGCGTACAGCTGGTGCTTTTCAATATAGTCTAGTACCGGCTCAGGGAGCAGGTAACGCGGGGAACGCCCCGCAGCGCACAGGGCACGAATCTCGGTTGAGGAAATGTCCAGGGGCCGCAGTTCCAGCACCAGCACCGCTCCGGCAGGGTGTTGCTGCACTGCCGAGGGCTCCGCCGCCCTGTGCCGCGTCAGCCAGTCTGCCACTGCACCCTGCTCGGGCAACTGCCAGCCGGGCCGCGCGATCACCACAATATGCGCAAAGTCGAGCAGCGCCTGCCAGCGATGCCAGCGGTCCAGGCCGAGCAGCGCATCGCAGCCCAGCACCAGACTCAGGCTGCGCTGTGGCCCATATTCAGCGCGCAGTTCCTGCAGGCTGTCGACCGTCCACGAGGGCCCGCTGCGCGCCAGTTCACGACGGTCACAGCACAGGCGGGGTTCACCCAGGATCGCCAGCTCCACCATGTCGGCACGGCGCGTCGCCGGGCAATCCGGCGCATCGCGATGCGGCGGCGTGGCGCAGGGCATCAGGTGCAGCCGGGCAAAGCCAAGGCGCTCGACCAGTTCCAGCGCAGAGCGCAGGTGCCCGTTGTGTATCGGGTTGAAAGTCCCGCCAAGGATGGCAACCGGAGCGACACTGGCCTCGGGCAGCGTCAACAGCGAACCTGCCCCTCGCCAAATACCACGTACTTGCGCGATGTCAGGCCTTCCAGACCCACCGGCCCGCGGGCGTGCAGCTTGTCGGTGGAAATACCGATTTCCGCACCCAGTCCGTATTCAAATCCATCGGCAAAGCGCGTTGAGGCATTGATCATGACAGAGCTGGAATCCACTTCTCGCAGGAACCGCATGGCGCGTCCGTGGTGCTGCGTGACGATGCTGTCGGTGTGCTGTGACCCGTAATGATTGATGTGCGCAATGGCGTCATCAAGCCCGTCAACGATGCGCAGGGCAAGCACGGGCGCCAGGTATTCCTCAAACCAGTCCTGTTCAGTGGCGGCCTGCACGCCCGGCAGGATGGCGCTGCTGCGGGCACAGCCCCGCAGTTCGACACCTTTGGCGGCGAAGGCCTCGGCCAGGCGCGGCAGCAATACCGGCGCCTCTCCCGCCGCGACAAGCAGCGTTTCCATGGTGTTACAGGTGCCGTAGCGGTGAGTCTTGGCATTCACCGCAATGGCCACCGCCATGTCGTGGTCTGCGCCGGCATCGATGTATACATGGCAGACGCCGTCGAGGTGCTTGATCACCGGCACGCGGGCGTCGCGGCTGATGCGCTCAATCAGGCTCTTGCCACCGCGGGGGATGATCACATCCACATACTCGGGCATGCCGATCAGCGCACCCACCGCAGCCCGGTCGGCGGTTTCCACGACCTGCACCGCGGCAGCCGGCAGACCCGCCTGCCTGAGCCCCGAGGCGATACAGGCGGCGATCGCACGGTTAGAGGCCAGCGACTCGGACCCGCCGCGCAGGATCGTGGCATTCGCCGACTTCAGGCAGAGACTGGCCGCCTCCACGGTGACGTTGGGGCGCGACTCGTAAATGATGCCGATCACCCCCAGCGGCACCCGCATGCGGCCGACCTGGATGCCGCTCGGCATGCGGTTGACGTCACTGATGCTGCCCACCGGGTCGGCAAGCGCCGCCACCTGCTGCAAACCCTGCAGCATGGCATCGATCCGCGCCGGGGTGAGCTCCAGGCGATCCAGCAGCGGCGCATCGAGCCCGCGCTCGCGACCCCGGGCGAGGTCCTCGGCATTGGCTTGCGCCAGGCTGTCGCGGGCAGCATCCAGCGCCTCGCAGGTCGCCAGCAGGGCGGCATTGCGCTGCGCCGTACTCGACGCCGCCAGCTGTCGCGAGGCGGCGCGCGCCGCGCTCCCCAGCTCCTGCATGTAATGCTCAATGCTCATTCCGCTTCCCGTGCCTGTTTCGCCGCCGATTATACCTGAAGCCCGGGGCGGGTGTGCTAATCTGCTGACAGACCGCACAGGAGCCCCCATGAACGACTTGCCCACCCTCGAATGCTTCTACGACTGTTCCAGCCCCTGGACCTACCTCGCCTTCCACCGCCTGCAACCCCTGTGCCGCGACCTGGGCATCGCGGTCGACTGGCGCCCGATCCTCGTCGGCGGGGTGTTCAATGCGGTCAACCAGGGGCTGTATGCGGCCCGGGAAAGCATGTTCAACAATCCCCGCCGCCTGGGCCACTACCAGAAAGACCTCGCGGACTGGGCGGAGTATTGCGGCCTCACCATCCGTCACCCGGACGTGTTCCCGGTGAACTCGGCAGGCGCGATGCGCGGCGCCCTGTTCGCTGCCGAACAGGGGCTGCTGGTACCCTGGTCAGAGGCCGTGTTCGCCGCCTACTGGGGCGACAACCAGGACATCTCGCAGCAGGACGTACTCGCGCAGCTGGCTGCGGATGTGGGTCTGGACCCGGCAGCGACGCTGGCTGCGACCCGCGACCCTCACTACAAGGCGCTGCTGCGCACCAACACCGATGAGCTGGTGGAACGGGGCGGCTACGGCTCTCCGACGCTGTTCATCAACGGGTCGGACATGTATTTCGGAAACGACCGCCTGCCACTGGTGGAGTACCGCATCAGGCAGTGCCTCGCCGGTGAAGGGCGCTGAGGCCCGGGGCCCGGGCCGCGCCCGGCGTCAGCTGGCGCTCTGGGCGGCAGCGGCTTCCTTGACCAGCGCCAGCAGTTCACCGCTGGCGTGCATCTCGGTGACGATATCGCAACCACCGATGAGTTCGCCGTTGATCCACAACTGCGGGAAGGTCGGCCAGTTCGCGTACTTGGGCAGGTTGGCGCGAATATCGGGGTTGGACAGTACATCCACGTAGGCGAAGCGCTCACCGCAGGCCATCAGGGCCTGTACAGTCTGCGCGGAAAACCCGCACTGCGGCTGGTTGGGGGAGCCTTTCATGTACAGCAGAATGCTGTTGCTCTGAATCTGCTCCTTGATCGTGTCGAGAATATCCATAGTGTTCCATGCCTGTGTTGGGGGTGCGTGTTGGACCCATTGCGAAGGCGGAAGTTTACCCGATCCGGGGAGAAAACGCAGGCACGATGCGGGCAGGCTGTACGGGGCGCGGTAGGCTGACCGGGTCGCGGCAAGGCAATTGCCAAGCTCTCGCAATGCCGCTAATATCACGGTCTGACAGGCAGCTAGCGCTGCCTTTTTGCGTTTCTGGGCCCCTGAGCGGGCCCTGCCATTGGGGAGAAAAGCCGGTGTCCGCGTTGATGCAAACCTATGCAAGGCTGCCCGTGACCTTCAGTCACGGCGAAGGTGTCTACCTGGTGGACACCGATGGCCGACGCTATCTGGATGCATTGTCCGGCATCAGCGTCACCAACCTGGGCCATGCACATCCCGCCGTGACCGAGGCCGTACGGCGCCAGGCGGGGCGCCTGCTGCACACCTCGAACCTCTACCACATTGCTGCGCAGGAGGCGCTGGCCGACGCCCTGACGGCCGTCTCCGGCATGGAGACCGCCTTCTTCTGCAACTCCGGCGCGGAAGCCAATGAAGCCGCCATCAAACTGGCCCGGCTGTACGGCCACCAGCGCGGCGTGGAAAAGCCCGCGGTCATCGTGTTCGAGAACGCCTTCCACGGCCGCACCCTCGCCACCCTCAGCGCCACCGGCAACCGCAAGATCCAGGCGGGCTTTGAACCGCTGGTATCGGGCTTTATACGGGCGCCCCTGAACGACCTGGCGGCCGTGCAGCAAATCGCCGCCAACAACCCGGACGTGGTGGCAATACTGGTGGAGCCGATTCAGGGCGAAGGCGGTATCAGGGTCGCGGACACGGCGTTCATGCAGGGCCTGCGCGCACTCTGCGACGCTCGGGGCTGGCTGCTGATGCTCGACGAAGTGCAGTGCGGCAACGGCCGGGCCGGCCACTATTTCGCCTGCCAGGGTATGGGTGTGGTGCCGGATGTGATCACCACCGCCAAGGGGCTGGGCAATGGCGTGCCCATCGGCGCCTGCCTGGCCCACGGCCCGGCAGCAACCGTGTTCAGGGCAGGCCACCACGGCTCCACTTACGGCGGCAACCCGCTGGCCTGTGCGGCCGGGCTTGCCGTGGTGAATACGGTGATCAATGAAGGGCTGGCGAAACGGGCCACCGCGGCGGGCGCACACCTGCTGCAGCGGCTGGAAGCGGCCCTGCAGGGTTGCGACAACCTGGTCGAGATACGCGGTCGCGGCCTGATGATCGGTGTGCAGTTGCGCCGTGAATGTGGCGACCTGGTACAACGTGCGTTGGCAGCGGGGCTGCTCATCAACGTCACAGCGGGCGACACCATCCGCCTGCTGCCGCCGCTGATCTGCAGCGACGCACAGCTGGACGAACTGGCCGCAGGCCTCAATACATTGATCCGGGACTTCGATTGAAGCCCGGACCAGCGCTTTAGCAGGAAACTCTCATGGCGTCACCCCGGCACTTCCTCACCCTGCTCGATTTCAGCCCCGACGAATTGCAGTCACTGATCAATCGCGCCAGCGAATTGAAACAGGGGCACCGCGCGGGCGCCGACCAGCGTCGCTTCCCGGGCAAGGTGCTGGCGATGATCTTTGCCAAGTCCTCGACCCGCACCCGCGTCTCCTTTGAGGCCGGCATGGCACAGCTCGGCGGGCATGCCATGTTCCTGTCACCCCAGGATACCCAACTGGGCCGCGGCGAACCCGTGGAAGACAGCGCACGGGTGATCTCCTCCATGGTGGATGTGGTGATGATCCGCACCTTCGGCCACGACATCGTGGAACGCTTTGCGGCCCACTCCTCGGTGCCCGTGATCAACGCGCTCACCGATGACTTCCACCCCTGCCAGCTGCTGGCGGATATGCAGACCTGGCAGGAGCACCGGGGCCCCATGGCGGGCAAGACCGCCGCCTGGGTCGGCGACGGCAACAATATGTGCCAGTCCTATATCAACGCCGCACGGCAGTTCGACTTCAAGCTGCGCATCGCCTGCCCCCCCGGATTTGAACCCCGCGCCGACCTGCTGCGCGACAACCGCGACCGGGTGGAGCTCAGTCATGACCCGGTTACGGCAGTGCGCGGCGCCGACCTCGTGGTGACCGATGTCTGGGCCTCGATGGGCCAGGAAAAAGAACAGCAGACCCGCGCGCGCCAGTTTGCACCCTACCAGGTGAACGAAGCCCTGATGGCGCACGCCGCCAGCGATGCCCTCTACCTGCACTGTCTGCCGGCCCATCGCGGCGAGGAGATCAGCGCGGGGCTCATGGATGCGCCGGATACGGTGATCTGGGACGAGGCGGAAAACCGGCTGCACGCCCAGAAGGCGCTGCTGGAGTTTCTGCTGCAGGGCGGCTAATAACCGGGGCGCCTAAACGCAAAAATTCTTAGAAGAATTTATTTACTCGCGCCTCTGAACCGCGCTGCTTCACGTCGCGCAAGGGCAACTTCAAGCTCATTGCGGCCTGCGGGGTAAGTGGGTACAGACCTACCGCTTCACCCACAACTTATCCACAACATAAACCCAGCCTTGCGGCCTTGCATTGCCGGCAGGGTCGCTTTATCTTGTGCTTTATCCTCCCGGATACCCCAACATGTGGGGCCTCGACCACACAATAAGGCTGCCCGCCCCGCGCCGTACGGAGACGCTATGCACACCGAAACCACCCTCACCAGCACCACCGGCACCCAGACCGGTGCCGAGACCACCCCGGTTCCCGCCAGTATCGCTGCCACCGCCCCCGGCCAGCTGCGCGTCATCAAGCGCAACGGCATGGTGGTGTCGTTCGAGGAGAGCAAGATATCCGTCGCCATCACCAAGGCCTTCCTTGCCGTTGAGGGTGGCACTGCGGCGGCGTCCAGCCGCATCCATGAAACCGTGGCGAAGCTGACTGACCAGGTGGCGGCCACGTTCCGCCGCCGTATGCCCTCCGGCGGCACCGTGCACATCGAGGACATTCAGGATCAGGTGGAACTGGCGCTGATGCGAGCCGGAGAGCACAAGATCGCGCGCGACTACGTCATTTACCGCGAAGAGCAGGCGCGCAAGCGGGCCGCGCGCAAGGCACTGTCGCCGGCGGCCCAGGAAGCCGCCGGGAATATCACCGTAATCCAGGCCGACGGCAGCCGTGCTCCGCTGGATCTGGAGCGTCTGCACACGGTGGTCACCGAGGCCTGCAGCAACCTGACCGACGTCAGCAGCACACAGATCATTGATGAGGCGCTGCGCAATCTGTACGACGGCGTCACCGCTGCGGAACTGGCCACGTCCCTGGTGATTACTGCCCGCACCATGATCGAGAAGGAGCCCAACTACACGTATGTCGCCGCGCGCCTGCTCTGCGACAACCTGCGCGCCGAAGCCCTCAATTTCCTCGGCGTTGCACAGTCTGCGACCCAGGGCGACATGAACCAGCTCTACGCCCGGGCACTACCCGCCTACATTCAACGCGGCGTGGAACTGGAACTGCTGGACCCGAAGCTCGCCCAGTTCGATCTGGAGCGCCTCGGTCAGGCCCTGTTGCCGGAGCGCGACCTGCAGTTTACCTATCTCGGTCTGCAAACCCTCTACGACCGCTACTTTATCCACAGCAACGATGTGCGTATCGAATTGCCCCAGGTGTTCTTCATGCGCGTTGCCATGGGACTCGCCGTTGCCGAGGCCGACCGGGAGGCACGGGCCATCGAGTTCTACCAGCTGCTCTCGTCCTTCGACTACATGAGCTCCACCCCGACCCTGTTCAATGCGGGCACATTGCGGCCGCAGCTGTCCTCCTGCTACCTGACCACGGTGCCCGACGACCTGCACGGCATCTTTGGCGCCATCCAGGACAATGCCATGCTGTCCAAATTCGCCGGCGGTCTCGGCAACGACTGGACACCGGTGCGTGCACTCGGCTCCTATATCAAGGGCACCAACGGCAAAAGCCAGGGCGTGGTGCCGTTCCTGAAAGTGGTGAACGATACGGCGGTGGCCGTCAACCAGGGTGGCAAGCGCAAGGGCGCAGTGTGCGCCTACCTGGAAACCTGGCACCTGGACATCGAGGAGTTCGTCGAGCTGCGCAAGAACACCGGCGACGACCGCCGCCGCACCCACGACATGAATTCCGCCAACTGGATCCCCGACCTGTTCATGAAGCGGGTCTTCGACGATGGCGAGTGGACCCTGTTCTCGCCCAACGATGTGCCAGACCTGCACGACCTGTATGGCCGTGCCTTCGAAGAGCGCTACACGTGGTACGAGGAGCAGGCACGCGCCGGCAAACTGAAACTGCACAAGACCCTGCGCGCGCAGAACCTGTGGCGCAAGATGCTGGCCATGCTGTTTGAAACCGGCCACCCCTGGATGACCTTCAAGGACCCCTGCAACCTGCGCTCACCGCAGCAACACGTGGGTGTTGTGCACTCCTCCAACCTGTGCACGGAAATCACACTGAACACCAGCAAGGACGAGATTGCCGTGTGCAACCTCGGCTCCATCAACCTGCCACAGCACCTCGGCGAAAACGGCCTCGACCTCGACAAGCTGCGCAGGACGGTGCGCACTGCCGTTCGCATGCTGGATAACGTGATCGACATCAACTACTACTCGGTGCCGCAGGCGGAACGCTCCAATCTACGCCACCGCCCGGTGGGCCTGGGACTGATGGGCTTCCAGGACGCGCTCTACCGCCAGCATATCGCCTATGGTTCCGAGCAGGCCGTCGCCTTTGCCGACCGGTCCATGGAAGCCATCAGCTACTACGCCATCGAGGCCTCCAGTGAGCTGGCGGCCGAGCGCGGGGCCTACTCCAGCTACGAGGGCTCGCTCTGGAGCCAGGGCATTTTCCCCATTGACTCCCTGGATATCCTCATTGAACAGCGCGGCGCCGATTACATACAGGTCGACCGCAGCACATCCCTCGACTGGGACAGCCTGCGTGCAGCGGTGAAGGAGCGCGGCATGCGCAACTCCAACGTGATGGCCATCGCACCCACCGCGACCATCGCCAACATCACCGGCGTATCGCAATCCATTGAGCCCACGTACCAGAACCTGTACGTCAAATCCAACCTGTCCGGCGAGTTCACCGTGGTCAATCCCTACCTGGTGAACGACCTGAAGGCGCGCGGACTCTGGGATGGCGTCATGGTGAATGACCTCAAGTACTACGACGGCAGCGTGCAGGCTATTGATCGCGTACCAGCGGACCTGAAGGCCATTTACGCCACCGCGTTCGAGGTGGAGCCTCGCTGGCTGGTGGATGCCGCCAGCCGTCGCCAGAAATGGATCGACCAGGCCCAGTCGCTGAACCTGTACATCAACAACGCCAGTGGCAAGAAGCTCGACGTCACTTACCGCATGGCGTGGTACAGCGGGCTGAAGACCACCTACTACCTGCGTTCGCTGGCGGCCACGGGGACCGAGAAGTCCACCATCAGCACCGGCAACCTGAACAAGGTGTCGTCCGGCAGCCAGACCGTGCAGGCGGCACCCGCCGCGGTGCCCACGGCGTGCTCCCTGGACGACCCGGACTGTGAAGCCTGCCAGTAGGCCGGGCCCACAGATATCCTGAAACAACAGAGACGGCAAAAGGACAACAGTACATGCTGAGTTGGGACGACTACCACCAGGACGAGACGCAAACAGCACCGGCACCGGCCAAGGCACCACCACCGCCGCCGGCGCTGGAGGCCACGCCCGTCGCCGCTGTGGAGGACACGGCTCCTGTCGTGGCACCGACGGCCGCGGCCAACGTGGCCGCCGCCGCGCGCGCCGTGGAGGCGCTGGATGTCGCACCCGGGCTGGAAGAGCTTGAGATGGGTGCAGCGCGGGTGTCAGTCGACGAGAAGGCCATGATCAACTGCCGAGCGGACCTCAACCAGCTGGTGCCCTTCAAATACGACTGGGCCTGGCAGAAGTACATCGACGGCTGCGCCAACCACTGGATGCCACAAGAGATCAACATGACGGCGGACGTGTCCACCTGGAAGAGCGCCGACGGCCTGTCCGAGGACGAGCGGCGCATCGTCAAACGCAGCCTCGGCTACTTCTCCACGGCCGATTCACTGGTCGCCAACAACCTGGTGCTGGGCATCTACCGCCTGATCACCAACCCCGAGTGCCGTCAGTACCTGCTGCGCCAGGCCTTCGAGGAAGCGATCCATACCCACGCCTACCAGTACTGCATCGAGTCACTGGGCATGGACGAGGGCGAGGTGTTCAACATGTACCGCGAGGTTCCCTCCGTGGCCAAGAAAGCCACCTGGAGCCTCAGTCACACACATCACCTGTCGGACCCCAGTTTCAAGACCGGCACCGTGGAGAACGACCAGACCCTGCTACGCAACCTGATCGGGTTCTACGCCGTCACTGAAGGCATCTTCTTCTACTGCGGCTTCACCCAGATCCTGTCGATGGGCCGGCGCAACAAGATGACCGGCGTGGCGGAGCAGTTCCAGTACATCCTGCGAGACGAGTCCATGCACCTGAACTTCGGCATTGACGTGATCAACCAGATCAAGCTCGAGAACCCGCACCTGTGGACTGAAGCTTTCCAGCAGGAAGTGATCCAGATGATTCTGGAAGGCACACAGCTGGAAATCGAATACGCGCGGGACACCATGCCGCGCGGCGTGCTGGGCATGAACGCAGCCATGATGGAAGAGTACCTGCACTTTATCGCCAACCGCCGCCTCTCGCAGCTTGGTCTGCCAGAGCAATTCCCCGGGGTACAGAATCCCTTCCCGTGGATGAGCGAGATCATGGACCTGCGCAAAGAGAAGAACTTCTTTGAAACCCGCGTGATCGAGTACCAGACCGGCGGCGCGCTGAACTGGGATTGATCACCCCGGGGGCGGCCCGCCTGCGAGTCGCCCCCGTACCCGAGGACTGCCAATGGACCAGCAAGACGAAGCAGAGCGCAACAGCGAAAAAGTCCTCATGGCACTGGATCAGATCAGCCAGACCATTGATGTGATGAGCAGTGTCGTGACCCGGCTGCGCAAATACGTACAACAGCAGTCAACGGCCAAGCAGGGCGAGCTGCAGGCCGAAATGCGCCCGGATCGGGTGCTGCACTGACGTGATGCGGCGTCGGGCAGCCTCCCGCCAGACGCCCTAACGCATGCCGCGCCGGCGCAGGATCTCCAGTTGCTCGTCATCGTGACGGAAACAGGGCACGCAGTCCGGAGGCCCCTCCAGGGTGACGATATCGGCCACTTCACCCAGCACCACCTCGGTAATCAGCGGCAGGTCCAGGCTGCAGGCCTGCTCCAGGTCAATCCACTGCAACGCTGACAGCTCGTCAGAGGCGCGTGAAAAATCGTCCGGGTCCCCTACAACGGCGCTGGCATCAACCAGAAAAAAACGGGCATCAAACCGCCGGGGCGCGCCCGGCGGGGTAATCGCCCGAAACACGTAGCGGAAGTTTCCGGCACAGGGCAGATGCGCCCTGGCACTGAAGTCGGCCCAGTCCGGGGGCACTGTGCCCTGCCAGTCACCCGGTGCACCCAGCAACAGGCCGGATTCCTCCCACACTTCCCGCACGGCAGCAGCCTGCAGGGCGTGCACCCGCTCCGGCGGTGCAGCCTCGGCCAACCGGCGTGCGCACACCGGCCCCACCCGGCCCGCCATGGGCACACGGGCATCGGCGGGGTCCACGGCGCCACCCGGGAACACGAATTTGCTTGGCATGAAAACGGCGCGGGAGCCTCGCTTGCCCATCAAAACCCGCGGCTGTGACAGGCGATCACGCACCAGAATCACGGTGGCCGCATCGCGTATGGGCACCTGTGTCTTGCCCGCTGCAGGCTGCCCTTCTGGCACTCTCGTCAATTCACTGGTCTCCTGTAAGCCTCGCCCCTCGAGTATAAACGCTTGCTCACGCCGGGTCTGCCGCGGCGGACCCTGAAGTCGCCCCGCAGAGGGAAGCACACACTCTCCTTACCCGGGCGGCGGTTTTTGCCTATACTCAGAGCGGAATTCATCCCGCTAAGGATACGACATGCTGACTTCACGATTGCTTGTACTGTTGCAGATTACCGCGTTTCTGGTGGCAAGCACGGTGGGAACGGCGCAGGCCGCCATCATCGGTACGGCAGAACACCTGGCCGACCAGAGCCGGAGCGAGCAGCTGGCGCAGATCAGCGCCACGCTGGCCAGCGACACCGTTCAACAGCATATGCTGGAGATGGGCGTGAGCCCCGCAGACACCCTTGCGCGCATCAACGCCCTGTCCGATGCCGAATTGCAGCAGCTGGCGCAGCAGCTGGACGCGCTGCCCGCCGGCAGCGGTGCGCTGGGCGTGCTCGGCGCCCTCTTCCTGGTGCTGCTGGTATTGGAACTGATCGGGGTCACCAACGTCTTCAGCAAGCTTTGATTCGCGGTGCGGCGCTCGCGCTGGCCACCCTGCTCAGCGCCTGCGCCACGATCACCACCCGACCGCCAGACGAGGCTGCGAGCGAACTCACCACGGTGCCGTTCTTTCCCCAGGAAACGTATCAGTGCGGTCCGGCTGCACTGGCCACCCTGTTGGTGCACAGCGGTGTGGCCATCACCCCGGAAGCCCTGGTCCCGCAGGTCTATCTGCCCGGCCGCGAGGGCAGCCTGCAAGTGGAACTGCTGGCCGCTACGCGCCGTTCCGGGCGTATCCCCTTCATCCTGCGGGGAGGGGCCGAGGCTCTGTTCGAGGAGCTCGAGGCCGGCAACCCGGTACTGGTGCTACAGAATCTGGGGCGGGCATGGCTGCCACGCTGGCACTACGCCGTGGTCGTCGGCTACCAGCCCGACACCCAACGTGTTTTGCTGCGCTCGGGAACCGAACAGCGCCGGCTGGAGCGCTGGAGCCGGTTCATCGCCAGTTGGGCCCATGCCGACTACTGGGGTCTGGTCATTCCCCGTCCCGGGGAGATTCCGGCCAGCGGCCCCGCCGACGACCTGGCAGGTGAACTTGCCGGGCAGGAGGCGCTGCTCGAGCCGGCGCTGGTCGCGGCCACCTGGGACGCGGCACTGGCACGCTGGCCCGACAATCTGAACCTGCTGTTCGCGGCAGCCAATGCCCGCCGCGCGAACGCAGACACCGAAGGCGCTGCGCAGCTCTACCACACACTGCTGATGCAAGCGCCACAGCATATGCCGGCGCGCAACAATTTTGCCGACCTCCTGGTGCAGGCGGGCTGCCCGGTCAGCGCAGAAAGGCTGATCGCCCCGGCACAGCAGGCAACCCCGGCGCTCTCTCCCGCCGTTGCGGAGGCCGTAAGGCAAACCGCGGCGGACATCGCGCGCCAGCGCGCGCAGGTCAGCAACGACCCGGGCCATTGCCGGGCGCTCACACAGGATCCAACGCTGCCATGACTGACGTTCTACGCACGCCCGATCACCGTTTCGACCATCTCCCCGGCTTTCCCTGGGCACCGAATTACCAGCTGGTGTCTGATCAGCACCACGGGCAACTGCGCATGCACTACCTGGATGTGGGCCCGCGCGACGGACGCATCGTGCTCCTGCTGCATGGGGAGCCCAGCTGGTGCTTTCTCTACCGGCACATGATCCACGCACTCAGCAGCCGTGGGCTGCGCTGTATTGCCCCGGACCTGATTGGCTTTGGGCGCTCCGACAAACCGACGGCACGCAGTGCCTACAGCTATGCCGGCCACGTCGCACAGGTTGGTGAGCTGTTGTGTGCGCTGGATATCACCGGCGCGGTATTGGTCTGCCAGGACTGGGGAGGCCCTATCGGGCTGTCCCTGCTGGCGCGAATGCCAGAGCGTTTCTGCGCGGTGGTGGCCGCGAACACCCTGCTACCCGGCTGTGAGCCACCCCCCAACGGGGTCGCACCCTGGCCGGGCGAGATCGTGGAGCAATGGGTTGCAGCCACCCGGGACGCCGATGACCTCGATGTGTCCGGGGTGATAGCCGCCGTCTCCTGTACCCCACTCAGCCCGGACGTGCTGGCGGCCTATGATGCGCCGTTTCCGGACCCGCGCTACAAAGCCGGTGCACTGGTGTTCCCCAGCCTGATACCCACTCACGCCGATATGGCCGGCGCGCCTGAAAATCGCCAGACCTGGGCCTTCCTGAGCCAATGGCAGCAGCCCTTCATCACCGCATTCAGCGACAGCGACCCGGCGACCGCCGCCTGGGCCCCGGTGTTCCAGCGGCGGGTTCCCGGCGCCCGTGGCGTCGAGCACCCGGTGATAGCCGGCGCCGGGCACTTTCTGCAGGAGGAACAGGGCGAGGCCCTGGCCGCCGTTGTGGCGCAGACCGTCGACAGTCTGCCTTCCGTGCAGCCAGGCTGATCCGCCACCCGTCGCGATGAGTGTCGACCAGGGCCTGATACTGCTGATACTGCTGACCTCGGTGGGCATGTTCCTCTGGGGCCGGTGGCGCCATGACATGGTCGCCCTGGGCAGCCTGCTGGCCTGTGTGCTCGCCGGCCTGGTGACGCCAGACGCGGCATTCAGCGGCTTCGGTCACCCCGCTGTCATCACCGTGGCCTGCGTGCTGGTGCTTAGCCGCGGTCTGCAGGCCACGGGAGCCGTGGACGTGATCGCCCGACGCGCACTGCCCGCCAGTGCCGGGCCCCTGGTCAGCCTGGCGGCACTGGTCGGGCTGGGTGCGCTGCTCTCGGGCTTCATGAACAACGTGGGCGCCATGGCGCTGCTGATGCCCGTCGCCCTGCAGATGGCCCGCCGCCACAACCTGCCGCCGGGACAGACACTGATGCCGCTGGCGTTCGGCACCATACTCGGTGGCATGACCACCATGATTGGCACACCACCCAACCTGATCGTCTCCGGTTTTCGTGCCGAGGCCGGCGGCAATGCCTTTGCCATGTTCGACTTCACACCCGTGGGGTTGGCGGTCGCGCTCTGCGGCGTGGCGTTTATCGTGCTGCTGGGCTGGCGTCTGGTACCGGCGCGCAAGCAGCAGGCCGCGGGCGATTTCGACACCGGGGCCTACCTCACCGAGGCACGTGTCCCAGAAAGCAGCAAAGCCGTAGGCATGAGCCTGCGACAGGTGGAAGCGGCGCTCGACGATGCCGGCGCCCAGGTGGTCGGCCTGGTTCGCAATGAGGTGCGCCTGCACACCCCCTACGGCGGCCGGCAGATCCGCGGGAATGACATTCTGGTACTGGAAACCAACGCCGATACCCTGGGAGAGGTGCTGGCGCGGTTGGACCTGAAGCTTGAGGAATCGGTGAAACCGGCAGCCACAGAGTCCACAACCGGTGACAGCGGCGGGCCGGAAGCCGCCGCACCCAACAGCGAAGCGCAGGAGGAGGTCGAGCACGAGGGCGAGCAAGGGGACAGGCGGGAGGACATTGTACTGACGGAGCTCGCCGTCATGCCGGCCGCCGCAGCCGTCGGGCGCTCTGCCAGAGACATCCAGCTGCGCACGCGTTACGGCCTCAACCTGCTGGCCGTATCCCGCGAAGGCCACCGCTCCCGCAGTCGGTTGCGCGCCCTGCCCCTGCGACCGGGTGACCTGCTGCTGATCCAGGGTCCGCTGAACGCCACCTCGGAATTCGCCAGTGACTTCGGCTGCGTGCCGCTGGCCAAGCGTGACCTGCGCATCCCCAGCCCGCGCAGGGCGGTCATGGCAGCGGTCATCATGACGCTCGCCGTGGGCGGCGCAGCCTTCGGGCTGCTGCCCGCGGCCATCTCATTCGCCCTCGGCGTACTCGCCTCCATGGCGCTGCGCACGGTGCCACCGCGCTCGGTCTACAGTGCCATCGACTGGCCGGTTATTGTGCTGCTGGCGGCCCTGATACCGGTTGCGGGCGCCATGGCCTCAACCGGCACCGCAGACCTGATCGCGCGCTTCCTGCTTACGTCGGTGGCCCAGGGCAACGCCATACTGGTGCTGGGCATCATACTGGTGACCACCATGTTCCTCTCCGACCTGATGAACAATGCGGCCACCGCCGCCGTGATGTGTCCGATTGCGCTGGGCACCGCGGCTGCCCTGGAGGTAAACCCCGACAGCTTCCTGATGGCTGTCGCCATCGGCGCCTCCTGCGCCTTTCTCACGCCCATTGGCCACCAGAACAACACCCTGATTCTGGGTCCGGGCGGCTTTCACTTCGGCGACTACTGGCGCCTGGGGCTACCGCTGGAAGCCCTGGTGGTCGCCGTCAGCCTGCCGCTGCTGCTCATCGTCTGGCCGTTGTAGCGCCGCGGGATGCCCGGCAAGCGGCCCCTGCTGGGGCGCGAGAGGCGATGGCTTTTCAGTGTTATCAGCGTTAACATTGCGGTTCACGCCTGCGGCTTTCACCGCTACAATGGCGCCTCGCATCGACTCTGGCCCGGCGCCGGAAAGGCCGCAGCCAGCCCCGTTCATCCCACACAGGACAGCGACATGATCTACCAGAGTGACGCGCTCACCGTGACCCGCCTTGACGGCGACATCGCCGAGCTGCATTTCGACCTGAAGGGTGAGTCTGTCAACAAATTCGACCAGACCACCGTCAACAGCCTCACCGAAGCGCTCGACGCGCTGGAGGCACAGAGCGGCCTGCGGGGCCTGCTGGTGACCAGCGGCAAGCCCGTGTTCATTGTCGGCGCCGACATCACCGAATTCACCGGCATCTTCGGTGCCGGCCCCGAGGAGATCAAGGGCTTCACGGCGGCCAACAATGCCAACTTGAACCGCCTGCAGAATCTGCCCTTCCCGAGCTGTGTTGCCATCAACGGGTTTGCGCTGGGGGGCGGCTTCGAAATCTGCCTGGCCTGCGACTTCCGGGTCATGAGCACGGCCGCCAAGGTCGGCCTGCCGGAAACCAAACTGGGTATCCTGCCCGGCTGGGGTGGCACCGTGCGCCTGCCGCGTATCATCGGCGTCGACGAGGCGGCCACCTGGATTGCCGGCGCGACTGAACAACGCGCGGACAAGGCGCTTAAGGCGGGCGCCGTCGATGCGGTCGCCGCACCCGAGGAACTGCGTGCGGTGGCACTGTCCACGCTGAACCACGCCATCGCCGGCAAGCTGGACTATGCCGGTCGCCGCCAGGCGAAAAGCAGCCCACTGCCGCTCAACGATACCGAGGCCATGATGGCCTTCTTTACCATGAAATCCCTGGTGCAGCAGCAGGCCGGCAAGAATTACCCGGCACCGGTAAAGGCCGTTGATGTCATCGAAAAAGCCCGCGGCATGGGCCTGGAGGACGCGCTCAAGGTCGAGGCCGAAGGCTTTGCCGAGCTCGCCGTGACACCGGTGGCCGCCGCGTTGGTAGGCGTATTCCTCTCCGACCAGTTGCTGGGCAAGAAGGCCCGGGACTGGGAAAAACAGGCCGACCGTAAAGTGCAGCGTGCCGCAGTACTGGGTGCCGGCATCATGGGCGGTGGCATCGCCTACCAGTCCGCCTACCGCGGTGTCCCCATTCTGATGAAGGACATCAACCAGGCCGGCCTCGATCTGGGCCTGTCGGAAGCCAACAAGCTGCTGTCCAAGCGTGTAGAGCGCGGACAGATGACGCCGGCGCAGATGGGCGATGTGCTCAACAGCATCGACCCCACACTGACCTATACCGGTTTCGACGCGGTCGACATCGTGGTGGAAGCGGTGGTGGAGAATGCCAAGGTAAAACACGCCGTGCTGGCCGAAACCGAAAAGCAGATCGGCGAGGACACCATTCTGGCGTCCAACACCTCGACCATTTCCATTACCCACCTCGCAGAAGCGTTGCAGCGCCCCGAGAACTTCTGCGGCATGCACTTCTTCAACCCGGTGCATGCCATGCCCCTGGTGGAGGTGATTCGCGGTGAAAAAACCTCAGACCGCGCGGTCGCCCGGACAGTCGCCTACGCCAACAAGATGGGCAAGAAAGCCGTCGTAGTGAAGGATTGCCCCGGCTTCCTCGTCAACCGGGTGCTGTTCCCCTATTTCGATGGCTTCTCCAAGCTGGTACGCGATGGGGCCGACTTCCAGGCCGTCGATAAGGTCATGGAGCGCTGGGGTTGGCCCATGGGGCCGGCTTATCTCACCGACGTGGTGGGCATCGATACCGGCGTGCATGCCTCTGCGGTGATGGCGGAAGGCTTTCCTGACCGCATGCAGCTGGACTTCAAGCCTGCGGGCCAGGTGATGTTCGAAAATGAGCGCTATGGCCAGAAGAATGGTAAAGGCTTCTACGACTATGTGCCGGACAAGCGCGGCAAGCCGAAGAAAACCGCCAGCGAGGAGGTTTACCGCCTGCTGGCTCCCGTCGCCGCTGAGCGCACGGAGTTTTCCAAGGAAGAAATCATCGCCCGCATGATGCTGCCGATGGCAACAGAGATGGCTCGCTGCCTCGAGGAAGGCATCGTCGGCACGCCCGCAGAGGCGGACCTCGCGCTGCTGTACGGTCTGGGCTTCCCTCCCTTCCGCGGCGGCATCTTCCGCTGGATGGATACGGTGGGCCTCGCCTTCATCGCCGACGCCTCGAAGCAGTTTGCCCACCTGGGCAAGTCCTACGAACTCACCGACGGCATGCAGGCCATGCTGGCCGATGGCAAAACCTACTATTGAGCACCGGGTGACAACAGGAGAATTATCGTGAGTCTGAATCCAAGAGACGCCGTTATCGTCGACTTCGCCCGCAGCGCCATGGGCCGCTCCAAGAATGGCTGCTTCCGCAACGTGCGCGCGGACGACCTGTCCGTCGCTGTTATTCGTGGCCTGCTGGCACGCAACCCCAAACTGGACGTCGACGAAATCGACGACCTGATCTGGGGCTGCGTGCTGCAACGCGGCGAACAGGGCATGAACCTGGCACGCAATATCGTCCTGCGTGCGCAGCTGCCGTTCACCATTCCCGCCCAGACCGTCAACCGCCTCTGCGGCTCTTCCATGTCGGCGTTGCACACGGCAGCGGCCAACATCATGGCCGGTATTGGCGACGTGTACCTCGTGGGTGGTGTGGAGCACCTCGGCCACCTGCCGATGATGGACGATGTGGACATCAACCCAAAGCTGGGCCTGAACGTGGCCAAGGCGGCGGGCATGATGGGCATGACCGCCGAGTACCTGGCCATGATGCACGGCATCGGGCGTGAGGCCCAGGACAAGCTGGGCCTGCGCTCACACCAGCTGGCCCACAAGGCCACGGTGGAGGGCAAGTTTGCCCGGGAGATCATTCCCGTTGAGGGGCACGATGCCTCAGGCGCGCTGGCGCTGATTGAGCAGGATGAAACCATCCGCCCCGAAACCACGCTGGAAGGACTGGCCAGCCTGCCGCCTGCCTTCAACCCCCAGGGTGGCACCGTCACCGCGGGCACCTCGTCGCAGATCTCCGATGGTGCGTCTGCCATGCTGGTGATGTCCGCCGAGCGCGCGCAGGCGCTGGGCCTTGAGCCGGTGGCACGCATCCGCGCCATGACTCTCGCCGGTGTCGACCCGTCCATCATGGGCTATGGCCCGGTGCCCTCCACACAGAAAGCACTGAAGCGGCTCGGCCTGACCATCAAGGACATTGAGATGGTGGAACTGAACGAGGCCTTTGCGGCACAGGCCCTGCCCGTGCTCAAGGACCTCGACCTGCTGGATGACATGGAAGACAAGGTGAATGTGCACGGCGGAGCCATTGCCCTCGGGCACCCCTTCGGCTGCTCCGGCACACGCATCACCGGCTCACTGCTGACCGTGATGCAGGACCGTGACCTGACGCTGGGCGTGTCCACCATGTGCATCGGCCTGGGCCAGGGCATCACCACCGTGGTGGAGCGGGTCTAACCGCGCCGGTACCGGGGGTGGCCGCCGCCTGCAATGGGCGACGGCCACTTTCCGGACGGATCAGAACGCGAGAATAACGTCGGTGGAGAACACCCAGCCGTTGCCACCGAGGGCCATTGGCACGCTGCTGTAACCGACCGGGGAATCATTCAGACGCAGAGCCTGCACACCCAGGCGCAGCTCACGCCGCGACATCGGGAAGTAGTTCAGGCCCAGGCTGACGTCCGAGGGGTTGCCGTACTCGCCGTCAATGTAGGAATACGCCGCATAGCCCTGTAGCACCTTGGGAATCAGCATGGCCGAACCCTGCAGCTGGAAACCCTGGTCTTCCAGCTCGGTGACCGGTATTTCGCCAATCACCACGAAGTCATCCACCTTGCGGTAGTAATATTCGCCCTCCAGCGACAGGCCCCGGTATTTGAAGCCCGCGTTCAAGGCCAGCATTTCATAGGTCGCCTTGCGCACGTTGCCGCCAGTGAGGAAGGGATCATCACTGAAGATCCGTGTGCCATCGGAGAGGCGAATCTGGGAATTCTCGAAGCCCTCGACCTCGGACTGCCCCTGGGCATCCTCGCGGCTGTGGGTGAAGTGCACACCAAACAGCGTTGCGACCTCTTCGTGGTACTCATAATCCCCGAAACCCTGGCCGGGGCCGTATTCACCGGTCGTCGGCATCCACCAAAGGGCTCCCGAGAAAGTGTTGAGTTCGTTGTCCAACTGCACGGCATTAACACCCAACTGACTCAGGTTGTTCCCGATCATAGCGCGGTAGCCCACGGTGGGTGACAGCGCACCGGAAGCCCACAGGCCGGTGGTGTAGGAGCCGCGGAAGAACTCATCGGCGATGGTGCGGTGATCGTTCTTCAACCAGTTGGGAAAGGTGTAGTTGGTCGAACGCGTGGAGGGCAGCGCACCGATACCGGCATACAGCGAAAACGCCTCGTCAAACTGATAACCGAGATTACCCGCGACAACCACCTGGGCACCGTCTCCCTGGCTGGTATTCGCCGTCCAGGTGTAGAACAGGTAGCGGAACTTCGGGTCGAACAACCAGCCCTTGAAATTCATGGTCAGTTTCTGGAACTGGATGTCGTTGCGTAAATCCAGCGTGGTGGTGCGACCGAAAGCATCGGTGTAGGTGCTGTCCAGTCCCTTCTGGTTGAGGTAGCGCGCGTAGGTGAACGCGCTGAAATCCAGCTCACCCATGTCGGTGCGGGCCAGCACAAACCCCTTGCCGGGTTCGAAGCGGCCCCAGGTCTCGGGCGCTTCCTCCTCGGCGATACCCGCAACTGCCGGCGTTTCCTCCGGGGCGGATGCCAGTGCCGGTACTACTGTGACCGACTGCTGCGCTGCATCAGCGCCCTCACCCGGCATGTCCTGCAGGCGTGCTTCCAACGCCTTAATGCGCTGGTCGAACTCCCGTGTCTTGCGCTCCAGCTCGTTGCGCAATGCCTGCAGCTGTCGAATTTCCTCCTCGACGCTCAGCTGCGATTCCCCGGCGGACGATGCGGGTGAGACCAACCCCGCGAGGGCGAGCGAACAGGCCAGGGCAACGCCCCACAACGGTTTATTCATAGTGGCATGTCCTTGCTAAAGCAGGTCAAATTCGTAATTCAGAATAATGCGGAAATCGAAAAAATCGTCGCCGCCCAGGTCTTCATCCTGGTCGATGTAGGCTCCACGTACGCGCATCCACAAGCCCTCTGCCCAGCTCTCGCGCAGGCGATAATCCAGCGTCAGATCGTACTCGGTTTCATCCGGGCTGGCGCTGCTCCCCGAGTCTGGGGTGTCACCCGACACCACATTGGCAAACAGGCTGAGGTCGCCCGCGCCGACACGCTGGAAGTCATAGGAGAGACCTGCCAGCCAGGCATCCTCACCGGCGCGATCGAAATCGTCAACGATCACCGACAGGTAGTTGGCGGGGTTGCCGTAGGGTTTCTGTATACCCTTTTCATCATCCGTGCTGCTGGCTGCCAGTCGCCAGGCCCACAGCCCGCGCCGCAGCTCCAGCTTTGCTGACACCATGGAGGTGTCGAAGTCACCGATCAGGGCATCGCCGTGGCTGCCCTGGTCAGTGTATTGCAGGAAGGCCTTCAACGTCGTTTCGTTATCCAGCACGAACGGATACTCTGCCGTGGCATAGAGGGTACTGAAGGTTTCAAAGGAGTGCTGGTAGATCGCTCCGAGGTTTCCCCCGGCGGCGGTCTTGTAGCGGGCGCCGGCAAAGCCGAGACCCTCGTCGCTCCCCGCCGCGCCGGCCGCCTCGGACATGCTGACGAAGTCGTCGTCGTTCTTGCGCTTGATGCGGTCAACGTAGCCCGCCATGTAGGCGAGGCCGGTATCCGCCACATTGCCGATGGCCAGCGCCTCAAAGGTATTCGGCACCATGCGGATGTCGTGACTGCCGAGGTAGGGCAGCTCAAGGCGCTGGCGGCCGAGCCGGATGCCCGTGTCTTCCGCGAGGCGCAGTGTCACGTTCGCCTCGCCCAGCACGGAAAACGATTCCTGGCCGGGCTTGAACAGCAGGGTACCGTCCTTGTCGCTGGGCCCGTAGAGCTTCTGCGAGGTGTAGCCCGTCGCCGCGAAGCGCAGCCGGTCCAGCCACCAGCCAGACTGGTAGGCCAGCGCACCGCCGAGGGCGAGGCCGACACTGTCCTTGCCAGAGTCGCGGTTCCGGTCCAGCAGATAGCTGCGCGGACGGAGCACCAGCTTGCTGCCGTCCAGGAACGACGAGCGCTCGCGGTGTGCCTCGATTACCGGCACCACGCCACTCTGCTGGTTGGGTTCGTCGTCCAGGCGCCCATGTTCGGGTTGCGCAGACAGGCCCGGCGCGGCAGCGAGCAGCGCACCGCAGCACAGGGCCCTGGCAGCGCGGGCGCGCGGCCCGCAACCGGCTGGCACCTTACTCACTCGCAGCGCACACCATGGGAGCGTGATAGTCGAGCTTCATCAGGCGGAAGTAGTTCTCACCCAGTGCGATATTGCGGAACGCCGTGTCGTCGAGCGCGCGCAAGGCGCGACTGGTGACCTCAAGTTCCTTCGCATAATTGGCATACTCCTTGGCATCCGCCGCCACGAAGTCAGAGCCGGGGAGAATACGGCTGGAGTAGGCATTGAAGAAATCAACAAAAATATCACCCCACTGGTGGTAGGCGTTGAACAGCACGTCCCAGGAAATATCCAGCATCAGGTTCGGGTAGGCGTCCAGCCGCTCCTTCATCAGCGCCACATGCCGGTTGGGATCCATCGTGGTCAATTCCTTGGACAAGCCCATGTGCGCCCACACGATCGGGTTCTCCGGGTAGGTTTCCAGGATATGGTCCATCAGGTAGAGGAACTCCGTCGGATTGGCATCGTTGCCCAGGTCCGAGTGCAGCGTTACGGGGATATTGCGCTCCTGCAGGATCGCCATGAACGGCGCCCAGGCATCAATGGACTCGAGCGTGGCCGGCTCATGCAGATTGCCCAGCAGCGCCTGCTTGACCACATTGAGCTCTCCGGCCCAGGCGAACATGCCCGGGTATTCCCGGTCGTAAAGCTCAATGGTCTCCACCACGTTCTCGGGATGCGCGAGATCCATGAAGGTCATCGAGAGAACGATATTCAGGTTGTCGTTGGGGTAGGCGACAGCCTCCATGCCGTTGACGAAGTCATTCTTGATGCTGGGCATCGCTCGCACACCGGGGCAGTCCAGGTAATAGGTACACCCGGAGTCCATTTCCAGAATCTGGCCGATGCCAAAATAGTTGACGAAGCGAACACCCAACTGGTCGAAGTAGCCGAACAGTTCCTGCGGGGGAATCGCCGCCCCCCCGAAGGGCCGTGGGTGGAAGTGCGCATCCACCACCGGCGTGTAGGTCTCGCTGCTGCGATCAAAACAGGCCTGCTGCTCGGGCGGCAGGGCGAATGAGGCGAGGTCTCGCTGCGGTTTGGGCAGGGCCGCCACGGGATCGTCGGTAGTTTCCTGCAGGGCCGCACAGCCCGCCAGCAGGGTGAGCAGCGAGCCGCCAGCCAGCGCCCTGGCCACAGTGCGCAGGGAGAGCTGTTGAGAAGGTTTCAGAAATGCGGTCATGGCGTCCAACTCCGGGATGATAGTTGTTATGGGGGGGATGCGCTGCCGCCCTCACCGTCATCCTGACCTGCATGTGCAACGCGAACGACCGGAACACCCTTCACCTGAGAATAAACAAGGCTGTTACAAAAGCAAACACTGCGTGCTTGCACTGGCAGACAGAATCTGGACAACCCCCACGGAGCAGCGCGGGACGCGCCTACTCCACGGTCAGCAGTACATCCACGCGTGCGAGCGCCGCCAGCAAGCCTGCCGTGGCCAGCGATGAGCCGCGAAAAAACTCCTCCGCCATGGGCGTGATGGCGCAGCGCCCGGGCAGGGGCTCACCCTGCTCGAGCATCCGATACAGGGTCGGCAGGAAAATGAACTGCAGCCACTGCGGTAGTGTCAGCGTGTCGACGGCGAAGGGCTCGGTAGAGGCCAGCGCAGATGCCGGCGGCGGCACCGTCTCCCACAGGGCCAGTTGCCGCAGCTGGGCCTCGATGTCGATCAGGACTTCGGCGACTTCCGTGCGCATGGGCTCTCCCGGATACTCCACGGCCGCTGCTAGAACTTCTCCGGGCGCAGCACATCCACATCGCAGGTGTAGAGGATCATCGCGTAGTTGTCGTAGTAGTGCTCGCGCAGGCCGGCGGCAATGCGATCCGCCGTGGCGTCATCACACACCACCTCAATGCGCAGGTTGCGGTTCGCCTCCCAGTTGCCCTCGCGCACACCCCGGGCCCCCTTGCCGCGGGCCTCGGTGATGGTGTAACCGTGCGCGCCCCAGCGTTCGATATGCCGCAGCAGGTGCGACTCGATAGAGGATTCAGTCACGATGGTGAGCAGGCGTCGCGGGTGTTGTTCCATGGTCAGGCGGCTCCGATCAGTGCGTACAATTGGCCAGCAAGCCAATGGTACAGCGGAATGCCGACCAGTACATTAAACGGGAACGTCACACCCAGCGATGCCGCCAGCGACAGCGCAGGGTTGGCCTCGGGAACCGAAATACGCATCGCGGCGGGCACGGCGATATACGATGCACTCGCCGCGAGGGTAGCCAGCACCACCGCTCCGCCAACGGACAGGCCCAGCAGCCAGCCCAGCCCGAGGCCGATCATTGCCGAGAACACCGGGGTCAGCACACCGAATGCCAGCAGGAAGAAGCCATAGCGGCGCAGGGTGCCGATCTGGCTCGCGGTCACCAGGCCCATTTCCAGCAGGAACAGGGCGAGCAAGCCCTGGAAGGGGTCGAAGAACAGCGGGGCGAGCTTGGCCAGGCCGTCGGCGCCGGCAATCCAGCCGATCAGCAGGCCACCCACCAGCAGGACGATGCTCTTGCCCAGCAGCACCTCATGTGCCGACTCGCGCAGCCGCTCACCGCCGACCAGCCCCTTGGCGAGGACAATGCCCACCAGGATGGCGGGAATTTCCAGCAGCACGACAAACAGCGGCATGTAGGCTTCGAAATCAATGTCCCGTGAACCGAGATAGGCGACGACCACCGCGAAAGTGCCAACGCTGACCGAGCCGTAGTGCGCGGCGATAGAGGCCGCATCCGCCCGCGGCAGGCGACCGAACCGGAGCAGCACGGGGAAGCTGAGCAGGGGCAGGATGAATCCCATGGCGACCACCGCAACCATCTGCCCAAGCAGCTCCAGAAAGGGCTGTCGGGCCAGCTCGATGCCGCCCTTCATGCCAATGGCGAGCAGCAGCAGGATACTCAGCAGTTCATAGACCTGCACCGGCAGCCGCAGCTCTGAACGCAGGATCCCGGCGGTGACGCCCAGCAGGAAAAAGAGAACAACGGGATCCATGCTACGCGGTACCCTCCACGCCCACCAGGCACAGGAGCTCGGCGGTACGCTGGCGCAGCGCCGTGGCGTCCTGGTCGACCAGGGTAATGTGGCCCAGTTTGCGGCCCGGCGCGGGCGACTTGCCGTAGTCGTGCAGGTGCGCGCCAGCAACCGCCAGGATATCCCGTGCGGCGGGCCACTCACCGATAACGTTGACCATCACGCTGGGCGCTACGGCGGCAGTGACCCCAAGGGGCAGGCCGGCAATGGCCCGCAGGTGATTCTCAAACTGGGAGGTCACCGCGCCCTCGATAGTCCAGTGGCCACTGTTGTGTACGCGCGGTGCATACTCGTTCACCAGCAGCTGGTCGCCACACTGGAACAGCTCCAGCGCCAGCACACCGACGTAATCCAGCGCGTTGAGCAAGCGCTCACAGTAGTCGCGGGCGGGACCTTCCATGGGATCGTTCGCGAGGGAGCGCGAGACACGCAGAATGCCGTCCTCGTGGCGGTTTTCGCTGAGCGGCCAGGTACGGCACTCACCGTCACGGCCGCGCACAGCAATCACCGAGAGCTCGCGATCAAAAGGCACGCGGGCTTCGAGGATACAGGGTACGCGACCCAGGGCTTCCCAGGCCGGCAGCAAATCCCCAGCCGCAGCCACGGACGCCTGACCCTTGCCGTCGTAGCCCATGCGCCGGGTTTTCAGGATCGCGGGAGTACCCGTCTGGGCCAGCGCTGCGGCCAGGTCCGCCTCGGAATCAATGGCAGCGTAGCGCGCGGTGGGCAGGCCCAGGCGCGTGAACAATGACTTCTCCTGCAGCCGCTCCTGGGAGAGGAGAATCGCCTGGCTGCAGGGGGCCAGCAGACCGCGCCGCTCCAGTGCATCAAGCGCAACCGGCGCAATGTGCTCGAACTCCGCCGTGGCCACATCGATGCGCTCTGCAAAGGAGGCCAGTGCAGCGGCGTCTTCATAGCCACCGCGAAGATGTTCTCCCAGGGGTGCGGCGCAGGGCATCTCCTCGGGCGCCAGGAAGGTACAGCGCAACCCCAGCGGGTAACCTGCCAGCGCCAGCATCTGCGCCAGCTGGCCTGCGCCCAGGATCCCGATATTCACGGTGCGGTGACCCGGGGGTCGGGGTGCGCCGCCACGTTGGCGGTCTGGCGCTCACGGTAGGCGCGGAGACGCTCGCGCAGGGCGCTGTCCTGATTGGCCAGCATCGCCGCGGCCAGCAGCGCTGCATTCACGGCCCCTGCGCGGCCTATGGCCAGCGTGCCGACCGGAATGCCCGCCGGCATCTGCGCGATGGAAAGCAGCGAGTCCATGCCGTTGAGGGCACGGGATTGCACCGGCACACCCAGCACCGGCACCAGGGTTTTCGCCGCCAGCATTCCCGGCAGGTGCGCTGCACCACCGGCGCCAGCGATGATCACCTGCAGACCGCTGGCTTCAGCCGCCTCGGCGTAACTGAACAGGCGGTCCGGCGTGCGATGCGCGGACACCACTTCAACGGTGTGCGGCACCTCCAGCTCAGCCAGGGTGTCTGCAGCGCCTTGCATGGTCTCCCAGTCGGAACGGGAGCCCATGACAATACCGACGAGTTCATTCATTGTGAGTCTTTCCCCTTGTGTCCTGCCATTGCGGCCGGTGGGCACTTCTGTACCCGGACATGAATCCTTGTGGCGGGGGCCGGCGGGATAGAAAGCGCACGAATCCTACACAAGACGCCAGCCATGATATATTCGATTTTTATAAATAATCAATTCGACTATTTCTGAGATGACGCCGCTCAACTACAACCACCTGTATTATTTCTTCCATGTTGCCACCGACGGCAGCATCACGCGCGCCAGCAAGCGCCTGAATCTGACCCCGCAAACCATCAGCGGACAGATTGCCGCGTTTGAGGAACAGCTCGGCGTCAAGCTGTTCCGCCGCGAAGGAAGGCGCCTGCGGCTCTCCGAACAGGGCCGACAGATTTATGCCCACGCCGATGAAATTTTCCAGCTCGGGCGGGAAATCCGCCAGATGCTGCAGAACGAGAGCGCTCATACCGAGACGTTCCGCGTCGGCATCACCGATTCGATCCCCAAGATTCTCGCCAACCGGTTGCTGCAACCCGCGCTGAAGGCCGTCGACAACCTGCGCCTGCAGTGCCACGAGGGCGACCAGGAGACCTTGCTCGCGGAACTGGCGGTAAGCCGCCTCGACTGCATCATCACCGACCAGCCCCTGCCATCCGGCAGCCACATCAAGGCCTGGAACTACCGCATTCTGGAGTCCGGTTTCACCTTCTTTGCCGTTCCCGGGCTCGCCGAGACCTGTCGCAGCCAGTTCCCGGCGAGCCTGAGTGGCAAGCCGTTTCTGGCCCCTGGCCGCAAGGCGGGGAGCCGCTCCTTTCTCAAGGCCTGGTTTGAAAAGCACCGCATTACCCCAGAAATCGTGGCGGAGTTTGACGACAGCGCACTTCTGAAGTCCTTCGGCCAGACCGGGCTGGGCATCTTTGCCGCGCCGACCATCATTGAAGCATATGTGATCTCCCAGTACGGCGTTGCGGTGATTGGCCGCACCCAGGAATTCGTCGATGTGTTTTATGTGATATCCCCGGAGCGCCGCCTGCAGCATCCGGCCACGCTGGAGATCGTCAATACGTCACTGGGCGGGGCCGCGGACGGCTAACGGGCCAGCTCTCGGGTAAACGGCGGCAGGGAATCCAGTATTGCCTGACCGTAGCGCCGCGTGAGCAAACGCCGATCCATCAGGGTCACCCTGCCGCTATCGCTCTCCGTGCGCAGCAGGCGGCCGCTGGCCTGTACCAGCCGCAGCGCCGCATCCGGCACGCTTATTTCCATAAAGGCGTTTCGCCCCTGGGCTTCCACCCATTCGGCCAGCGCTGCCTCAATAGGGCTGTCGGGTACCGCGAAGGGAATCTTCGCAATCACCACGTGGCGGCAGTAGGCGCCGGGAAGATCCACGCCTTCGGCGAAGCTGGCCAGCCCGAACAGAATACTGCCACGTCCGGCGTCAACCGCTTCCCGATGCAGGCGCAGGAGTTCCTGCTTGCTGCCATCGCCCTGCATCAGGAGCCGGTCGCCAAAGGTCGCGCTGACGCCTGCATGGACGTCCTGCATCTGCCGCCGCGAGGAAAACAGCACCAGGCTGGCCTCGGCGGGATCCAGCAATCCGGGCAGCTGCTCGATCAGCGCCGCGGTGTGTGCCTCGGCGTCACCGGGGTCGCAGGACATGGCGGGCACGTGCAGGGTGGCCCGGGAATAATCGAAGGGACTGGCCACCACCTTGAAGACGCCCTCGGCCGGAGCGCCGGAATGGAGCCTGAAGCGATCGAAGGAACGCAGCGCAGTAATGGTCGCCGAGGTGACCACGACACCGGCAGCGCGTGACCACAGGTACTCCTGCAGGATGTCCGCCGCGAGGATGGGGCTACAGCGCAGGTCGAAGCCGGTTTGCCCGCCCCCGTCCAGCAAGGTCACCCAGCGCGCCATGGGCGGCACCTCACCCTCACCACTGACGGCATAGGCCTGCCACAGGGCCAGCGTGGACTCCGCGCGGCTCAGCAAACCACCCAGGCTCAGGTGCCAGGTCTCGACATCGCTCTTGTGCAGGCCGCAGTCTTCCTCTTCCAACGCCTCCGACAGGCGGGCCTCAATCTTCGCCAGAGCGGTGCTGATCTGCTGGAACTGGTTGGCCAGGCCGGCGGCCAGCGGCTGCAATTGCGCGGGCACCCGGCCATGGGCGAAGCGCAGTTGCTGCTCGTCACTGCGCCCGCTCCCGGGCACACGCTCGGCAAACAAGGCGGCCACCGCCTGCTCCGCCACCTGCAGCGCGCCCTGGGCCTCCTCCATCAGCCCCGGCAGCGCAGCCAGCGGCCGCGCCAGGTCAGTCAATGGCGCCAGGGCCGAGGCCGCCTGCAGCAGCAGCTTGCGATTGTCCTGCAACCACTGGCCGGTGGTGTGCAGGCGGCAGAAACTGGAGAAGTGCCCCAGCGCCTTGTCCGGCAGATGGTGGCCCTCGTCAAACACATAAATACTGTCTTCCGGCGGCGACAGGATGGCACCGCCGCCGAGCGCCAGGTCGGCAAGCACCAGGTCATGGTTGGCCACCACCACATCGGCGTACTGGAGTGCATCCCGCGCACGAAAAAAACTGCACTGACTGATATTGGGGCAGCGACGGCCGCTGCACTGACTGTGGTCGGTGGTGGCACCGAACCAGATGGCGTCGGGTATCTGTCCCGGCCAGTTGTCCCGGTCACCGTCCCAGTCCCCGCGGCCCAGGGCCTCCAGCATGGCGCTGTACACGGGCAGCGCCTCGGCGTTGTCTGGCGCCTGGAACTCGTCCGGGTACAGCGGCAGTACATCCCCCGCGCCGCTGCCGCCGAGATGGTGGTCCAGCCTGGACAGGCATATATACCGACGACGGCCCTTGGCCAGGGTATAGCTGAATTCCAGACCACTGTGCTCGCGAATATCCGGGAGATCCTTGTTGACGAACTGCTCTTGCAGGGCAACGGTTGCGGTCGCTACGACCAGCCGCTTGCCCAGGGCCTGGGCCAGGGGGATCGCCGTCACCGCATAGGCGATGGTCTTGCCCGTCCCGGTGCCCGCCTCAATCACGCACACCGCGGGGGAATCCGGGCTTGCCCGACCGGTTTCCGGTTTGATGCGGGCCAGGGCGTTGGCGATTTCGGCGATCATCTGCCGCTGTCCCCAGCGCGGCTTCAGCCCCTTGGCGGCCGTGATGGCGGCATAGGCCTCGCGAATCTGGTCCTTCAGCGCCTCGCTCAGCAAGAGGCCGGGGGCTCCGCCGCCGCACGCAACGCCAGTTTACTGGCCACCGCATTGGCGTAGGTCGCCAGCGCAAAACTGCGCTGCTCTTCGGGCAGGCTTTCGATCCGGGCACGAAACTGCGCGTCCGAACAGCTCCCCGCCTCGCGAGTCAGGGTTTCGGGCACCGCCGCGCCTGGCCCGTGCAGCATCTGCCAGGCCTGCAGGTTGGTGGGGTGCAGGCAGTAGAGTGAGATGATCTGCCGATCGATTTCAGCAGCGACCGCGTCCGGGCCATCGAACTCGCCCGCCAGCGGCGTGCCAAACGCCACATGCACCCGGCCCTTCTGGCCGGAAATGCCGCGCGCGATGGAGGCGACATCCTCCTGTTCGGCCTTGGCGTAGGTGCCGGTCGTGCTGCGCAGGTGCATTTCGCGCGCCTTCATGCCATCGCAGGGATCCAGCTCGTAGGCAATGGACACCGGGACGATGCCGAGCGCATTGATCAGGTCACTGAAGCTTTCTGTCTGCTTGTCACGGCTCATGGCGAGCATCTTGATGACGGCGGGCTCGGTGCGGTCGATGCCGTCCTTGGCCCGGCCCTCGCGCTGGGCAATCCAGACCGGTGAGCGCTCTTCCTGCAACGACAGGCGAATGTAGTTGGACAGATGCCGGGATGCGGCCAGCAACGCCCGCCCACTGCCCACCGAGCGTTTGACGATAAAGCTCTTGTTCAGCCGCATCAGGTCGGACACCCAGGGCTTGGTCAGCAGATTGTCACCGATGGCGATGCGCACGGTCTGGTGGCCGCTGCGATGCAGCGCGTAGTTGGTGAATGCCGGATCCATCACAATGTCGCGGTGGTTGCTCATGAACAGCCAGGGGCGCGATACATCCAGCTGTTCCAGACCCGAGACACTGAACCCGGCCGTGGTGTCGTCGATGACCTTCTCCACGTAGTGCTTGATCACCATCTGCATGCCGTGCACATCGCGCACACCGCGCAACTGTCGCCCGAGGTACCAGCGCACGACGGGGCGCGCGAGCCCGGGCAGAGCCCGCGCCAACGGGCCCAGGCTCAACCGGGCAATTGCATCGAGCATTTCCCGGTCCTCGAGCAGCCGGGCCAGAACTTCGGGCACCTCGTCATCGCGGTACGGGCGGATATCCGCAAAGGGGTCACTCAAAGCAATATCCTCACGAAAAACAGCGCCACACGATACCCAAATTCCCCCGGCACGTCATCCGCCAGATCCCGCCACACAGGGCAGCTCCCGCGCGCTGACACGGCCCCGCGCTTCTGCTAATCTGCAGCCCGCTCCACCGGAGCCATGTGCCTATTGGGAGGAATCATGGAAGCCACATCTGCATCACTACTCACCTTCGGCCTCGCCACGCTGTTTCTCAGCTGGGTGTTGTTGCTGATCCAATCCTGGAAAGAAGATTACGCATGGGGCCTGTGCACCCTGATTCTTCCCCCATTCGCCTACCTCTATGCGCTGTTCCGGCTGGACAAGGCCGGGCAATCGGTGTTGCTCGCGGTTGCCGGGCTGGTAATGATCGGCCTGGCCTGAGGTTGTTACCCCGGGTCCGGCCCATTAAACATTTGTAACCTTTTGGCGCCCGCAGGACGGGCGCTCGCATTTTTATAATTTGTTTATATAAAACAGTAGCTTAACTCAAAGGGTCGAACTCGAGACTGAATACCTGTTACTTTTTCGTGTACAGGGTTACGAATCTGTAACTGTTTTACACACGTATTCAGCTCGTACACTGACACCATCCTGCCACCGGTATACCACCGTCACAGGCTGGCCAATCACTTCTACCGTCCGTTGAGGAACTACTATGCAACTCGTCAAAATCGCCACCGTCTCCGCCCTGCTGGCCCTGTCATCCGCTGCCTTTGCCGCCAAGCCGACCAGCATCGTCTTCCAGGGCAACCACGAATCCAACACCGGCGCCGCCTATTCCGAGTACCTCGTAAAGTGCTCCAATGGCAAAACGGCTACGCTCACGGCGTGGGAAAACCGTCGCAAGTGGTGCGCAGGCAACGAGCTGAACGACAGCTGCGAGCGCAAGCAGATCAAAGCCGCGAAGGCCGCCTGTAACGCGCTCTGATCAGTCCTCGAGATAGCGCCGACGCAGTTCCTCGCGTTCGGCGCTGCCGACCCCCAGCTCACGGGTGAGGTAGGTATCGACATCGCCGTAATCGGCAATGGCCTGCAGCGCCCGCTGCAGATAGGCCTCGTGCACCTCCAGCATCGGCATGATCGCCTCGTCCTCAACTGACTGGAAACCGTACTTGATGCGCAGGCGGTCTATCTCCTGCCGCGGATCGAAGAAGCGACGCGTCAGCAGGTAATCCGCCATCACCTGATCCACCGACACCCCCAACGCCATCAGAATGATGGCGGCAGCGAAGCCTGTGCGATCCTTGCCTGCCGCGCAGTGCACCAGGAAGCGGGCGTCGTCCTCGGCGAGTATCTCGGCGAACATGCGCCGATACATAGGGCTCTGCGCCTCAACAAAATCCCGGTTGATATCCACCATAAAGTTGAACATCGGCTGGCGCCCCCCGCGATCGAGCTGCCCGTTGGCGAAGGCCGCATCGTTGCTGCCCGGCGTGATCGGCAGGCTGGCGACGCGTGGCGCGCGCTCCCGCGGCAGCCGGTTCGGGCTGGCACTCTGCTCCTCTTCGCGGCGAAAGTCGCACAACAGATCCAGCTGCAGATACGCCAGCAGCGCCAGATCCCGCTCCGTCAAACCCGAGAGCTGCCCCGAACGGTACAGGTAACCCCAGCGCACACGCCGGCCATCTGCCGTGCGATAGCCGCCAAAATCGCGGAAGTTGGGCGTGCCCTGCATGCCGAGGCGACGCTCCATCGCAACCAGTTCATTGCCGTGCTGGTCCTGTAGCCGAAAGGTGTGACGGCGGTCGGCTGGCAAGCCAGAGATACGCAGCCGTGACGCCGCGTCCGCGTCCTCGTAGTGCAGTTGCAGATCCGGCGCCGCGGCGTCCAGGGGACTGACGGTGACCCGGGTCTGGGGGTGGGAGGCCTCCCATTCCACATGATAGTCGCCCTCTGGGGCGCGCCAAATGTGTACTGTGTCAGCCAGCAGCGGCATGCGATCTCCGAATCAGGCAGGTGCGGCAGCGGGGGTTGCGATCACCGCCTGCACCAGGGTTTTTATCAGGGTGAGTTGGCGCTCCAGCGCTTCCTCGCTGAACGGGTCCTGGCCGAGCAGGTCGCGATACATCGGCGCCATGGTCACGTAGGACATGATGAGGTTGTTGAAGGCCATCACGGCCCAGGGGCGCAGACCGGCATTGCCCAGAGCGCGCAGACCGGGCTGCAGCAGACCGTCATCGTCGTGAAACATGGGCCGGAAAAAGCGCTCGATCAGGTCGTTGGTGCCGGGGCCACCGGACAGCGCCGCGTGCTGCAGCAGGCGGGCGAGGTTGGGATTGGCGTGATGCTTGCGCACTATCGCTTCCAGCCATTGATACAGGCGCTCATCGGTGATCGGCGCCGTGTGCAGCTCCTCCATGGGCGCGGCGAACTCATCCAGTAACCGGCTCAGGACCGCCCGGTAAAGGGCTTCCTTGTTGCGAAAGTGATTGTAGAGGCTGGGGGAGCGGATGCCCACGCGCTCTGCCACCTCGCCCAGCGAAGCGCCCTTGTAGCCTTTCTTGGCGAACAGGTCCTCGGCGGCATCAAGGATGCGCTCGGCGGTACCGCCCCCGAGTTCGGCTCTGTGTACCTGGGTCGCAACCATGGCGTGTATTTCCAGCACTGACGGGTTAATCCCGCAGTATACCGCAGCTTCACCTTATGACGCAGCAGGCCCCTCGGGAACCGGGCTTGCAGTTGACAACTCATGGGCTTATGTGAATAATCTCGCCTCCTTAATTTTGCCAACCCACGAGGACATCATTGTGGCCAACTCCCCACAAGCCAGAAAGCGCGCCCGCCAGGCGGAAAAGCGTCGCGCCCACAACGCCAGCCTGCGTTCACTGGTTCGCACCAACATCAAGAAAGTCATTGCCGCTATCGCTACCGGCGACGCCGAGCAGGCCAAAGCGGCCTATGCCAGCGCCGTTCCGGTGATCGACCGCATGGCTGACAAGGGCATCATTCACAAGAACAAAGCCGCCCGGCACAAGAGCCGCCTGAACACCCAGATCAAGGCACTCGCCTCTGCCTGAGCCCGGGCACTGACTTCCACAAAAAAGCCGGCTCAGAGCCGGCTTTTTTGTGTGGCAAACTATCCGCCCTCAGCTCGCCTTACGCGGCTCTTCCGGGGCATCCTGCAGCTTGTGGAACTCCGCCAGCATACTCTGCTCGTAGCCCTGCGCTTCGTTGGTGTCCAGCGGGCGTTCGAGCAGCGCCCAGTCGATATCACCATCCGTCGCCAGATTCTCGAACTCAAGGATCCCCAGCGCCTCGAACTTCGGCCGGATCTTGTCAGTCAACAGGCCGATGCGCTTCAGGTTGGGGATCACGCGCTGGAACAGCAGGTTGCGGAAGGTGGACATGACAAAACCTTCCAGCACCTGCAACCGCGCCTCTTCCACGTCCCAGCCGAAGTGCGCAAAGACGTCTGTGGCCACCAGCCGCTCACGACTGACCACGCAGGCCTCATAGGCAAACTGCGCGCGCTCTTCGCGCTCCTCATCGGAGAGGGTTTTGACAAACTCTTCCAGATAGTTGACCCCGAAGGTGACATGCCGCGCCTCGTCGCGCGTCACGAGGTACACCACGTCCTTGAGCACCGGATCCGGCGTGGTTTCGCGGGTCGTGTTGAACGCCGAAAGCGCCAGGCCCTCGATGACCAGCTGCATGCCGATGAATTTCATGTCCCAGCGCGCATCGGTGAGGATCTTGTCGATAATCGCTTTCAGGTGCGTGTTGATCGGGTACATCACGCCAATGCGCTTTTGCAGGTATTTGTTGAATACCTCCACATGGCGCGCCTCATCAAAGGTCTGTGACGCGGCGTACAGCTTGGCGTTCAGGGTAGGCGCACAGGAACACAGCTGCGAGGCCACCAGCAGCGCACCCTGCTCTCCGTGCAGGAATTGCGACAGGCTCCAGGCGTTCATGTGCAGCCAGAACTCCTTGCGGGTCGCCTCGTCCATGTCGAGATAGGGCTGGTAGGTATGCAGGTTCATCAACTCGGGCATACGCTCTTCATCGGGCCAGGGACGATCCCAGTTGATATCCATCTCCGGGTCCCAGTTCAGCTGCTTGCCCAGGTCGTACAGTTTCTTGATGCGATCGTCCTGCACCTTGTAGTCCCAGTTGTAGGACCCGGTCAGCGGCGTGTTGAAGATCTCCGCAATGTGGTCGACATCGCCGGCAGTCAGCAAATCCTCCAGATCCGGATTTTCACGCGGATAGTCAGCGTTGGCGAAGCGCTGGATCTTGCGCGGGGTGGAACTCCACTCGACTTTCATAACCGTACTCCTGACATCGACATTGCACCAGTCTGTACTATGTTCGAGCCACCTCCGGCTCACAAGGTGAAGTCTTGTCAAAATAAGGTTATTTGTGGCCAAATGAAGCCATGCCCCGAGTCAGCGCGCCAGCACAGTACATCCTGATCCTGATCGACATGGTCGAGAGCTGGGGCTTTGACCGTGAGGACATGCTGGTCGGCACCTCCCTCGCGGACTCCGGGCTCGCCGGTATCGGTGCGCGCGTCAGTGAAGACGACTTTTCCCGACTGGTCGCCAACGCCCTGGCCATCACCGGCAATACGGCGCTGGGCCTGCAGCTTGGCATGCGCCTGAACCTGAGCGCACACGCCATCCTCGGTCAGGCCTTCATGACCTGCCGCGACCTGCGTCAGGTGATGGATCTGTTCATGCGCTACTACCACCTGCTGTCCTCGCCCACGCTGCAACTCGAATTCACCGAAACCGAGGGCCGCTGCGTACTGACCACCGTCGCCGCACCCGCTGACAATCCACCCGAATTCGGCACCGAGCTGATGTATGCCGCCATGCTCAATACACTCCGCGGCCTGCTCAACCGGCAGGATCTCGTTGTGCGCGTGGAACTCCCCTACCCGCCGCCACCGCATGCAGACACCTACCGCGAGGTGTTTGGCGAGGACGTGCACTTCGACAGTGCGCTGGGGCGCATCTCGTTTGACGCCCGCCTGCTGGATGTGGCCCTGCCGCTATCCAATCCTGCACTGCGTTCGCTGTATGAGAACGAGTGCGCACGTCTACTGGCGGACCTGGAAGAACATGACTCCGTGTCGGAGCAAACCCTGCGCCTGCTGCGCAAGCTGGAGGGCCAGTATCCGCAGATGCCCCAGGTGGCCAACATGCTCAACCTGAGCCCCCGCACCTACCGCCGGCGCCTGGAACATGAGGGCACCGCGTACCAGCAGCTGCTGGACAAAGTCCGGGCAGAACATGCCACTCGTTACCTGAAAAACGGTCGCCTGCCCCTGTCCACTATTGCCTACCTGGTCGGTTTCAACGACGCCTCCAATTTCCGCCGCGCCTACCAGAAATGGACCGGTCGCACACCGCGGGAGGTACGCTCTGAGCGCTGAACAGGCACTGTCGGTCTACCTCGGGCGTCGCGCCGCCGGGGTGCTGCGCGATCAGGGCTGGCACCCGGATCACTTCAGCCTGTTACTGGGTGCCTCCGGGGGACCGAAGTGGCTGGTGCTGGGACAGCTGGACCGCGTGTTGTTCGGCGACTTCCTGCAACGCGGCGGGGAACCGATGTCGCTGCTGGGGTCCTCGATCGGCTCCTGGCGCCACGCCTGCCTGGCGCAGACGGATCCTGTGGCGGCGCTGGACCGGTTCCAGAACGCCTACCTGGAGCAGGCCTACAGCGCGCGTCCACCACCCAGCGAAATCAGCGCCGCCAGCGCACACATCCTCGCCCAGCTGCTGGGCGCCGAGGGCGCCGCCGCACTGAGCGATCACCCTCGCTGGCGCACCCACATTGTGACCGCACGCGGCAGAGGGCCTGCGGGCGCACGACAACCGGCCCTGCTCGGCGCCGCCATGGGCGCGGCGGCGCTCGGCAACACCGTCCACCGCCGACTGCTTGGTGCCGGCTTCCAGCGAGTGGTCTTCCACAGCGGCGAACGCCCGGCTCCGCAGCTCTCGATGGCTGACTTCAATACCGCCTACACGCCCCTGCGGCCGGCGACGGTGCCTCTCGCGTTGCAGGCCAGCGGCTCAATTCCCTTCGTACTGGCCGGCGAACGCAACATTGGCGGCGCACCACCGGGACACTACTGGGATGGTGGCATCATCGACTATCACTTCGACCTGAGACAGTACCGCGGCGAGGGACTGGTGCTGTACCCACACTTCCGCCCTGACCTCACCGCGGGCTGGTTCGACAAGTTCCTGCCCTGGCGCAGATCCGGCCTGGAGAATCTCGACGACCTGGTGCTGCTGTGCCCCAGCCCGCAGTTCGTCGCCACGCTGCCCGGGGGGAAAATCCCGGACCGCAGAGATTTCACCCGCTTGAGCACCGCTCAGAGGGTGGCGGTCTGGCGCGAGTGTGTGGCGCGCAGCGAGGCGCTGGCGGAAGCGTTCCAGGCATTGATCGATGGCCCCGACCCGCTGGCGGGCGCCACGCTGCTCAGCTGATCATCTCGTCGAGGTAGCGTTGCACTTCGGCACGCAGCGGCCCCTGGAACGCCGAGGCCAGCAGGCCGAGGCGCACCGACACGTCCACCAGCCCGTCGTGAAACGACAGCTTGCCGTCGATACCGCCGCCCTTCATGCGCACGCTGTCACCCTCCCAGCGCGAGCGCACGCCGTGTTCGCGCTCCAGCTGGTCCGCGAGACGCTGCGCCGCCTGACGCAGGTCCTCTTTGGGCATGGTGTAAGGTTTGGTCAGCCGGAATCCCGCCATGGTCGAATGCCTGTATTTTTGTGCCCAAGATTACGCCGAGCCGCGGCGCATGACCAGCCAGTTGCCCGCCAGCACCAGGGCGAAGCCCAACACCCCCAGCAGTGTCCAGTGGTAGCCCTCGAATACGGTCGAGATCAGCAGCGCTACCACCGGGAACAGCAGCGAGCTGTAGGCCGCCCGTCCCGGACCAATATTGCCGATGAGCGTGACATAGGCCCAGAACGCCACCACCGAGCCGAACACCGCAAGATACAGCAGGGAACTCAGGTAACTGAACTGCCAGTCGACCGTAATAGGCGTGCCCAGCAGCAGCGCGGTGCTATACAGTGCAAGCGCACCGTAGAGCATACCCCAGGCGTTGCAGACCAGCACCGGCAAGCCATCGCGACTGTTGCGCGCCGCGAAAATATTGCCAAAGGACGCACAGCAGGTGCCGGCAAAACACAGCAGCAGCGCGCGAAAGCCAGCATCGTCGAAGGTAAAGCTCTCCAGCTGCGGCATAAACACACCGACCATCCCAACCAACCCGATGCCGGCGCCCAGCGCCACCATGCCGCTGATGGGAAGTCGCAGGAAAATGGCGCCATTGACCATGTTCAGCACGACCTGGGTAGAGAACACCACGGCCACCAGGCCACTGGCCAGATGCTCACTGGCGGGATAAATGAACAGGTAATTACCGCTGAACAGGCACAGTCCCTGAAAGAAGACCATGAGGTGGTCGCGCCGCGAGAGCGGCGTCAGGCGACGGCGCAGCACCAGATACAGAAAGATCAGCAGCGCGGCGAGCATGGAGCGATGGGCAATAGAGACCATCGGCGCCACTGTCCCCAGCTGGAATTTGATGGCGATCCAGGTAGAGCCCCAGATCACCACCGTGATGGCATATAACAGCAGGTTATTCATGGCGCGGGCCGACGAAAAGCGCGCACTTTAGCGCATCCGCCGGCTCGCGCCTACAGGACCGCTGGCAGGGGTCAGCGCTTGATAAACTCGCTGGCGTACCAGTTCAGCATGGCGATCTTCTCGTCCAGGGGCTTGTCTTCCTCCATCTCGTAGACGTTGCGGAAGCCGATCACCACATCGGTCACGCCAATGCTTTCCAGTTTCTCGATACCTTCGCGGGTAAACGCGTCCTGACCGGTAGTGAAAATACGGAAAGGGCGATCGCTGGTACCGTGCTCATCGCGCAGTTCGTGCAGGCGACGTATATAGCCTTCCAGCTGCTGCATGTCCGCACCGGCACACATCCAGCCATCACCGACCTTGGCCGCGCGACGCAGTGCCGGCTCGGCATGGCCACCCACGAGTATGGGGGTGGGCGCGGTAGGCTTGGGGGTCATTTTGATCGCCGGCAGGTTGTGAATCTCGCCCTTGTAGCCGAAGAACTCGCCGCTCTCCAGGCCACGAATGATGTCGATCTGCTCGTCCAGACGCAGACCGCGCTTTTCCCACGGCACATCGCAGACCGCAAAGTCCTCTTCCCAGGGGCTGATACCCACCCCGAAGTCAAAGCGGTTGTTGGACAGCGCCTGGATGCTCTGCACCTGCTTGGCAACAATCGCCACCTGGCGCACCGCCACCTTGTAGACGAACGTGGCGAAGCGAATCTTCTCGGTAACGGTTGCCATGCCTGCGACGGCGATCAGGCTTTCGAGAAACGGCACGCTCTCCAGAAACTCGCGGCTGCCATCCTTGTTGTACGGATACTTGGAGCTGGCCTCCTGCGGGTAACAAATGCTGTCGGGGATGGTCAGGCCGTCGTAACCGGCCTGCTCCGCGGCTTGCGCCAGCGGTACGTAGTGATCGGCCTCACACATACCGATCTGGTAACTGAATCTCATCATGCTGCTCCTGTCTATTATGGCGCGGCCGCCACCGCAGCCACCTATGAACTACGGCCACTGTACTCCGGCGGATGACCCGGGTCACCGTAACCATTAAAATAGATGGGAGCGGCCTCAAATGCTAAACCTTGCCAACCGAAGCACCCGTACGCCGGCGCACCGTCGGAGCGAAACATGGATGACAGCACCCTCATGACCGACACTGCAGATACCCGGGACACGGGCACCGACTACAGCCGACGCTTTCTCTTTGACGATGCTGATATCCGTGGCGAACTGGTGCAGCTGGATCGCACACTGGCGGACCTGCTGGCCGTTCACCAGTACGCGCCGGGGGTGTGCCGGTTACTGGGTGAATTCCTGGCCGCTGCGACCCTGCTCAGCACCACCCTGAAATTCGAGGGGCGACTGGTATTGCAGGCACGCAGCGAGGGCGAGATTCCCCTGCTGATGGCCGAGTGCAGCGACCAGCTGCTGGTGCGGGGTATCGCACGAGGTGCCCAGCATGCCACCTCCGAGGCGTTTACCCAGCTGCTGGCGGGCGGGGTGCTGGCGATCACCGTGGAGCCCCTGAGGGGCAAGCCGTACCAGGGTATTGTGCCCCTGTCAGAGAACTCACTCGCCGCCAGCCTGGATGCCTATTTCGAGCAGTCGGAACAGCTGCAGACCCGCCTCTGGCTGGCCAGCGACGGGCGACAGGCCGCCGGGCTCCTGCTGCAGCAACTGCCGGCCCAGCTGCAGCGCAGCGCCGAAGAGCGGGCCCGGCAATGGCAACATGCGAGCACGCTCGCCGCCACCGTGAGCAGCGACGAGTTGCTGCAGCTGCCCGCGGAAACCCTGCTGCACCGCCTCTACCATGAAGATCCCGTGCGCCTGTTCGACCCGCGCGCGGTGCGCTTCCACTGCAGCTGTTCAGAGCAGCGCAGCCGCAGCGCGCTGGCCGCCCTGCCGCCTCACGAACTGGAGGACATTCTCGCCGAGCAGGGCCACATTGCGGTGGATTGTGAGTTCTGCAACCAGCAGTACCGTTTCGAGCGCGAGGCACTGTACGACCTGCTGGCGGATGGCCGCGGTGGGACCGTGCATTGAGACTCGCCGACGATCGCCGAAATTTTGCATAATCCGGTTCGCATACCCGGGGGATTCTGACATAATGGCGCCCCCTGAAAGACCCCTAGAGGCAACTCCGCCCAGCGTGGCGGGCTGCACTGAGCAGCAGGAACACAGGACTCACCATGACCCTTGAAAGCAACACGCCCCGGGAATACATTGACCTGGGTACGGCACAGCTGGTTGAAGAGGCACTCAAACGCGGTGAAGGCATTCTTGCCGATACCGGCGCCCTTCTGGTTACCACGGGCAAGCGCACCGGCCGTTCTCCCGCCGACCGCTTCATCGTGCGTGAACCCAGCACCGAGGACAGCATAGACTGGGGCCCGGTCAACCGCCCCTTCGATGCCGAGCGTTTTGACACCCTCTGGGACGAAGTTGAAGCCTACCTGGATGAGCGCGACCGCTTCGTCTCCAACCTCCACGTTGGCGAGCACAGCGACCACTACCTGCCGGTGCGGGTTGTCACGGAAACTGCGTGGCAGAACCTGTTCGGACGCAACATGTTCATCCGCCCCAAGCAATACAACATCGGCCGCAAGCCGGAGTGGACCGTGATGAACGCACCCGGTTTTGTCTGTGACCCGGCGCGCCACGGCAGCAACTCCGATGGCATCGTGATCCTCAATTTTGCCCGGCGCAAAATTCTGCTGGCGGGCATGCGCTACGCCGGTGAAATGAAGAAAGCCATGTTTTCGGTGCAGAACTTCCTGCTGCCGGAAAAAGACGTCATGTCCATGCACTGCTCGGCCAACGTCGGTGAAGACGGCGACACAACCCTGTTCTTTGGTCTCTCCGGCACCGGCAAAACCACCCTGTCCGCGGATCCGGATCGCTACCTCATCGGCGACGATGAGCACGGCTGGGCCAAGGGCTCCGTGTTCAATATCGAAGGCGGCTGTTACGCCAAGACCATCGATCTGAGCCAGAAGAATGAGCCGGTGATCTGGGATGCCATCAGCTTTGGCGCCATCATCGAGAACGTGGTGCTCGACACCCAGCGCCACGCCGACTACAGCGACACCAGCCTGACCGAGAACGGCCGTTGCTGCTACCCGCTGGAGCACGTTGCCAAGCGCACCGAGGCCAACGCCGGCGGTGAACCCAGGTGCGTGATTTTCCTCACCTGCGACGTATCCGGCGTACTGCCCCCCGTTTCCATACTGTCCAAGGAAGCGGCCGCGTTCCACTTCCTGAGCGGCTACACGGCACGGGTTGGCTCTACCGAACTGGGTGCGGAAGCGGGCATTCACCCCACCTTCTCCACCTGTTTCGGTGCCCCTTTCATGCCGCGCCCGGCCAGTGACTACGCCGAATTGCTGATGAAACGCATTGAGGACTTCGGCAGCCAGGTCTACCTGATCAACACCGGCTGGACCGGCGGCTCCGGCGCCCCCGGCGGCACAGGCTCACGCTTCCCGATCCCGGTGACTCGCGCCGTCGTTGCGGCGGCACAGAGCGGCGCACTGCTGAACGCGCCCCGCGAACACCTGGACATTCTCAATCTGGATTTCCCGACGGCCATTCCCGGCGTCGACGCCAAGTACACCAACCCCCGCAACAGCTGGGGCGATACGGCAGCGTATGATGAGCAGGCGCGCACCCTCGCGACCCTGTTCCAGGAAAACATCAAGAAGTTCGACGTGTCACCGGCCATTGTTGCCGCAGGGCCAAAGCCGAACTGAGTCTGCGTGCCGGTACGCAGTGTACCGGCGACCTTCTTCCCACTACGCGGGATCACTCAGGTCCTGCAACCGCTGGCGCCGGTGTAGCACCCTTGCACCCACCTGCTCGCCCGCAAGGTAGAGGCAGGGCACCAGCAGCAAGGTCACACCCGTGGCGAACAGCACGCCGAATGCCAGTGAGGTCACCATCGGGATGAGGAACTGCGCCTGCACGCTGGTTTCCGCCATGATCGGCAGCAGACCGACGAAAGTGGTCAGCGAAGTGAGGATGATCGGACGAAAACGGTCCTCGCCCGCCTGTAGCAGGGCCTTGAGCACCGGGTGTCCCACCGCACGCAGCTGATTGATGCGGTCAATCAGCACCAGGTTGTCGTTCACCACCACGCCCGCACAGGCAATCACGCCAAGGAACGAGAACATGCTCACTTCCCAGTTCAGGATAAAGTGCCCGAATATCGCCCCCATCACCCCAAAGGGCACGGCGGTCAGCACCAGTAGCGGCTGGAAATAGGAGCGGAACGGCACCGCCATCAGGGCGTAGATAACCAACATGGCCAGTACCAGGTACTTCAGCATGGCATCCATGAAGGCCGATTCTTCCTGCAACTCGCCGTCCAGCGACAGGGTCAGCCCCGGAAACTGCCGCTTCCATTCCGGCAGGTGGTCATTGAGGATGGCATTGACCACGGCGCGCGGCACCACACTGCCGGGCACCACCTCCGCCGACACCTCCAGCGTGCGTTTGCGGTTGAGGCGTTCAATGGTCAGATAGCCGGGCTCATACTGCACCTCGGCTACTGTGGCAAACGGCACCTCGCCTCCGGCCGGGGTGCGTACCCGCATTTCCTGCAGATTATCCACGGACAGGCGCTCCGACTCCGGGTAGCGCACCATCACGCGTACGTCCTCACGGGTGCGGGGAATACGCTGCACTTCAGCGCCGTAGAAGGCCTCACGCACCTGCCTCGCCAGGTCAGCCAGCGTAATCCCCAGGTTCTCCGCCGCCGGTTTCAGCCCCAGCACGATCTCTTCCTGGGGATCCTGCAAGGTGTCGTTGATATTGTAGACCCCCTCATAGGACTGCAACACCTCCCGCAACGCCAGCGAGACCGCCTTGAGATCGTCCAGCGAGGTCGCGGTGGCCACCAGGCGGATGGGCTTGCCGGTTTCGTTGATGGTGTAGTCCATGCGGAAGTCCTGCACCGGCCCCAGTTCGCCGATGGCTTCGCGCCAGCGCTCGGAAAGCTCTCCGGTATCCACCTCATCCGACACGGTCTCGATGATCACCTCAATCGCGTTGGCGTTACCGCTGGAGTCTATGTGGCCAATGGCCGGGCCGAGCACGTTGTAGCGCGGATCCTCATTGTATTCACGCTTGATCTGCAGCGCCGCCGACTCGACCTGGCGCAATACCTTCAGCGTATCCTCAAAGGCGCCGCCTTCCGGCAGCTCGATCTCCGCGACGACATAGTCCGAGTTAATGGAGGGGAAGAAGGCGGAGCGCAACCAGCCACCACCATATAGCGCCAGGCTGACCACGAGCATGACGAAAAACACCGCCATAATCAGCAGGTTGTGGCGCAGGCAGAGGGCCAGAAAAGGCCTGTAGCGCTGTCGCGCGATGCGCGTCATGCCGTCCGCAAAGCGCAATCGCTGCTGTTCGAGCCGGCGCAGCAGAGCAAACCGACTGGGTTTCACCGGCGGCATATGGGCCAGGTGCGGCGGCAGGATCAGCAGGCACTCCACCAGCGACAGGGCCAGCGCCAGAATCACCACGGAGGGAATGGCCATTGCTGCCTGGGCCATGTCGCCGGGCATGAAAAACATCGGCACAAAGAAAATCATCGTGCTGATCACCGCGTACATCACCGGCTTGATGACGGCCTGGGTGCCATTGATGGCACCGGCAATGCCCCGCTCCCCAGCCGCCTGCCGGGCGTGCACCGACTCTCCGACGATGATTGCATCGTCCACCACAATGCCCAGGATCAGCAGGAAAGCGAACAGCGAAATCATGTTCAGGCTGGTGTTGGTGTATTGCAGCAGGAACAGGGTACCGATAAAGGCCACCCCAATGCCCACGCAGACCCACATCGCCAGCCGCGGGCGCAGGAACAGCACCAGCACCATGAACACGAGTATCAACCCACCAATCCCGTTCTTCAGCAGCGTATCAACACGACCCTTGAACGGCACTGAGGAGTCGCGCCACACCGACAGTTCAACACCCGGAGGCAGCCCCGGACGGGTCTCCTCCACCCAGCGGTGAACGGTCTCGCTGGTTTTCAGCGTGTCGGGGTTGGAGGTGACGAAGACATGCAGGGTGTGTGAGGGCTTGTCATTGAAGCGGGTGCGTACATCAACGTCCTCAAACCCGTCGACAACCGTCGCCACATCGCGCAGCAGGACCTGCGTACCGTCGCTGCCCGTCATCACCGGAATCCGCTCGAATTCAAAGCGATCATAGGCCTGGCCGCGGGTCTGCAGCCGAATGTCGCCACCGGCGTCCTTGATCGCGCCCGCCGGCAGGTTGAGCGACGACCCCCGTATCGCGGCCACCACATCAGCGAAAGTCAGTCCGTAGCGACGCAGGGTGTACTCGGACACCTCGACCGAGACCTCATAGGGTCGCGGGGTATCCAGTTCAACAACCGACACGTGCGGCTGCGCCGCGAGGTCGTCACGCAGCCGCTCGCCGAGGCGTTTGAGATCCCGCTCCCCGAGATTGCCAGCCAGAGACACCGCGGCCATGTAGTGTCGAAAGGCGAGTTCCGTGACGATGGGGCGCTCCGCCTCGACAGGAAAGGTATTGATGGCATCCACCCGGGTCTTGATTTCCGCGGACAGGCGCTGCATATCGTAGTCGGGTTCAGCCTCAACCAGCACCGTTCCCATGCCCTCTCGCGCGGTACAGCGTATCTCCCGCACGCCGCTCAGGTCGTGTACGGCCTCCTCGACCCGCACACAGATCTGTTCCTCCACTTCGCGCGGGCCAGCGCCCGGGTAAACCAGCGAGATACTGACCCGGTTCAGTTCGATCTGCGGGAAAAACTGTTTGTCCAGCGCCGGCACACTGAGCAAACCGCCGACCACCAGAAAAAGCATCAGCAGGTTGGCTGCAATGGGGTTGTGAATAAACCAGCGAACCGGACCACCCACGATCAGTTCCCCGCTCCGGCGATGCGCGCCACTTCATTGACCTCGACACGCATGCCCGCAACGATTGCCGCGGGCTCTCGCACGACCACCCGGTCACCGCGCTTGAGCCCCTGGACCCAGACCCGTCCGCCTTCGCTTTGCAGTACGGAGACCGCCCGTGGCTCGAGCTGCTGCCCCGCATCCACCAGCATCACCGTATCGTCGCTACGCAGCGCCGAGCGCGGCAAACCAACCACCGCCGGCAGGCTGCGCCCTTCTATCGTCGCGTGCACAAACAGGCCGGGCACCAGCGGCGGGCGTTCACCCGAGGGCCCTGGCGCGAATGGCTCAGTGACTTCGGCAACCGCGTAGACCACCCGCGTACTCTCATCCACGCTGGCATCAGTCCGCACGATACGGCCCTGCCACGTCCAATCCCGTCCGCCGAAGGTCGCACGCAGGCTCACCGCAGGCATCTCCGGGCTGTCGCCACCGGCGCGGTAGTGCAGAGGCAGGTCAATGAGCGCGACTTGCCGGTCGGTCAGGGGCAGGCGCACCTCCATGGAACGGGTGGAATAAACCCGTGCGATGCGGGCCCCCGGTGTGACGTACTGCCCCGCGTCGACAAACTTTTCACTGATGCGTCCGTCGAAGGGCGCTGTAATGCGTGTGCGCTCAAGATCAAGCAGCGCCGCCGCCAGCTCCGCCTCCGCGGCGCGCAGTGACGCCTGCGCTGAGGCCAGCTGCGGCTCGCGCAGGAACAGCGCGTTAGCCTGGGAATTGCCCAGATCCCGCCACTCGCGTTGCGCCTGCAATGCACGACCCTCTTCTTCGGCGACGCGCTGCCGCGCAGCGGCCACCTGGGACTCCATGCGGGCAATCATGAGTTCGTAGTCAACATCCTCAATGGCCACCAGCAGGCTGCCCTCACGAAAAAAGCTGCCCGCGGCAAAGTCCTTCGCCACGGATTCCACCTGACCGGCCACCCTGCTGACCAGGTCGATTTCCCGCTGTGGCTGGACCGTCCCCTGTGTAGTCACCGACAGCGCCGCCGGTGCTGGATCCACGGTGGCAACATCGACCATCGGCACGGCCCGGGGCGGCAGCTCCTGTGGCTCCGGCGCCGGCTTCCCGGTAAGCAGTAGCCAGGACAGCGCGAGGCCGCCGGCGAGCACACTGCCCGGAGCGAGCATTGACCGAGCTTTTTTCCAATCCATGAATCACCTGATGACTGACTGGGCGGCCTCCGGGCCACCGAAAAGAAGACGTTCTCTGGACAACACAATGGTACGCCTGTTCCGCACTTTACGCAGAAGAGCAGCCCGCGGATCCGGAAAATGGGAATTTGCCACTTCTAGTAGGATCATTCTAATTTTGTTCGGTACCTTCCGTTTTGTCCGGTGCGGGAAGCTAGCGCACCCCAAACGTGAGGAGTAGAGACATGGCTGACGAAACCACCAACACCACGACCAACACAGCAGCAGGCACTCAGGCTGCAGCACCCAAGCGCGCGACTGCCAAGCGCAAGGCTGCCCCCAAGAAGGCCGCCACGGCCGGCAAAACCACCACCAAGCGGCGTGCGACCAGCAAGAGTACTGTCGCCAAGGCAGAAGCCAAGGTCCGCACCTATAAGCGTCGCGCCACCAAAGCCACCAAGGAAACGGAAAAGACCGCTGCACGCCTCGGCGAGCGCGCCCGCACCGTGAGCCGCAATGCCTTCCTCGCCAGCCTCGGCTTCTACGGCAAGGCGTTCGATGAAGTGCAGGAGCGCCTCGACAAGCTGCAGGCTCGCCTGGATGCGCGTGGCAAAGCCGCTGAAGTCGCCTACGCCGAGCTGGTCAAGCGCGGCACGAAGGTCGAAAAAGACGCCAAAGACATGCTGGGTGATATCGAACTGCCCAAGCTGGAGCTTGATGCCCTGAAGGATCGCAAGAAGCTGGAAGCGCGTATTGAGAAGGCCCGCAGCCGGTTTGCCGAACTGCGCGGCTCAGTGGGCTTCCGCACTGCGGCCTGAAGAGTGTTCCCTACTCCCTGCCTGGCAGGGAGCTTTTCGGGCCACGCTGTGGCCCTTTTTTTGCCCGAAGATCAGTCCGGGAGGCTACCATGCCGCAGCGCGGACCCCCCGGCGTCACCCGTTACCAGTTGTAGGTTGCCGAAAACATGTAGGTTCTCGGATCCTGCCAGGCACCGTTCAGGAACATGCTGAAATCGATACCCTGGATCTGCTTGTCCTCGTCCGTCAGGTTGCGCACGAAGAACGAGAAGTCCATGGTGCCGTCACCCACCGGCACGTCAGCCAGTTGCAGCCTGGCGTTCAGGTTCTGGGTGTCCGGCACTTCATCAATGCCCTGCACATAGCTGCCACCCGCATTCGGCGCGGTCAGGCTCTTGTTGACCGCGTACAGATACACCTTGTCGGTGTAGGTGTAATCCAGCAGGAAGCGCAGCTCACCAAAACCAAACTGTGCCAGGGTCCCCTCCAACTGCAGGGCTGCGGTATTTTCAGGCGCGTAAGGTGCCAGACGGTTCGATGCGGTATCGATAATCGGGCGACCCGGCGCAAAGGAGTTGTCCAGATACTTGTCGAATCCTGCGTCCAGGTACCCGTAGTTACCGGAAATCCGCCAGTTGTCCGTGATCTGATAGGCCATTTCCAGTTCGAAACCCTGATACGTGGCCTCCCCCGCGTTGGTGAGCAGCGACTGGGTCGTGCCTGGCAGCAGCTGGGTGATGTGCAGGTCGTCAATCGCGTTATGGAACAAGGCGACGTTCAAACGCAGCGCACCGTCCAGCCAGAGCGACTTCATGCCCACTTCCGTGGACAGCGAGGTCTGGGGTTCGAAAGGTGTACTCACCGCCGGGTCGGCCACTTCAGAGCTGAACCCGCCGCTCTTGAAGCCATTGGCCACGCGCAGATAGAAATTCAGGTCAGGCGTGAGCTCATAGGACAGCGCCGCCATGGGCGATGTGTCATCAAAGGTCTCACTGTAGCTGATGAACGGCAGCAATCCCGGGCCCACATCGGTGATAAAGGAGCCGCCAAAGCCGTCCGTGGTGTAACGGTGGGAGAAACCGGAGCGTTTTTCTTCCGTATAGCGGACACCCAGCGTTGCGGTCCAGCGCTCGGCAAAGCGCCAGTCCATTTGCCCGAACAGGGCCCAAGCCTCGGTATCAGCCCCGTAGTTCACCTGCTGCGGTACGTTGCCGAACAGGGTGAACAGCTGGCTGCCCAGCGTTTCCCCCTCATCCTCGAAGTAGTAGGCGCCCAACACCCAGTGGAAGTCGTCACGATCGGCAATCCACTGGAATTCGTGGGAAATCTGCTCGTAGTCGGTCAGGCGGTTGAAGTTCGCAGACATGCCCCAGGACAGCGCACCGGGGATGACCACAATTGAATCCAGCGGCATGCCGTCGATATCCTGGCTGTCGTTGTAGTCCATGGTCCGCAGCGCGCCGATGTACTTCAACTGATCCCTGGACGTCAGGTCGTATTCCAGCGTGAGCGCATGTGCACGCGTGCGGCTGCGCTCGAACAAACCCGGCTGCCCCGGCACGGTATTGGTGGAGACGGTGTCCGGGCGGCCGGACACGACATAGGGCGCTGCCGCGCTTTCAATGGCGCTACCCAGGAAGGGACCGAACACACTGGGGAAGGTGCCGGCCCAGCCCTCCAGCGACACCAGCGACGAGGGTGCTGGCGTCTGGTCGGTGTAGGAATAATCAAAATCGTAGATGGCCACCAGCTGCTCGCTGGGCTCCAGCATGATCGACGCGCGGAAGGCCTCGTTATCCACAGAGCCGAGATCGGGGCCGGTGAGGTTGTCTGCCCAGCCGTCGGCGCGCTCCTTGCGCATCCCCACGCTGGCAGAGGCGATTCCCATCTGCGGCAGATCCACCTGCAGGCGGCCGACGCGCCGGTCGTAGTTGCCCACCTCGGCCAGAGCTGAGCCGCTGAACTCCCCCGTGGGGCGCCGCGTCACGAAATTGATTGCGCCACCTTCCGTGTTGCGGCCGAACAGTGTGCCCTGGGGACCGCGCAGCACCTCAACGCGCTCGATGTCTACCACATCGAACACAGAGCCCTGGGATTTGCCGAGGTAGATGCCGTTCAGGTAAAGCCCGACGGGGGCATCAATCCAGATCGCCGGTTGCCCGGTTACACTGCCGCGAATAGATACCACCGAAACCAGGCGCGCTCCGGGATTCTGGCGAAACATCACGTTGGGCGCGACCGCGTTGAGATCAGCCAGACTCTCCATACCGCGCATCTCGAGCTCCGCTGAGGACAACGCAGAAATCGCCAGGGGGACCGACTGCAGGTTTTCCTCGCGCTTCTGGGCGGTAACAATCACTTCCTCGAGGGCCGCGCGTTCTGCCGCGTAGAGCCCTGCCGAGGCGGTCGTGCCAAGGGCCAGACACAGCGCGCTGACCAGATACTTTTGCTGTTTCATGCACCATTTCCTCTTTATATTTATAATCGCCAAGGTGTCACCACGCCAACCGTGGCCGGGCTGACAGCAAATACACTACCCCGGTAAAAAAATAATATCCATGCATTTTTGCACAGATTCCGGGGCGCAGAGCGCCTGCCTGTTCCGAGTCCCGCGCCCCCGTTCCGCCGCCCCCGGACAGCGGCCGCCTGTCGACCGTGCCACAGCTGGCAAAGGGCGCCCGCTTTCTGCTTAAATGACCGCCCGATGGCCCGATGCGCCCTGCGCAATGGAGGACGACGTGAGCGATGACAAAAGCGATAAGAGCAAGGTCACCGACAAGGCGGGGGAGATTGCCCGCAACATCTGGCTCGCTGGGGTGGGTGCCTACGGGCGCGCCGTGGACGAAGCCCAGGACCGCATGGAGAAGGCCGGCGTGGAAACACCCAAGCTGTTCCGTGACCTGGTCAAGGCGGGCGCCGCGCTGGAGGACGAGGCGCGCAAGGGCCTGAACAGCGGTCGCAATGCACGCAATTCCGTTGAGGAACGCATTCATCGCGTGCGCGAGAGCTTTCAGATGCAACTGCCCGCCCGCGGTGAAGACCTGCTCGCACTGCACGAGAAAATCGATCGCCTGACCCGCAAGGTGGATGATCTCAGCGCCGCTCTGGCCGCCCAGGGCAAACCCGCGAGAAAGCCCGCCGCACGCAAGAAAACCGCCACGCGCCGCGCCGCCGTGAAGACCAAGCCCGCCACCGGCCGCAAGCCCGCCTGACACGGTAGCTGACGGCGGCGAGGTGAAGACACGCGACCGCATACTGGTGACCAGTCTGGCCCTGTTCAACGAGGAGGGCGAGGCGCATACGACCACCATTGATATCGCCAATGAGCTAGATATCAGCCCCGGCAACCTGTATTACCACTTCAAGGGCAAGGACGAGATCATCGCCGAGCTGTTCCAGCAATACGAGCTGGCCCTCAGTGGCACCCTCGCAGCCCCCCTTGAAGGGCCGCTGGGCACGGATCCGAGCCAGGTGGAGGACAACTGGTTCTACCTGTATGTGGTGCTGGAGGAGATGTGGCAGTACCGCTTTCTCTACCACAACCTGGACGATCTGCAGCAACGCTATCCGGCCATCCGCAAGGGCTTCCGCCGGCTGCTGCAACTGCAGCGCTCGGCACTGCTCGCCATCTGCCACAAACTGCTGGAACAGGCGGTTATCGATACCGATGATGACCAGCTGCTCAGCCTCGTGGACAACATGACATTGGTGCTGACCTTCTGGCTGAGCTACGACCAACTGCTACATGCACCACGCTCGCCGCATGTCGTGATCCATCAGGGTGTGCTGCAGCTGCTGACCATGGTGGCGCCGTATCTGGGTGACGCCCAGCTGACTTTTTACCGCGATTGCCAGGCCATCTTCGAAGGCATGATTACATCACCGGATAAACCCTGAGGCACAGCACTAAGCGCGGGTGGCGACCGGTTTCCGCAGCAGAATCACGTCCGCGCCCTCGAATACCGGCTGGCTGCCGCGGGTCTGCGCCCACCACTGCCAGGTGCTGCGGCTGAAGAAACACACATGGGTGGGGTCGTTCTTGTAATGCCAACCGGCGAACGCCCCGGCATCCGTCACCAGCTTGGTCATGATACCCAGGACACCACCGGGAACCAGCAACTGCCAGAGCCGGTCCAGCTCGGTAGCGGGTGCCCGCAAGTGCTCCACCACCTCGGTGGCCGTGATGAAGTCGTACCCCGGGCGGAGGGCATCCTCTGCGGGGAAATAAAAGGGGTCGTACACGCTTATCCGGTGCCCCGCTTCACGCAGCATGGCGGCCAGTGCGGGACCGGGGCCGCAGCCGAAGTCCAGCCCGCGCGAACCCGGCGCCAGCTCGGCCAGTAGCGGCGTGGCAAGACGAGCCAGGAAGGCGCGGTACTGTGGGTCATCCACACGGTTCTGATGAAGGTCGTACTCGGCCTTCTCGTCGTCCGGCGACAGGTGGAATTCAGGAGGCACGAAGACCAGCAAACAGTGCTCACAGCGACAGTAGCGACGCCTGCGATCCTCATGAAAGGGGTCACTGACGGCGCCACAGAGAGGGCAGTGCAAGTGACGTTGCATCTGGTATGATCCCCGCTTCATGGCAAACCCGTTCCGGACAAGGAGAGTAACATGACCATCAAGGTTGGCGACAAAATCCCCTCAGCAACTCTCAAGACCATGGGCGAGAAAGGCCCGGTCGATATCAGCACCGATGAGCTGTTTGCCGGCAAGAAAGTGCTGCTGTTCGCCGTGCCCGGCGCATTCACGCCTGGCTGCACCCTGACCCACCTGCCCGGCTACGTGGTCAACGCCGACAAGATCAAGGCCAAGGGTGTGGACACCATCGCCTGCATGGCGGTGAACGATGCCTTCGTCATGGATGCCTGGGGCAAGTCACAGAACGCCGAGGAGTTGTTGATGCTGGGCGATGGCAACGGTGACTTCACCGCGGCACTGGGTCTGGAACTCGACGGCACCGGCTTCGGGCTAGGCAAGCGCAGCCAGCGCTTTGCCATGCTGGTAGACAACGGCAAGGTAACGCACCTGAATGTAGAACCGGGCCCGGGTGTTGATGTCAGCTCCGCCGAGAGCATGATGGCCCTGCTGTAACCACCGGCGCCTGTGGCGGAGACACGTCGCAGGCGCTAGCTCACCAGCACATAGCACAGGGTGCTTATAACCACTGCTCCAAGCAGGTTCAACAGCAGTCCCTCCCGCGCCATTTGAGCGGTCGTAATCAGGCCGCTGCCGTAGACCACGGAGTTGGGCGCCGTCGCCACTGGCAGCATGAAGGCACAGCTCGCGCTCATGGCCGCGGGCACCATGATCAACTCCGGCGGCAGATCCGCCGCCAGCGCGGCAGCTGCGAGCACCGGCATCAGCAGCGTGGTGCTCGCTGTATTGGATGTGGTTTCCGTCATGAAGGTTACCGCGAGGCAGATCAGCAGCAGCAACAACCAGACAGGCATGTCGGTCAGGCCGGCAAGCGCCTCTCCCATGATATCGCTGAGCCCCGAGGCAACAAAACCGCTGGCCAGGCAGATCCCACCGGAAAACAGCAGCAGCACCCCCCACGGAATCGTGCTGGCCCGTTCCCAATCCAGCAGTCGACCGCCGCTGCCATTCGGCACCACAAACATCACCACAACCGCCAACAATGCCACCGAAGCATCGTTGGCCTGGGGCAGCCCCAGCCAGGCCTGCCATCCGCCGAAGGGCTCACCCCGCGTAATCCAGGCCAGGGCTGTCAGGCCAAACACTGTCAGCACCCGCTTCTCTTCGCTGCGCCAGGCGCCCGTGCTCGGCACCTGCACCGCGATCGGGCCGGACAGGTTGCGGGTGAGGGTCAGGGCCATCAGCGGAATCATCAGCACCACCACGGGCACCGCCCAGCTCATCCACTGGCTGAAACTGATCGACTGCCCTGTCGTCTGTTCATAGACCTGCATGAAAATGAGGTTGGGGGGCGTTCCGATGGGTGTACCGATTCCGCCCACACTCGCGGCATAGGCCACACCCAGCAGCAGGGGCACGGCCAGTTCACGGCGCCGGTCGGTGGCCTCCAGCACGGCCAGCGCAACGGGCAGCAGCATGAGGGTAGTGGCGGTGTTGGATATCCACATGCTCAGGCTGGCCGCGGCGATCATGAAACCCAGCACCAGCCGTGGGCCGCTGTCCGCACCGACCAGCCGCACCATGCCCAGGGCAATTCGCCGGTGCGCGCCGGAATGCTCCATCGCCTTGGACAGCAGGAAACCACCCAGCAAGAGCAATATCAGGGGAGATCCGTAGGCCTGGCCCACTTCGGCGGGAGTCAACACACCCAGCAGGGGCAGCAGTGCAATGGGCAGCAGGGACGTGACCGGTATCGGAACCGGCTCGAATACCCACCACAGCACACACCAGAGCGCCACCATGGATACCACCGCAATGTCCTGACTGTAGCCGGCGCCCTGCAGCAGCAGTGCCAGGCCGACGGACAGCAGTGGCGCGGCCCACAGCAGAAAACGGCGGAAGCGGGTCATGGGCGCTGCAGCAGCGACAGGGGCACACGCAGGATACGGTCGCCCACGTAGGAACCGATATAAAGCGACTGGCCCCGCTGCAGCGCCACGGTGCCGGCGCCCATCGGCGGCCCCGAGCGCTGCAGCAGCGTGGCTGGCTCAAGCGTGACCGAATCCAGCGCAACAATGCTGAACGGCAGTTCGCTGGGTCGCTGGTGCCCCTGTGACAGACTGCGAAACACCTGCCACAGCGTGCCTTCGTGGGAGGCCACCAGAAGCCGTCCGTCTTCCGCCCAGCTGGCGTTGTCCGGCTTCGGCACGGGCACCTCCGCCAATAGTTCGCCCCCGGGCAATGCGCGGTGCTGCACAACGTTGCCGAGGTAGACATTGAGGTAAAACGTCTGCTCGTCGGGCGCCAGCAGAATACCATTGGGGTGTCGCGCACGGGTGGCGGGGAGCGGCGTAAAGCCGGCTTCGCGGGTCCAACGGTAGACAAACCCGGTATCCCGCCCCAGGGCCGCCAGCACCGCATTGACCAATTGCCAGCGCCGGTCTGCCATGTGCGTGACCAGCAGGCTGCCGTCGGACAGGCCGGCAACATCGTTGAAATTCGCCGCCGGTGGCCCCTCTGCGCAGCCGCGCCAGTGGGCACGCGGGCGATCGCCGAGTGGATTCTGCAGTTCGAAAAACTCAACGGATTCGCGCTCTGCATGGTTCACCACCAGCAGCTGCCAGCGTCCGTCCAGGCGGCGACGGATGTCCAAACCATGCGCCTCGAGCCGCGGCAGAGGCCGCAGGCACTTTGGGTCGCCCCACAGCTCATCCGGCGGGGCGGACACCGGCTCCGGCAGCAGGGAATGCACCGAGTCGTCGCGGGTGTCCAGCAGGTACAGACCACCCGGCCCCGCCATCTGGCCAAAAATGAGATCGCGCCCATTGGGCGCCGGCACCAGGTCTTCCGGCGCGGTAAGGCCGCAGATGGACTGGATACCGTCAACCGGTTCACAGGGAGTGCCGGCCGCCAGGGGCAGGACGGAAAAGCCAAACAAAGCGAAAAGCCACCGCAGGCGGACTGTCAGGTGCATGATTATTTTTCCATGGTTGCTGTTCGCATCCTGCCCAGAGCTAGGCGCTGTGTAAAGGCCGACCGTACCCCGTGCACCATGACTAGAGTGAACCCGCCACAGACAGTACACTGGGCCCATGACCCCCAGCATCCCAGCTCATCTGGTCGACCCCTTCCAGCGCCGGATCAACTACCTGCGCTTGTCGGTTACCGACCGCTGCGATTTCCGCTGTGTGTACTGTATGGCCGAAGACATGCAGTTCGTGCCGCGGGCGCAGGTGCTGTCGCTGGAGGAGTTGTACCGCGTCGCGCAGGCGGCTGTGGGCCTCGGCATCAACAAGATACGACTGACCGGGGGCGAGCCGCTGGTGCGGCGCAATATCCTCTGGCTGGTTGAGCAACTGGGCGCACTGCCGGGCCTTGAGACCCTCGCGCTGACCACCAACGGCTCGCAACTGGCGCGCCTGGCGCAGCCGCTGCAACAGGCCGGTGTCAGCACCCTCAATATCAGCCTGGACAGCCTGCGCCCCGAGCGGTTTCGCGAACTGACCCGCACAGGTGACCTGCAGCAGGTTCTGGCGGGCATAGACGCCGCAACCGCCAGCGGCTTTCAGCGCATCAAGTTGAACGCCGTTATCCTCAACGGACGCAACGACGACGAGGCTCTGGACCTGGTGGAGTTTGCCCGCCAGCGCGGCATCGACATTGCGTTCATTGAAGAAATGCCTTTGGGGCGCATCGACGAACACAGCAGACGGTTGAGCTTCTGCAGCAGTGCAGAACTGCGCCGGCGCATAGAGCAGCGGTACACCTTGACGGCTCTGGGTGACCCTGCGGGCAACGCGGGGCCGGCCCGCTATTTCAGCATGCCGGACAGCGCAACACGGGTGGGCTTTATCTCGCCCCACAGCAACAACTTCTGCCACCTGTGCAACCGCGTGCGACTCACAGTTGAGGGCCGACTACTGCTGTGCCTGGGCAATGAGCACTCCGTGGACCTGCGCCCGCTGCTGCGCCGCCCGGGCAGCACCCGGCAGGAACTCGCCGAGGCGATTGTCGCCGCGCTGGCGCTGAAACCGGAAAAGCATCATTTTACCCACGACGACGAACCGGAGATTCTCCGCTTCATGAACACCACTGGCGGCTGACCGCCCTGACGAGGATACCGCGTGCACACCCAGGATTTTCCGCAACTGGCTTCCATCGAGGCCATAGAGCAGGGCTTCGAATCGTATGGCTACATCTGCAGCCCGAAGATCGCCACGGCGGTTTACCTTGCGTTTCAGCTGCGCAAGCCCATTCTGGTCGAGGGCCCGCCAGGCGTGGGCAAAACGGAACTGGCGAAAACCACGGCGCTGCTGCTGGACGTGCCCTTGATCCGCCTGCAGTGTTATGAGGGGCTCGATGAGGCCAAGGCGCTCTATGAGTGGAAATACGGGAAACAGCTGCTGTACACGCAGATTCTGAAAGAAAAGCTGGGGGATCTGCTCAAGGGCGCCCAGGGGCTGGCGGAGTCCGTGGACCGCCTGCACCAGTTCGGCGACACCTTCTATTCCGAGGAATTTCTCGAACCCAGGCCGCTGCTCAAGGCCATGCAGCAGGAACGGGGTGCCATACTGCTCATTGATGAGGTGGACAAATCCGACTACGAATTCGAGTCCCTGCTGCTGGAGATTCTCTCCGACTACCAGGTCTCCATCCCCGAGATCGGCACCGTTCAGGCACAGGTGTCGCCCATGGTGTTCCTCACCAGCAATAACACTCGGGATATCAGTGACGCACTGAAGCGACGCTGCCTGCACCTCTATATCCCCTTCCCCAGCGTCGAACTGGAGGAGCGCATTGTCCTCAGCCGCGTGCCGGATATCGATCAACAGCTGCGCCACCAACTGGTCGAGTTCGTGCATTCCCTGCGCGACCTTGACCTGAAGAAATCCCCCGCCATCTCGGAGACCATCGACTGGGCGCGCAGCCTGCTGCTGTTACACGCGCGGGAGCTGGACGCGCAGGTCATCCACAGCACACTGAACGTGTTGCTCAAATTCGAAGACGATATCAATACCGCAGAATCTGCACTGCGGGACCTGCTGCCGCGTCATGCCCATGGCTGACGTGGCCCCCTCCCAGGCCATGCAGCGCCACCTGGTCAACTTCATCAGCCTGTTGCGCAGTCACGACGTACGTGTGTCCCCGGCGGAAACGCTGGATGCCATGGACGTCGCAGCGACCCTGGGATATGCCCGACGCGAGCGGCTGCGCGACGGCCTCGCGGCGGCGCTGGCGAAAACGCCGGCAGAGGAGGCGGTTTTTCATCATTGCTTCGCGCGCTTCTTTGATCGCAGCCTCGCCGACTTCGCCCGCACGCGCGAAGAGCGCAGCGCCGAAGGGGACGCCGAAGGGGACGCCGTGGGCACGGACGCCGTGGGCACGTACGCCGTAAGCACGGACGCCGCAAGCACGGATGCAGCCACAGAGAACCACCGGGCCAGCGTCGAGCAGTTGCTGGACGAGGCTTCCCGCGACGACGCAGCGCTGGCCGAGCTGCTGGCAACACCGCTGCTGCAACAGCTGCGCAACAACGACAGCACCGCGCTGAATCTGGCGCTGGCTGAGGCAGCGGCGAGTATCGACCTGAGCCAGATCCGCATGTTCACCCAGAAAGGCCAGTTCACCCGGCGCATGCTGGATGCCATGGGTGAGGAGCAACTGCGCCGTACCCTTGCCAGACTGGAGCAACAGGGCAGCCCGGCGCTGGAGCCGCTGCGCCGCTACCGTGACATCCTGCGCGAACAGGTGCGCGACTATGTTGAGCAACACTACCTGCTGCAGGCGGAGGGCCAGAATGCCCGTTTCATGGACGACCTGCTGAGCCGGACACGGCTGAGCCATCTGGAGCAGCGCTACCTGCACCGGGTTCATGAGCTGGTGCGGCAGATGGCGCGCAAGCTCGCCGAACGCCACGCACGCAAGCGACGGGTCTACCGGCGCGGCAAGCTGGATATGGGGCGGACCTTGCGCAGGGGTATCGCCAACGACGGCATCCTGTTCCATACTCACTGGAAGCGGGTCCAGAAAACCAAGCCGCAGCTGTTGGCGATCTGCGACGTCAGCGGCTCGGTGGCGGCCTATGCGAAGTTCCTCCTGCTGTTTCTCTACAGCCTGCAGGATGTGCTGCCCAAGGTGCGCAGCTTCGCGTTCTCCAGCCACCTCGGCGAGGTGAGTGACCTGTTCGCGCAATACCCGGTGGACAAGGCGATTGAGCTGGTCAACTGGCGCTACGGGGGAGCGACGGACTACGGCAGGAGTCTGCAGGACTTTGCCCGGCTTGCGCTGGAGGATATCAATAGCAGCACGACCGTTATCGTGCTGGGTGATGCGCGCAATAATAATGGCGACCCACAGCTGGAGATCATGCGCAGTATTTACCAGCGCAGCCGCCGGGTGATCTGGTTGAATCCGGAATCGCGGCGGGCCTGGGGCACGGGTGACTCGGAGATGCTGCGCTATCTTAGCACCTGTCACTTCGCTGCCGAGTGCAACAACCTGACACAGCTGGAACGCATTGTGGATCAACTGCTGAAACTGAATCGGTAGGGCGAACATGAGTTATCACTGCAGGCAGTGCAGTTACCGGGGGAACCGGCTGGATGAGCGCGGCTACTGCCCCGCCTGCGGCTCGCCGGACATTCACATCGGCGGCAAGGCCGCGGTCAAAGCGCCGCCCAAACCGCGGAAGCGGCAGCTGGCGCTGGTCATTGCCCTGTGGGTGATATTCGCGGGGTTGCTGGCCTCCAAGTTAGTGTCCTGAGCGGAAGCAGCCGGGCCCTAGAAGACCTGCGGGGGCTCATCCTCATCGCCAAGCCCTTCCACGCTCAGCTTGAAGCCTCCGGTCGGGTCGCGGAGCTGCCCTTCGCGGGCAAACTTGATTTTCAAACGCACGTTGTTCGGTGAATCGGCGTTGCGCAGCGCCTCCTCCTCCGATATGAGGCCTTCCTGGAACAGCTCCAGCAAAGCGCTGTCGAAGGTTTTCATACCCTGGTTTTCCGATTTCGCCATCACCTCCTTGATGCCGTCGATCTCGCCCTTGAGGATCAGATCGGCCACCATTGGGGTACCGAGCAGAATCTCGATTGCGGCACAACGCTTGCCATCCACGGTGGGTATCAGGCGCTGTGACACGAAGGCCTGCAGGTTCAGGGACAGGTCCATCAGCAGTTGCTGGCGTTTCGCCTCAGGGAAGAAGTTGATAATGCGGTCCAGCGCCTGGTTGGCGTTGTTGGCGTGCAGGGTGGATATACACAGGTGGCCGGTTTCGGCGAAGGCGATGGCGTGCTCCATTGTCTCGCGATCCCGAATCTCGCCAATGAGGATCACGTCCGGGGCCTGACGCAGGGTATTTTTCAGCGCGTTATGCCAGCTGCGCGTATCGACGCCTACCTCGCGCTGGTTGACGATGGATTTCTTGTGGTTGTGCACGTATTCCACCGGGTCTTCGATCGTCACGATGTGGCCGGCACTGTTGCTGTTGCGGTAGTCGATCAGGGCGGCCAGCGAGGTCGACTTGCCCGACCCTGTCGCCCCGACAAACAGCACCAGACCGCGTTTGCGCATGACCACCTCGGTCAGGCTCTCAGGCAACCGCAGGTCTTTCCAGTGCGGAATTTCCGCCACGATATTGCGCGCGACGATGCTCACCTCGTTGCGCTGCATGAAAATATTGATGCGAAAGCGACCAAAACCGGGCAGGGAAATTGCCAGGTTCATCTCCAGCTCCTGGGCAAAATCTGCCTGCTGCGTGGCGTCCATCAACTCCTCGGCAATCGCGCGAATCTCGCCGGGCTTCAGCGTTTCCCGCGCGATCGGACGCAGCTTGCCCTGGAACTTGGCGCAGGGCGGCGCGCCGGTACTCAGGTACAGATCCGAACCCTGCTCTTTCGCCAGTATCTTCAGCCATTCCGCAATACGCACGCTACACCACCCCCCGAACATCGCCGCGCGACCGGCAAACCAACCGCCTGTAGTAGTGCCCTCCGCTCAGGCACCTTGCCACTCTAGCATCCCCGACACCCACAACGAAAACACGCTGTGCGCCCCTCGCGCGCGGTAATATGAGCGACTCAGAATCGGTCCTTGACCGTAAGCAGGATCTGCGGGCTGCTGACCGTCTCATCGCGCATGAAGGGAAAGGCAATATCCACGTGTACCACCGAGCTTTTCTCCGCCCGGCTGGAGTTCAGACGCAGGCCAAAACCGGCATTGGCGAGCACCCCACCATTGGCGCCGTTGTCTTCGCCCTCAAACCACGCCCGCCCTACATCCACAAATGCCGCGAGCCCCACCTGGAACAGGCGGAACGGATGCCAGTCGGAGTAGTAGCGCTGCTCCAGGTTCAAGACAAAGGCACGATCACCCACTTGATAGAACAGGTCGTAACCGCGCAGCCCGTTGTCACCCCCAAGGGTCAGCTGGCGCTCGCCGGTCAGCCCCTCTGCCACGTCAACCCGCAGCCGACTGAAGGCGACCCACTGCCGGGATTGTTTGTGGTGGTAGCGGCTCTCACTGCTCCAGAGGAGGTTCTCGAAACCGCTACCGTCCACTCCCAGAAAACCGCTGAGACTGGTGTCAAGCTGCCACAGGCGACGCTCGTCCACCAGCAGCGTGTTGCTGTAGCCACCGCGCAGCATAAGCTGGTCGCGACTCGCACCCAGGGCTTCAGCCGACCAGCCCAGCGCCCAGGCGAAGCGCTCCCCGACGTAGACATCCTCGGTGCGGCCCAGGTAGTTGAAGTTGTGTAGTTCGACAAAGCGGTCCTCGGTCGACTCGTAACCGATGTAAGGATAGCTATACTCGCGATCCTCCGGCAGGACGGCAGGTGGCAGAGCGGAATCACTGAAGTCGAAGCTGTGGGTTTCCAGCGTGTAACCGAACAACCAGCGCCCCACACGCCCATGGGACCTGCTGTCCGGGGCGATACCGCCAAACACGTTGGCGAACTCGATTTCATGGTCAAACTCGGTTTGCTCGTCACCCCTGAACCAGAGGGTCTCCTCGAGCTTGGTGCGGTTCAGGTTGGCTCCCGCCGACCAGCGCTCGTAGACGGAGAAAAACGGCCGCACCAGGCTTACGCCCTGTTCGAAGCCGTCATCGTTGTCGGCGACTGACAGCCGCAGTCGCCAGCGGGACCCGCCGAGGGCCGGATCGAAATAGCGTACGGTGGTACCCGAACGCTCTTCATCACTGTCGCGCTGCACCACCACCTGCTTGCCGGTACCGAGGAAGTTGGCATCGCGAAAACCGAAGGCAAAGGTGTTTTCACCGCCGCGGCGGGACACTGACAGCATGGGGGTGAAAGTCCAGATATCCCGGGTGATCACCTCGAGGTCAACGATCTCACCGCACAGCCGCCAGGGCCGCACCCTGGCATCGTAGATAAAACCCAGGTTACGCAGGATGCGCTCGGACTCCGCAACACGCGCTGCGCTGTAGGCCTCCCCCGGCTCCACCAGCAGATGATCCTCAATCACCCACTCCCGTGTCACGCTGTGGAAGTCGTTGGCCCAGCGATAGAGCGCGTTGTCTTCCCGAGGATCCTCAACATCAAAGACGGCGAACCGCTGCTGGCGGATGCTGCCGATGCGGGCGCCCTCTGGGATGCCCTCGAGAAAGTCCTCCATGTGAGGCACAGGCTCAAAGCGAAACCGGGCGGAATCGCTCTGCGTGGGGGCCAGTACGCAGGCCGCTTGCTCCTCGTCGCCGAGCGCGCTCCCGACCTGCACGCACAGCAACCAGCTGCACCAGAACACGGGGCACAGCCTGCGCAGGCGGGTGGCAATGTCGCTGCGACGTTTCATGTACCCAAGATAGCCACAAACCGCGGGCTACGACAATCATCGACCGGGCTTTTCGCGACATCGCAGCACAATCTGTACTCGCCCCCCATTGGCGGCTACACTTTCACCGCCCTGGCGGCGGGACACACTCCCGGCGTGCCCCCAGCCATGACAAGGAGTGCCTCTTGACCCCTCATCTGCTCAGCCAATTACAAGCCCTCAAGGGGCCCGGCTATGACGCCCTGCTGCGACGCATCCAGCGTGGCCTTGAGAAAGAGAGCCTGCGCATCACCGGCGAGGGCCGGCTCGCCCAGACACCGCACCCCGCCAGCCTGGGTTCGGCACTCACTCACTCATCAATCACCACGGACTACTCCGAAGCGCTGATGGAGTTCATCACGCCGGTGGATACCAGCATTGAACAAACCCTGGATACGCTGGCGGACATCCACAGCTTCACCTACAGCAAGCTGGACGACGAGATGCTCTGGGCGACCAGCATGCCCTGTGTGGTGAACGGCGATGACAGCATTCCGGTGGCCGAGTACGGCAGTGCCAATGTCGCCCGCATGAAAAAAGTCTATCGCTACGGCCTCGGCCACCGCTACGGGCGGCTGATGCAAACCATTGCGGGCATCCACTACAACTTTTCGCTGCCTGCAGAGTACTGGCAGCGCGCCTGGGATGATGCCGGCAATCCGGGAACCCTGCAGGACTACGTGACTGACCGCTACCTGGGGCTGATCCGCAATTTCCATCGCCATTCCTGGTTGCTGATCTACCTGTTCGGAGCGTCACCCGCCGTGTGCGCCAGCTTTCTGCGCGGCCGCGACAGCCACGGCCTGGAGCCCTTCGACGCCACTGGCCGCACCCTGCATCGCCCCTGGGGCACCGCACTGCGCATGGGCGATCTCGGTTACAACAGCGAGGCGCAGAAAGGCCTCAACGTCTGCTACAACTCGCTGGACAATTACGTTCTGGCGCTGCGCGATGCCATCATGCACCCGCACCCACCCTACCAGGCATTCCCTGCGGGACAGCAGGGCGACTACCAGCAACTCAACGACAGCCTGCTGCAGATCGAGAACGAGTTCTACAGCACGATCCGCCCGAAGCGGGTGACCCAGCCCGGCGAAGCGCCGCTCGCGGCGCTGCGCCGGGCCGGCATCGAGTACGTCGAAGTACGCTGCATCGACGTCAGCCCGTTCGCGCCGCTGGGCATCGACGCCAGCCAGATCCGCTTTCTGGACACCTTCCTGCTCTACTGCCTGCTGGAAGACAGCCCCGCCTGCGACGACGCAGAGCGCACCCTGCAGGCGGACAACCTCAGCACCGTGGTCAATCGCGGACGTGAGCCCGGCCTGCGTCTGCGCACTGCGGCGGGCGATGAGACACTGCAGGCGTTGGCCGGCACACTGCTGGGAGACATGGAAGGCATCGCCGACCTGCTCGATGCCGCCCACGGCGGCGACAGCTACCGCGGGGCACTGAAGGCGCAACGGGCCAAGGTCGAGGACACCGCACTGACACCCTCCGCGCGCGTACTGCAGGAGATGCGGGACCGTGACCTGCCTTTCTTCCGCCTCGCCATGGCCTACAGCGAACAGTGGGCACGGCACTTCCGGGAGCGGGTGCTGTCAGAGAGCACACAGCAGCGTTTTGAGCAGGAAACACGCGAATCGCTGGCGGCGCAGAGGCGGCTGGAGGCCAGCGACGACCTGAGCTTCGAAGACTACCTGGCACGCTTTTTTGGCCAGTACCGAACACTGTTCTAAACGCCGGCACAGGCCGCAAAAGGAATCTGAAACCATGCTCCACACACTGACCCCACGCCTCGTCTACTTCGGGCTTGCCGCCCTGGCACTGTTCGCCATGCTGTTCGCCTGGTACCTGGAGTACCAGGTGGGGCTGAACCCCTGCCCCCTGTGCATGACCCAGCGCGTGTTCGTGATCGCCGGCGGCGTGGTTGCCCTGCTGGCAGCACTGCACAATCCGCGCGCCTGGGGCCGCCGCGTGTATGGCCTGCTGTGTGCCCTGCTCGCCATCGGTGGCGGTGCGGTGGCGGCACGCCACGTCTGGCTGCAGCACCTGCCGCCCGACCAGGTGCCAGCCTGCGGCCCCAGCCTGGAATACATGCTGGAGACGCTGCCCTTCAAGGACACGCTGAGCATGGTGCTGATGGGCGATGGCAACTGTGCGGAAACCCACTGGACGCTGCTGGGTCTGAGCATCCCCGAGCAGACACTGCTGCTGTTTATCGCCCTGGCTGTCATCAGCCTCTGGCAAACACTGCGCCGCGGCTGACCCCCGCGGCGTGCTTGCGACCGGCGTCCGCCTGTGCCTATAGTGGGCCGCCGAAATCACCGCCACTGCAAGAGCACGCCGCATGCCATCACGCAATCAAGATCCCGCTGAACAGTTTCAGGCCGTGGACAGCCTGCTCACCACCTGGCTGGCGGAGCGCCGTGCCGTACTCGCACGCTACACCGCACTGGTGGTCGCCAGCGACGATGTGCCAGGCTCGGCAGCCATCACCCAACGCCAGCGGGATCTCTGCGAGCTGCTGGTGGACTACGTGTCAGCCGGACACTTCGAGGTCTACAACGAATTGCTGCATGAGGCAGAGGCCTTTGGCGACACGGGCGCAGCGCTGGCGACCGCATTGATCGCGGAGATCGCGGACACAACCGACGTCATTCTGGCCTACGAAGAAAAGTACGGGAGCGGTGACCAGTACCCGGAAACCATGCTCAGGGACCTGTCCGCGCTGGGGGAACTGCTGGAATCACGCTTTGTGTTGGAGGACCGGCTGATCGCCGGCCTCCACACCCAGCACCGGCGCCAGCTGCAGTCGGCGCCGGAAGAAGCTCGCTAGCGCTTAGCCTTCAGCGCCGTCTGCAGGGGCTTCGGCGTCTTCAGCCGCCTTGGTTACCGAGATCAACTCCACCTCAAACACCAGAGCCGCGTTCGGGCCAATCAGGTTGCCTGCGCCGCCGGGCCCGTAGGCGAGATCAGCCGGAATAAACAGCTTCCATTTGGCACCGGGTGACATCAGCTGCAGCGCCTCGGTCCAGCCTGCAATCACCTGGCTGACGCCAAAGCTGACGGTTTCGCCGCGCTTGTAGGAGGAATCGAACTCAGTGCCGTCCACCAGCGTGCCACGGTAGTGAACTTCCACCATATCGTCTGCACTCGGGCTTGCGCCTTCACCTGCCTCAATCACTTCGTATTGCAGGCCGGATTCCGTCACCACAACACCGTCGCGCTGGGCATTTTCTGTCAGGAAGGCCTCTGAAGCTGCCAGGTTGGCCTCACCGGCAGCCGCAATCGCCGCCTGCTGCTCGGCCATGGCGCGCTCCTGATACGCCTGCATCTCGGCCTGAATTTCTTCCGGCGTCATGCGTGGCTCGGCACCTTCCATGGCGTCGCGCAGGCCCGCGCTGAAAGCATCGACATCCATCGGCACACCGTCTGCGGCCATGCGCTGGCCCAGGCCGAACGCAATACCGTAGCTGAGGCGCTGATTGCTGTCCTCCAGCATCACGGTGGCGGCAGTGTCTGCAGCTTCAGGCGCAGACTGCTGGTTACAGGCCTGCAAGGTCACAGTCGCGACCAGGGCAAGCGGCAATGCGTATTTCTTCATAATGGGTTCCATGGGTAAGAGAAATGGACATGCGGAAAAACCGACAGGCGGCAGATCATACTACCGCGGGCCACCTCTATGCCACCCCCGGCCCCGCGAGCAGCCCGGCGAGCCGCTGTACCAGCGCCTCCTGCTCCGCAGCCGCACAACCCCCGGAAGCCAGCAGGCACCCCAGCGCGGCGACCAGCGCCGCGTCCAGCGCCGGGGCTGGCACACACGCCGCACAGCGCTCATGCCAGGCCCATATGGCCCCCTGCTCAGCCTGCTCCGCCATCAGCTCAAGCGCCTTGACCTGCTGCCGAAGCTCGGCCGCCTGTGGCAGGTCGCGCCAGTCGCGACGCAGGGCGCGCAGCGGCTGCACCACCCGCTGGCTCCAGGGGGCCACACAGGCCTGCAGCTCCGGCCATTGCGCGCTGGGCAACTGCAACCCGCTGTGTGCCAGCCAGGCCGCATACAGGAGCAGATTCACATCGGCGCCACACCGGTCCTGCGCCTCGATACACGCCTCGGCCACGCCCGGCCGACCGTAGCAGTGCAGGGAGAATGTCCACAACGGATGCGTCATCGCGTCTCCGGCTGGTGAGAGCTTCAGGCTGCGCGTAGAATGCGCGTCCTGATGATCATACTACGCGATATTGAACTGCGGCGGGGCAGCAAACTGTTGCTCGAGGGCGCCGGCGTCACTTTGCAACCGGGGCAAAAACTGGCCCTGATCGGGGCCAATGGCAGCGGCAAATCCAGCCTGTTCGCCATGCTGCTGGGCACACTGCAAGCGGACAGTGGCGATATCGAGGGCATGAACAACCTGCGCCTCGCCCACATGGCGCAGGAAGTGGCCACCACCCATGAAACGGCCGGGCGCTACGTACTGCAGGGGGACACCGAGCTCGCGCACCTGTGCAGCGAACTGGAAAGTGCCGAGCGCACGGGCGACTTCCAGCGCGCAGCGGCCCTGCACACCGCCATGGAAGAGGCCGACGGCTACAGCGCCGACAGCCGCGTGCAGCGACTGCTGCAGGGGTTGGGTTTCGCACCCGATGCCGCAGCGCGCCCGGTCAGCGACTTTTCCGGCGGCTGGCGCATCCGGCTCAATCTGGCCCGCGCGCTCATGACGCCCTCCGATATGCTGCTGCTGGATGAGCCCACCAACCACCTGGACCTGGATGCGACCCTGTGGCTGGAACAGTGGCTACAGGCCTACCCCGGCACCCTGCTGATGATCTCCCACGACCGCGACTTTATCGACGCCACCTGCGAACGCATCCTGAGCATTGAGCACCAGCAATTGCACACCTGGAAGGGCAACTACTCCGACTACGAGCGTCTGCGTGCCGAGATGCTTGCCAACCAGCAGGCCAGCTTCGAGAAGCAGCAGCAACGCATCGCCCACATCGAGGATTTCGTGCGCCGCTTCCGCTACAAGGCGACCAAGGCGCGCCAGGCGCAGAGCCGGCTGAAAGAACTGGAGCGCATGCAGCAGCTGGCGCCTGCACACATCGACTCACCGTTCAATTTCATGTTCCCGCCGGCGGGCAAGAGCAGTGATCCCCTGCTGCGCATTGATGAGGCCGACCTGGGTTACGCCGGTAAGCCGGTGCTGCACAGCGTCAACCTGGTGCTGCGCCCTGGTTCACGCATCGGTCTGCTGGGGAAGAACGGCGCGGGCAAATCCACCCTGCTGAAGAGCCTCATCGGTCGCCTGCCGCTGCTGCGGGGCGCACGCCAGGCCGGGGAGCACTGCCGCATCGGCTATTTCGACCAGCAACAGCTGGAAGCGCTGGACCTGCAGGCCAGCGCCGCACTGCATGTGCAGCGCCTGAGCCCGGAGGCACGGGACCAGGACATCCTGAACTTCCTCGGCGGCTTCAACTTCCGCGGCGACAGCGCCACCCAGCCCATCGCGCCCTTCTCCGGCGGCGAAAAGGCCCGCCTGGCCCTGGCTCTGGTGGTCTGGCAGCGCCCCAACCTGCTGGTGCTGGACGAACCCACCAACCACCTTGATCTCGATATGCGCAACGCCATGGAGATGGCGCTGCAAGGGTATGAGGGCGCGTTGATCCTGGTCAGCCACGACCGTCACTTGCTGCGCAATACGGCGGACGAGCTGCTACTGGTGCACGATGGCGTCGTTGAAGAATATGAAGAAGACCTGAGGGCCTACGAGAAGTGGATCCTCGGCAGCTACCGCACTGGCGACAACGCAGCCACCGCAGGAGCCCCGACTGCGCCGGAAGCCTCGGCCAAGGAACGCCGGCAGCAGGCGGCTGCCCAGCGCGAGCGGCTGCGGCCACTGCAGCGTGAAATCGCACACACCGAAAAGGCCATGGCACAGGTGGAACAAGCGCTGCTCGCGCTGCAGGCGCGACTTGCCGACCCGGAAATGTACGCCGGTAGCAGCACCGGTGAAGTGGCGGATCTGGTCAAACAGGAAGGCGTCCTGAAGGCAGAACAGTCACAACTTGAGGAACGCTGGCTGACGCAACAGGAAGAGCTGGAAGCGATTACGGCGCCGGGATAACAGCGTCCAGCTGGCACAGGGCGAGCTTGGCATCGCGCGACAGGCGTTTGATGGCTGCTTCCCGGCGCTGGGCTGTCGCCCGGTCCGCCGCCGGCTCACTCCAGAGCAACTGCACAGGGCGCCGCCCGCGAGTGTAACGCGGCCCACCGCTGCGCTCGCCGTTATGCTGGGCCAGCCGCCGCTGCATGTCGACGGTGACGCCGGTGTATAGGCTGCCATCGACGCACTGCAACAGGTACACCACCCAGGTCGATTCAGTCGCGATCACGCGGCTCTCACCCATACGCAAGGCATAAGGTCATAACGAAAAACTCCTGAGCGCCGGTTGTACGCACATTGCCCAATGGTATCATTGCGCCTCATCGACGGGCGGTGAACCGCGGCGGATGTGCTGCCGTACCAACGCCACAGCAACTGGAGAGCACCATGAGCGAAAACATCGTACACGTCAGCGATGCAAGTTTTGACGCCGACGTCCTCAACGCCGACCTGCCGGTACTGGTTGATTTCTGGGCAGAGTGGTGTGGCCCCTGCAAGATGATCGCCCCCGTGCTGGACGAGATTGCCAGCGAATACGCGGGCAAACTCAAGGTCTGCAAAGTGGATGTGGATGCCAACCCCGAGATTCCGCCGAAATTCGGCATTCGTGGTATCCCGACGCTGATCCTGTTCAAAGGTGGCAGCGCCGAAGCGACCAAAGTCGGTGCCCTGTCCAAGAGCCAGCTCGTGGACTTTATCAAGGAAGTCATCTAGGACACAGTGGCCTGGCCCGCCTGTCGCGCTGTGCAGAACAGGCGGGCCAAAAATCCTAGACGCCTCCAGCACAGCGTGCTACATTCAGTTTCGTTGCACGGCCCCGTGCCGCGATAATAACTCTGCCACCCAACGATTTAACGCTGCATTCACGTCGCCTCTGGCCGGCCTTCCGGCAGCGCGTTCGTTTGCATTGAACGTCTTCCCCGAACAACAACTCAGCGCTCCTCTATGAATCTAACTGACCTAAAAACCAAATCCACGCAGGAACTGATCGATATTGCGAAAGAGATCGGCCTCGAAAACATGGCCCGGTCCCGCAAGCAGGACATCATTTTCGCCATTCTCAAGCGCCACGCCAAAAGTGGCGAGGACATTTCCGGCGATGGTGTTCTGGAAATCCTGCAGGATGGCTTTGGTTTCCTGCGCTCCGCCGACAGCTCCTACCTCGCCGGGCCGGATGACATCTACGTATCACCCAGCCAGATCCGCCGTTTCAACCTGCGCACGGGTGACAGTATTTCCGGCAAGATACGCCCGCCGAAGGACAGCGAACGCTACTTCGCGCTGCTCAAGGTCAGTGAGATCAACTTCAACCGCCCGGAGAACGCGAAGCACAAGATTCTCTTCGAGAACCTGACGCCCCTGTTTGCCGATCAGCGACTGAAGCTGGAGAAGGGCAACGGCAGCACTGAAGACCTGATTGGTCGCGTCATCGACCTGGTCGCACCCATTGGCAAGGGCCAGCGCGGTTTGCTGGTGGCGCCGCCCAAGGCGGGCAAAACGGTCATCATGCAAAGTATCGCCCAGGCCATCCTGACCAACAACCCCGAGTGCTACATCATTGTGCTGCTGATTGATGAGCGACCGGAAGAGGTCACCGACATGCAGCGCACCGTGGGTGTGCGCGGCGCCGAAGTGGTTGCATCCACCTTTGATGAACCCCCCTCGCGACACGTGCAGGTGGCCGATATGGTCATCGAGAAAGCCAAGCGGCTGGTCGAGCACAAGCGCGACGTCGTGATCCTGCTGGATTCCATTACCCGTCTGGCGCGTGCCTACAACACGGTAGTACCGAGTTCCGGCAAGGTCCTTACCGGCGGTGTCGATGCTCACGCCCTGGAGCGCCCCAAGCGGTTCTTTGGCGCGGCGCGCAACATCGAAGAAGGCGGCAGCCTGTCGATCATCGCCACAGCGCTGGTCGACACCGGTTCAAAGATGGACGAGGTGATTTACGAAGAGTTCAAGGGCACCGGTAATATGGAACTGCACCTGGACCGCAAGATCGCCGAAAAACGGGTCTACCCCGCCATCAACATCCGTCGCTCCGGCACCCGCCGCGAGGAACTGCTCACCGGCGAAGAAGAGCTGCAGCGCATGTGGATTCTGCGCAAGCTGCTGCACAGCATGGAAGATGGCCCGGCGATCGAGTTCCTGCTCGACAAGCTCCGGGACACCAAGACCAACGACGAATTCTTCATGTCCATGAAACGCAAATAAAGTTAATGCGGAGCCGGCGTTGGCCGGCTCCGCTGCGCGCTATACTGTCCCCTCGCCCGCAACACCCGCCAGGACAGCCTGTGACCTACAAAGACCTACGCGAATTCATCACAGCGCTTGAACAGCGTGGTGAACTCGTGCGCATCCACCAGGAAATCGACCCGCACCTTGAAATGACTGAAATTGCTGACCGCACGCTGCGCGCGGGTGGCCCTGCACTGTTGTTCGAGAACCCGAAAGGCAGCCGTATTCCGGTGCTCGCCAATCTGTTCGGCACACAGACCCGGGTTGCCCTGGGGATGGGCGCGGAGAATGTACAGGCGCTGCGGGAGATAGGGGAGATACTCGCCTACCTGCGCCAGCCCGACCCGCCCAAAGGACTGCGCGATGCCTGGGAAAAAGCGCCGCTGTTAAAGCAGGTGATGAACATGGGACCAAAGCTGGTTCGCAACGCGCCGTGCCAGTTCCACGCCAAGAGCGGCGACGACGTGGACCTTTACCAGCTTCCCATACAGACCTGCTGGCCCGGCGATGCCGGGCCACTGGTCACCTGGCCCCTGGTGATTACGCGCGGGCCGAACAAGACCCGGCAGAATCTCGGCATCTACCGCATGCAACTCATCGGCCGCAATAAATTGATCCTGCGCTGGCTGTCACACCGCGGTGGTGCGCTGGACTACCGCGACTGGCAACTGCAGAACCCCGGCAGCCGCTACCCTGTCGCCATTGCCCTGGGCGCGGACCCGGCCACCACACTGGGCGCGGTCACGCCGGTCCCGGACAGCCTGTCGGAGTACGCCTTTGCCGGCCTGCTGCGCGGCGCCAAAACCGAACTGACCGAATGCTACACCGAGGGCTGCCGGAAACACGGATTACAAGTTCCGGCCAGCGCCGAGTTCATCCTGGAGGGCTATCTGGAGCCGGGAGAGATGGCCGATGAAGGCCCCTTCGGTGACCACACCGGCTACTACAATGAGGTCGAGCGCTTTCCGGTGTTTACCGTGGAAGCCATTACACACCGCGAAGACCCGATATACCACAGCACCTACACCGGGCGGCCGCCGGACGAACCCGCCATTCTCGGCCTGGCGCTGAATGAAGTCTTCGTGCCGATCCTGCAGAAACAGTTTCCGGAGATTGTGGATTTCTATCTGCCGCCCGAGGGCTGCTCCTACCGCATGGCGATCGTGACCATGCGCAAGGAATACCCCGGGCATGCGAAACGCGTGATGCTGGGTGTGTGGTCTTTCCTGCGCCAGTTTATGTACACCAAATTTGTCATCGTAACAGATGAGGATGTGAACGCACGCGACTGGCAGGACGTTATCTGGGCCATGACCACGCGTATGGATCCACAGCGCGACAGCGTTTTCATCGACAACACGCCCATCGACTATCTCGACTTTGCCTCGCCAGTGGCAGGGCTCGGATCGAAAGTGGGTTTTGATGCCACCAACAAGTGGCCGGGCGAGACCAGCCGTGAATGGGGCACACCCATCGTCATGAGCAGCGAGGTGAAGGCGCGCGTTGACACCCTGTGGGATGAGTTGGGCATTGAACGACCCGATACCGCGCGGCGCTAGACGCCCGGGCTAGCGCAGGGCTGCGGGACTGGCGTCGGCCCGTTTTGGCTGGGGCAAGAGCGGCAGGCTGGTTTCCCGCAGCAACAGACCCTCGCGGAAGTACCCGGCGCTCTCCCGGTCCTCCCCCAGTGCGGCCAGCAAACGTCCCAACTCCGCGCAGACTTCAGGGGTGCGGCGCTGCCGGTAGCTGCTCTCGAAGTAATCCCGCGCCTTGCCCCACAGCTCATGCCGGCAGGAAAGTCGCCCCAGGGTCAACAGCAACTGGTAGTCGCGGGGGTGATCCGCCAGCCACGCCTCTGCCTGGGCCAGCTGACGCCCCGCATCCGGCAATTCCACGTAACCGAACAATCGCGCAAGGTCGCCGTCCCAATCCTGTTTCAATGCCCGCTGGATCACCTTGGCCGCGCCGCTGACATCCCCCGCGTGGATCAGGTAACCCACATAGCTGCGCAGCACCACCTTGTCCTGCCGCAGTGCCGCAGGCGTCGCCTGCCAGCGCTGATGCAGAGCCACCGAGGCGGAGTCACCACCGGCCGTCGCGCAGGCCTCCAGCAGCTGCGTGTGCACGGTGCGCTCCAGATCAAGCAGTGCAGCATCGTCCAGCACGGCGTGTTTGCGCAACTCTGGCAACAATTTGAGCAGCGCATCCCAGTCTTCCAGCGCACGGTAGGCTTTGTGCAGCAACTTCAGCACATAGGGGTGCCGCCCCGCGTTGCGGCGCGCGCGCTCCAGGGTGGCCACCGCCTGCTCAAACTGCCCACCCTGCAGTTTCAGCTCAGCCTGGGTCAGTTCCACGGCAATACCGGCATCAGAACCCGCCTGCTCTGCCATGCCCAGGTACTCACGCATTTTATCCGCTTCATCCAGCTGAAAACTGGCGCGAGCCGCAATCAGGTAGTTGAGCAGGGGAACTTCGCTGTGCTCGGCGCCGCCCACCAGCTGCCGCCGGGCACGCTCCCAGTTACCTTCGATGAAATTGATCAACCCGCGGTGCGTCAACCGGGCCGCCCGCCGCGTCTTGCGCTGCCCCAACCAGCCGGCAATGGATCGCTGCCCGGAAAACACTTTGCGCAACAGCGCTATGGCGGCGTACAGCAACAGTGCGATCAAGGCGAGCAGCACCAGGCCTACCCACAGGCTGGTTTCCACGGTGTACTGCCCATAGGCTATCAACACATAGCCGGGGTGGTTTTCGATCAGGGCAACCACCCCGACACCGAGCAGCAGGGCGAGCAGCGCCAGTATCAGCAACCCACGCATGGCTACTGCGCTCCGTCGCGCTGCAGGCGCGGCTCGGTATAGGTTTTCAGCGCAGCCAGCGATGTGGAGATATCCGGCAACGGCACGGCAATCACCTCATCCGCCAGATCGTCCAGCTCACGCACTGCAGCGGCCGCCGCCGCCTCATCGGCGAGGAAAAACTCCATCAGCCAGCGCCTGGCGCGCTGCAGGCTGGCGGTGTAAAGCGCCTGATTCCCGGACAGCAATGCCACCTGTGCCTGCTGGAGCAGCATCACCAGGTTCTGGCGCAGCAGCCCCTCCCACTGCGGGTCCACCAGTGCCTCGACAGGCACTTCGCGACGGCGCACCACGATATAATTCGACAGTGTGGACAACGCCTGTTGGTAGCCCTGCTGCAGACGCTGCTGCCAGGTATCGGCGGGCGCTGCCTCGTCCTCCCCGGCGCGCTGCGGCAGTTCAAAGATCACCAACCCCGCGACCTGGTCGACCAGCGCACCGAGGCGCAGGTAGAGACCCTCAACATCCAGTTCAGGCAGCGCGCGCAGGGCCGCGAGATCTTCGGCCACGGCGCGACGCACCGGGTGCAGGCCCACGCTGTCCAGTTGCCGCAGGATACCGTCCGCGCTCTGCAGCAGGCGCTGGGCGGAGGCCGTATCGCCGGCCATGATCAGGCGCTGATTGGCCAGACGCAGCAGATATTCGACTTCTGCCAGCAACCAGCTGTCCCGGTCGCCACCCCGTAACTGCGCGAGCTCTGCGCGCTGCTCCGCCAGCCGCGACTCCAGGGCCTCCAGCCGCGAGGCCTGGGCCTGCATCGACTGCACCTGGCTTTGCAAGCGGGGCTGCAGCGCGTCCAGCCGTTGCTCCAGCGTATCCTGCACATCGCGCTCAAGCGCGCGCAGTTCAGCGCGCAGCGCCGAGTCATCAGCAGCCACCGCCTGTGAGGGTGTATCGGACGCTTCCAGCTCTGCGAGACGCTGCAACAGAGCTGCTTCCCGCGCCTGAGCCTCCCAGAATGCCCAGCCTGCGGCAGCTCCCAGGCCCAACGCCACCAGCAGCGCCAACCACGCCACCGCGCCGCCGGAACGGGTGGCAGGCGGGGTCTGCATCGGCGCGACGGGCTTGTCGCTGGTGGCACCCTGTGCCGCGGCTGCGGTGTCCTCCACCGGCGCCTCGACAGCCGGTGTGGCAGGCGCTTCGGTCAGATCTTTTTCTTCGCTCACGTGTTCTCTCCCTTAGCCGGGGTCCAGCGCTCCAGTGCGCGCAGCATCGCGCCATCAGACGCATTGTCCGCAATCAGGCAATGCCGGAATCCCGCTGCCATCGCCGCATCCGCGACGCGGCGCGAGGGCAACAGCAAGGTGACTGTCTGTAACTTAGTGGTTTCTGCGGGGCTAAGCAACGCCAACATGGTCTCGAGGCCTTCGCCGCTGCTGATGCAAATCAGGTCCACCTGCCACCGCGCCAGCAGTGCGGCGAGTTCGCCCGGCGCCATGCGCGGGCGGACACGGCGGTAGCAGGCCAGGGTTTCAACCTGTGCACCGCGACGCTCCAGTTCCACGCGCAGCATATCGCGCCCGCCCTGCCCCTTGACGATCAGCACACGTTGTCCGGCGCAGTCGCGCAGCCCGGGCAATTCCAGCAACCCTTCACTGCTCATATTCTCGCCGGGGGTCTGGGCCAGCACATCGAAAGCAGCAAGCGCGCGGGCCGTGCCCTCACCCACCGCGTACCAATGCAGACCGGCGGGCAGTTGCGGCCAGTAGCCCTCGATCACCGGCAGGCTGAAATTCACCGCATTCGCACTGATAAAAATGACGTGCTGTACACGGTCGAGGTCCAGGATGCGGGCCCGCTCGACTGCCGGTAGCGGCGCCACCGGCTCCAGGGCCAAAAAAGGCAGGTGGTGTGCTGTGAACCCGCGCGCCGTCAGCGCATTGCACAGCCTGTCACCCTGTCCCGCCGGGCGGGTAACCAGCACCGACCTAGCGCCCATAGACCTCAGCCAGTATGGCGCCCGCGCCCTGCGCCAGGAGGTCCTCGGCCACCGCGACTCCCAATGCCTCGGCCTCCACAACCGGCGCGCGCCCTTCGGCACGCAGCAGCCGCGCACCATCCGGCTGCCCGACGAGGCCGCGCAGCCACAGTGTTTCACCGCCGGACTCGAGTTCTGCATAGCAGGCAATCGGGACCTGACAGCCACCTTCCAGACGGCGATTCAGCGCGCGCTCCGCGGTCACCCGCTGCGCGGTCGGCGCGTGGTGCAGGGGCTGCAACAGCGCCAGCAGCTGTTGGTCATCACTGCGCAGCTCGATACCCACCGCACCCTGCCCGCCCGCGGGCAGTGAATCCGCCACAGGCATACGCTGGCGGATCCGATCGGCCATTTCCAGACGCAGCAGGCCGGCAGTCGCCAGGATAATCGCGTCGTACTCACCGGCATCAAGCTTGCGCAGGCGGGTGTTGACATTGCCGCGCAGAAAGCGGACTTCGAGGTCGGGGCGCGCGGCACGCAGCTGACACTCCCGGCGCAGGCTTGAAGTCCCCACCACACTGCCCGGCGGCAGCGCGGCAACGCTGTCGTAATAATTGCTGACAAAGGCATCCCGGGGGTCTTCCCGGGCACAGATCACGCCCAGACAGAGCCCCTCGGGGAACGCCATGGGCACATCTTTCATCGAGTGCACCGCGATATCCGCACTGCCGTCGAGCAGTGCGGTTTCCAGCTCTTTGACGAACAGGCCCTTGCCGCCGACCTTGGCCAGCGGCACATCCAGCAACTGGTCCCCGCGCGAGGTCATGCCCAACAGCTGCACATCAAGGCCGGGGTGCGCACGCTGCAACGCGTCACGGACAAATTCAGCCTGCCACAGTGCGAGCGGGCTTTCTCGGGTAGCGATGGTAATGGTGCGAGGCATGAACAGCTTCCTGGGGCTCGAGCCGCGATGATACCAGCCGCGCCCCGGCGCCGCGACTTCAGCTACCGCGCGCTCAGCCTTGCTGCAGCCGGGCCTTCACGTCGGCGAGATGACGACGGCTGACCTGTGGACGCAGCTCCACGCCGTCCAGTTCTACTGACCAGCCACCGCCTGCATCCCGGCGCAGGCGCCGGATGTGCCGCCGCGCCACAAGGGCATTGCGATGCACACGCAGGAAGTCCGTTGCAAACTCCTGCTCCAGATCCTTCAGCGCGTCCTGAATCAGCAGCTCGCGCTCCGGGGCAACCGCCGTGACATACTTCTGCCCGGCGATAAAGCAGCGCACGTCGGCGATGGGCAGGGTCTCCAGACCGCGATGCCCCTGGCTACTGACCTGGGTGCGGCCCGCCGGCTCGCCATCCGAGAGTGCAGCCAGCTGCACACGGTTCACCCGCCCCGCTGTCGCCAGGGCCCGCGCGAGCTCCGTTTCGCGCACCGGCTTCAGCAAATAGGCAACCGCCTGATGACGCAGCGCATCGAGCGCGTACTCATCATAGGCCGTACAGAAAATCACTGCGGGTGGCGCGGGCAGACGATCCAGCGCCTCAGCCACCTCGATGCCGTCCATGCCAGGCATGCGCACATCCAGCAACACCAGCGAAGGGTCCTCGCGTGCCAGCAGTGCCAGGGCATCCTCACCCGAACCGGCTTCGATGACCTCTGCTTCGGGCCGCAGCCGCTGCAGCAGTCGACGCAGGCGGTCCCGTGCCAACGGTTCATCATCCACCAGCAGGATTTTCATACCGCAGGCCCCGCCGGATAGCGCAGCGCGACCTGGAACGCCCCACTACCGGCTCGCTGGCGCAGGCTGGCGGCATCGCCGTACAGCGCCTGCAAGCGCTGCTCGATGTTGCTCAGGGCCATGCGCTCACCTCGACTGGGGGCTGGCGGGTCCGGCCGTGGATTGTCAATCACCACCTGTACATCGCTTCCTTCGCGCTGCACGGAAATCCGGATCACGCCCCCCGCCGGGAGCAGCGATACACCGTGGTACACAGCGTTTTCCACCAGTGGCTGCAGGATGAGACTGGGCATCGGCAGACTGGCAACCGCCTCGGCCACCTCCCATTCCACCTGCAGGCGATCACCCAGGCGCAACCGCTCAATACCCAGGTAGAGTTCACAGCGGTGCACCTCTTCCGCCACGGTATCACCGGGGCCAGCCTGGCGCAGGCTGGCACGGAACAGTTCCGCCAGGTCCTCCACGGCGGTCTCAGCCCGCTCCGGGTGTGAGGCGATCAGGCTGGCAATGCTGTTCAGAGTATTGAACAGGAAGTGCGGGCGGATACGGGCCTGCAGGGAATCGATACGCGCCTGCAGCTCCGAACGCTCCCGCAGGGTCAGTTGCTGTTGCAGATAGAAGTAGCGCAGCGTGATACCTGTGACCAGCGCGGCAACCAGCATGTTGCGCAGTACCCACCAGCGATCATCCGCATCCGCCATCAGGCCGGGGTAGAAATGCAGAATCAGCTCGCCGGACAGCCCCGTGACGGCGACGACCAGCACGATGCTACCCACCGCGGCAAGCCACAGGCTGTGCCGCGAGAACCACCCCCGCAAGAGGCAGAGGGTCACCGCGCTGGCCAGCACCAGCCACTGCACCAGCACCGAACCGGTGGCGAGTACGGTCCATTCGAAACGCGGCAGGCTGCTCACCGCCAGTGTATACATCAGGACCATCAGCTCAGCCAGCAACACCAGGAACAGCAGCGGACGCGGCGCGCAGAGATCGGGGATGAAAAACGCACCCGAGGCCTGTGCCCGCGCCCTCAGTTGCTGCTCCCCCATCTCCCGCATGTACACAAACCCTCGTCCACCCAGTGGTATACTTGCACCCAAGAGCGGCGGGTACAAGCGCCAGAACCCCAGCCTCAGCCTGCCGCGGGCCTTCAACCAGACATGGATCAACATGAGCAAGCAGACAGACACCAATACACTCTGGGGTGGGCGTTTCGCTGAACCCACTGACCAGTTCGTCCAGCGCTTCACTGCGTCCGTGGAATTTGATCAGCGCATGGCGGCCGAGGACATCCAGGGGTCCCGAGCACATGCCGACATGCTGTGCGCAGTCGGTGTGCTGTCCGAGGCCGAGCGCAAACAGATCCAGAGCGGGCTCGACCAGGTGGCAGCTGAGATCGCGGCCGACGAGTTCCAGTGGTCCATCGAGCGCGAAGACGTGCACATGAATATCGAGGCGCGCCTGACCGAGCTGATTGGCAATACCGGAAAGAAACTGCACACCGGTCGTTCGCGCAACGACCAGGTCGCGACGGATATCCGCCTGCACCTGCGTGCAGCCATCGATGCCATTGGCGCGGAGCTGACGCGCCTGCAGCGGGGCACCATCGGGCTGGCAGCCGAGCACTGCACAACCATCATGCCCGGCTTCACCCACCTGCAGACCGCGCAGCCCGTGGTGTTCGGGCATCACCTGCTGGCCTGGAATGAAATGCTGGAACGCGATTATGGCCGGCTTATGGACTGCCGCGCCCGGCTCAACCAGTCTCCGCTCGGTGCGGCTGCACTGGCCGGCACCACCTATCCCATTGACCGTGAGATGACAGCGCACGCGCTGGGCTTCGATCGGCCGACGGCCAACTCGCTGGATTCGGTCTCGGACCGGGATTTCGCCATCGAGTTCTGCAGTTTCGCCGCGCTGCTGATGACGCACCTGTCGCGCATGTCCGAAGAACTGGTGCTGTGGACGTCAGCCCAGTTCAACTTCGTCGAGCTGCCGGACCGTTTCTGCACCGGCTCGTCCATCATGCCGCAGAAAAAGAACCCGGACGTCCCCGAACTGGTGCGCGGCAAGGTCGGTCGGGTCAACGGCCATCTCATCTCCCTGCTCACCTTGATGAAAAGCCAGCCTCTGGCCTACAACAAGGACAACCAGGAAGACAAGGAGCCGCTCTTCGATACCATTGATACCGTACTGGGCAGCCTGCGCGCCTTTGCCGACATGGTGCCTGCCATCCGGCCGCGCGCGGCGCAGATGCGGGAGGCGGCACGCCGTGGGTTTTCCACCGCGACCGATCTCGCAGACTATCTCGTGCGCAAGGGGCTGCCCTTCCGCGACGCCCACGAAGTGGTGGGCAAAGCGGTCGCCCACGGCGTGGCCAGCGGAGCCGACCTGGCCGAAATGTCGTTGGCTACGCTACAGGGGTTCAGTGGGGAGATCGATGCCGACGTGTTCGACGTGCTGACTCTGGAGGGCTCGGTGGCCGCGCGCGATCACCTGGGGGGCACTGCGCCACGGCAGGTACAGGCGGCCGCGGATGCGGCGCTGCAGCGGCTGTCAGCCCGCCCGCAGTAGGCCCGGCGAGGCGTGCCGGCGGACGCCGGCCCAGTCAGGGCACAAAGCGCAGGCTGGCCTGAAAGGTGATATCCGGCGCCGTCTCGACCCGGATGTCCTCTATGAACCCGGCTTCCAGCGCCCAGCGGTCAGTCAGCTGCCAGCGCGCACCCACATTCAGCAGCAGGGCGCTGGCGCCCAGGGCCGTCAGGTTGCTCTGCAGCGGCGCGGCGTGGGCATCGACCTGCGCCAGTAAGGTGACGCGCTCATGCACGGCCAAGCTCACCCCCATACCGGCAAACCAGAGATTGCGCTCCTGCGCGGCGCGCAGCCCCGGAATCTGCCCCGCTCTCAGATAACCCGCTTGGCCAAACAGCTGCCAGGCGCTCTGCGGGGGCAACCCGTTGGCCCGCAACACCAGGAAAACATCCTCCGCGCCACTGCCCAGCAGCTCGCGCTCGTCTCCGGTCGCCAGCTTGTACCCCAGTCCGGCACTCAGGCGCCAGTTACCCTCAGTACGCAGTGCACGATGCAGGCCCAGGGTGACATCACCCGCTCCGGAGACGCTGTCCTGCAGGGCAAACGCCGCCGTCGAGTTCAGATAGCGGAAGTCCAGCTGGTCGCGGGGCACCGCATCACGTCCCCCATCCGGCATTCCCCACAGGCTGTGCCAGCTGTCGATCAGCGCATCCAGCGAGCCGCCGCTGTGGCTCAGCCAGGGCAGCTCCACCTGCAGCTCCCAGCCGGGTGCCAGGCCATAGCGCCACTCGAGGGCGAGGCGGTGGGTTTCACCATCCAGGCGCAGCGCCTCCCCGGCGACGCTGTCGAACACGGCATGGCTGGCCATCGCGCCATGCACGGCGAAAGCCATGTCCTGCGCAGGCACCAGCGCGGCACTGCGCATCGAGGGCAAGCCCAGAAGACCGCTGACCGGTGTCAGGTTCTTGCCGTACAGCGGCTCCACTGCCTGGGCCGCACCGGCCAGGAGCAGCAGGGCGGTCAGGCCGCAAATGGCACAGCGACGCAGGGACACCTGGAGGGAAACACACGCTCGCACGGGCAGGGCCTCAGTAAGAAACCACTGATCCTGCCATGATCCCGCGCGCAATTCGAGCCTTTGCCGAGGCGCCGCCTCCGGGCCTGTCCGCCCCGCGTTGTGCAACGCAGAATCCTGCGTCAATTCGGGTATACTGCGCGCTTTATATGGACGGAATCCCAGCCATGCCCATGACGCGCCCTCACTGGCTGTTTGCCCCACTACTGGCCCTGCTGGCCGGCTGCGGGCAGACCGGCCCCCTGCAGTTGCCGCCGCAGGCAGCAGCGCCCGCAGCTGCGCCGGAGACGAGTACGATACCGCCAGCGACGACGGTTCACGCTTCCGCAACCTACTGAGTGCCCACAGATCCATGAGTTTCTTCGAGTTTCGCGCCGGCACCCTGTACGCCGAAGAGGTCGCCGCTGATGCCATAGCCCGGCAACACGGCACGCCGTGCTACGTGTATTCACGCGCCGCCCTGGAAACAGCCCTGCGCGCCTACCAGGGCGCACTTGCCGACTGGCCGCACCTGATCTGCTACGCCGTCAAGGCCAACTCCAACCTCGCCGTCCTCGATGTGCTGGCCCGCCTCGGTGCGGGCTTTGACATTGTTTCCGTGGGCGAACTGGAGCGCGTGATTGCCGCCGGTGGAGATCCCGCGAAGACCGTATTTTCCGGCGTGGCAAAGACCGCCGCAGAAATGGCCAGGGCTCTGGAGCTGGGCATTCACTGTTTTAACGTTGAATCGGCGGCGGAGCTGGATGTGCTAAACCGCGTCGCCGGACAGATGGGCAGGCAGGCACCGGTGTCGATCCGGGTAAACCCCGATGTGGATGCGCGCACCCACCCCTACATCTCCACCGGTCTGCGGGAAAACAAGTTCGGCCTCGGCGTCGACGAAGCCCTGCCGCTGTACCGGCGCGCCGTCGCGCTGCCGCATATCGATGTGCAGGGGCTGGACTGCCACATCGGCTCACAGCTGACGGAGCTGAGCCCCTTCATTGACGCCCTGCGGCGCCTGTTGCTGCTGGTCGACACACTGGCGGACGAGGGTATTGCCATCCGCCATCTCGACCTCGGTGGCGGCCTCGGCGTGCGCTACCGCGACGAACAGCCCCCCGCCATCGCCGACTACATCGCTGCCATCCGCCGGGAGCTGGGCGAACGCCGGCTGCCCCTGGTGTTCGAGCCCGGCCGCTCCATCGCTGCCAACGCCGGTGTTCTGCTCACCCGGGTGGAATACCTGAAGCAGACACCGGAACACAATTTTGCGCTGGTAGACGCCGGCATGAACGACATGATCCGTCCCGCACTGTACCAGGCGTGGCTGGATATACAGCCCAGTCACCCTGCGGCCGACGGCATCAACGCCACCTGGGACATCGTCGGCCCGGTGTGCGAAACCGGCGACTTCCTCGGCAAGCAACGCACACTGTGCCTGCGGGAGGGCAGCCTGCTGGCCATGTTCGGCGCCGGCGCCTACGGCTTCAGCATGAGCTCCAACTACAACACCCGGCCACGCGCTGCGGAAATCATGGTGGATGGTGACGCGATGCATGTCGTCGGCGCCCGTGAAACCCTTGACGACCTGTTGCGGCGGGAACGCCGTCTGCCGGACTGAGGAGCACCCGCCGATGCTGCTCAAATTCACCAAAATGCACGGTGCAGGGAACGATTTTGTTGTCATCGATTTGATAACCCAGCGCTATCGCCCCCGCACCGAGGACATCAAGCGTCTCGCCGACCGGCACTTTGGTATTGGCTGTGATCAGGTCCTGCTGGTGGAAACGCCGGACAGCCCGGAGGTGGACTTTCGCTATCGCATTTTCAATGCGGATGGCAGTGAAGTGGAGAATTGCGGCAACGGCGCACGCTGCTTCGCCCGTTTCGTACGCGACAAGCACCTGACCGGCAAGCGCGTGATCCGTGTGCAGACCGCCGGTGGCGTGCTCGAACTGCGCCTGCGTGACAAGCAGCGGGTGGAAGTCGACATGGGCGCGCCGGTCTTTGAGCCAGCGCGTATTCCACTGCTGGCCGATCACGAGGCGCCGAGCTACACACTGCAGGTGGCGGACCAGCAGCTGGAAATCGGCGTGCTGTCGATGGGCAATCCGCACGCGGTGCTGCGTGTGGAAGACGTAGACAGCGCCCCCGTTGCCACACTGGGTCCGGCGATCGAACACCACCCCAGCTTTCCGAAACGCACCAATGCCGGTTTCATGCAGGTGCTCTCGGCAGGAGAAATCCGCCTGCGTGTTCACGAGCGCGGGGTCGGTGAGACACTGGCCTGCGGCACAGGTGCCTGCGCGGCAGCCGTGTACGGCATGATACGCGGCTGGTTGCAGGACACCGTGACAGTTCACCTGCCCGGCGGTAAGCTTGAGATTCGCTGGCCCGGCCCCGGCAACCCGGTGACCATGACGGGTCCGACCGCCGTCGTGTTCGAGGGCAGTATCAGAATATGACGCCGGCGCGGCGCGCCGGAAATGTGGAGCACAGACCATGTCAGCCAGAAATGAACATGCAGTCACTGCCGGCGGGGCAGCATTAACCGACGACAGCGTTCGCGAATACCTCAAGAACCACAGCGATTTCCTGCAGCGCCATCCTGACATGCTGGATTTTCTGCACGTAAATCACGCCTCCGGGAGTGCCGTATCCCTGGTAGAGAAGCAGGTGAGCGTGCTGCGCGAACGCAACACCGAAATGCGCCAACGACTCAACGCCCTCACTGCAAATGCGCGCAGCAACGACAAGCTCTACGAACAAACCCGGCACCTGGTGCTCGCCATGCTGGACGCCGACTCCGTCCCGGCATTGTGCGCCGCCTTCCAGCGCGCCATGCAGGCGGATTTCGGTGTTGAACACGCAAGCATCATCCTGTTCGGCGATGCGACCGCGGCGGATGGCGTACGTGTGGTCCCGGCGGAAAGCGCCCAGTCCACCATCGGCGCCCTGCTGCGGGGACGCAAGGCCGTCTGCGGCCCGCTGCGCCGGGAAGAGCTCGACTTCCTGTTCGAGAACGCCGGTAGCGTGGGGTCTGCGGCCGTCATGCCACTTACCGGGACAGAGGACCTGGGGGTCATCGCGGTGGGCAGCTCCGATGCACACCACTATACAAGCACCATGGGCACGCTGTTCCTGCAGCATATTGCCGAGGTGATGGTGCGCCTGCTGCCCCGCCTGCAAGCAACGGCACAGACGTGATGCCGGAGGCCACACCGCTGCAGGTCGCCACTGAGGCCTTTATCCGCTACCTGCGCGAAGTGCGCCAGCTGTCGCCACACACTGTCAGCAACTACCAGCGAGACCTCGCGGGCCTCGAGCGCTTCTGCACGGATCGTGGTCGGACCGATCCTGCCCGGTTGCACGAGTCCGACATACGTGCCTGGGTGAGCCAGCTGCGCCGCCAGGGCCTCGCCAGCAGCAGCATCCAGCGTGCATTGTCGGCGCTGCGCTCCTTCTTCAATTATCTCGGTCGGGAACAGGGTCACACGCGTAACCCGGCCGCCGCGGTACAGGCGCCGAGGCAGCCCAGGCGCCTGCCGCGAGCCCTGGATACCGATCAGGTAAACCGCTACCTGCAATTCAGCGGCGATGACCTGACCGCACGCCGGGACAGCGCCATGGCGGAACTCTTCTACTCCTCAGGCCTGCGACTGGCGGAGCTGGCCGCTATCAATCTCGGTGACATAGACCGCCATGAGCAGTTGCTCACCGTCACCGGCAAGGGCCGTAAAACGCGCACCGTACCGGTGGGCTCGGTGGCACTGGCGGCACTGGATCGCTGGCTGGAGGTGCGCCCCGCAAGCGCGGATCGCGCGCTGTTCCTCAGCCGTCGTGGAACACGCGTCAGCGCGCGCACCATCCAGGATCGGCTGCGCCTGCAAGGCAGGCGGGCAGGCATGTACCAGGACGTACATCCACACATGCTGCGCCACTCGTTTGCCAGCCACATGCTGGAATCCAGCGGAGACCTGCGCGCGGTGCAGGAGTTGCTGGGGCACGCGAACATTGCCACCACCCAGATCTACACCCACCTCGACTTCCAGCATCTGGCCAAGGTCTATGACGCAGCGCATCCGCGTGCGCGGCGCCGCAAGCCCGGTGGAGAATGAGTACATGCCACTGCGGGTGATCACCTTCGACCTGGACAACACGCTGTGGGACGTGGAGCCGGCCCTGTTGCGTGCGGAGCAGGCACAGCGGGACTGGCTGCTGCAGCATCGCCCCGGGAGCATCGAGCACCACGACCATGACAGCCTGTGGGAATTCAAGAAGCGGGTCTGGAAGCAGCATCCGGAACTGGCGCATCACGTCAGTCAGATGCGCATACGCACACTGTTTGAGCTGCAGCGCGCGGCGGGCTTCAGCATCGCAGAGAGCGAGGCCGGCGCCCGCGCGGCGTTCGCCGCCTTCCTGGAAGAGCGGCACAAGGTCGAGCTCTACGCGGAGGCGCTGGACGTGCTGCAGACGCTGGCCAAAACCTACCGACTGGGAGCGCTGACCAACGGTAACGCCAACATCTACAAGACCGATGCAGCGGAATACTTCGATTTCGCCTTTCTGGCAGAAGAGATCGGTGCCAGCAAGCCTGCGCCGGACATGTTTCACGCCGCACTGGTGGCGACCGGTGCCGCCGCTGAAGAGATTGTGCATGTGGGTGACAACCCCGAACACGACATTCTCGGGGCACAGCGGGTGGGCCTGCGCACTGTCTGGGTGAATCTGGCGGGTGAAGCCTGGCAACCTGAGAGTTATCGCGCCGACGAGGAGATCACAGCGCTGCGCGACCTGCCCGCAGCCATCACCCGCCTCCACGGCAGCCCCTAAGCAGGAGCCCCGGGCCGTTCCGGCTCAGATCGCGTTTTCGCCCGTCTCGCCGGTGCGAATGCGGATGACCTGTTCCATCTCGGTGACAAAGATCTTGCCATCTCCGATCTTGCCGGTATTGGCTGCCTGAATAATGGCATCAATCGTCGAAGCCAGCTGGGACTCACCGACGGCGATCTCCAGTTTCAGCTTGGGCAGGAAGTCCACCACGTACTCGGCGCCCCGGTACAGCTCGGTGTGGCCGCGCTGACGACCAAAGCCCTTGACCTCAGTCACAGTAATCCCCTGAACACCTATTTCCGCCAGTGCGGCACGGACGTCGTCCATCTTGAACGGTTTGATGATGGCAGTGACCAGTTTCATGCAGGCATCTCCGAATTTCAGCGAAGCCCGCAGTATACGCCATAGAATCGCCGGTGGGCACAGGCCCTCATGCCATTCCGCTGCCCTGCAACCAACGCCGCCAGCCACCGTGGTGCGTGATCTCCTCCGCTGCCGTCAATACACCCTGCGGTTCGCAGATGAAGCCACTGACCCAGCTGCCGTCCGCCAGCTCCACTTTACCGATCCCCAGCGGTGCGGGGATGCCGGCGACAAAGCCGCCCAGTTCGGCAGTCGGGATGGACCACACCTCAACCTCGATATCGCGCCCCTGCGCTTCGTCACGCACCATACCCGGGCGCAAGGGAGGGCCTCCGGCCAGCAGGTAGAGTCGGTAGCAGGCGGCGCTCTGCGTGCGGGCCAGCAGGGTAGCGCCGCGCTCGCGGAGCTGCCAGTTCAGGGGCAGGCCGTCGAGATGCGCACCGCATACCGCAATCTTCGTGTGCGTCGTGTCAGCCACTGCCGGCGTCGTGCTGCCGGTCGCGGCCACCTGCAGGGCACCCAGTGGCAGCGGCAGCAGGGCACGCAGGCGATTGGCCATCGACAGCAGTGCGCGGTCACTGAAAGCGCTGCCCGCCAGGGTCACACCAAAGGGGCGCCCGTCAGCCGTAAAGGCCGTGGGCACCGCGACCGCTGCCATATCCAGCAGGTTCATGAAATTGGTGTAATAGCCGAGCTGGGCGTTGTACAGCACCGGCTCGGCGAGCAGGTCGGCAATACTGAACAGGCGTCCCGCCGTGGGTGTGAGCAGGCAGTCGAGACCCTCCAGCGCCGCCTCGCACTGCTGCCGCAGCGCTGCCAGCCGGTACTGGGCCTGGAACAGCGCGGTTGCTTGCAGCGTGTCACCCTGCGCCACAATACTCCGAACCACCGGATGGATGGCTTCGGGATTCGCGGTCAGCATGGATTCACAGGCGATGTAGCGCTCCGCCACCCAGGGGCCATCGTAAAGCAGGCGCGCCGCCTGGTCGAAAGGCGTGTAGTCCACCGGCACCAGTTCCACCCCCGCGTCAGCCAGCGCCGCCAGGGTGTGTCGGTAGGCCGCCGCGTAGTCACTGTCACCAAAAAATTTCAGGTGCTCCTCGCCGAGTACGCCCATTTTCAGCGGCCCCGTGCGCAGCCCGTAGTGGCGTGCGCTGTTGGCGAAGACGTTGCGGCGACTGAAGGCATCCTCCCGGTCGAACCCTTCCGCGCAGCTCAACACCCGGTCTGCGTCGTCGGTATCCAGCGCAAACAGGCTGATGCAATCCAGGCTGCGACAGGCGGGCACCAGGCCACGGGAGGACAGGAGGCCGCGGGTGGGCTTCACGCCCACCAGGTTATTGAAGCAGGCCGGCACGCGGCCCGAGCCCGCCGTGTCAGTGCCGAGACTGAAACTCGCGAGACCCAGCGCCACAGCCACTGCCGAGCCTGAACTGGAGCCGCCGGAGATGTATTCCGGGGCGAAAGCGTTGTGACAGGCGCCATAGGGCGAGCGGGTGCCATTGAGCCCGGTCGCGAACTGGTCCAGATTGGTCTTGCCCACCGGAATCGCACCCGCATCCAGCAGTTGCTGCACCACCCGGGCAGACTGCGCCGGCGTGTAGGCAAACTCGGGGCAGCCCGCCGTGGTGGGAATACCGGCGAGGTCAATATTGTCCTTGATGGCGAAGGGCACGCCCCACAGGGGGTGGGTGGCCGGGTCACGCTCGGCGAGAGCCTCCAGCCAGCCTGCCTGCTCTTGCGCACTGAGCACATGAATCCAGATATTGTGCGCAGCATACTCTACGGCACGCTGGCGAATATTCTCCATCACGGACGCCGGTGTCAGTTCACCGGCCGCGTAGGCCGCCTGCAACCCCGAGATGGTCATAGTGTGGCTCATGGTGCAGCTCCTGCGCTGTCCGTCGTGTCCTCAAGCACCACCAGTGCCTGCCCCGCGGCGACGCGACCTCCGGCGGTCGGCAACACCTGGGTGACCGTGGCGTCGCAGGGGGCAGATACGGCAATCTCCATCTTCATTGATTCCAGCACCAGCAGCGGATCGCCGCGGCGCACGGTATCCCCCACCTGCACGCGCAGCTGCCAGACACTGCCGGATACTGGGCTGTCCACGACGGTGGCGCTGTCGGGCCAGCTCTGCTCCTCCACCGTCGGCGGCTGCTCTTCTTCAGCGAAGTTGAACTGCCCGCTGGCGTGCCACTGCGCCAGCTCCGCCGCAAAGGCCTGCTGGCGGCGGCTACGGAAGTCGTCGATGGCGCCTGCATGGTCGGCCAGCAGCTGCTCGTAGTCGGCCAGTGAGAACTGGCTCTGTTCAATGGTCAGCGGGTAGCGCCCCTGCGGGAAATCACGACGGATTTGCTGCAACTCGTCGTGGCTGACTTCATAAAAGCGGATCTGGTCGAAAAAACGCAGCAGCCAGGGCTCTTCGAAGGCCTCGGTACGTCGATAGCGGTTCCACATCTGCAGGGTGCGCCCGACGAACTGGTAGCCTCCCGGGCCCTCCATACCATACACGCAGAGATAGGAACCCCCGATGCCCACAGAGTTTTCTGCCGTCCAGGTGCGCGCGGGATTGTACTTGGTGGTGACCAGACGGTGCCGAGGGTCTACCGGCGTAGCCACCGGCGCCCCGAGATAGACATCACCCAGACCCATCACCAGGTACGCGGCCTCGAACACAATGCGCTTGACCGCCTCAATGTCCTCGAGACCGTTGATGCGGCGAATGAATTCCAGGTTACTCGGGCACCAGGGCGCATTTTTTCGCACGGACTGCGTATATTTTTCGATGGCGAGCCGGCAGGCCTCATCATCCCAGGACAACGGCAGGTGCACGATGCGTGAGGGCACGCTGAGTTGCGCCAGCTGCGTGGCCAGCTCGCGCTCGCCGCGCTCGAGGTGCGCAAGCAGGGCATCGTGGCCCAGCACCTGGCTGTCGTAGTGAATCTGCAGTGAGCGGATCCCCGGGATCAACTCGCGCAGCCCCGGCAGCGAGTATTGCTGCAACCACTGCATGAGTGCATGTGCCCGGAAGCGCAGCCGAATATCGAGTTCCTGCTCGCCATATTCGACCAGCAGAAAGTGGTCTCCCGCGCTGCGGCAGACGATTTCGTCACCAAAGGTCTCGGCGGGGAAGCGCGCCAGCACCGGCGACAGCGGTGCCGCCGGCTGCCACTCACAGGCGACCGGTGCAAGCGCGGCGATAGCCTCGCTCTGGGCCGCCTCGAGCGCCACCGCCTGCGGCAGCGAAACGGGCATAAAACGCAGCCTGTCGCCCGCCCGCAGCTGCCCGAGCTTCCACAGATCCGCGGTAATCACTGTCGCCGGGCACACGAACCCACCCAGTGAGGGACCATCCGGGCCCAGAATAACGGGCATATCACCGGTGAAATCCACCGTGCCGAAGGCGTAGCCATTGTCGTGAATGTTGGAGGGGTGCAGGCCTGCCTCACCACCGTCGGCACGCGCCCACTGCGGTTTCGGGCCAATCAGGCGCACACCCGTGCGGCTGGAGTTGTAGTGAACCTCCCAGTCGGTGGCAAAGAATGTGGCGATGTCGTCATCCGTGAAGAAATCAGGGGCACCGTGGGGGCCGTAAATTACCCTGAGCTCCCACTGCCGGTGGATATCTGGCTGCAGTGCAGCGGGAAGCTGTTGCGGTGGCGCGGGGAGCACAGGCTCCTCACGCAGGTGCAGCACGTCACCTGCCCTCAACGCGCGGCCGTTGTGGCCGCCAAACTGGCCGAGGGTGAAGGTGGAGCGCGAACCAAGATACGCCGGACACTGAAAGCCGCCGCGTACCGCGAGGTACGCACGCGCCCCGGCTTCACGCACGCGCCCCAGTTGCAGTGTCTGGCCCGCGCGCACGGCAACCACCTGCCACGGAAAGACAGGTTGCTCATCGAGGGTGGCCTCGATTGCCGCGCCGGCAATCACCATTTGCGTATCGACAGCGAAGCGCAACAGCGGGCCCTGCAGGGTAATCTCCAGGGCGCTGGCATCAGCGTCGTTGTTCAGCAGACGGTTCGCGAGGCGGAAAGAGTAGCTGTCGAAGGGACCGGACGGCGGCACGCCAACATCCCAGTGCCCCTGCCGACCAGGGTAGTCCTGCAGCGTGGTCTGTGTACCACCCTGCAGCACATCAACCCGCGCCGGGCGATGGCTGAAGCGGTTCAGGTAACGGGTGGTCACCCGTCCCTGCAGCAGCGTGGCATCGCGGCTCAGGGCCCGCAGGTAACCGAGATTGGTCTCACTGCCGTAGAGTTCGATCTCGTCCAGGGTGCGCTGCAGCTTCTGCAGTGCCGCGCCGCGGTCCCCGGCATGCACAATCACCTTGGCCAGCATCGGATCGAAGAAGGGAGGCACCTCAACACCGGATTCAATCCAGTGGTCGATGCGCACCCCGTCACCGGAGGGAAAACTGACATGACTCAGTAGGCCCGCGCAGGGCTGAAAGTCCAGCCACGGGTCCTCGGCGTAGACACGCACCTGCACGGCGTGACCCCGTGGCCGCAGGGCGCCGCGCTCGGCATCCAGGTCGGGAGCGCTGCCGGCGGCAATGCGCAGCATCCACTCGACCAGGTCTATGCCATACACTTCTTCCGTCACACCGTGCTCAACCTGCAGCCGCGTGTTGACCTCGAGAAAGTAAAACGCCGCCGTGTCGGCATCGTAGATGAACTCCACGGTGCCGGCGTTGCGGTAGCCGATACTCGACAACAGTCGTTCAGCCGTACTGTGCAGGGCAGCACGGGTGGCCTCCTCCAGGTTGGGGGCGGGGCATTCTTCAACCACTTTCTGGTTGCGACGCTGGCTTGAACAGTCGCGCTCCCCGAGCGCCAGCGCCTTGCCCTGGCCGTCACCGACAACCTGCACTTCAATGTGCCGGGCGCGCCCGATGAATTTCTCCAGAAACACGCTGTCGTCCGCGAAGTTGTTGGCGCCCAGCCGACGTACAGAGTCAAACGCACCGGCCAGTTCTGCGGCATCGTGGCACAGCTGCATGCCTATGCCGCCACCGCCAGCCGTGCTCTTGAGCATCACCGGGTAGCCAATGCGCAGTGCCTCTGCTTCCGCCGCCGCCAGGGTGTCGAGCAACCCGGAACCCGGCAACAGCGGGACACCCGCCGCCTCCGCCAGGGCCCTTGCCCGGTGCTTGAGCCCAAAGGCCTGCATCTGCTCGGGAGTGGGGCCGATAAAAGCGATGCCCGCCGCTTCGCAGCGCCTGACGAATTCAGCGTTTTCGCTGAGAAAGCCGTAACCCGGATGAATGGCCTGCGCGCCGCTTGCGCGCGCCACCTCGAGAATGCGCTCCATATTGAGGTAGGTCTCTGCAGCGCCACCTTCACCCAGGCAGAATGCCTGGTCCGCCTGCCGCACATGCAGGCTGTCGGTATCGCAATCTGCATATACCGCCACAGAGCGGATATCCAGTCGACGCAGGGTGCGCAGGATGCGGGTGGCGATGGCCCCGCGGTTGGCTACAAGTACAGTGTCAAACATCGTCAAACCTGGCGCGGGTCGTCCCGTCTCATCGTTGCCGGCTATGGTCGTCCACGCCGGGGTTATCTGATTCAGCGATCCCAGACCAACACCTCAACCGGTGTTGGATTAAAACCATTGCAGGGATTGTTCAGTTGGGGGCAATTGGAAATCAGCACCAGCACATCCATCAGCGCCGTCAACTCGACATATTTGCCCGGCGCGGAAATACCGTCCTCAAAGGTCAGGCCGCCCTCCGCGGTCACTGGCACGTTCATGAAAAAGTTGATGTTGTGGCCGATATCGCGTTTGTGCAGGCCGTACTCGGGGTGTTCGGCAATCGCCAGCATCCAGCTGTCGCGGCAGGAGTGCATGCAGCGCTTCTCGAGGTCGTAGCGCACCGTATTGCTCTCACTGGCACAGGCGCCGCCCAGCGTGTCGTGACGACCACAGGTGTCCGCGACAATTTCCAGCATCGGGCGGTTGCGGCTGGAGCGCAGTATGGACCCCGCACTCAGGTACACATTGCCCTGCTCACGCAGGGTATCGGTCGCACTGTAGCGCTCTGCGCTGTCCTCTGCGTTGAAAAACAGGGTATCAGCGGCCTGGTTGCCCTCGAGATCCAGGATGCGCAGTGTCTGGCCCGCGTTTAACCGACCCAGGTAATAGTCACCGGCGGGCACGGTCGTGCGGGAATGCGCTTCGTCGGGGCGCCGTACACTTTCAGTCAACATGGCGGACTCCTCAGCCTCCCAGGTGATACAGCAGGTTGTTGTGGAAACCGCGCCGGTTCTCATCGCAATGATTCAGGCAGATATCGTCCTCGGCCACCGGAGCAGCCTTGCCCAGTGCGATGTGCACGGGGCTGCGTGGATAGGACGGCGCACGGTGCAGTGGATGCGGGCAGGCGTGGAGCAGTACCAGCGTGTCCATCTCGAAGCGCAGGGTGACGTAACTGCCCGCAGCGCTATGCCCCTCCACCCGCTGCAGGTTCCCGCTCTCGTCGGTGGAAACGCGACTGAACCAGTTTATATTCGCAGCCATATCCGCCGCACCGAGCCCATACTTGGCGAGCTCGACGAGAAACGCATCGTGGCCATTCTGGTGCCAGTCGTTGCGGTCTCCCTGGTAATCGCGGCAACCCCACTGTTGCGCAACATGTTCGGCATGGGAATTGCCACATACCGTCTCATGCCACCCCAATGAGTCCTCCACGATAGAAGCGAAAATACGACCCATGTCCGAATACAGGCAATGGCCCCGGGTGAGTTTGAAGGTATGCTGGCATTTCAGCGTATCGGGCGCGTTATAGCGCTCCAGCAGGTTTTCGGGGTTGTAGAACAGCATCCCCAGATTGGCATTGCCACGGCTGTCGGTAAGCCGCATTTCTGTCCCCCTGCGCAGGCGCAGTGACCAGTGGCCACCGGGAGCAATTTCGGTTTCATACTCGCAAGCGTTCATGATGTCATTCCGTTTCGTTTGCCGTGCGCGCCAGGTCGCGATCAATGTCAGACAATGTGTCCCGGTCAATCTTACCCACCGGCAGGTCATAGGTGATGGTGGCGCCGTAGGCGTTGGGCGCCTGGGGATCGTGGCGTGTCTTGTCGAATACCCAGAGCCTGGTACCCAGGTAAAACCCCTCTTTGAGATCGTGCGTGACCATGAATACCGTGAGCCGGTACTGGCGCCAGAGGCGCAGTACCAGATCGTGCATATCGGCCCGGATGCCCGGGTCCAGGGCGCCGAACGGCTCGTCGAGAAGGAGAATGCCGGGACGGCCAAGCAGCGCCTGCGCGATAGCGAGACGCTGGCGCATGCCACCGGACAGCTCGGCGGGATAGAGTCCCTGCGCATGTGACAGGCCCACCTCCTCGAGCAGGGCCAGGGCCTCCTCCCGCGCCGCGCGCCGCGCGCTGCCAAAGAGTGCTCCTGTCAGATTGCGGCGTGCGAAACCGCGGGCAGCCATCACGTTCTGCAAAACGGTCATATGCGGGAACACGGAGTACTGCTGAAACACGATACCCCGGTCCGGGCCCGGTTCGCCGGACACCGGCTTGCCGTGCAGCAGTAACTCACCGCTGCTGACGGGTTCGGTGCCCAGCAGCATGTTCAGGAAGGTGCTTTTACCGCATCCCGAGGTGCCTACGAGGGTGATGAACTCCCCTTCCTCTACCCGCAGGTTGACGCGTTCCAGCACGACATTGTCGCCGTACTTCTTCCACAGATTGCGCGCTTCAATCATCAGTGGCCCCCCTGGTGATGCCACGGAAACAGGCGACGGCTGAGCGCGGCCAGCAGCGCATCAATCACAAACGCCAGCAGGGTAATCCAGGCCACATAGGGCAGGATGACGTCCATCGCCATGTAGCGGCGCACCAGAAAGATGCGATAGCCAAGGCCCTCGGTCGCGGCGATCGCTTCGGCCGCAATGAGAAACAGCCAGCCGGCGCCCAACGAAAGACGCACGGCGTCGACCAGTCGCGGCATTAACTGCGGCAACAGCACGCGGCAGATGATCTGGCTGGTATTGGCTCCCAGCGTTTGCGCTTTGACCAGCTGCTCCGAAGGTATTTCCTGCGTGCGCCGCTGTATGTCACGGGCAATGAACGGAGTGATGCCAATGGCGATCAAGGCCACCTTCGACAGTTCGCCCAGACCAAACACGATGAACAGGACGGGAAGAATCGCCAGCGGGGGAATCAGCGACACCACGGTCAGCAGGGGACTCGCCGTCGCCGCCACCAGCGGCAGAGCGCCGGTGAACAAGCCCAATGCGAGACCGATAACTGCCGCAATCACCACCCCCAGCCCAAGCCGGGTAAGGCTGCTCAGCGTGTCCTCCCAGAGCAGGTAGTCGCCGCTGCGCTTGCTCGGCTCGAAAGCCATGCGCTGTATGGCATCGCCGATCTGCGCGAAGCTGGGCAACAGTTTGTCTGCGGGGTTTTCCGCCAATCTGGCATCCGAGGCCAGCATGTACAGCAGCACCAGAGCCACAAAAGGCAACAGGGTAAGCAGCACGCGCAGCATCGGCGCAGGTGTCTGGTTAATCAGGCGTTTCATGATCCATCCTTGCTGGGGCGAAGCACGGGAGCGCAACGCTCCCGTGCTCCTCCGTGAGCCTAGAGTTCGCCGTCCAGGGCCATTTGCATATAGGTCGGATCAAAACGCAGCTTGATGTTATTGCTATCACCGTAGACACCCGCCGGTGTCTCCACGCCGATAAACGTGGCATCGGGCGCGCCCTCACCCAGCAAGCCGTGTTTGTGCGAGAACTCCGCCACGGTCTGCATGGTCGCCTTTACCTGTTCGCTGTTGGTCAGGGCCAGTGCTTCCGCCGGGGTGTAGAACATTTCCGTGCTGGCCAGTTGCGACTCAAAACCTGCAAGGTCGGTACCGGACAGTTCCGCCAGGAAGGTCTTGGCGGCGGTCGCGCGCTCATCACCACCGTTCATGTGTGCCATGATTTCGTACCACGCCCCGGTCAGCGCCTTGCCCAGCGCCGGGTAGGCCGCCAGCGTCTCGGTGTTGATGATCAACAGGTCGATCACCTCGCCGGGGATCTGGGAGGAGTCGAATACGAGGTGGCTGTCTGGCATGGCGGCCACTTCACTCAACAGGGGATTCCAGGTCGCGACTGCCGTCACACCGGGTGTCGCATAGACCGCCACCATATCGGCGTCCGAGGTGTTCACCACCTGGACATCGCGCTCGGTAAGACCCACGCTTTCCAGGCCGCGGGCCAGCAGATAGTGGGACACGCTTAGCTCGACCAGATTCACGGTCTGCCCCTTGATGTCCGCCATTGAGTCCTTGCCTTTGAGCACGATACCGTCATTGCCGTTGGAAAAGTCGCCGACGATCAGCGCCGTGCTGTCCACACCGCCCGCCGCCGGAATGGTCAGCGCATCCATGTTCGTCATGGTGCAGGCATCGAACTCGCCCATGCTGTACTGGTTGATGGATTCGATGTAGTCGTTGATCTGCACCACTTCGATATTGATGCCGTATTTGTCGGCCCACTTCTTCACGATGCCCTGTTCGGCACCGTAGGCCCAGGGCACCCAGCCGACGTAGATCGACCAGCAGATCTTGAAGCTGTCGCGGGCCGATGCCGTTGACGACAACATCACAAGGAGCAGGAATAGGGTAAATCGCTTCATGGTGTACCTCTCAGTCGGGTTGGGTCGGTTGATCACAGAGTACCCCCGGCATTTCGCCTTCAGTTCTCCCGGGCTTTTATCCCGCCGTGTAACCCTTCACCGAAAGGTCGAGTGCTCTCGGACCAGTCACCACCGGTACAGTGGTCGGAACCCTAGCGCTCTATTGGTTTTCATGTCACGTCATGTCAGGAGTACGGACAGGTAAGGCAAAGCAGGAACCATGCCAGAACCGTCAATCCCGCCGACAGCGGCCACACTGCGACCCTGAGCGCGGTACGCTGCACCGGAAAATGCACCAAATGCATGCCCTGCGCCATTCTGGTGCATCGCGCCAGGGCGCCCGGGCTGGCGGACGGAGTGACCCCGAACGCCGCTCGCCGCCACCGCCGCGACCTGCACCAAAAAGGACGCGGGATGCACACCTCGCGGTGCATCGCCCCGCGACACACCCGAGTCAATCTTTACCGATCCGGTATTTTTTTCTTATTTTTCAATAGGTTGTGATTATACATACATCTTGGCATGGAAGTTGCTCCTCGGTATAGAGCACGCTATCCAGGATCAGATCATGCAATTACGCACCTTTAAAACCTTGTGGGGCCACACAGGCAGCATCGGCCAGGGCGCCCTGCTCGCCCGCACTGCAGGGTGTGCCGGCTTAGAGGCACCGGCAATACACAGCGCGCCCGGGCACCTCGAGCAACTCGCCAGTGCGCTGCAGACACATGAGCTGGAGTGGATCCAGGAAATCTGCACCGCGGGCTCCTACGTTCCCCGGCGAGACGCCAGCGTCAGCGAACACCTCGAGGACCTGGAGGCACAGATTGTGCTGGGCAAACCCCTCGCGCCACGCTTTATCAACGTGATGGGCGGCTGCGATGCCTGGCCCGTTCAGGACAGCGTGGACTTCTTCAGGGCGGCCATGGATATCGCCGACCGGCACGGTGTGCTCTGTTCCTTTGAGACGCACCGTGGACGCAGCTTCTATTGCCCCTGGAACACTGTGGCGATTCTGCAGGCGCTGCCGGCACTGAAAATCACCTGTGACTTCAGCCATTGGGTGGTCGTCTGCGAACGCCTGATGGACAGTGAGTGGGACGCCGTCACCCTGGCCGCGCAACACGCACACCACATTCACGGGCGCGTCGGTTATGACCAGGGGCCCCAGGTGCCCCACCCCGGCGCACCCGAGTATGCCGACGCACTGGCCAGTCACCAGCGCTGCTGGGAGGCCATCTGGCAGGCGCAGCAGGCGCGGGGCTACAGCGAAACAACACTGACGCCGGAATTCGGGCCCGATGGCTATCTGCACCACCTGCCGTTTACCAACGCCCCCATCGCAGACCTCTGGGAACTCAACCGCTGGATTGGCGCCGAGGAGCAAAGGCACTTCGCGCGCTGGTCGCATGCCAACGCCACCAAGGAGGCCCGTCATGCGTGACGCTCTCAAACTGCGCGACCCCGCGGGCGCGCACTACACGCTGCTGGTGCTCGCCTATATTGCACTGACCTATACAGGCGGCTGGGCGGCGCTGTTCCAGCCCAGTGCGGCGGTCAACGCGCTGGGCGTTGTCGTGCTGGCACACAGCATGCTGATCGCCGCCTACCTGCTGCACGATTGCGGACACAACGCGGTGTTCATGTCGGCGAAGACCAACGCGGCACTGGGCAAGGTTCTCAACTGGATAACCGGCAGCTGCTACGGGCGCTTTGAGGATATCCGCTACAAGCACATGCGCCACCATGTCGACAACTACGACCCCGTGGTGTGGGACTACCGCAGCTTCCTGAAACGCCACCCCGGCCTCGCGAGGCTGGTGCATGCCGCGGAATGGGCCTACATACCCGCCGTTGAAATCATGATGCACACCATGCTGGTCCTCGCACCCTGGGTGATCGAGTCCAAACGCGCTCAACGCGGTCGTGTGCTGCGCGTATTGCTGGTTCGTGGTGCACTGCTCGGGCTGGTACTGTTCATCAGCCCCGTTGCCTTCCTGCTGTACGCGCTGGCGCAGCTGTTGCTGCTCACTGCCCTGCGCTTCATGGATTGCTACCAGCACAACTACGAGGTGATCTTTAATCTCGACGACCCGGATACAGTGTTTCCCCACAAGGGTGATGCCGAGTACGAACAGCGCAACACCTACAGCAACCTCCTGTCACACCGCTTTCCCGCCATCAACCTGCTGGTGCTCAATTTCTGCTATCACAATGCACACCACGAGAAGCCCACGCTGGGCTGGTACCGCCTGCCAGAGCTGCATCGCAGCATGCAGCCCGACGTCGAGGCACAGACACTGGGTTTTGTGCCGCAGGCGCGTGCCTTTCACAAACACCGGGTGGCACGCATTTACGCTGAAGAATACGGCGCCGATGAGGTAAAGACCTCACTCAACGAGGGGCGCGCGGTCGGTGTCGACGCGCTCAGCTTCCTGACGGCGTTCTAGATCGCGATGCATCAGGCCAACCCGCTATTCAGTTCCGCCCGCAGAGTCGCTGCCGTCGCCGGCTCCCGAACTGTGCTGGGCATTCTGGGCTGGGCGCTGTTCATCGGCGGCTGGTGGCTTGCCGCGCATGCCGAGATCGCGCCACCGCGCCTGTTTCCCGGGCCGGAAAAAGTGTTTACCAGTTTGTATGAATTACTGGTGGAGAAGGATTTTGCCAGCGATATCTGGGCGAGCGTGAAGCGCATTCTGCTCAGTTTCGGCATCGCCGTGGCGATTGCCCTGCCGCTGGGTCTGCTGATGGGCGCCTACCGTCCCATCGATCGCGTACTGGGCCCGGTAGCCAGCGCCTTCCGCTACCTGCCGGCACCGGCGTTCATCCCACTGTTACTGATGTGGCTGGGCACCGGGGACGAGCAGAAAATCGCCCTGTTGGTGATCGGCGTGCTGTTTTTCCTCATCATCATGCTCGCCGACGTTACCCGCCAGGTGCCCAGGGTATACATCGAAACCGCCCGCACCCTCGGCCTGCGCGCGCCCCAGATTCTGCTTTCGGTCACGTTCAGGGCCAGCCTGCCAGGCTATCTGGATGTGCTGCGACAGATGCTGGCGGTGAGCTGGACATATCTGGTAATCGCCGAAATCGTCGCCGCCACCGATGGCATTGGCGCCATGATGATGCGCGCCAAGCGCTTTGTGCATATTGACGACATCATGGCCGGCATTCTGGTCATCGGCCTGCTCGGCCTGCTTTTTGACGCACTGTTCAAACTGCTGCATCGCACTGCGTTTCGTTACCTCGAGTCCCACTAGCAGCACTCAACCGCAAAGGAGCACCACTATGCGCTATATTCGATCCGGTATTGCCATCCTGGCCCTGGCCCTGGGGTCGGCCACCCAGGCCGCTGACCCCGTGAAACTCTCACTCTTTTCCTGGCCCGGCTACGGGTTCTGGTTTATCGCCAAGGAGAAGGGCCTGACCGAGGGGTTGGAGCTCGACATCAGCATCATCGAGGATCCCTACCAGAGCTTCGCCCTGATGACGGCGGGGGAACTCCACGCCACCTCAAGCACCGCGGAGTATGGTCCCATTGCGGCCGACAAGGACGTTGGCATCAAGCTGGTGACCTACACCAATCCGTCCTACGGCACGGATAAAATCATCCTCGCACCCGGCATCACCAGCGCGGAGCAGCTCAAAGGCCAGACAGTCGCAGTGCTGGAGGGTGGCCTGACACAGATCTTCATGGCTGAATGGCTCACCGACAACGGCGTGGGAATCAATGAAGTCACCTTCACCAACCTGATCATGGACGATGCCGTGGGCGCGATGGTGGGCGGCACCGCGGCCGCCGCGGAATTCTGGGAACCCTTTGGCTCCCAGGTGCTTGAAGCCATGCCAGGCGCCACGGTGGCAGCAGACTCCACCGAGGAAAAGTACATCACCACGGCGCTGCTGGGCGACGCCCTCTACATGAGCACGGCCTTCCTGGAGCAGCGGCCTGAAGACGCGGCCAAACTCACCCGGGCCTACTTCAACGCCGTGGATTTCTGGAAGACAAACACCGCGGAAGCCAACCAGATCATCGCAGATGGCCTGCAGTTCACGGTGGCGGACGTCGAGCAGGTGCTGGGCAGCACGGGCGACATTCTCAAGGGCGGTATCTTCGTCTTCGACCGCGACCAGGCCGCGATCTTCATGGGCCTGAAAGACGGTGAACTGCCCCTCGGAATTGCCGCCGACGGCATGCAGAACCACTGGGATATCACCACGGACTGGTGGTTGAAGTTTGGCTTCATCGACAAGGCCATGCCGATGGCGGCCGGGGTCGACACGACGCCGCTGGCGGCAGCGCTGAACAAATGACCGCAGGCACACACAGCGGACTTACCGTCTCGGGCGTCAGCAAGCGTTTTCTGCTGCGCTCGGGACAAACCCTGACCGCGCTGGACAACATCAACTTCGAACTGCCGAAAACCGGGGTTGGGGTGTTACTGGGACCCTCCGGTTGCGGTAAATCCACCTTGTTACGGATAATTGCCGGCCTGGAAACGCAGGATGAAGGCGACATCACCGTGGATGGCAGCACCGTCCTCGGTCCCGGCATAGACCGCGGCATGGTCTTCCAGAACTACAGTTCCTTTCCCTGGCTGACAGTTGAGGAGAACGTCGCGTTCGGCCTTAAAGCCCGGGGCGAAGCGCTCAGCCTGCGCGAGGGGGTGGTGCCGTACTTCATCAAGGCAGTCAAGCTGGATGGCTTCGAACGCGCCTACCCACACCAGCTCTCGGGCGGCATGCAGCAGCGCGTAGCCATCGCCCGCAGCCTCGCCAGTAACCCGTCACTGCTGTTGATGGATGAACCCTTCGGCGCGCTGGACCCGGAAACACGCTGGCAGATGCAGAGCCTGCTGCTGGAAATCGTCCACCAGGAACGCACCACCGTACTGATGGTGTCCCACGACATCGAGGAAGCGCTGTATCTGGGTGACGTGGTGTTTTTTATGGGCACGCGGCCCGGGCGCCTGCTGGAGACCATCCGTCCCGGCCTGGAGAAGAGCAGCACCGATCGCGATGCCATACTGGATTTCGATGAATACCGCTTTCTTGAGCGAAAAATTCGGCAGATGATGCGTGCGCAGTCACTGGACTGTGCGTAGCAGGCGCAGAAACTCACCGACAAAGAAGTCGAGATTGTTATCCAGGTCGGTGATGCCGGAATCGAACAGCCAGCTCTGGGTCAGTCCCATCAGGTAAGCATACATGGACAGCGCCACCGTGCGGCTCGCAACACCTCCCTGAACGCCCTGCTCCCGACGGTAGCGCTCCACCCAGGCCGCAAAGGTCGCAATCAGGGAGGCCGTCAATGCGCGTTCGCGCGCCAGTGTTTTTGATACCGCCTCGGTAAACTCGGTCTTGTTGAGAAAGATCTCGAATGACTGCCGAAAATAATGATCATCCAACAGCATACGCAGCCACTGGCGAGAGAAGTCCGCTGCGGCCGCGAGCGGATCGCTGGCCTCGTGGTGCAGCGCAACCAGCCGCTCCAGCGGCAGCTGTGAGTAGGCAAGGATTTCTTCAAACAACTCTTCTTTGCTGGCGAAATGCCAGTAGATGGGCCCGCGGGAGCACCCTGCTTCCTCCGCAATAAGTCGCAGGGTGGTGCCGCTGTAGCCTCGTTGGCCAAAGAGTTTGAGCGCCGCGTCCACCAGGCTCTGCCGGGTTTTCGCTGCATCCTCCTTGGTTCGTCTCATGATCCGACCCGAGCAATGGAAAACCTACAGTGTATGGACGCGACAGGCAAAGGCAAGTCGCGACAACCGGCCCCGGCGCTTACCCGAACAGCCGCAGATAGCGCGCCACTTCCCAGTCCGATACGGTATTGTGGTAACTGTCCCACTCCGCCCGTTTGAAGTCGACAAAGGCTTTGTGCATTGAGGGGCCCAGCACCTGGTAGGCCAGCTCATCACCGGCGATAGCCTCTGTCGCCTCGGCGAGGGTCTTGGGCAGGCACTGAATGCCGGCCTTGGCGATCTCCGCATCACTGTAGTGGTACATGTTTTCCCGGTGTGGCTGACCGGGGTCAATGCCCTGCTCAATGCCCTCCAGTCCTGCAGCGAGCATCAGGGCCGCACCGAGATAGGGATTGCAGGCAATATCTGGCGCCCGGCACTCGACCCGTGCACCGGCACTGGGGATACGCAACATATTGGTGCGATTGTTGTTACCGTAACAGCAGAACACCGGTGCCCAGGTGGAACCGGACATGCTGCCCTGCCGCACCAGTCGCTTGTAGCTGTTCACGGTGGGCGCAACCACTGCACTGATGGCCTTGGCATGGCGCAACACGCCACCGATGAACTGGTAGGCGAGGTCGGAAACACCGCAGGCATAGCGATCGGCATCCGGGCTCGCTGCGAACAGATTCTGCCCGGTGTCCACACTCGCCAGGGACATGTTGTAATGGGCGCCGCTACCCGTGCGGTCGGCGAAGGGTTTGGGCATGAAACTGGCGAAGGCACCATGCTTGCGCGCAATTTCGTTGGCCAGCAAGCGGAAATACACCAGGCGATCGGCCATGGTCAGCGCATCCGCGTAATTGAAATCAATTTCGAACTGGCCGTTGGCGTCCTCGTGATCGAAGGAATAAACACCCCAACCCATGTCAGTCAGCGCCTGAACCAGTTCGTCGATAATCACGATGTTATCCATCATGCTGGGGATGTCGTAACAAGGCTTGCCCAGGGTATCGCGCTCACTGAAAGGCACCGGGCGCCCGTCAGCCCCCTTGCGCAGGATGAAAAACTCGGTTTCTATCCCCAGGTTGAAGGTAAACCCCATGGCAGCGGCTTTCGCCAGCTGACGCTTGAGAATCGTGCGGGAGCAGGCCTCGAAGGGTTCTCCCTGCAGATACAGATCGCTGGCAAACCAGGCCAGCTCAGGGTTCCACTGGCACTGCTGCATGGACGCCATGTCGGGCATGGCGGCCACTTCATCATCGGCAATGTCCTGCGGCACGCCGTCGAGGGCCGCGCCGGTAAACAGCTCCGAGCCGGCAAACATCTGCTTGAAATGGCCGACAGGCACAAACTTGCCCTTGCTGGCGCCGTGAATATCCACGTAGGGGTCCTAGGGATTTTGCCTCCAAATATTGCAAAAACCGCTGCAGGCCGCGCCA
>OJBX01000046.1_pt1 | contig 114135 bp, 95 predicted proteins | sample 1590751 | NCBI WGS metagenome assembly OJBX01 (sample SAMN05416780, study PRJEB24817) | seawater metagenome | isolation source: Sea water | place: Canada:Atlantic | collected 2013-07
GGTCGCGCGCCGCAGCAGCTGCGGCAGATAGCGTTTGATGCCGAGGCGTTGCTGGCGGTACGCTGAACGGAAGAGCTTGAACGCCGATTCTCATCCATCACTGCGCGGGCTCCATTCAGGCGCAGCTGGAGCGCCGACTTCCAGAGATGCCGCTCCATGAGCTTAGCCATTCAGCGCAAAAGAGCGCTGCACGCGTGGGGAGACCTGCGGAGAGCGGTTGACTCGGTTTGAACTGCCCCGTTAACCTCAATGGGTCTTCCACTCTTGGTGAGGACACTACGGGGGTGAGTGCCCGGCACGGTGGGAGCGTCCCGCGCGTCCGACACAGTACAAGCCTGGTCGATACGGTTGCGGCGATGGCAGCTGGCTCAGGTGCGCCACTGTCCAGGCGGTATCTGGAAGTTACCGAAGGTAGCCTGATGGAGGAAGAATCGGCATGCGCGTAACGCTTCAGCGGGCACTGTTCATACCGCTGCTTTTTTGTACCCTGTGCGCCTGTGATGATGCCAGTCAAGCGAACGCGCAAGATGCGGACGTCGCGCAGTCATTCAGGCAGGTGCTGACAACGCGGTTTGAAGGCATTGTGGCGGAGAGAACGGCCTACCGTCCAGTAAGCCTGACACTGCAACAAGAGGGGGAAGCCGTCGCCGGCACGTTGCTCTTGGGCGACAGCGTTGACCCGGGATACCTGAAACTCCCGCTTGCCACCGCGATTCCGGTGCAGGGCACATTTGATCCTGTGCTGGGGTACCTGCGCCTGACAACACAGTCGGGGGCGCGCACGGGCGAAGTTCTGCTGGAAATTGCGCAAACGCCTGATGGGGCAGTGGGCGCTTTTGCAGAGATCAGCCGTCACGGTACAAAGGGCGCCAGACGCGGGAAAGCGGTTTTTGTCCCGGCCGCGCAGGTTGAGCAGCTCAAGCACCTCACGGAAACCCTGGCCGGTTTGAACACACGTGAGAAGCTCGAGGCCGCTGCGGCGCAGTGTCCGCGCGCTGTGGAGCGATGGATCGACAAGTCCAGTGACATCCGCCAGAACGCCAGACAACCGGCGGATAACCTTGCTGTGTTGAGTATCCCGGAATTCGGAGATGCATTTGGCGCGACCTACGACAGGATTGACGCAGCAGGTTTGAAGCAAGCCCGTGCATTGCTCGGGGATGTGTGCAATGCCCGGCCCCTGTCGCACCTCGTGCACGATGCCAAAACCTATAAAGACGTACACTACAGGCGCCTCGAAGCCCCTATCGTCACGGCGTGGTGGGATGCCATCAAAGCCCTTGTTGCGAGTGACACGAAACTGCATCCCGCCAGGCTGGACGCCATACAGCCCCATTTTCAGACCTTTCAACTCGGCCAGTACCATGCGAATTACCGCACTGAGCTCGCGCCGCAGATCGCAGCACGGAAGAAAGACCTTCGCGAGGAAGAACTGCGGCTCGCCCGGATCGAGAACATGGACAAGCACCAGGATCGTATTGATCTCCTGTTCATTAATGCGCGCGCGCAGTTGCAGGAGTATCCCGAAACGAAGGATCTTGTGACCGATAAACTCGATGCCTATGCACTGCAGGCTGCGCAGGCCTATGTCGAGAGCGCCAAACGCATTGATGAATTGCAGTACATGGTCTCGTTTTCCACCATGGTCGACAACGGTGTCGATTGCCTGATGTCCAGCCAGCGGCGATGTCGGGCCATTGCCAGCATTTTTGAAGACAAGGCCGATGCACTGTCCCATGAACTCGATGATCAGCTCGAGGAGAGAGCCGCAAGGGCCATCTCCGATCAACGTGATCTGCACGCATTGGCCGAGCAGGTGACCTTCGCACAACGGATGCAGAGCCGATACGGCAACGCGCTCGACATCGGCGGCCTGGCAGACGTGTGGCAGGACATCACGGAAGAGCGCCGCAGTCTGCAACGGGAATTGTCTGATGAAATCCTTGCGCTTGTCGAGCAGAGCAACAGCGCACGACCTGTCGTTCAGATCGAGCAGCAGTATTTCTTTCAGGATGATATCAAACAGATGAAAAAGCTGGATGCGCTGCTCTCGGAGAAGCTGGAGCAACTGGCGCCGTTCCGGCATTTGCGTGGTGGGGATTACCTCAATGCGCTGATTTCCAGAGATTATCCAACCCTCAAGGAACTCGATCAGGACTATACGCAAGCCTACAAGCCCTTTTTCGCGCTGGCTGGCGAAGCCATGTCGATGATCAGCCCGTCTGCCAGACAGGACTTTTCCTCTCTGGCCAACGACCTGCGCGCTGTAAATGTCGTGTTCGCCACGTACCTGCTGGACTACCAGAGCAGATATCCGGATTGCCTGGGCGCGAACCCTGTTACCGCAACGGTAAGCACAACGACGACCGAAACCCGAAAAGACGGGTATGGCCTGGTTCTGTCACGCACGGCCTGGACGAGCGAGGATCAATACACGGTGCCGGCCCGTCTGGCGCCTCATCTTGAAAAGCTCTGGCGCGCGGATTTCGAAGGCGATTCCGTTGCCGTGGATGCGCTCGTCAATGATCAGAAGCTCGGAACACTGGTGAGCGCGATGCGTGAGGTCACAAAGACGCTGCCGTGCGACCATCCGCATGTCAGGGCACTGGAAGCGGGGATGATTGCCTACTACTCCCGATAAACAGTCCCTGTCACCCAGCTGTCCGGCCCACTTTTTGCCTCCAATCCAGGGCTTGGTAAAACCGGACGCAAACCTGGCTTCGCAACCGGACAGAATATGAGCTACCAACACCCGGATTATCGACTGCTTGACAGTCTCGCGGTGGGAACTAACGTAGTCTCTCGACACTCGGGGCTGCCATGGGGCAACCCTTCCCGCGGATACGTCGCCATCGAGGGCGACAGGCAATAAGGAATCGCCATGAACGGTGCAGAGAGTCTGATTCAAACCCTTGTCAACGGTGGTGTGGATGTCTGTTTCACCAACCCGGGCACGTCCGAAATGCACTTTGTGGCTGCCCTGGATGAAGTGGATGGCATGCGCTGCGTGCTGTGCCTGTTTGAGGGCGTCGCCAGCGGGGCAGCGGCGGGTTACGCCGCGATAGCGGGCAAGCCTGCATCCACCTTGTTGCACCTTGGGCCGGGGCTGGGAAATGCGCTGGCCAATGTGCACAACGCGAAAAAAGGCAACCTGCCCATGGTGAATATCGTGGGCGATCACGCCACCTACCACCTGCAGTACGATGCGCCGCTGACGTCCGATATCGCAGGCGTCGCCGGCCCGGTGTCGCACTGGGTGCATACTTCCTGTGCATCAGCAGACATCGCCCGGGATGGCGCCGAGGCGATTCGCCAGGCCGGTCGAGGCCAGGTAGCTACCCTCGTGCTGCCGGCTGATGTGTCCTGGGGTGACAACCTCTCCGGTGCAGCTGATGCGCCGGTTCTGGATGCCGCAACTCCAGTACCTGAGGACCGGCTGGACAAGGCCGCCAGCATGCTCGAGAACGGCAAGGCTACCGTCATCATGCTGGGCGGCCGTTGCGTCAGCCAGGCGCAAGGGGAACTGGCCAGCAGATTGGCTCAGGCCACGGGCGCCCGCGTGCTGACCGAGACTTTCCCGGCCCGGGTGCGCCGCGGTGCGGGAACCGCGGTGATTGAGCGTCTGCCCTATCTGGCGGAGCTGGCGATCGCGGAACTGGAGGGTACTGAACAGTTGCTCCTGCTGGGCGCCAAAGCGCCGGTGTCCTTTTTCGCCTACCCGAATGTGGCCAGCGTGCTCTCGCCGGAGGGTTGCGACATCCTCAGCCTCGCAGGCCCCAACGACGATATTGAGGGCGCATTGCAGGCCCTCGTCACGCGTGTTGGTGCCGCCAGTCAGGCGGCGCCAGCGCTGCGCGAGCTGCAATTGCCCGAGGCGCCCACGGGCGAGCTCAATGCAGGCACCGTCGCGCAGGCGCTGGCCTGCTACCTGCCGGAGGACGCCATCGTAGTCGATGAGGGCATCACCTCCGGTTTGGCCTGTTTCCCTGCGACGGCGCAGGCCCGGCCCCATGACTGGCTGAATCTGACCGGTGGCTCGATTGGCTGGGGCTTGCCGGCTGCGGTGGGTGCCGCGGTTGCCGCGCCGTCGAGGAAAGTGGTTTGCCTGGAGGGTGACGGCAGCGCAATGTATACCGTGCAGGCGCTGTGGACCATGGCACGCGAGGAGCTCGATGTCACCGTGGTGCTGTTCAATAATCGCAAGTACAGCGTGCTCGAGGTGGAATTTGCACGCACCGGCGCGCGCGGTGGCAAGCCTGGCCCGAAAGCGGCCAGCTCACTGGCCATCGGCAAGCCCGACATGGATTTCCAGGCGCTCGCTGCCGGCATGGGCGTGCGGGCGAGCGTGGCCACAACGGCGGAAGAGTTCAGTCAGCAACTGGCGTCCGCGATGGCGGGTAAGGGCCCGTGCCTGATCGACGCCCGCATTCCACCGCTGGAACTCAACTGGTAGCGCCTCCCGGCGTCAAACTGGCGCATGGGCAAAAGGTCTACAGGGCAGGTCCGTGCCCCCTCGCTGCTCGTAGGTTGCAATGATGTTGAGTCGCCGACTCGACACATCTGGCAACCTGCGAGGCTTCATTATGCGATTCGTCACGAAATATCTGTCCCTGGCGGCCCTTGGCGGTCTGCTGCTAACGTCTTTCGCTGCTACGGCCGGCGATCATGGGCATCACGAGTCAACGGCCAAGCCGACCATCGTCGAGATAGCGGTCGGCAATCCCGACTTCTCCACACTGGTGGCTGCGCTGCAGGCGGCTGACCTGGTAGACGCTCTCTCGGGCGAAGGCCCGTTCACCGTGTTTGCGCCGACCAATGCCGCGTTTGCAGCCCTGCCCGCCGGTACCCTGGACGATCTGCTCAAGCCCGAGAACAAGGACCAGCTGACGGCTATCCTCACCTACCACGTGGTATCGGGCAAGGTGATGGCAGCTGATGTAGTTGCCTTGACGGAAGCCACCAGCCTGCAGGGCGACACCATTGCCGTGTCGGCATCTGAGGCCGGCGTGAAAGTGGATGCCGCAAACGTCACAGCGACGGATATCAGCGCCTCCAATGGCGTGATTCATGTCATCGATGCGGTGATCCTGCCCAACAGCTAGCATCTGCTGCTACCGATGGTCTGTCGGGACCATCGGTAGCGCACCCTCCCTGTTCACTGGTCGCTCGGCGAATCGACGTTCCCCGTGCATCAGGGCATTTTCCTCTGGTTTTGTGGTCAAGCGCCTCGCGGCGTATCATGGGGCGTCGCAACACGGCTGGAGGGAGAAGGATGCCCAGACCCCGATATCTCCTTGTTTTACTTTGTACTGCCGTATTAGGTGCGTGCAAGATCTCCATCTCGGTGCCTGAAGGGGGTTCCGTCACCACCCGCTCCGGTTCACTCAGCTGCCCCGGCGGCGATACCTGCGTGGTGAACGTGGTGGACCTTCTGTTTGACGAAACCTTTGTCGCCCGGCCTGCGGACGGCTACCGCTTCGAAGGCTGGCGCAAGCAACACCGGGGTTTATGCGGTGGCTCGATGGCCCCCTGTCGTCTGTTCACCTCGGGGTTTGCGGGCAATGATGCGCTGATGGCCTTCCTCGCCAGCGACGAGGTCTTCTTCCTCAACCCGGTGTTCGAGGCCGCCTCAGGCAATGACTACGGTACACAGCCGCTAAGTGCCTGCTTCAGCCCGGATTTATTCAGGCAAGGTACGCGGTTCGTGTCTGAATATCGCAGGCCGGGCCCCGGTGGCGGCCAATTTGTTGCCGAGTTCGATCAGGTGATTGACGGTACGGGGCTGTTCCAGGGAAACCCTGCCATCCGCATGCGGCTGGAGCAGCGCAGCGGGGGGGAGTTATTGGCCACCAATTTGACCTGGTTCTCGATCAACGCGGGAGCCCAGCGTTTACGCTACTACGGCAGCGAGGTGGAAACCGCTCGGCCTCCACTGACGTCGGCGACAGTGACACTGGCGCCGTTCAAACTCAACCGTTGGGATTTGGCCGCAGGGCAGAGCTTTCAGCAGAGCTATTCGTCGACGCTGCAGGACAGTCGAGGCAACTCCTCCAGTGACACCGTCGAACTGAAGACCACTTACCTGGGCACCGAGACCATCACCGTGCCGGCAGGCACGTACACGGCCTGCCGGGTACTCGAGGAGTCGGTGGAAACGGGCGGTTCAGGCGTTCCCGCTCGCTCCTCGGAAACACAGTGGTATGCAGTGGGCACCGGAATATTGTTGCGCTCGGAATCCGAGGATTCGTATCAGGAGTTTTTACGCGGCGCGATCAATGGGGTCCCCCAGTGAGTCGTTCGCTTCCCACGGGCCGCATCGGCTGAGAGGGCACCGTGTGCGCACCCCGTTGCGCGGAGGCGAGTGCCCATGCCTCACGTTTGAGAAATTTTTAAGCATGCTTTGCATCTTTTGGTCCCGCGAGGGACGTAACCCCGGTGAAACCCTGGAGTTAGAAGGAGAGGCACATGCAAAAACTGATACTGGCGGCTTCTGTCGCCATGACCCTATCGCTCCCCGCTGGCGCGTCGAGCCACCGCGAGGCCCCGTTCATCACGAAATATCCGCAGGTCGACGCGACGGATTTTTATCTCTTCATGAGTTACGAGCCCGATCGTTCGGGTTACGTCACGATGATTGCCAATTACATACCGCTGCAAGCGGCGTATGGGGGACCAAATTACTTTCCCCTGGACAGTAACGCACTCTACGAGATTCACATCGACAATGACGGGGATGCGGTCGAGGACAGGACTTTCCAGTTTCGCTTCAGCAGCAATGTGCCCGCTGGTGGCGTAGTTCCCCTGACCATTGGTGACAAATCTGTCACTTCGGTACTGCGCAATATCGGGCCGGTATCCGCTGACAACTCGCCCGGTTTAAGCCACTTCGACACGTATAGCGTCGATGTTGTGGAAGGCGCGCGCCGCACCGGCGGCGAGTCAGTCATTGATGCACGCAACGGTAGCGCAGAGTTTGGCAAGCCATTCGACTACGCGGGGACCAAGACGTTTGGCGGTCCCGGCAATTACGAAACGTATGCGCGCAGCTTTGTGCACATGATTGATATCCCGGGCTGCAATCAACAGGGACGGGTGTTCGTTGGACAGAGGTACGAGGCCTTCAAACTGGCGCTGGGGGAAGTTTTTGATCTCGTCAATTTTGTGCCCGTGGAGGGCGACAGTGCACCGGGAGCCGGTGATGGCGGGGGATTTCCGGGTGGCATAACCCAGGATCCGGCGCGCAACGTCCTGTCACGCAACAACGTCACCTCTATCTCGCTGGAGGTGCACCGCGACTGTCTTGCAGGAGACGAGGGAATCATTGGTGCATGGACGACGGCGAGCCTGCCTCAGGCAACGATCCTCAATCCCCAAGCGACGCTCGAAAAACCCGAGGTTGGTGGCGGGGCATGGACCCAGGTTTCAAGGCTCTCAGCACCGCTCGTGAATGAACTGGTCATCGGTTACGACCAGAAAGACAGGTTTAACGGTAGCCAACCTGCTGACGATGGACAGTTTGCAGACTTTGTCACGAATCCGGTGCTCCCCGCGATTATTGATACGCTGTTTCGCGATGCCGTCAACGCAGCGCTGGGCACATCGCTGACAACCCTTGCGCCGGTCAATCTTCCCCGCACAGACCTTGTCGCGGCTTTCCTCACCGGATTCGCCGATGTGAACCAGTTCTCCGATGGCGTGCCCGCGGAAATGCTGCGGCTCAACACCATGGTTGAAGCCACGCCGCGTTCGCAGCAGCAGCCACTGGGGCTCGCAGCGGGTGATCTTGCGGGGTTTCCCAATGGCAGGCGGCCTGGCGACGATGTGGTGGATATCGCATTGCGCGTGGTGATGGGCGCGCTGTGCCACGACTTGCCGCTGGGGCCTGATGGTTCAGGTGTGAACCTGGGGTTCTGTATGCCAGAGGACGCGGCCATCGGAAATGTCGCCCTGACCGACGGTGCGCCGCTTTCTGCGTCGGAACTCGACAACCGCTTTCCGTATCTGCTGGAACCGTATCCCGGTAGTCCCGCTGACGCGCCGCTGCCAACCCCAACGTCCTGACAGGCAGAAGGAGTTATGTTTATGAGACATTCATGTGCGATTCTGCTCGTTTCCCTGTTCCTGGTTGCTTGCTCAGACGGCGGTGACCGGGTGGTAGTCCCGGCTCCACCGCCGGGCGGACAGCCGCCCGTGGCGCCCGAGCCGCCGCGCCTGCAGAGTTTTTCCGCCTTTGTGCGCGATGTGTTTGCCGATCCTGCAGACGCGTCGCCGCGTGACATCAACGATCTGGAGTTTGTTTCTGATGCTGAGGATGACGATTTCGCCGACCTGTTGCGTTAGCCTTGTCGCGCTTCTCCTGCTCGTTCTCGTCCAGCCGGAGGCTGATGCGCACAGTGTGCATCGACACACTGGCGCGGAAGCAGACTCGACGACCGGTGCGGCTACGCCACGGGATCTGCTGCAACGCTACTCGGTGTCTGGTGACGATCATTTGCTGGCCGTGGCCAGGCAGGCACTGGCAGACAGCACGGGTGCAAGTGCCGCAGAAAAACTGCTGTACCTCGCCTGGCTGGCGCAGGCGGAACACGATTTTAAGCAGGCCAGCGTTCTCCTGGGACGTTTGCTGGCCGAGCAACCCGGCAATGGCCAGGCATGGTTGTTGGAGGCTGCCGTCGCCCAGGTTGTGGGGGATATTGATCGGTATCGAAGGGCGTGTTCGCGAGTGGCACTGAGTGTTTCGCCCATGGCCTCGGTCACCTGCTTTTCGCGTCAGGCTGTTTCGCTGGAAGAGTGCAGACGCGCCTACGAGAGGCTGCAGGACCTGAACGCAAACACCGATGACGTCAACCTTATGGCGTGGCACTTTTCGGTGAGAGCTGAACTGGCGTGGAGTCTGGGCGAGATGGCTGCGGCAGAGCGGGACCTCCGCTACGCGATCGCGGCAGTTCCCTCAGTACAACGGCGTGCCGCACTGATGGATTTGTTGTTGCAGCAGCAGCGCTACACAGACGCACTCGCGGTTGATCCCGCGGCACACGCCGTCCCGGCGATTGCGGTGCGACAGGTGCTCGCAAAGCGCGGCCTTGGATTTCCCGTTGATCTCACTGTGCGCACTATGGATCTGCGCTTCAAAGAATGGCTGGACGCAAGCGATTACCGGCACGCTCGTGAGATCGCGATGTTTTATCTGGATGTCCTGCCTGATCCGGAGCTGGCCTATGATGTTGCGCGCAGAAATGCGAGACTGCAGCGCGAGGCCGAGGATATGGCGCTTCTCGCCAGGGCAGAGGGCATGCAGTAGCGGATGACACATCAGGCTGAGTTGGAAGTCATGCTGGCGCGGAGCGCGCTGGGGGACAGAGACGCCTTTCAGAGGCTCTACGAGGCGACGGCACCGCGCGTCTACGCCGTGCTGCTCAGCATGCTTCGTGACTCAGCCCTGGCCCAGGATGTGATGCAGGACGCTTACGTCAAGGTGTGGGGGCAGTCGCGCGACTACCACGCCGACCGCGGTCTGGTACTCTCCTGGATCATCGCCATCGCTCGCTATCGTGCGCTGGACTTGCTCCGGGCCTCGAAGCGACGGGATGCCCTGGAAATGGAAGCTGTACAGCAGCAGTCGCTGACTGAGCCCACTCAGGAAGGGTTTTCGGACCTTCTTCAGGAATGCCTCGGCAAACTGGCAGACTTGCAGCGCCGGAGTATAGTCGCCGCATTTGTTAACGGCTTCACCCATGAAGAACTGGCGGCCAGGGAAGCGACCCCTGTGGGTACGGTAAAGAGCCGGATTCGGCGCGGCATGCAGCGGCTGAGAGAGTGTTTGCAACAGTGAACTACGATAGCGCAAGGCTGGTCGACCTCCTCGCTGGTGAATATGTTTTGGGGACTCTCCGCGGTGGCGCACGACGCCGTTTTGAGCGCCTGCTGCACCAGCGGCCGGATGTGCGTAGCGCTGTGTGGCGTTGGGAGTCCTCTCTGGGTGAACTCGGCCTCACGCTGGCTCCCGTGTCACCACCCTCGGCTGTGTGGTCGGCCGTTGCGCGCCGCATTGAGCCTGCGGATCTGCACCCTGCCTGGTGGCGATCAATAGGACTCTGGCGTGCCTGGAGCCTGGCAGCCAGCACAGCGCTGGTTGTTCTCCTGGTGGTGTCTTCCCCGTTCACCACGTCACCGCCGCCTCCTGATTCTGCGCCCGATCACGTCAGTGTGATCGGGGATGGCAGCGAGCCCCTCTGGTTACTCAGTGCAAACCTGGAGACAGGGGCAATCACAGCACGTGCGGTAAACGCCGTAGCGGCCGATGTCGATAAAGTCTTCGAATTGTGGATGCTGCCCGAGTCCGGACCTCCAATTTCAATGGGGCTGCTGCCGGTGGGTGGTGAATCAGTGACCCGCTCGCTGCCCGCGGGACTGCGAGCGCTGCTCAGGCAGTCCAAGGGTATTGCGGTTAGTATCGAGCCTGCCGGGGGTTCGCCGACCGGCGCGCCGACCGGCCCAGTGGTGCACACGGCCCGGGTAGTCTCTCTGTAGCCCTTGGAACCCGTGGTGCACCAAAAGTGTGCAATTCGGGTCGATAAAGCATACCGCCAGTGGGCATACACATGCGCTGATAGGCAGAGCGGAGTGCTACATTGAGTCCCGTTGCCGTCCGCTCACCGAGGGTCGCAACAGACACTGTTAACGAGACCCGGTTTGTAGCCGGGCGAGTGAAGGGATCTCTGTATGCCACGCCCCAACAACCCTATCAGCACCGACGAACAGCGCGCCCACGAATTGCTGGCGCTGGAGTATTTCGACCACCCGGAGATTGTCAGCGCACGTGAGGCGGTGCGGACATTCTGGTTGGAGCACGCTGCACCCAGTGATGCCATGCGTCGCGCATTTGCATGGGCGTTTGAGGAAGTCATGTTCGGCGCCACGGTCTGGGCGCTGAACCAGGACCCACTGTATCCCAAGGTCATCACCATCAGCCGCCTGCCGCACACGGTAGCGGGAAAGCGTATCCCCGGCAGCCGCTGGGGCATCGACAATCCTGACTCGGTGTACCGGGTGATTCCCATCAGCGGTGCGGAGCGCTACGTGATTCGAGGCCGGGTTTCCGAGCCGCGTCTGGTGGAAAACTACTTCACACTGTGGGATCCCACCATGAAAACGGTAGGACTGCTGGATGGCAAACAGCTGAAGGTGGATCCGGAGGGATATTTCGAGATCACCGTGGACGGGAGTCCGGCGGATGGGCGTGCCAATCACGTACAGGCGCCGCCGGAGAGCCATGAATTCTACATACGCGATGTGATCGCCCGCTGGGGAGAAGACCGCGTCAATGAGTTGTCTATCGAGCGGCTCGGTTCGCCGCCCGCGCGGGCACCGTTCAGCGAAGCGGAAAACCTCGAGCGCATCAAGACCTACATGCGTCGCTGGGCCACAGAGACCACACGCTGGAATCGTCAGGCGATGGACAAGCCCGCCAATGGTTTTGAGTTCACGATTGATCGCGACAGTGACGGCGCGTTACGCAACCAGATTTATATCATGGGCTACTTCCGGCTGCCGGACGCCGAAACCGCCATGGTGCTGGATATCAACCTGGGTGGCGCGGACTACTTCATCGCACCCATCACCAATATCTGGGGCACGACCAATCGCATCACCGACCGCAATGGCTGCCTGAATCGGCATCAGTCCCTGGCCAATCCGGACGGCACCTTGACCTATGTCCTGAGTCTGACAGACCCGGGCGTACACAACTGGCTCGACCCCTCCGACCTTGACGAGGGTATTCTGACCCTGCGCTGGGCGGAGTTCGCCGGTGGGGAGCCAGGTGCTGATCTGTCTGTGCAACAGCGGCTGGTACCCCTGGCCGACGTGCAGCAGCATGTCTGTGAGAATCAGCGCATGACCGCGGCGCAGCGCGCGGAGCAGCTGCGCGAGCGGGCCGCGAGTTATGCCTGGCGCCTGGAGGAATGAAGATGCCCGTATTGCAGGATTCAGTGTGGTTGATTTCCGGGTGTTCCACCGGCTTTGGGCGTGAAATAGCGCGGACGGCTCTGGAGCGTGGTGCACGCGGGGCAGTGACGGCGCGGCGCCCCGAATCGGTTGCCGATCTGGTGAACGCCTGGCCGGAACGCGCCATTGCGCTGGCGCTGGATGTGACCGATGAAGGTTCCATTGCCGCAGCGGTTGCGGACACCGTCAGCACCTTTGGTCGTATCGATGTGCTGGTCAATAACGCCGGCTATGGCTATGTGGCGGCCGTGGAGGAGGGCGAGGATGCGGCGGTTCGCGCCATGTTTGAGGCCAATTTCTTCGGTGCGCTCGCGCTCACACGGGCTGTGCTTCCCCATCTGCGCGAGCAGGGCAGCGGCCATATCATCAACAACTCCTCCCAGGCTGGCATCATGGCCAACCCGGGCACGGGCTACTACAGCGCCTCAAAGCACGCTCTGGAGGGTTTGATGGAGGCGCTGGCGAAGGAAGTGGCGCCGCTGGGGATCCGGGTGACCTCGGTGCAGCCGGGCGCATTTCGCACCGACTGGTCCGGCCGCTCCATGCAGCGCAGCAGCGTGCGGCTGCCCGCCTACGAAGAGCATGTGCACAGCCGCCTCGATATGATCGCGCAGATGGATGGCAAGCAACCGGGCGATCCCGTGCGCGCTGCCAGGATCATGGTCGACCTGTATGCAATGGAGGATCCGCCGGTGCAGCTGCTGCTGGGCGCTGGTGTACTGGCGGCGTACCGGGACAAACTTGACGCGCAGCACGCCAATCTGGAGCGTTGGCAGGCGCTGACTCAGGCGGCGGATTTTCCGGCGGATGAGGGTCAGGGCACATAGCGTCAAAGGTGTCCGGGAGTTGGCGGCACCGCAAAGCTGTATTAAGCTGGAATTAGTCCATTCACAGGAGAGCAGTGCCCCATGGCCGGTAAATTTGACCTGAAGAAAAGCCCCAGTGGAAAGTTCATGTTCAACCTGAAGAGCGGCAATGGGCAGATTGTCCTCACCAGCCAGCTCTACGACAGCCGCGCCGCGGCGGAAAAAGGCATTGCCTCGGTGCGCAAGAATTCACCGGAGGATGGCCGCTATGAGCGCAAGGTGGCGACCAGCGGCGAAACCTACTTCGTCCTGAAATCCGGCAACAGCCAGGTGATTGGCAAGAGCCAGATGTACAAGAGCAAGGCTGCGATGGAGAACGGTATTGCCTCGGTGAAGAAGAACGGCGCCGAGGCCGGCGTGGTCGATAATACCGCCTGAGGCTACTCCAGCCCGGCCTGGCGGGCGGCGATATCGGCCCATTGCACGGCTGACATGTAAATGTCGGCCAGCTCCAGCGCGTCCAGGTTGCGAAAATCCACGGCGCCCGCTTCACCGGCCTCCAGACTGAGGGCGCAGCTAACGGCTTCTCCCCGATCGCCAAGGCGCTGTACCAGCGCTTCCTGCAGTTCCTCGGGCAGGGGCAGGTATTTCAGCGCCTCTTCCAGCGGAACATCAAGTAGTGCGTCCAACACGGAAAACAGGCCGACTGTGAAGTAGCTGTCGGCGTTGGGCAGGCCACAGTGCTGCGCCAGCAGTTCGCAGAGCCGTCCACGCACCAGACCCATGGTGACAATCTCGTCGGCTTTGCCCTCAACCCCGCTCATGATGTAGAGCACCACCCAATTGCGGATGGTGCCGCGTCCCAGGTATACGATCGCCTCCCTGATGGAGTCGATCTTGCGGTTCAACGCGTTGGCGGCGGAGTTCACGTAGGCCAGGGCCCTGACGCTGAGGCCGACGTCCTGACTGATCAGGGTCTGCAACTCTTCCAGGTCGGTGTCCGGGTCGCTGATACGCGACAGCAGGCGCAGCAGCGCAATCTTGTTGGTGGGCAGTCGCTTGCCGCTGACGATGCGCGGGCGCGCAAAGAAATAACCCTGGAAGTAATCCACCCCCAGCGCCTTCAGGGTCTGGAACTCCTCTTCGGTTTCCACCTTTTCCGCCAGGACCTTGCAGCCATATTGCTTGATGCGATTGATCTGCGTTTCCCAGTTCGCCTCCGGCATGGCGCGAATATCGATCTTCACGGTGTCGATGTGCGGCATCAGGCGGTCATAGGCTTCCGACTCGACGACGTCATCGAGGGCGATCTTGAAGCCGGTTTCACGCAGGGACTGGACCCCCGCCATAACATCATCGTCAGGCACGACATCTTCGAGAATCTCCAGCATCACCCGCACCGGGTCGATAGGCAGCAGGTCGGGGTCCAGCAGGAACTGGCGCGGCAGGTTGATGAAGGTGATGTGCCCGCGTGACAGGCGATCAATGCCGATTTCCATGGCATTGGTGAGCACCTGAGCGGTGGCGACGTCGTCGTCGAGATCGCTCGGGGCGCTGTTCTCCTCCGACGAACGGAACAGCAACTCGTAGGCGTAGAGCTTCAGATTCCGGTCCAGAATGGGCTGTCGCGCGAGGAAGAAATGATTCTTCAAGAAACTCCTCCCTGTGTTTCCGTTGGCGTAAGGTGCGGCGAAGTATAGCTCAACGGGGCTGTCTGCGCCGTTGGCGTGCCGGGACTGCGACACAGATCACGCGCCGGGGCTGCGCCCTTCAGGGCGCGGGCCCCGTGACGATCTCGACGCGGCGCAGGCTGGCGCCCGCAAGCGGGTAGCCGATGGGACTGTCGGCGGGGTAAGTCCCGGCGGGCGAGCCGGTATCTACACCCACATCGAAGGTCTCATCGATGGAGAAGTAGCTCGGCGGCGTTGCAGCAATGCGACCCTGGTCGACGCGCTGTCCGTCAACCAGCAGGCTGAATTCACCTCCGCGGGCGTAGCCGCCACCGTCGTAGGCGAAGTCCACTGACAGCTGCACATCACCGTCCACAGCGTTATCGCCCTGCAGGATGATCTCGCCCACTTCAAAGCTGCGATAGCGGAAAACCGGCCGCGAGTGATTGTCGAGATACAGGCTCCATCCCGCGACGGTGCCCCCCATGGTCGCGATAACGCCCCGGGGCGCGGGCCCGGTCAGGGTGGCGTCCAGTGTCCAGGAGCGATTGAACAGCGGTGGACCCTGTGCTTCAGGTATGCCCACGGCATCGGGCCCGTAGCTGAACGCGCTGCGATCGCCGCGCAGGTTTGGCAGTGGGTGACTGTTCATGGTGTCCATGGCGCTGCGCAGTGGCAGTATGCCCAGGCGCTCCGCCTCCTGCTGGAACAGGGCCTGCAACTCGACCAGCTTGCCAGGCTCGGCGCTGGCGAGGTTGTTTGCCTGGCTGAAGTCTTCATTGAGGTTGTACAACTCCCAGCGGTCGTCTTCCATGGGGCTTGGCGCGGTGCGCACGCCCACGGTCCAGGGCAGGCGCTGGTGAAACGCCGAAGCCATCCAGCCTTCGTGGTAAATGGCCCGGTTGCCGTTCACCTCGAACAGCTGGGTGCTGTGGTGCTCTGCTGCATCGGCCCGTGTGAGGCTGGCCAGGAAGCTGCTGCCGTCCATCGGCCGCTGGGGGACGCCTCGCACTGTTTCCGGGACGCCGATGTTCAGTGCATCGAGTATGGTGGGTACCACGTCGTTCACATGGGTGAACTGCGAGCGCAACCCGCCCGCCTCATCGCCGATCACCCGCGGCCAGCTGACTACCGCGCCGACGCGCGTGCCGCCCAGGTGTGACGCCACCTGCTTTACCCACTGGAAGGGGGAGGTCAACGCCCAGGCCCACCCCGCGGGATACTGCGGGTAGGTTGTTTCATCACCGATGCGCTCCAGGGCGGCCAACTGCTGTTCCAGGCTCTCGGGCAGGCCCTGCAGCGCGCCCATGTAATTGATGCTGCCGCCCAGTCCGCCCTCGGCGCTGCTACCGTTGTCCCCGGCGATGTACACAAACAGCGTGTTATCGAACTGCCCGCGCTGCCGCAGCGCACTGGCGAGTCGGCCGATCTGGGCATCCGTGTGTTCCAGAAAGCCGGCATAGGTCTCCATCAGTCGTTCAGCCACCCGCTTTTGGTCTGCGCTCAGGCTGTCCCAGGCAGGCAGTGCCTCCGGGGCGGGGGTCAGCACGGTGTCGGCGGGCACCACGCCAAGCGCCTTCTGCCGGTCCAGAATGGTCTCGCGCATGCGGTCCCATCCGTCGGCGAAGCGGCCTTCGTAGCGGCGAATCCAGGGGGCGGGTACCTGCAGCGGCGCATGGGCTGCGCCGGGTGCCAGGTAGACGAAAAACGGTTTGCCGGGTGAGATGGACTGCACGAGGTCGACCCAGCCGATCGCCTCGTCCACGATGTCCTCTGTCACATGGTAGCTTTCCCCGGCCGGGCGCCGGACAGCGGCTGTGCCGCGGTAGAGGGTGGGTTCGTACTGGTCTGTCTCGCCGCCGAGGAAACCGTAGAACGTATCGAAGCCGACACCCGTCGGCCAGCGGTCGAAGGGCCCCAGCGGGGAGGACTCCCAGTTCGGCGTCAGGTGCCATTTGCCAAACGCGCCAGTGCTGTACCCCTGCTCACGCAGGATCTCCGCGATGGTGGCGGTTTCTGGGCGCAGCACACCCTGATAGCCCGGGATGGTGCTGGCAGAGTTCAGCACAGCGCCGACGTTCGCGGCATGGGCGTCGCGGCCGGTGAGCAGAGCGGCCCGCGTGGGGGAGCAGATCGCGGTGGTGTGAAAGCGGTTGAAGCGCAGGCCAACCTGGGCCAGTGCGTCGAGTGCGGGCGTATCCACCGGGCCCCCGAAGGTGCTGGTGGCACCGAAGCCCACATCATCCAGCAGTACGATGACAATGTTCGGGGCATTCTCAGGGGGCTCTGGCAGGGTGATTGCGGCGGCGGGGTTCGGGAACAACAGTGCAGTGACCAGTAGCCACGCTGCGGGAGAAAAGACGTTCAGATCTCTAGCTTTCATCGTGAACACTGACGCTGGCCACATGGCATTGGAGTCCTCAAAAATGTGTTTCTAGGTTGGCTAGCCGGCATCCGGCTGATAGAGCTCGCGCAGAAGCTCGGGCGGGCTCTCACACACCTCCGTGAGCAGTGTGCTCGCCAATTCGATGCCTGCCGGTGGTGCGCCCGGTGTCGGAGGTTCCTCGCTTTCCAGCCAGAGGCTCAGCAGTGCCTGGTAGGGAAAGGCGTTGTCGCCGCCCGGTAGCGGGCTCATGGTCTGGTCCAGGGTCACCCGCAGCACACTGCCATCTGCCGCAAGCTGTTGGCCCCAGGCCGCTACGCTGGCGGCGAAGTCGCCACCGGCGCCCGTGATGGGGTTCAGGAGCAGCATCAGGCGCAGGCGCCCCGGTGCCTCCACGCCACGCGGTGCGCCTGTCACCAGTGTCTCCTCGGCGCCCGCCGGCCGGATCAGCCGCTGGTCCATGAAGCGGCGCTCGTCGGCGTCCAGTATTTCCCGTACGCGGCCACTGTGCACGCCCGCCACATCCAGGTCCGGTGCGAAGAAAAACTCCGTGATGACATCAAAATTCACAGCAGGTGACGCCGAGACGACGTGGTTGCGCACGTATTTCACGAAGGGGAAGTAGCGACTACCCAGCCGCGAGTGGTTGTTCTCGTAGTAGTCTCGGAAGCCCTCCGGTGTGGTGCCCGGCAGGCGACTCAACAGGCATACTGATTTCATGGGCAGAGCGGGGCGCCTTAGCGTCCCCCCTCCCGGAATTTCTCCATTTCCTGGTCTATCGTGAACGATGCCGGGCGCTGCCGAGGGGGGAATTCCTCAAACGTTGCGAGAAACTGCCGGACCAGGATGGCGCCGGGAATACCGCGTGCTGCGATCTTTTTGTCCCACCAGCTGTTGTACATGTTGGAATCTGTATCAGCGCGCTCGAAGGGGTCCTGCCGCAGGTTGAACACCTTGGGGATGCGCAGGGAGACAAACGGATCCCGCCAGACATCGAAGGAGTGCGCGCGCTGCTCGGCGAAGACCAGTTTCCAGTCGCCATCCCGCACCGCGAGCATGTCGCCGTCGTCACTGGCGTAGAAAAACAGCTTGCGCGGGCCCTGCTCCTCGCTGCCGGTCAGGTAGGGCAGGAAGTTGTAGCCATCCAGGTGCACCCGGAAGTTTTTGCCGCCCACGTTGTGGCCCTTCAGCAGCTTGTTTTTGATCTCGCTGTCGCCGGCGGCGGCCATCAGTGTGGGCACCCAGTCGAGGTGTGACATGATGTCGTTGGAGATGGTGTTGGACGGTACCTTGCCGGGCCAGCGCACAATGGCTGGTACCCGGAAGCCGCCTTCCCAGTTGGTGTTTTTCTCGCCGCGGAAGGGCGTGATACCGGCGTCCGGCCACTGATTGTAGTGCACCCCGTTGTCGGTGGTGTAGATGACGATGGTATTGTCGGCAATGCCCAGTTCGTCCAGCTTGGCCAGCAGTGCGCCCACGTGGTTGTCGTGTTCCACCATGCCGTCGTTGTAAAAGCCCTGGCCTGACAGGCCGCTGCTTTCGCTTTTCAGGTGCGTGTAGTAGTGCATACGCGTGGAGTTGAACCAGACGAAGAAAGGCTGTTCCCTGGCGTGGGCGCGGTCCATGAAGTTGAGTGACGCGGCGAGGAATTCCTCGTCCACGGTCTCCATACGCTTGCGGTTGAGGGGGCCGAGGTCCTCAATCTTGCCGTCGGCGCTGGAGCGGATAACCCCTCGCGGCGTCACCAGGCGCGTGATGTTGGGGTCGGTAGGCCAGGCTGGATCCTCCGGCGCTTCCTCCGCGTTCAGGTGGTACAGATTGCCGAAGAACTCATCGAAGCCGTGGTTGGTGGGCAGGAACTCGTCGCGGTCGCCCAGATGGTTCTTGCCGAACTGCCCCGAGGTGTACCCCAGGGGTTTCAGCAATTCGGCGAGGGTCGGATCCTGGGGCTGGATGCCGATTGCGGCGCCGGGTACGCCGACCTTGGTCAGCCCGGTACGCAGCGGGTGTTGGCCGGTGATGAATGCGGAGCGGCCGGCGGTGCAGCTCTGTTCACCGTAATAATCGGTGAACATCATGCCCTCGTTGGCAATACGGTCGATGTTGGGCGTTTGGTAACCCATCATGCCATGGCTGTATTTGCTGATGTTGGTGATGCCGATGTCATCGCCCATGATGACGAGAATATTGGGTCGCTCCGCCGCTGCCGCGCTCATGGCAAGGGACAGGGCTGAGCAGAGCAAAAGCAGATAGCGGTAAGGGCGCTGGCGACGCGGATTCATTATTGTTCTCCTGATGCGTGAGCGGTGAATAGCCGGCGCTAGGCTACCGGAAAGATGCAGCGGCTACCCGTTTGAGGTTATGGGCAGATCCCCCGGGTGTCAATGCGGCGGCGGCCCCGGGTGCGTGGTCACCAGTTCCTGTAGGGCCACGCCGAAGGCGCGCGACAGCGCTGCCGTGGACACGCCGATCATGAGTGCGCCGTTGATGGCTTCCAGCGGGCCGAGTAGCCGATGCTCCGCTGACATCACAACATCGCCATAGCCCAGCGTGGCGAAATTGACCGCAGAGTGATAGATGGCCTCATTGAGGGTGGAAAACTCTCCCAGCCAGTAGAACAAGAGCGCCCAGGCGGTAAACTGCAGCGTGTTGCCGGCAATGAGAATCAGCATCAGCGCACCGGTGACCCGCATGGAGGCCAGAAACCGCGAGGGCATCGCGTGCCGTTGACGGGCGTAATAGCGCAGGGCAGCGACGACCAGTATGCCCTGCAGCAGCAGGCAGATACTCATCATCGTCAGGCCCAGCAACAGATTCTGCAGCACTGGAATACTCCTTTCAGTTTCAACCACTTTCTGCGGTACGCGGCGGCCGCTGCGCGGCGAGCGCAGCGCGCACCCTTTCCAGCAACGTCATGGCCAACACGGCGTACAGGGTGACGGCAAAGAACAGTGCCATGCGCACGGCGAAGGCCTGGAACACGTCCTTGCCCTGGTCGCTGTCGGCAACGGATGCTCCCAGCAGAATGATCAGTGTGGTGAGTGTGTTGATCCAGAACGTGGGCGGCCAACGGCTTTTCCACACGCCGTAGATACGGCTGCCCAGGACGAGGCTGATCAGGCTCATCCAGCCGACAAAGAACCACAGGTTGACGGCCAGTTGCAGACAGAACCAGACAAGGACGGCGCAGGCGCCACCCAGCGCGGTCGATCCCAACAGTTCGCGGCTGGCGTAACGCAGCGAGACGGTTGTTGACTCACGGCCGAGGAGGATGCTCTTGACCGCTACGGGCACGTACAGCGCCGGGTTGACGAGTGTCAATAAAAAAGCGGGTAGCACGATGAGTGTGGCGCGCAGTGACAGCCAGTTCGCAGCAGCGGGGGCTGGCGGTTTGTCCTGGGCGGGCGCGGCATCCGCGTCTTCCGGGAACAGCAGGAAGGCGATCCAGTGGGTGAAGACCGCGCTCGCAATGCCGACCACCAGTGCGGCGATAACGGCACTTGCCAGTGCCTGACTGAGCACGCTGGTAGCCGGAATGACGGTCAGTCCCATGGCGACGAGCGTCGCGGGGGCCTGCTGGCCATGCGCCAGTGCCAGGCGGTTGCTGAAAAACAGCCCGAGCAGAATGATCAGCAGGGCAGAAGCTGCGGCGTATTGCAGCATGGGGCCGAGTACCACGCCGATGCCCAGGGAGGCCATTACGAACAGAAGCAGCACCAGTAATTTGCGGGGTCCCGGGGGTGGCCCGGGCAGGGCGCCAAGCATGACGGCGAACAGGGGTGCGATGTAGGCAATGGTCAGGCCCGAGCCGTAGCCCAGGGCCAGCGACAGACCAACGCTTGTCGCCAGCCGGAAGGTCCGGCGCGCTGTAATTGGCAGGGTGTGAGTACGGCCCATCATCAGTAGGCGTAGGACAACAGACTGAGGAAGCGTATGTAGAGCTTGCCCAGCATCCCGAGTATGCCGTGGCCCTCGGTGTAGGCGATGACCGAGGCCTGCCCGCCGATGCGCAGCTGTGCCCTGACCTCCTCCTGTAGCGGCAGTTCCAGCGCCACCTGCACCGGGAATCGCTGCGCCTGGCGCAGCCAGTCACGGCTGTTCTGCACAGTGGGTAGCGCGCCGGGTGGCGGTTTGCTGCTGGCGCTGACGCCCACCCCGATATTGCGAACCGTACCGCTGAGCACGCGCCCCGGGAGCGCATCGAGGACAATCTCCACGGGCGTTCCAGGGCGCAGGTTGCCCAGGTTGTTCTCGGTGTAGGCGGCGTTGATCCAGACATCCGCCACGGCGATCAGCGTCATCACCGGGGTTCCGGCACCGGCAAACTGGCCCACCTCGGCGCGCAGATCGGTAATGACACCGTCGGATTCGGCCACCACAGTGGTGTTGTCGAAGTCCAGCTGGGCGCGGGCGACACCGGTGCGGGCGGATTGCAGCATGGTGTTCTCGGCGAGGGAGTCGCCGCCCTTCTGCTCGATGGCGCGCTGGATGTCGGCCTCTGCAGCGGCGACGCGAGCGCTGGCCTGCTCCAGGCTGGCCGCTGATACCTCGAGTCGACGTTCGGAGAGGGTTCCCGGATCCTCCTCGCGCAGGCGCTTGAGGCGGGTATAGTCCTGCAGCGCCTGGGTCTCGCTCGCCAGCGCTGCACGCAGGTTGGCGCGTGCCGAAGTCACTGCGGCATCACCGGCATCTACCTGCTTTTCCGCGTTGGCCAGCTCCGCCTGTGCCCGCTGCAGGGCGAGCTCGTACTGCGACTGGTCAATGGTGAACAATGGCTGCCCTGCAGTTACCCGGCTGTTGTTCTCTACGGCGACGTGGGTAACGATGCCGGCAACCTTGGGTGCCACGCCGACCACATACCCCTCAATGCGCGCCTGGGAGGTGTAGGGCGTAAACCGGTCGGCCAGCAGGTACCAGCACAGGCTCACCAGTAGCAGGGCCAGCAGGCCCAGGCTGCCCCTGGTGACAGTGCCTGCTGCCGATGTGTCTGCCGCTGGCGTTTGGGTCGAATCCGCTGTATCGCTTGCGGCCTGCGCTTGTTCGCTCATTGTGTGGAATCCGGCTCTTGGGCAAGGGGGGGGTGCAACAGGTCGCCCCAGTCGGTGCGCCGCTGCATGGTGTCGCGAATGTCGGGGGGTAGCAGCGTATCCATGGTGGCCGGTGTCCAGCCACCGCCGAGCGCCCGGTACAGGTCGATGACGGCGTTGACATGCTGCCCCCGGTTGAGAACGGCTCGGTCAGACTGCGCGAATGTCACCGCCTGCGCGTCGAGCACCCGTTGAAACCCCGAATAGCCCTCCTGATAGCGACGGGTCGCAATGTCCAGTGAGCGCTCCGCTGCCTGCAGTGACTGATCGAGGATGTCCTGCGTGTCCCGGGTGCGAGTGATGCGGTTGGCGGCATCATCGATCTCGCGGGCGGCATTCAGGGTGACGCCGCGAAAGCCCTCGAGGGCCTGCTGCAGGCGCGCGTCCTGGATGCGCACGGCGTTTTCCAGTCGCCCGTAGTTGAACAGGTTCCAGCTGAAGCTGGGCCCGATGGCCAGCTGGGATGTCTCGCTGACCAGGTTAAGACTGTTGTCGCTCCAACTCAGTGTGCCAAACAGCGAAATTGCCGGGTACAGATCTGCCCTCGCGATACCGATTTGCGCCGACTGCGCAGCAGCCTGCCAGGCCGCTGTTCGCACGTCGGGTCGACGCAACAGCAGCCGTGCGGGGATGTTCTCCAGCATGCGGGGAGTGAGCGTGGGCAGTGTGCTGTCGACGGCCTCCAGTTCCGGCACATCTCCGGGCGCGCGTCCCAGTGAGGCCGCCAGTGCATTGCGCGTCTGGGTCAGCGTAAGTTTGAGTCCGGGTATCGTTGCCAGCGTCGACAGGTACTGTGACTTCGCCTGTTGCAGGTCCAGTTCCGAATCCTGGCCGCGCAGGTACAGGCGTTCGGTGATCTCGAAGCTGCGCTCCTGCAGTGCCACGTTGCGCTCGGCAATCTCGATGCGCTGCAGCGTGGTCTTGTAATTGAAGTAGAGTGAGGCAATTTGTGCGGTCAGGAGAACCTGGGCATCACGCTGGGCGGCGATGGAGGCAAAGTAGGCGGCATCGGCCGACTCAATGCCGCGCCGGAAGCGGCCCCAGAAATCCAGCTCCCAGCCCAGGCTGAAGGCGAGTTCCCCGGCGCTGAAATCGCTGGTGCCGCCGCCGGCGCGATGCTGGTTGACCCACGCCGCGTTACCGCCCAGGGTCTGCACCTGTGGATAGTTCAGGCCGGAGGCGATGCCCGCCAATGCGCGGCTCTCAAGAACGCGCAGCCCCGCCACGCGCAGCGACACGCTCTCCGTGCGCGCCGCGGCGAGCAGTTGATTGAGCACCGGATCCTCCAGCTGCCGCCACCAGTCATCGAGGCTTGCCCCGCTGTCCGGCGCAGTGCCGCCCGCGGAGCCGTACAGCTCAGGCTGCCACTCGGCCAGCCAGGCCTGTTCAGGTTCCTGAAAATCCGGGCCGAGGGGTGCACAGGCCGCCACGGCCAGCGCCAGCACCAGGGCGAACGAAATTCTGCCGGAGAGGGTCACCCGCTGCGCTCAGTCGTTGAATTCTTTGGTGAAATCCGTCGCGCGTGTTTCGTTTACCCAGGCCATGAAGACCTGGTAAGCGATGGCCAGAATCACGGCGCCGGTAAACAGGCCGATAATACCACTGATCAACATGCCGCCCAGGGCGCCGAGCAGGATCACCGGCATGGGTGCGGCCACGCCGCGTCCCAGCAGCATCGGCTTCAACACATTGTCCGCGAGGCCGGCAATCACCAGGTAGATCGTAAGCAGACTATTCACCACATTGGAGCCGTCACCGGTGGTCCAGATATAGATGATGGCGGGCACGGTGAAAATCAGCGCGGGTACCTGCATGATGCCCAGGATCAGCGCCGCGACAGCAAAGATGCCGGGCGCCGGGATGCCGGCGAGCAGGAAGCCCACGCCAAAGAGCACGGCCTGTATAAAGGCCACCCCGAGTATCCCTGTAGCCACGGAGCGTACGGTGGCCACAGAGAGCTGGTGCAACTCGTCGCCGAACTCTGCACCGCAGATGCGCCGGAAAATGCGCGTGCTGGTGGCAGCGCCCGGCTGTGCATAGGCCATAAAAATACCCGCGATCACCAGCGCGAAGAGGAAAGCCAGCAGGCTGCCAAGGCCGCCGAGCAGCAGCGACGCGGCCTGCTCGGAAGCGGTGCGAATTTGCCCGGCATGCTGCTGCAGGAACTCGCTCAGGTTGCTGGAGGCGGCCAGCCAACCCTCGTAAACTCGCGGGCCGACCACCGGCCAGCCTGCCACGTTTTCGCCGGGAGGCGGAACGTGCAGTGTGCCCTCCATGAGCGCGGTGTAGGTGCGCAGCATGTCTTCGGTAAAGGACATGCCCAGCATGACAGTGGGTGTTCCCAGCAGCGCCAGGCCCAACACCACCAGCAGCGTGGAGGCGCGACCGGTGCTGGTGCCGAGTTTGTCTGCCAGCCCGCGGGTAAGTGGGTACAGGGCGATGGCAAGCACTGTCGACCAGATCATCAGGGAGAGAAACGGCGCAAAAACGCGCATGGCGAGCCAAACCAGGATGGCGGCCATGCCAAGGCGTACGGCAAGATCGACCGCTGGCGTCTGGGGGGAACGGTTATCGGTATTGGTCATCGGGGCGCATCCTGGCGGTTTGTTATTGGCGTGTGCCAGCGGCTGAGGCCTGTCACGCTTGCAACATAGCGAAAAATGCTGCTCGATACCACGCCGACAAGACCGATTCGCAAGGACACACCATGAAAAATGCGCTTCTTTCAGAGGCTCTGCAACTGCCCTGCGGTGTAGAGCTGCCAAACCGCTTGGCGAAAGCCGCCATGACGGAGGGGCTGGCGACGCCGGAGGGTGTGCCCACCCCGGCACTGAACACCCTCTATCGCCACTGGTCTGCTGGCGGCGCAGGCCTGTTGCTGACGGGTAACGTCATTGTCGACCGCGATCACCTGGAGCGACCGGGTAACGTGGTGATTGATCGTGAGCCGGACCCCGAGATGGCCCAGGCGTTGGCCGCATGGGCGCAGGCCTGCACCGTTGGCGGGAATCAGGCCTGGGTGCAGCTCAGTCATGCCGGGCGCCAGACCATGAAAACCGTCAATCCGCACCCGCGGGCGCCTTCAGCCGTCAAGCTGGGACTGCCGGGCGGACAGTTCGGCGTCCCCGTGGCGCTGACCGTGGAGGAGATAGCCGGGCTGGTCGAGCGCTTCGCGGTCGCCGCCCGCGCTGTGTGCAGTGCGGGCTTCACGGGCATTCAGGTCCATGCGGCGCATGGCTACCTGCTTTCCCAGTTCCTCAGCCCGCGCAGCAACCAGCGGCGCGACGCGTATGGGGGCAGCCTGGAAAACCGGTCGCGGCTGCTGTTACAGGTCGTGGCGGCGGTGCGCGACGCGGTTGGCCCGGCGGTGGCGGTGGCGGTGAAACTGAACAGCGCGGATTTTCAGCGCGGCGGTTTTGATTTCGGGGAGAGTCTGCGCGTGGCGAAGTGGCTGGAAGCAGCCGGCGTCGACCTGATCGAAATCTCTGGCGGTACCTACGAACAGCCCCGGCTGCTGGGTGTGGAGGGGCTGGAGGCTCCAGATCCACAAAAAGTGGCGGCATCAACCCTGGAGCGGGAGGCGTATTTCGTCGACTTTGCCCTCGCCATGCGCCGCGAGGTCAGCGTGCCGCTGATGGTCACGGGCGGTTTTCGTACCCGCGAGGCCATGCAGGAGGCGCTGGCGTCGGGTGGCGTGGATGTCATTGGCCTGGGGCGGCCGATGTGTCTGCAAACCGATGCGCCCGCGCGGCTGCTGGCGGGCGCGGTCGACGTGCCCCGCTATGAGCAGGGCCTCGGCCTGCTGCCTGATTGGCTGGGTTTTCTGAAACGCGTCAAAACGGTGCGCACGCTGGATACCTTCGCGGGCCAGTACTGGTTTTACGCGCAACTGGACGCGCTGGGCAAGCGCGGCGAGGCAGAGCCGGAACTCTCGGTGTTGCGTGCAGCCCTGCGGGTGGCCGTCGAGCAGCGGCGTTTGCTGCGTGGGCGCACGCTCAGGCCTTGAGTAACAGTGAGGGCGTGTTTGGAGCGGGTGATGGGAATCGAACCCACGCTATCAGCTTGGGAAGCTGAAGTTCTGCCATTGAACTACACCCGCGAAGACGTCGAAGATGGTAGCCCGAAGCGCAGGCGGCGTCAAAGCCGCAGTGGAGGTTCCGCGGGTGGTTACTGCAACTGCTCGTCCTGCTGCACTTCCACAATGCCCGCCGGATCCTGGTGGATCACCACGTCCGCGCCGGGCATGGCGGCGATAACCGCAGCCTCCACCTCATCCGAGATGCGATGTGCCTTGACCAGCGGCATGCTGCCATCCAGCTCCAGATGCATCTCCACAAAGTCGATGCGTCCTGCGCTGCGCGTGCGCAGGTCATGCACGCCCCGCACCTCCGGGTGGCCTTCGGCGATGGCGATGATCCGCGCGCGCTGACTGTCGGGCAACTCCCGGTCCACCAGCTCGTTGAAGGCCGAACCCATAATGCTGCGCGCCGACCAGAGAATGTACAGCGCGGCACCGATGGCGAACAGCGGGTCCGTGCCAGGCCAGCCAAACTGCGCCAGCAACAGTGCGACCACAACCCCGGAGTTGGTCAACAGGTCGGTGCGATAGTGCAGGGCATCCGCGCGGATGGCCGCGGATTGGGTGCGGCGGATGACATAGCCCTGGAACAGCAGCAGTACCGCCGTTGCCGCGATGGTCAACAGCATGACCGCCAGCCCGACCCCGAAGGCGCCGATGGGCTCGGGGTTGAGCAGGCGTCGGGTGGCTTCTACCAGCAGTAATACACCGGAGACGATGATAAATGCGCTTTGCGCAAGGGCCGCTATCGACTCCGCCTTGCCGTGTCCAAAACGGTGCTGGCGGTCGGCGGGCTCCAGTGCGTAGCGCACGGCGAACAGGTTGAGCAGCGATGCCCCGGAATCCATCAGCGAGTCCACCAACGAGGCGAGAATACTGACTGACGAGGTCTGCCAGTAGGCCATGGTCTTGGCCAGGATGAGCACGGCTGCTACGGAAACCGAGGCGTAGGTAGCCAGTTTCATCAGGCGCGCCGCTTGCGCGGGTGAAGCCGGGGATGTCATGGGTCTGGATGTCCACTGCGGGGATAAACGAACAGCAGGATAGAGCAGCGGCGGGGTATTGGCAAAGCGTCAGGGTTGGCTGTGAGGCTGCAGCCCCGGGTCCGCGATCCAGCCTTCAGCCGCCACCGCGGATGTTCCGAAGTCCGGCGGACCCTGACGCCAGGCCCATGCAGCCTGTACCGCGCACAACAGTGCATCCAGTGTGTCTGCACCCGGGTCTTCTGCGAGGTCGTCCGGGGCGTTCACCTGCAACCCGTAGCGTGCCAGCACGGGTTCGCCACAGACCGCTCGCAGCAGGTCCTGTCGTGCACGCCGCTGTGCCTCGGTCTGTTTGCTGCGCGTATCCTGTTTGTAGCTGCGCCTGCCGATGCAGTGCCTGGCGAGCAGGGCGGGGTACGCTTCGACTGCAATTCGCGCAGGATCGCCTGCTTGCAGGCCGGGAATCGATACGCCGCAGGTCAGCAGCCGCGGCGCGCCCTCGAAGAACATCAGCCCCACGGGAACGCCGTAGAGTTTCTGCGGGCTGATGGCGCCTGCCAGACTGTCGGCCTGCCGCCGGTGTTCGCGGTCGCCCGCCGGCCTGCCGCTGCGGTAGTCGTCCAGCGCACTGCGGAACCCCGCCCGCCCCAGGCTTTGGGCGAATCGCACGTAATCCGCCCATGCGGGCGGCCAGCCGATGTTGTGGACAAACCGGCTGGATTGGCCGAAGGGGAAGTCCAGCCCCGCGACCCACGGTCCGGGGCGGCGCAGCAGCCCCTCGAAGGCGTCAAAATGCTCAAGGCGAAAAAGCTCGCCGGCGGTCAGCCGGTTTCCCTGCAACGTGCACTGCAGGGCCGTGATCGGTTTTCCCCGGCGCGGCCGGCTGGTGAAATCGATGCCCCAGATCTGCATGGCAAAGGGTGTCTCTTCGTGTCGGGTAAGCGCCTGCCATATTAAACCGATCTGTCCCCAGTTTCAGAGCAACATCGCGGTGCTCTGCTGTCGGGAGTAAGATGGTGCGGGATCCACAATAACAGGACTGTCCGCCATGGCTTCGACCTCAACCCCCACGCCTTTCGACCCCGTCACCATCGGGCCCATCACCCTGCGCAATCGCTTTATCAAGTCTGGCGCCAATGAAGCGATGTGCCTGGAGGGCAAGCCGACCAAGGCGCTGGTCAAGCATCACCGGGACCTGGCGGCGGGCGGTGTGGGCATGACCACGGTGGCCTATATGGCAGTGGCGAAGGTGGGGCGGACGCTGCCCAATCAGATCTGGATGCGGCCCGAGGTGATCCCCGACCTGCGTGTGCTCACCCAGGCGGTGCACGCTGAGGGCGCGGCGATCTCGGCCCAGATCACCCACGGTGGTTCGTTTGTCACTGGCATGAAAGTGCCCGGGCGTACCATCAGTTCCTCCTCGGGCTTCAACCCCGCCGGCCTGATGAAAGGCAATATCCTCCAGCGTGCGATGAACGAGGACGATATGGCGCGGGTGGAGGCGGAATTCGTGCAGGCCGCGGAACTGGCCCGGGAAGGTGGCTTTGACGCCGTGGAGTTGCACATGGGCCATGGTTACCTGCTCAACCAGTTTATTTCGCCCCTGAGCAACCGTCGCACTGATGAGTACGGCGGCAGCGCGGAGAACCGGGTCCGTTTTCCGGCCCGGGTGCTGGCGGCGGTGAAGCGCGCGGTTGGCAAAGACATGGCGGTGCTGGCCAAGATCAACGTGGCTGATGGCACCCGGCGCGGCGCCACGGCGGAGGACGGTGTCGTCACCGCAGGTGCGCTGCAGGCGGCCGGTGCTGACATGCTGGTGTTGTCCGGTGGCCGCAACGTGGAATCCACCTGGTTCATGTTCGGCAGCAATATGAACCGGGAGATCATCGCCCGGGTGCTGAAGCAACAGGGTGAGTGGATCACGGCGCTGATGATGAAGGCGGCGGCCTCCAGCGAACCCAAGATCGACTTCAAGCCCATGTATTTTCTGGAGTATTCGCGCAAGATTCGCGCCGCGGTCGACATGCCGCTAGCGTATCTGGGTGGCGCGCGTTCGCTGGCCCATGCCGAGCAGTCGCTGGCGGAAGGTTTTGACTGCGTGGTGATGGCGCGGCCGCTGATTCACGACCCGGCGCTGGTGAACAAGCTGCGCAGCGGTGAAGTGACTGAATCCGGTTGTGACAACTGTAACGGCTGTGTCGCCTATATTTACCATCCTGCCGGCACCTGGTGCGTGCACAACCCGCCGAACGATCCCGTGCTGAACACCATCCCCGCTGCGGCGGTGCAATAATCTCACCACTCAGGAGCCAATCATGGGCAGTATTCTCGATCGTTTCCGTCTCGACGGGCAGGTGGCACTCATCACTGGAGCGGGGCGCGGTATCGGTGCCGCTACCGCGCTGGCCTATGCGGATGCCGGCGCCGACGTCGCCATTTCAGCGCGTACCCTGAGTGAGTTGGAGGCGGTTGCGGAGCAGGTGCGGTCACGCGGCCGGCGCGCGCTGGTGGTCACCTGTGATGTGACCGATGGTGCACAGCGTGCAGCGCTGGTGGAGCGCACAGTGGCGGAGTTTGGTCGCCTGGACATCCTGGTCAACAATGCGGGCGGTTGGGGCCCCAAGCCGGCGCTGGAGACCACGGATGAGGACTTCGATGCCTGCTTCCACTTCAACGTGACTTCGGCGTTTTCCCTGTCCCGTCTCAGCGCGCCGCACATGGTGGCGACCGCGGGCAAGGGCGCTATCGTCAATATTTCGTCTGTGGCGGGCAGCCTGCCCCAGGCCGGTTTTGCCGCCTACGGCACCGGTAAGGCCGCGCTGTCCTGGCTGACACGGGCGCTGGCGCAGGACTTCGCGCCCAAGGTGCGCGTCAACGGCATCGGCGTGGGCGCGACCGTGACTACCGCGCTGGAAAACTTCATGACGCCGGAAATGGAGCAGACCATGTCCGCGCGCACACCGCTGGCGCGTCTGGGCGAGGCGGAGGATATCGCCGCCTGTGCGCTGTACCTGGCGTCGCCCGCGGCGGCCTATGTCACGGGTGAAATCTGCGGTGTGAACGGCGGGCTGACCTATTCGCAGGTGGAGATGCCCCGGGCGCAGTTCTAGCCGCGGCGCGCTTTTTTACGCGCGCCTGACCTCGACGCATTGACCCCCGCAACGGGCACGCGCACCATGGCAGCTCACGTTTCCGAACGGGGGCGGCATGAACTCGCTCAGTGTGCCCACTCTGTATCTGGTCATCGCCATGGTGTCAGCAATGTGTACGCTGATCACCCTGATCCTGTGGCGCATCAACCGGGACATGGCGGGGGTTTTTCCCTGGTTCCTCGCAACGCTGGCCAACACCATCGCGTTTCTGGTCGCTTTTCCGTTCGCTGATCGCGGGGGCATCGAGCAATACCTCACCGTTATCAACAACAGTCTGGCGCTGATCGGCGCCGCGCTGCTGCTGGAGGGGGCGCTGCAGTTCCGCGGCCATCTCTCCCGCTGGCGTTGGCGTGCAGGTTTGCTGCTCATACCGGTATTCGTCTCGATTGCCTGGGTGAACCGTCTGGATCCGGTGGCGCGCCACCTCGCCCACGACCTGCTGTCCGCACCGCTGATGCTGGCGGTGGCGCTGGTGATGGTCTGGCGTACCCGGGGGGCGGCTTTCAGGGTGTATGGACTGGCGGCACTTTTCCCGGCCTTGCTGGGCCTGGTGCTGCTGTACCGGGGTGTCTGGGCACTGCAGGAAACCCTCAGCCCCGGTCAGGGCATTGAAGCGCCGCGCGCGCTCGCGTTCCTGGCGGTCATGCTCTGCCTCATGGGCTGGACCTTCGGCATCACCGTGACCTGCTATTTTCGCGCCCATCTCAGTACGCTGCAGCTGGCTACCGAGGATGTGCTGACAGGCTTACCCAACCGCCGGCAGATTGACGCTACGCTGCAGCGCAGCCTGCGCCGGGCGAAGCGCTATGCCGAGCATTTTGCCGTGTTGCTGATCGACCTCAATGAGTTCAAGCAGGTGAACGATCGCTTCGGTCATCAGGCCGGGGATCAGTTGCTGAAGGCGGTGGCACAACGCCTGCGCGGGTTTCTGCGGGAGGCGGATTTCGCCGGGCGTTTGGGAGGAGATGAGTTTCTCGTCATCCTGCACGGGGTTGGCGACAGCATTTCTGCGCAGGCTGCCCGCGATCGACTGCGCCGGGCGCTTGACGGTCCCCTGGAACTGCGCGGGACATCGGTCCTGGTGCGCAGCGCTATCGGCGTCGCTTTGTGGCCGGCACAGGGTGACAGCGCCGACGCCCTGATGCGCGCAGCCGACGCAGATATGTACAGGGATAAAACCGGGCATTCTTGAACGTTAGCAAAACATACTGTATGTTCAAATCTGCGCTGGGCGATCTGCTGCCCGTCCATTCATGCGTTGTTTCGATCTGAAGAGGTGCCCTAGTGAGCGACCTGGAAAAATTTCGTGCCGACACCCGCGCCTGGCTCGAGGAAAATTGCCCCCCGGCCATGCGCGAGCCGGTGCGCGGCTTCGACGATCTTTACATGGGTGGGCGCAACCCGGAAGTTGACCACCCTGACCAGCAGGTCTGGTGCCAGCGCATGGCGGAGCGCGGCTGGACAGTGCCGCACTGGCCGCGTGAGTACGGCGGTGGCGGATTGAACAAGGAAGAGGCGAAGATCCTGCAGCAGGAGATGGCGCGGATAGGCGCGCGCCGACCGCTGGAGAGCTTCGGCATTTCCATGCTCGGCCCGGCGCTGCTCAAGTTCGGCACCGAGGCACAGAAGCAGGAACACCTGCCGCCCATCTGCCGCGGCGAGATCCGCTGGTGCCAGGGCTATTCGGAGCCGAACGCAGGGTCCGACCTGGCCAGTCTGCAAACCCGCGCCGAGGACCGTGGCGATCACTACCTGATCAATGGGCAGAAGGTCTGGACCTCGTACGCCGACAAGGCGGACTGGATATTCTGCCTGGTGCGCACCGACAACAGCGGCAGCAAGCATGAGGGCATCAGCTTCGTATTGTTCGACATGGCCAGCGAGGGCGTGACCACACGCCCGATCAAGCTGATCAGTGGCTCCTCGCCCTTCTGCGAGACGTTTTTTGACAACGTGCGTGCCGAAAAGCGCAACCTCGTTGGTGAAGAGGGCAAGGGCTGGGCAATCGCCAAGTACCTTCTGACGCACGAACGGGAAATGATTTCCGGCTTCGGTACGGCGCCGAAGAAGTCGCTGGGCTCTGTGGCCGTCGAGACCTACGGAGCGGATGCCAGCGGGCGGCTGCGCAACGGCATCCTGCGCCACACCATCGCCCAATATCAGCTGGATGCGCTGGCTTTCGGCGCCACCATGAGCCGCGTGGGCGACGAAGCCAAGGCGGGCCAGGGCCTGGGCGCCGCCTCATCCATTTTCAAGTATTACGGCACCGAGCTGAACAAGCGACGCAACGAGCTCAACCTGGCCATCGGCGGTGAACCGGCGCTGGGCTGGGACGGTGATGTGTATGAGGGTGGCGCCACCAGTCGGGACTGGCTGCGCTCCAAGGGCAACTCCATTGAGGGCGGCACCTCCGAGGTGCAGCTGAACATTATTGCCAAGCGCGTACTGGGCTTGCCGGACTGAGCGGGAGAGGACACTGACATGGCACTGGTACTGACAGAAGAACAGGTGATGCTTAAAGAGTCGGCAGCCGGGCTGCTGGCGGAGAAAGCGGGCGTGGCGCAGCTGCGCGCGCTGCGCGATGCTGATGATGCACTGGGTTTTGCGCCCGATGTGTGGCGCGACATCGCCGGGATGGGCTGGCCCGGTATCGCCATTCCGGAATCCTACGGTGGCCTGGGCTACGGCTACATCGGGCTGGGCCTGGTGCTGGAGCAGGCGGGCCGCCACTTGAGCCCGGTGCCGCTGCAGTCAACCGTGCTGCTTGGCGCAACCCTGCTTAACGCGCTCGGCAGCGAGGCGCAGAAGCAGGCGCTGCTGGCACCCCTGGCAGCGGGCGAGCTGCACGTCACCCTGGCACTACAGGAAGGGCCGCTGCACGCGCCGGAGGATACGGCACTGAAGGCGGAGGCAGACGGCGCGGGGTATCGCCTGCATGGCAGCAAGTGCCTGGTGCTTGATGCGCTGGCGGCGCAGCAGTTTGTGGTGATTGCGCGGACCTCCGGGGAACCCGGTGACAGTGCCGGGCTGACGGCTTTCCTGGTGCCGGCGGACGCTGCGGGCCTCACGGTGGAGCGTCGCAGCCTGGTGGATGCCCGCGGTGTGGGCGCGCTGCAGCTGGATGCGGTGCAGGTGCCTGCCGATGCGGTTCTGGGTGATGTGGATGGCGCCTGGGACGGGCTCAGCCGCAGCCTCGATATCGCCTATATCGGGCTTGCAGCAGAGTTGCTGGGTATCGCATCAGAGGCCTTCGAACGCACCGTGGGGTACCTCAAGGAGCGCAAGCAGTTCGGCAAGGTTATCGGGTCCTTCCAGGGCTTGCAGCACCGCGCCGCGGAGCTGTTTGCCGAACTGGAGCTGTCCCGCTCACTGGTGCTCAAGGCGCTGCAGGCGATTGATGCAGATGACCCCCAGTTGCCCGTGCTTGCGAGCGCGGCGAAGGCCAAGCTCTGTGAGGTGGCCCAGCGCGCGACCAACGAGGGTATCCAGATGCATGGCGGTATCGGCATGACGGATGAGTACGACATCGGTTTTTTCATCAAACGCGCGCGGGTGGCGCAGCATTGTTTCGGTGACTACAACTACCACCTCGACCGTTTCGCCAGGCTGAGCGGTTTCTGAGGCGCATAGCCGCCGCTATGCAGACATCTGACGATCTGTTCGCCGCCCGGGTTGCCGCATTGACGGCGCCCGGCCAGCCCTTTGCCCTGGAAACGGTCACGGTGGGTGGCGTGGCGTATCGCTCCTACTGCAACATGCCCCGTAACCTTGGGCAGTACTGCGCGTTGATGCGCCAGCATGGCGACCGCTGTTTCGCTGTCTACCGCGAGCAGCGCTACAGCTTCGAGGAGGCCTGGACGCACAGTGCAGCGCTTGCCACGGCGCTGCAGCAGCGCTTTGGCGTGACCCACGGCGACCGTGTTGCCATCGTCGGTCGCAACAACCCGGAATGGATGATGGCATTCATCGCGATTGTCTCGATCGGGGCGGTGGCGGTGCCGATGAACGCCTGGTGGACGAGCGAGGAACTGGATTACGGCATCGAGGACAGCGGCAGTCGCGTGGTGATTGCCGATCCCGAACGGGTCAGCCGTCTGGCGCCAATCGCGGCGCGCCACGCGCTGTCGATCATCGCGGTGGGCGATTGCAGCGGTATCCCCGTGGAATCCGTTGCCTTCGACACCTTGCTACAGTCCTTCCGGGGTGTGGACATGCCCGAGGTTGCGGTGGCCCCCGACGACGACGCCACCATCATGTATACCTCCGGTTCGACCGGGCATCCCAAGGGGGCCGTTTCCACGCACCGCGCGATTCTGGCGGCACTCTGGAGCTGGTTGCTGCAGGGTACTGTGAACAAGCAGCTGGCGGGTGCGGCAACCAGGCCGCCTTATCCGCCCGCAGGCCTGCTGACCATTCCGCTGTTTCACTGCACCGCCAGCCACTCGGCCTTTCTGCTCTCGCTATTGGTGGGCCGAAAACTGGTGATCATGCACAAGTGGGATGCGCAGGAGGCCCTGCGGTTGATCGAGGCGGAGCGGATTACCTGGTTCAACGGTGTGCCCACCATGTCGGCGGAACTGCAGGCCGCTGCCGCCGAGAGCGCGTATGATCTATCCTCGCTGGCCGAAATCTTCTCAGGGGGCGCGGCCCGGCCCCCCGATCAGGTGGGGAAAATTGCGGGAACCTTTCCGGGGTCGGCACCGGGCATTGGCTACGGACTCACCGAGACCAATGCCCTCGGCGCCGTAAATGCGGGTGCTGCATACGTTGCGCGGCCTTCGAGTACCGGGCGCGCGGTGCCCGCAGTCACCGAGTTCAAGGTGATTGACGGCGCAGGCCACACCTTGCCCGCCGGTGAGCGTGGCGAGCTGTGCATCAAGTCCACGGCGAATGTCCGCGGCTACTGGAACAAACCGGAAGCCACCCGCGAGGCCTTCGTCGACGGTTGGTTCCACACCGGTGATGTGGCCCGCCTGGATGACGAGGGCTTTCTCTACATCGTCGACCGCATCAAGGACATCATTATCCGCGGCGGAGAGAACATCAGCTGCATCGAAGTGGAAGCGGCGATACATCGGCACCCCGCGGTGCGTGAGGCCGCGGTGTTCGGTCTGCCCGACGCACGTCTCGGTGAAAGTGTGGGGGCGGTTGTTACGGTGCGTGCCGGGGCAGCACTGGAAGCGGAGCAGCTGCAGGGCTTCCTGCGCGAACACCTGGCGGCCTTCAAGGTGCCGGAGCGAATCTGGCTGCAGGAGCAGCCCCTGCCGCGTATCGCCTCGGGCAAGATTTTCAAGCGTCAGCTGAAGGCCCAGTACAGTGCCGGGTTGACGCAGGCGGCCAAAGACTAATTGTTGGCTAATCTTAATCACACACAGCAAGAGCGAGCATGCCATGGATCTTGGAATCAGTGACAAACTACAACCCCTGCTGGCGCAGGTAAGGGCTTTCGTAGCGGAGGAAATCGAGCCGCTGGAAGCGGAGTACATTCACGAGATCGGTGTGGGAGACCGCTGGCAGTTCACCCCCCGTCAGACCGAGATCATGGAAACGCTGAAGGGCAAGGCGAAAGCGGCCGGCCTGTGGAACTTCTTCCTGACCGACGGCGAGCATGGCTCCGGCCTGACCACCGTGGAATATGCCTATCTTGCCGAGGAAATGGGCAAGTCGCATATCGCCGCCGAGGTGTTCAACTGTGCCGCCCCGGACACCGGCAACATGGAGGTGCTGCACAAGTACGGCAGCGAGGCGCAAAAACGCGAGTGGCTTGAGCCGCTGCTGAATGGCGAGATTCGCTCCGCCTACGCCATGACCGAGCCCGGCGTGGCCTCATCGGATGCCACCAACATTAGCACATCCGCGGTGCTTGACGGTGACGAGTGGGTCATCAACGGCGAGAAGCACTATATCTCCGGCGCCGGTGACCCGCGCTGCAAGATCATGATTGTGATGGTCAAGACCGATCCCGATGCGCCCAAGCACCTGCAGCAGTCCCAGATACTGGTGCCCATGGATACGCCCGGCGTAGAGAACCTGCGCGCGATGAACGTGTTTTCCATGGACGATGCGCCCCACGGCCACATGCACCAGCGCTACACCAACGTTCGGGTACCCAAGGAAAACATGATCCTGGGGCCGGGCCGCGGTTTCGAGATCTCCCAGGGGCGGCTGGGCCCCGGTCGTATTCACCACTGCATGCGTGCCATCGGGGCGGCGGAGAAGGCGCTCCAGCTCCTCTGTGAGCGCGCGGTTTCCCGCACGGCGTTTGGCAAGCCTCTGGCGCGTCTCGGCGGCAATGTCGATATCATCGCCAACGCGCGCATGGATATCGAAATGGCCCGCCTGCTCACCCTGAAAACCGCGTGGATGATGGATAACGTGGACCCGAAGGAAGCCCGGATCTGGATCTCCATGATCAAGACCGCGGTGCCCAATATCTCCATTCGCATTGTCGACCAGGCAATCCAGATGTACGGTGCACTCGGCGTCTCCCAGGATACGCCGCTGGCCACCATGTACATGGGCCAGCGCACCCTGCGCCTGGCGGACGGCCCGGACGAGGTGCATCGCATGGTGGTGGGCCGTAACGAGCTCAGGCGCTACATGGAGCAACAGGAGGTCAACGCGACTTTCCGCGACGGCTGAGGGTCAAGCCCTGGCAGATTTCACAACCGATACACGTAACCGCAAGGACATACACATGACCATGAAAGTCGTTCCCAACAGCGAAATGGTGAACCAGAAGGGCCTGAAGCTGGAGCCCGGCCCCTGGGTTACCCTGGGCCAGGACCGCATCAACGCGTTTGCCGATGTCACCGAGGATCACCAGTTCATTCACATCGATGAAGAAAAAGCCGCGCAAACGCCTTTTGGTGGCACGATTGCACACGGTTTTCTCACGCTCTCCATGCTGGTGAAGATGTGCGAGGGTGTCGGGATCATGCCCGAGAAAGTGCTGATGGGTATCAACTACGGCTTCGACAAGGTGCGTTTCCTGACGCCGGTGCGCGCCGGCAAGCGTGTACGCGCGCACGTCGAGATTGTGGATGTGCAGCCGAAGGACGGCAACCGGTTCCTGATCAAGCAGGCCATTTCGGTCGAGATCGAGGGCGAGGACAACCCCGCACTGATCGCTGAATGGCTGTCCATGGTGGTTGCGGGCTGAATTGACGTGCCCGCTGGGCGGGCACACGACATTGATTGAATGAAGGGAGAGTAGAGTGATGAGTATTCGCTATGACGGTAAGGTCGCCATTGTCACCGGAGCGGGCCAGGGGCTGGGCCGCTGTCACGCCATCGCACTGGCCGCCCGCGGCGCCAAGGTGGTGGTGAACGACCTGGGTGGTGCAAAGGATGGTACTGGTGCCTCCAGCGACGCGGCACGCGCGGTGGTCGCCGAGATTGAAGCGGCCGGTGGCGAAGCGATTGCCAACGGCGCCAACGTGGCGCAATACGCCGAAGTGGAAGGCATGGTGCAGCAGGCCATGGAGAAGTGGGGCCGCGTGGACATTCTGGTCAACAATGCCGGCATCCTGCGCGACAAAAGCTTTACCAAGGGTGGGCTGGATGATTTCCAGCTGGTACTCGACGTGCACCTCATGGGCACCGTGAACTGCACCAAGGCGGTGTGGGACATTATGCGCGATCAATCCTACGGCCGCATTGTGGTCACCACGTCCTCCAGTGGTCTCTACGGCAACTTTGGTCAGAGCAACTACGGCGCCGCGAAAATGGGTGTGATCGGGCTGATGAATACGCTGGTGCAGGAAGGCGCCAAGTACAACATCCGGGTCAACGCACTGGCACCCACCGCGGGTACGCGCATGACAGAGGGGTTGCTGCCGGAGAAAGCCTTTGAACTGCTGACGCCGGAAACCGTCACCCCGGCGGTGCTTTACCTGGTCAGTGAAGACGCACCGAACCGCACCATCCTCGCGGCGGGTGCCGGCGCCTTTGCCGTGTCGCGTATCGTGGAAACCGAAGGTGCCTGGTTGCCGGTTGAAGAGCAGACGCCGGAGGGCATTGCCGCACACTGGGACGAAATCAGCAGCCGGGAAGGCGAGCGTGAGCTCACCGCGGGCTTTGAGCAAAGCATCAAGATGGTGGGCAAAGCCGCGGAAAACCTCGGCATCAAACTCGATTGATACGCCCCCTTCACACAACAGGGGCGCGCGTCTGTTATGCCCCGGGAGAACATTATGAAAGAAGCCGTAATTGTCGCCACTGCCCGTACGCCGATCGCCAAGGCGTTTCGGGGCGGTTTTAACAACCTTGGTGGCGCCAGCCTGGGCGCTGCCTCCGTGGCCGAGGCCGTGCGTCGCGCCGGCATTGATCCCGCCCGGGTGGACGACGTGATCATGGGCAGCGCCCTGCAGCAGGGCGCCACGGGCTCCAACGTGGCACGGCAGATTGCGCTGCGTGCCGGCCTGCCGGTCACCGTCTCCGGCATGACCCTTGACCGGCAGTGCTCCTCCGGCCTGATGGCCGTGGCGACGGCGGCCAAGCAGATCATGTACGACGGTATGAGCTGTGTTGTGGGTGGCGGGCTGGAATCCATCTCGCTGGTGCAGAACGAGCACATGAACCTGCACCGGATGGTCGACGAGGAACTCATGGCTATGCATCCCAATATCCACATGCCCATGCTGCAAACCGCGGAAGTGGTGGCCAAGCGCTATGGTATTTCCCGTGAAGCCATGGATGAGTATGGACTGCAGTCACAGCAGCGCACTGCCGAGGCTTATGCCGACGGCCGCTACGAGGCGGAGCTGGTGCCGGTCACGTGCAAGCGCATCGTGTGGAACAAGGAAACCGGGGAGCAGTCCGAGGCGGAGGCCACGGTGAGTGCGGACGAGGGTGTGCGCGCGACAACTGCGGAAGGTCTCGCCGGCCTGAAAACGGTGATTGAAGGCGGCACCATCACTGCGGGTAACGCGTCGCAGCTCTCCGACGGCTCATCTGCACAGGTGCTGATGGACGCCAAACTGGCAGAGCAGGAGGGCCTGCAGCCACTGGGCCTGTACCGTGGTATCGCGGTGGCCGGCTGTGAACCGGACGAAATGGGCATCGGCCCGGTCTTCGCCGTGCCCAAGCTGCTCAAGCAGCACGGCCTGTCGGTGGATGATATCGGCCTGTGGGAGCTCAATGAAGCCTTTGCCGTGCAGGTGCTGTACTGCCGCAACCGGCTGGGAATCGATAACGAGAAGCTCAACGTCAGCGGTGGCGCGATTTCCATCGGTCACCCCTACGGTATGAGCGGTTCGCGGATGATTGGCCACGCCCTGCTGGAAGGCAAACGGCGCGGGGTGAAATATGTGGTGATCACTATGTGCGTCGGCGGCGGCATGGGTGCTGCCGGCCTGTTCGAGGTGCTGTGATATGAAAGCGATTGTCTGCAAGGAGCACGGACTGCCCGATAAACTGTCTCTGGAGACCGCGTGGCCCGACCCCGAAATGGGCGACGACGATGTGCTGATTGATGTCAAGGCGGCGGGGCTCAACTTCCCCGACGTGCTGATCATCCAGAACAAGTACCAGACCAAACCCGATCTGCCCTTCATCCCCGGGGGCGAGTGCTCGGGCGTGGTCGCGGCCGTGGGCAGCAAGGTCAAACGCCTGAAGCCCGGTGACAAGGTGATCTCCATGGGGGCACACGGTGCGTTCTGTTCGCGCATTGCAGCGAACCAGCACAGCGTGTTTCCCATGCCTGAGGGCCTGAGCTTTGAGCAGGCTGCCGGTATTGCGATCACCTATTTCACCTCCTACCACGCGCTCAAGCAGCGCGCCAACCTGCAGCCGGGCGAAACCCTCCTGGTGCTGGGTGCGGCGGGTGGAGTCGGCACGACGGCGGTCGAGCTGGGCAAGTTGATGGGTGCGCGGGTGATTGCGGCTGCGAGCACCGACGAGAAGCTGGCGCTGTGCAAGCAACTCGGTGCCGACGAACTGATCAACTACAGCGACGTATCGCTCAAGGACGCGCTGAAAGAGCTGACCGGCGGCAAGGGTGTGGATGTGGTGTACGATCCGGTCGGCGGTGACTACGCGGAACCCGCCCTGCGCAGTATGGCCTGGAAGGGTCGCTATCTGGTGATTGGTTTCGCCAGCGGCCCCATTCCAAGCATCCCGCTCAACCTGACGCTGCTCAAGGGCTGTTCGATTGTGGGTGTATTCTGGGGCCGCTTCATGGGCGAGGAGCCCGAGGTGAATCTGCAGAACATCCATGAGCTCTGGGCACTGTTTGCCGAGGGTAAACTGAAGCCGGTGGTGACCGATCTGTTTGCGCTGGAGGACTATGAGGCCGCCTACGCCTGCATGATGGAACGACGGGCGCGCGGCAAGGTGATTCTCACGCTGTAGGAGTACAGGATGCAGCCCTTCGTCTTCAACACCGTGCCGCAGCTGGTGTGCCAGCCGGGTAGCGCGCTGGCGCTGGCTGAGCGTTGCCGGAGCCTGGGCATCCGCCGGCCCTTGCTGGTGACTGATCCCGGCTTGCTGGCAATCGGTCTGGTGCAGCCCGTGCAGGCAGCGCTGGAAGCGGCCGGCGTGCAGGTTACGCTCTACGACCAGGTGCGTGAGGACCCGCCGGAGGCCACCGTTGAGGCGGCGGCTGCTCGGGGTCGCAGCGCTGACGTCGATGGTGTGATCGCGGTAGGCGGGGGCAGCTCCATGGACGTCGCCAAGGTGGTGGCGGTGCTGCTCGCAGGATCGCAGCCTTTGCGCGCCTTGTACGGTGTTGATCAGGTCAGTGGTGGGCGTCTGCCCCTGATCCTGGTGCCGACGACCGCAGGCACCGGCTCCGAGGTGACGCCTGTCGCGGTCATCACCACCGGTGAGACAACCAAGGCCGGTGTGTCCTCGCCCGTTCTCTTGCCGGATATTGCGCTGCTCGACGCCGACCTGACGCTGGGCCTGCCGCCGCGGGTGACGGCCATGACTGGCGTTGATGCCATGGTGCATGCCATCGAAGCCTACACGTCCAAACTCAAGAAGAACCCGTTGTCAGATATCCTGGCGCGCGAGGCGCTGCGGCTGCTGGCAGCCAACATCCGCACGGCCGTCAGCGACGGGGCCAACCGGGAGGCCCGTGCGGCCATGCTGCTGGGCGCCTGCCTTGCGGGGCAGGCATTTGCCAACGCCCCGGTCGCTGCAGTGCATGCGCTGGCCTATCCGCTGGGGGGGCACTACCACATTCCCCACGGTCTCAGTAACTCGCTGGTATTGCCCTCTGTGCTGGCCTACAACATGCCGACAGCCGAGACGCTGTATGCAGAACTTGCCGAGATCATCGTGCCGGCCGCCACGGGCAGCGCCGGCGCCCGCGCCGCCGCACTGGTGCAGGCCCTGCAGCAGCTGATTGCCGACGTGGGCCTGCCCGCCACGCTGGCGGATACCGGAGTGCCGGCGGCAGACCTGCCGATGCTGGCGGCGGAGGCCATGCAGCAGCAGCGCTTGCTGGTGAACAATCCCCGTGAGGTGAGTGAAGAGGATGCGCTGGCGATCTATCGCGCGGCCTATGGAGAGGGCGCATGAGCAAACGTCCCGGGCGTGATGCCTACGCTGTGTTCTACCCCATCAGCACCCGCTGGTCCGACAACGACACCTACGGCCACATCAACAATGTGGTCTATTACTCCTACTTCGACTCGGTGGCCAACCGGTACCTGATCGAGGAGGGCGGGCTGGATATCAACGATGGCAGGGTGGTCGGCTACGTGGTGCAGTCCGGTTGTGACTACCATGCCCCGGCCAGCTACCCGGAGGCGATTGAAGGCGGGTTGCGGGTGGACCGGTTGGGCAACAGTTCAGTGCAATACGGTATTGCCATATTTCGCGAGGGTGAGCAGGAGGCGCTGGCCCACGGGCATTTCGTGCATGTCTTCGTGGACCGGGCCAGCAACCGGTCGGTGCCCATACCCGAAGACTTGCGGGTGGCGTTGGACAAGTTGCGTAGGGGTTGATCCTGGAGCGAGCGCGCCGCGCACGTCGGGTTAGGCTACTGCAACAGGTAACGCAGCAGAAGGCTGAGCAATTCCCTGCGGAACGCCGGGTCCTCCAGCGCCTGCGGGCGCTCTGCCAGTGCGGATTGCAGACAGGCATCGAGGCTGCGGCGGGCGATGAACGCCATCTGATCGATGTTCCCTGCCCGCAGTTGTGCGCGGTGCCGGCGCAGGAAGCCCGGGAACCATTGCTCCCACGACGGATTGGACAGTGACTGGGTCAACTCGTTGACCCGCGAACGGATGTCCAGGCTCTGCTGGTACTGCAGGTAGAAATCCGGGTACATGCGGTAGAGCTGCAGCAGCAGTGTGGCCTCGAGCTCGATGATCGCCGCAAGCGTTGCCTCCAGCCCCTGGTCGGTCAGTGCATGGATGCGCGCGAACTCGCCTTCGGTTTGCGCCAGCAGTTCCACCATTCGCTCTTCGTAGACCTCCGCCAGCACCGCTTCCTTGTTCGGAAAATACTGGTACAGGGAGGCAATGTTCACCCCCGCCACGTCGGCGATGCGCGCGGTGGTCAGCCGGTCGGGGCCCTCTTCCTCAAGAATTTTCAGGCAGGCTTCGCGGATGGCCTCGACCAGCGCGCGGGAGCGCTGCTGGCGCGGGCGTTTGCGCGGGGCGGGCAGCTCGTTACCGGGCACAGCACTGCGCCTGTGGTGAAAAATGTAAGGATCTGTGCATGCGTATCCTGTATGGCTTTAAAAACGCTCTAAAAACAATAGGTTGTATTCTGTCTTCGGCGCTGGAAACCGCAGTTGCCAGCGGCCCCCAAGCGGCTAGAGTACTGTATTCCTGACGTTGGGCAAGGCACACCATGTATTTCGATTTTGATTACTACCGGCGCCTGCTGCGCCATGTCTGGGGGTTGAAACAGTGGCCCGGACGCCGTCGCCTGCTGCTGCGCCTGCTGCTGGTCACGCCGCTCGCCACTCTGTTCAATACCCTGTGTTTTCTACTCGATTACATCTTCTTCCCCCGGCTGTGGACTCAGCGCGTCGTCACGCCGGTGTTCATTGTGGGGCATGCGCGCAGTGGCACAACGCTCATGCATCGCCTGCTGTCGGCGGATGGCGAGCGCTTCAGCTATTTCCTCTACTGGGAAACACTGTTCCCGTCGCTGTTGCAGAAGCGGGTCATTCGCTGGTTGGGTGCCGTGGACAGTGGTCTGCTGGGCGGCGCCCTGTATCGACGGATCAAGGCCTGGGATGACAAGACCTTCGGTCCGTTTCGCCATATTCACAATATGAGTCTGTGGACTTCAGAGGAAGACCAGTTCGCCATGCGTGCGGCCTTCGTGACCCAGCAGTGGGCGACGGACCTGCCAGTGATGGATGTGCTGGACCTGTTCCATCTGGATCAGATGCCCGCCAAACGCCGGCGCTGGATGCACCATTACCGGGAGCTGATCAAGCGTCAGCTCCTGCTCAATGGCGGAGACCGTGTGCACCTGAGCAAGAATCCGGTGATGAGCGGCTGGGTGGCTTCGCTGATCGAATACTTCCCGGATGCACGTATCGTCGTCATGGTGCGGGACCCGGCCGAGTGCGTGCCCAGCCTGCTCAAGCTGGTGGAGATTTCCTGGAAGAGCAAGGGCTGGCGCGCGGAGGATTACGCGCGCTCCCTGGACCTGTTGCTGGAAACCTCCTTCGAGAGCTTCCACAATCCTGCCCGGCAGCTGGCCGCGCACCCTGACACGCTCCGCGCCGTAGTGGACTACCGCGAGCTGACAGCACATCCGCGGGAGACGGTGCACGCCGCCTACCAGGCCCTGGGCATGACGGTGAGCCCGGAATTCGACGCGTTCCTGCAGGCCAATGCGGAACGTGAAAAGAGCCATCACTCCAAATTCGAATACAGCCTTGGGGACTACGCCCTGTCGCGGGAGCTGCTCGAGGAGCGCCTCGCTGACTTCTACGCACGGTATGCATGGCCCACCAGTACACAGGAAAGTGTTTCCACTCGGTCATAAGAGGAACAGGACATGTCCCAGCAAGACAGCAACCACGCCACCCGCGCAGCATTGCGCCAGGCCTTCGATGACATGATCCAGGGCTTCCAGGAGGCGCGCGATGCCATCGATGATCCAGCGCTGTATCCGCCGCCCCCCAGCGACCGCAATCTGGCGGAGGGCTACCGCTATGTGCTGGGTTTCATGCTCGCCGGCATTGAGCGCGCCCTGGGCGATCCACTGTACCCGCGGTTTCGCCGCGCCATCCAGCCCATGAACCGTTCAACGATCGATAACGCTGACGCGGTTTACCTGGGCGTGGAGATCGACGGCAATCACAGCTATCGCATTCGCGGCCGCGCGGCTGACACCCGACACTGGCGCGGGGAGCCCGCCGCGCCGGGCAGGACGGCCCCGCAGTACGTGATTTTCGAGCTGGCCAGCGGCTACGCGGGCGACAGCGGTGAGCTGTCGGAAATGACCCCGGGCACCCGCATCAACACCGGCACCCTGGACAGCACGGCGCTGCAAGTGGCGGAGGACGGCAGCTTCGATATTCTGATCGCCCCGGAGAAACCCGACGGATACACGGGCAATTTTATCCTCAGCAAGCGCAGCAGCCGTGGTGTGGAACACGTTGGTCGCTTCCTCACCTGCCGCGAGCTGTTTCACGACTGGGAAAACCAGGATCTCCTGGACCTGGAAATCCTGCGCATCGGCTGTGAGCAGGAGCCGCGTCCACCGATAGACCCGGCTGCTGCTTTGCAGATGCTGCGTGAGGTGGGTCGTATCGCGCGCAACCAGGTGCATTTCTGGAACGCTTTCAACGCGATCACGCTGGAGACCTACGGCCAGGTACCGGGTGGCCTCAGTGAGCGCATGGGCCTGGACAAGCCGTTCATGCCGGTGAACGACATGAACCCGCCGAACGCGCTGGGGTTGGCCACGGGCGGCGGGCAGAGCAGCAATATCTACGCCGGTGGTACCTATCTGCTGGATGACGACCAGGCGCTGATTATCGAAACCCGCACCCCGGTGGAGCCACACTTTCTCGGTTTCCACCTCGCTAATCTGTGGGGAGAATCCCTCGATTTCGAGAGCTATCCCAGTAATATCAACGCCCACTTCGTCGAAACCGACCCCGATGGCGCCCGGCGTTGGGTGGTTTGCCACCGTGACCCGGGTGTGGCCAACTGGGTCAGTACCACCGGGGTCCCGCACGGCTATACCAGCATGCGCTGGACGTATCCGGAGCCCCCGCCGAAGGAGGAGTGGCCGCAGCTGAAGGTGACGCTGGTGGCGTTCGATGCCATCAGCGAGCACCTGCCGCATGCACGCAGGGTCGGCCCTGAGGAGCGCGCTGCACAGCGGCTGCTGCGTCATCGGCATGTGCAGCGGCGCTACCGTCAGTATTGATAATCGATAACAACACAAAGGAGCCTGTGATGGGACAACTTAAAGGCAAGACGGCGCTGATTACCGGTGCCAGTCGCGGTATCGGACGAGCCATAGCAACCCGCTTTGCGGCGGAGGGCGCGGCGGTGGTCCTGGTGGCATCACGCCTGGGCGCACACGGCAATCTGCCCGGCACCCTGGAGGAGGCCGTGGCGGAGATCAACGCCGCGGGCGGACGCGCGGCGGCGGAGGTCTGCAGCCTGCTTGACACAGAGGCCCGGGCAGATCTGGTGCAGCGTGCCGCCACACATTTCGGGCCGATCGATATTCTGGTGAACAATGCCGCCATGCAGCGCGCCGACATGCCCAGCCGGGTGAACACCGAGCAGCGCAACCAGATGTTCGACCTGAACGTCAATGTGCCCGTGGAGCTGGCAGCCCAGGCCCTGCGAGGCATGCGCGAGCGTGGGCGGGGTTGGATCCTGAGCATCAGCAGTGCCACGGTGCAGCAGCCGGTGGTGCCCTACCGTCATACCCGCGAAAGTGCGCTGGTGATTGCCGCCTACGGGGCCAGCAAGGCGGCGCTGAACCGCTACAGTGAGGGGCTGGCGCACGAACTCGCGCCGGAGAATATCTACGTCAACACGCTGGCACCGGAGAGCATTGTGCTGACGCCGGGCGCCGAGTATGTACGCGATATCGCCCGCCAGTTCCCCGACTGGGCGGAGCCTGTGGAGATGATGGCGGAAGCGGCGCTTTCGCTGTGCTCGGGCACCCATGTGGGGCACACGGCCTACAGTCGGCAGTGGGTGCTGGGGCAGGGCCTTGCGGTGCGCAGCCTGGATGGCAAGACTGTGCTGGGTGATGCGTTCCTGCCTGTCGATCTCGGCTAGTTTACTGCACTCCCGCGCCGTTCCCGCTGCACCAGCAGCATCAGCACCACGAAAAACACGCTGGCGCTGAACAGCGGCGCCAGGGTGGGGTGTATCTGGTACAGCGCGCCGGCGCACAGTGGCCCGGCAACAAAGCCGATCGCGGGGCAGGCAGCGACCAGCCCGGCCACCGAACCCTGTTCCTCGGCGGACACCGCGAGTGATGCGCCTGCGGAAACGGAGGGCATGGTCAGGCCCAGGCCGGTGCCGAGGAAGGCCATACCCAGCGCCAGCAGCGGAAAATGATCGGCACTGGCCAGGATGGCGGCGCCGCAGAGCATCGCCAGCAGGCCCAGGCGAATGAATTGCCCCGGTTCCAGTTTCACCCGTTGCATCACCGTAATCTGCACCAGGAAGGTGAACAGGGCCGACACCATTAGCGCTGCGCCGGTCATCTGTGCGGTCTGGATGCCGTTCAGCGCCAGTTTGTCCTGCAGCGTGAAGCCCAGTGTCTGCTGGATCCCGGAAAAGCCCACGAACAGCCCGACGGCGGTGGCCAGCAGGTGGCGCACCCGCCGGTCGGTAAAGCGCAGGCGTATGCGCAGGTGTCGCGGGACACGTTCGCGGCGCGGCGTTTTCGGCAATTGTCGCCACACCAGCAGTGCCGCTGAGGCCGCCAGCGCCGCGGCAAAATACAGCGGTGCCAGCAGGCCGAAGGTCGCCAGAGCGCCACTCACTGCGGGGCCCAGGATAGTGCCCATGCTGTTGGCGGTTCCCAGGCGCGCCATGGTTCGCGTGCGGTGCTCCGGCCCGCTGTTGTCTGCGGCATAGGCCGTTGTGGCGGGGTTGGTGGCAGACATCACGACTGACTGTCCGCAGCGCGCCAGCAGCGCCACGGCGTAGAGCAGGGTGCCGCCCAGAATACCGGCCAGTCCGAGAGAGAACACGCTGGTAAAGACCAGCGTGCCCACGGTGTAACCCAGCAGGCCGGTGATGATGATGGGTTTGCGGCCTACCCGGTCACTCAGGCGGCCCCAGTGTGGAGAGGCGAGGGCGAACACCAGTGCCGAGATGGCGATAATGGAGGTGATCTGCAGTTCCGCGAGCGCGACTTCGCGGCCCAATGGGGCCAGTATCGCAAACACCAGCGATTGGCCCATGCCGGTTGCCATCAGGGCCATAATGAGCACGGTCAACTGCCCGCCAGAGAGCCTGCCCGTGGTCATGGCACCTTCCGCCCGGATGCGCTCAAGCGCTGTCCTGTCCGATCTTGCCCAGGCCCGGCATAAAACGGGGATAGCTGACGGGAAACAGGCGCGTCAGCAGATTGATGAACCTGGCGTCGTTGCCGATCAGCAGGCGCGGCTGCCGCTTTTCCACGGCACGGATGATCTGCGCCGCGGCCGACTCTGCGCTGGTGCGCACATGCTGTGCGAACATCGCGGCCTTGTCCTCCTCGGTGACGTCGGCACCGCCGCCGCGGCTGCGACGGGCAATGTTGGTGCCGACGCCGCCGGGGTGCACGCAGCACACGTGCACGTTGCTGCCCTGCATTTCCAGGCGCAGGGCCTCGGTGTAGCCGCGCACGGCGAACTTGGAGGCGTTGTAGGCGGACTGCGTCGGCACACCAATCATGCCGAATATGGAGGAAATGTTGACCAGGTGGCCCTGGGTCGCGCGCCTGAGCAGGGGCAGGAAGGCCATGGTGCCGTGGACAACCCCCCAGAAATTGATGCCCATCAGCCACTGCACGTTGGCATAGTCACAGGCGTCGACTCGGTCGCTGTAGCCCACGCCGGCATTGTTGATCACGATGTCCACCGCGGGCTGTTGCGCAGCGATGGCGGCGGCCCAGGCGTCCATTGCCTGCTTGTCGGCGACGTCCACGCACTGTTGCTGTACCGGCACATCTGACCGCTCCAGCCCCGCGACGGTGTCTGCCAGGCCCGCGGCGTCGATATCGCTCAGAAACAGGGTGCAGCCCTCGCGGTTGAGTTGCTGCGCCAGGGCGCGCCCGATACCGGAGCCAGCGCCGGTGATCACGGCGGTTTTTCCGCTGCTGTAGGTCATGTCGGGAACGGTCCTGTTGTCCAGTGTGAGCGCCACATCATAGAAAACCCGGGGTGCAGCGCAACTGTTTTTTCCGGCGCGGCAGACCAGCGGGCCCGGTACTGCGCCGCCGGGGCCGTCATCTGCGCTACACTATGCGCCCCCCGCAGAGCGGACGCTATCAGGACTCCCCACCATCTTTATGAACCAGGCTTCAGGTATTTCGCTTCCGGTGATATTCGCCCTCGGCTTCACGATGATGCTGGGGCCTTTCGCCATTGATACCTACCTGCCCGCGTTTCCCCTGATTGCGGCAGCACTGGGCGTCACCATTCACGATGTGTCGCTCAGCATTTCGGTGTACATGATGGGCTTCGCCGTGGGGCAGCTGACCGGTGGCGCCCTGTCGGACCGCTACGGCCGCCGGCGCGTGCTGGCGACCGGACTGGCCGTATTTGCGCTGGCCAGCTTTGCGCTGGCACAGGCGGCGTCGCTGGAAGCGCTGCTCTGGGGGCGTCTGTTGCAGTCTATCGGTGGTGGCTGGATTGGTGTATCGGTCCCGGCCCTGGTGCGCGATCGAGTGCAGGGTGTGCAGGCCGCCAAACTGTTTTCAATGATTGGCATGGTTGCCATTGTGGCACCGGCTATTGCGCCGGCAATCGGCGCCCTGCTGCTGCAGGTGGGAGATTGGGGACTGGTGTTCCTGTTCCTCGGCGCCTATGCCCTGTTCCTGTTGCCACTGCTGCAGGCCACGGTGTTTCGCGGGCCGCACAGGCCACCCGGGGGCGCTGATGGCCTCGGGTTTCTGGCGCGCTACCTCGGGGTGCTGCAAACCCGCAGTGCGCGGCCGTACATCTTCTGGCAGACGGCCTCCTTCGGCGGCCTGATCATATTCGTCACCTATGCCTCGTATATCTACCTCGGGCATTTCGCCCAGTCCCGGGCGGCCTTCACCGGCCTGTTCGCCTGCAACATTGTGGCAATTTTTGCCTGTAACCTGGCCAATCGGGTGCTCCTGAACCGCTTGCAGCCGCGTCAGATCATGGTGGCGGCTACCTGGGTGCAGGCCGCCAGCGGTCTTGCGCTGCTGCTGATTGTGTTGCTTGATGGGCCGGTGCAGGCGTTTCTGCCCGCCATGATGGTGTACGCCGGCATGCTGGGCGCGATCAGCCCGAACATCCAGGCCTGCTATCTGGAATCCTTCCCGCGCAGTGCCGCTTCAGCGGCTGCGGTGATGGGTGCCACCCAGTTCGGCCTGGGCGGCGCGGCGAGCGCCCTGAGCAACCTGCTGCCCGAGGCGCTGCTGAGCGTGGTTGCCTGTATCGCGGCCTGTGCGTTCGCGAGCCTGGGCTGCATGTTGTGGTCGCGACGCAGTGCCGGCCAGTAAGGCACCGGCCGACGGCAGGCGGGCGGCGCATCGCCGCGGTGTTTGCTGGACAGGGGCGGGGGTATCCCCTACAATTCTGCCCCAGTTTTCATATGCCGGGGCCGCGCTCCTGGCATCGGTTTTGTCTGCGAGTAACCAGAGCTGATTCTATGAGAAAAAGCGAGATGTGGTGTCCCCCATCTCGCTTTTTTTCAGCGCGCGCAGCAAAGGTTCGCCGCTGAATCTTGGAGGTGTTCTTGTCCAGCCCAGCCCTTTTGGCCCTTGAAGATGGCACCGTTTTCAGAGGTGTGGCGATTGGAGCGGATGGTGCCTCCGTTGGTGAGGTGGTGTTCAACACCGCGATGACCGGGTACCAGGAGATCCTCACGGATCCCTCCTACGCGCGCCAGATTGTCACCCTGACCTACCCCCACATCGGCAACACCGGGACTAACGCGGAAGACGAGGAATCCTCCGCGATCTGGGCCGCGGGGCTGGTGATTCGGGATCTGCCCCTGATGGCGAGCAATTACCGCAATCAGGAAGACCTGCAGAGTTACCTGCGGCGGCGCAATATTGTGGGCATTGCCGACATCGACACCCGGCGCCTGACCCGCATACTGCGCGACAAGGGCGCACAGAACGGCTGCATCATGGCCGGTGAACAGGTGGATGAAGCCGCGGCTCTGGCCCGGGCGCGCGGGTTTGCCGGGCTCAAGGGCATGGACCTGGCGAAGGAAGTCAGTGTGGACGCGCGCTACACCTGGCGCGAGGGCAGCTGGGTACTGGGCTCTGGTTACAGCGAACGGCCCGACACGGAACTGCCCTGGCACGTGGTGGCTTACGACTACGGCGTCAAGCGCAACATCCTGCGCATGCTGGTCGACCGCGGCTGCCGCCTCACGGTGGTGCCGGCGCAAACTCCGGCCAGCGAGGTGCTTGCCCTGCAACCGGACGGGGTGTTCCTGTCCAACGGTCCGGGCGACCCCGAGCCCTGCGACTACGCCATCACTGCCATCCGCGACATTCTCGAGACCGACATACCGGTGTTCGGTATTTGCCTGGGACACCAGCTGCTGGCACTGGCCAGCGGCGCCCGGACCCTGAAAATGGGTCACGGGCACCACGGCGCGAACCACCCGGTGCAGAACCTCGATGACGGCACGGTGCTGATCACCAGCCAGAACCACGGGTTTGCGGTGGATGAGGCCGGCCTGCCGGGCACGCTGCGGGTCACCCACAAATCGCTGTTCGACGGCACCTTGCAGGGTATCCACCGCACCGACAAGGCCGCTTTCGGCTTCCAGGGGCACCCGGAGGCCAGCCCGGGTCCGCACGATGCCGCCCCACTGTTTGACCATTTCATCGCCTTGATGACCGCCAGAACCGGGAGCCGCTGAACCGCCATGCCCAAGAGAACCGACATCCAGAGCATTTTGATCCTCGGCGCAGGCCCCATCGTCATCGGCCAGGCCTGTGAGTTTGACTATTCCGGAGCCCAGGCCTGCAAGGCGCTGCGCGAGGAGGGTTACCGGGTCATCCTGGTGAACTCCAACCCGGCCACCATCATGACCGACCCGTCGATGGCGGATGCCACCTACATCGAGCCCATTGTCTGGCAGACCGTGGCGCGGATTATCGAAGAAGAGCGCCCGGACGCGATATTGCCCACCATGGGCGGACAGACCGCGTTGAACTGCGCACTGGATCTGGCGCGCGAGGGTGTGCTGGAAAAGTTCGGTGTGGAGATGATCGGTGCGACCAAGGAAGCCATCGACAAGGCCGAGGACCGCCAGCTGTTTGGCCTGGCCATGAAGCGCATCGGCCTCGAAACTCCCCGCGCGGCGCTGGCCCACAGCATGGAAGAGGCTTTCCAGGTGCTGGACCAGATCGGCTTCCCCTGCATTATCCGCCCCTCCTTCACTATGGGTGGCTCGGGCGGTGGTATCGCCTACAACCGTGACGAGTTCGAGCAGATCTGTACCCGCGGCCTGGACCTGTCGCCGACCAAGGAGCTGCTGATTGACGAATCCCTGATCGGTTGGAAAGAGTATGAAATGGAGGTGGTGCGCGACAAGAACGACAACTGCATCATCGTCTGCTCCATCGAGAACTTCGACGCCATGGGCGTGCACACGGGTGACTCCATCACGGTGGCGCCGGCGCAGACCCTGACCGACAAGGAATACCAGATCATGCGCAACGCCTCGCTGGCGGTGTTGCGTGAAATCGGCGTGGAGACCGGCGGTTCCAACGTGCAGTTCGGTATCGACCCCAAAACCGGGCGCATGGTCATAATCGAGATGAACCCGCGGGTGTCGCGCTCCTCGGCGCTGGCCTCCAAGGCCACCGGTTTCCCCATCGCCAAAGTGGCGGCCAAGCTGGCCATTGGCTACACGCTGGATGAGCTGCAGAACGACATTACCGGCGGCGTCACACCGGCTTCTTTCGAGCCGGCGATCGACTACGTGGTTACCAAGATTCCGCGCTTCGCCTTCGAGAAGTTCGGCGCCGCAGATCCGCGTCTGACCACCCAGATGAAGTCGGTGGGCGAGGTGATGGCGATCGGGCGCACCTTCCAGGAATCCCTGCAGAAGGCGCTGCGCGGGCTGGAAGTGGGTTCAGCGGGCTTTGAGCACAGGATCGACGTGGACAACCCGGACCTGCGCGAAGAGCTGGTGTCGGAGTTGACCAACCCCGGAGCGGATCGCATCTGGTATATCGGTGACGCCTTTCGCGCCGGCATGACCGTCGATCAGGTGTATCAGTACACCGGCGTGGACCCCTGGTTCCTGGTGCAGATCGAGGACATCATCGCCACCGAGGACGCACTGAAGCCTGTGGCCCTGCTGGATATTGACCGCGAGCGCATGTTCCGCCTCAAGCGCAAGGGCTTCTCCGACGCCCGCCTGGCGGTGCTGCTGGGCGTGAGCGAGCGCGAGCTGCGCAAGCACCGGCACGCGCTGGGTATCCGTCCGGTCTATAAGCGGGTGGATACCTGTGCTGCGGAATTCACCTCCGCCACGGCCTACATGTATTCCACCTACGAGGAGGAATGCGAAGCCGCGCCCTCCGATCGCGACAAGATCCTGGTGCTGGGTGGCGGACCGAACCGCATCGGCCAGGGCATCGAATTCGACTACTGCTGTGTGCACGCGGCACTCGCGATGCGCGAGGATGGCTATGAAGCCATCATGGTGAACTGTAACCCGGAGACGGTCTCCACCGACTACGACACCTCGGATCGCCTGTATTTCGAGCCGGTGACGCTGGAAGATGTGCTGGAGATTATCGATCTCGAGCAGCCCAAGGGCGTTATTGTGCAGTTCGGCGGGCAGACCCCGCTGAAGCTGGCGCGCGACCTGGAGGCCCACGGTGTGCCCATTATCGGCACGACGCCGGACGCCATTGATCGCGCGGAAGACCGCGAGCGCTTCCAGAAAATGATCCAGAAGCTCGGCCTGCGGCAGCCCGCCAACACCACCGTGCGCAGCGTGGAAGAGGCGCTGGAAGCGGCGTCGCGTATCGGCTACCCGCTGGTGGTGCGCCCGTCCTACGTGCTGGGTGGTCGCGCCATGGAGATCGTCTACCGCGAGGAAGACCTGTTGCGCTACATGCGCGATGCGGTGCAGGTTTCCAACGATGCACCGGTGCTGCTGGACTCTTTCCTCAGCGCCGCGATTGAAGTGGATATCGATGCGGTCAGCGATGGCGAGCAGGTGGTGATCGGCGCCATCATGCAGCACATCGAGCAGGCCGGCGTGCACTCCGGTGACTCCGCCTGTTCCCTCCCGCCCTACAATCTGGCCCCGGAGGTGCAGGATGCCATGCGCGAGCAGGTGCGGCAGATGGCGCTGGAGCTGGGTGTGAAGGGGCTGATGAACGTGCAGCTGGCCTGGCAGGACGACGAGATCTACGTGATCGAGGTGAACCCGCGCGCATCGCGTACTGTGCCTTTCGTATCCAAGTGCATCGGTGTGTCACTGGCGAAAGTGGCGGCGCGCTGCATGGCAGGCCAGAGCCTGGCATCGCAGAATTTTACCCGCGAGATCGTCCCTCCCTACTTCTCGGTGAAGGAGGCGGTGCTGCCCTTCAACAAATTCCCGGGTGTAGATCCCATACTTGGCCCGGAAATGCGCTCCACCGGCGAGGTGATGGGTACCGGTGACACCTTCGCCGGCGCCTTTGCCAAGGCCCAGCTGGGCGCCGGGGAGCCGCCACCGCGCAGCGGCATGGCGCTGATGAGCGTGCGCGATGTCGACAAACCCGGCGCAGTGCGGGTGGCCCGTGAACTGGTGGCGCTGGGCTTCACCCTGGCAGCGACCAGTGGCACGGCCAAGGCACTGGAAGACGCCGGCCTGCAGGTGCGGCGTGTGAATAAAGTGCTGGAGGGCCGGCCGCATATCGTCGACATGATCAAGAACGATGAGGCCGACCTGATCATCAACACTACTGAAGGGCGTCGTGCGACCACCGACTCGGCGCCGATTCGCGCCAGTGCCGAGCAGCACCGGGTGTTCTACACCACCACGCTGGCGGCAGCGGAAGCGATGACCATGTCCCTGAAACTGGAGACGGACAAAACGGTACGCAGGCTGCAGGACCTGCACAGGAGCATCGTGCAATGAGTAAAGTTCCCATGACCGTCAGCGGTGAACGTCTGCTGCGGGAAGAACTGGACCGCCTCAAGCGTGTTGAGCGGCCGCGCATTGTCGCGGCCATCGCCGAGGCCCGCGAGCACGGCGATCTGAAAGAAAACGCGGAGTATCACGCCGCCCGCGAACAGCAGAGTTTTGCGGAAGGGCGTATCCAGGAGATCGAAAGCAAACTGGCCAACGCCCAGGTGATCGATGTGACCGCGATTGCGCGCACGGGCAAGGTGATCTTCGGTGTCACGGTCGACCTGATCAATGTCGATACCGACGCCACGGTCACCTACCGCATCGTGGGGGAGGATGAGGCCGACGTGAAGAACAACCTGATATCCGTTGGCTCGCCCATCGCACGCGCGTTGATCGGCAAAGAGGAGGGTGATGTCGTCGTGGTCCGTGCACCGGCCGGCGATATCGAATACGAGATAGGCGAGGTGCGCCATATCTAGCGCGTATCCTCCGGCGGTCGCGCCAGATGGATGACGACCGCCGGGTGCGCTCTCTGCAGTTTCTGCCGCTGCTGTGCCTTGCAGCAGGCTTGTTTTACGCTTCTCTGGTCTCCGCCACCGCAATACCGGCGGAGTATCCTGACCGAACAGGTCACACAGTCACCCTGCACTTGTCGGCACAGGGCACCGGTGTCCTGAACCTCGCCTGCCCGGTGTCAGCGCAGCTGCTGCATGTGCGCGTCGATCGAGGTGACCTACTGAGCGCAGTGGCGCTGCAGCGGCTGTCGACGCGGCCCGCAGAGCATCGCAGGGAGGTGTTGAGCGGTCCCTTCAGCGGCGGCACGTTGCAGCTGCCCCTTCCCGCGCCCAGGACCGGGGAGCTGGCAGATTCGCGCTGCCGCATGCAGGTGCAGGGGCGGCCGGGGGCGCGGCTGACCTTCAGCGCGTTTGTGTGGCAACCCGTCACCTTGGGGTCGCGCCTGCGCGGTATGTGGAGCGACTGGACCGGCTATCGTTCCTGGCAGCAGTATTCCATCAACGCTCATGCAGCAGTGGTGCAGACGTGGCACGGCCTGTCCCCCAACGTGCTGCTCGGCGCGGTTTTCCTGCTGGTTGGGCTGCTGGGCTTCAGGCGCTGGCGCACACGTTTTCTGTTGGGGTGGATGCTGGCCTGCTGGCTGGTACTGGATCTGCCCTGGCAATGGCGCCTCCTGCAACAGGCGGAGGCAACCCGAGCGGTGTTTGCCGGGGTGGCGGCCGAGCGCCGCCCCGGGCTGACCGAAGACGCCGCGCTCTGGGCCTTTGCCGAACAGGTCCGCACACGGGTACCCGCGCTGGAGTCCCGATTCTTCGTCGCCAGTGCCAGCGATTACGCCGGGATGCGTATGGCCTATTACCTGTATCCGCGGAATGTGTACTGGCGTCGCGATGGTCCTGAGCTGCCCCCGGGGTATGCCCTGCACGGCGGGGACTATGTGGTAGTGGTCCAGCCAAGCGAATTGCGCCGCGAGCCGCAGTCTGGTGACCTGGTGCTGGCGGGTTTGCAGGCGCGGGTGCTGCTTGACGTGGGCGGCATTGCCCTGTTCGAGGTGCGCTGAGTGGACTGGCTGCGCCTGACGCTCGCTTTGCTCCTGCCGCTGCTGGTGGGCGTTCAGTGGGTCGCGCGGCTGATACCGGCGTCGCCCGGCCGGCCCTGGCTGGTGGCCGGCTACGGGCTGTTCGCTGGCCTCATGTTCTGGCCCCTGCTGTTGCGGTTGTGGTCGGCCTGCGGGCTGCCGCTGGGATTCTGGTCGCCACTGTGGGTCGCCGCGCTGTTGCTTGTGGCTCTGCGCTGGTGGCCGCAAACGGCACTTCCGACCGTCAGGCCGGTGGCACACTCACGCCCGTTGCCGGTGATCCGTCTGCTCTGCGGCGTGTTGCTGGCGTTACTCTGCCTGCGCCTGCTGTCGCTCGGCGCTGAGGTCATCTGGCGCCCGCTGTTTCCCTGGGATGCGACGATGCACTGGGCGACCAAGGCGCGCACCTGGTTTGAATGGCAGCGCCTGGTTCCCTTCGTGTCTAACGAGGCGTGGCTGCAGCTGGGCGGACAGGACGTGTTTACCGACCACCACCCCGATTACCCGGTGACCGTGCCGCTCTGGCAGTACTGGCTGGCCACGGCGCTGGCGCGCTGGGATCCGGCGCTGATCAACCTGCCCTGGCTGGTCTGCTACTGCAGCCTGGGCATGGCATTCTTCGGTCAGGCCAGGGCGGCGGCAGCATCCGCCCCGGAAGCGCTGGTGTTCACCTTTTTCCTGCTGACGCTCCCCTTGCTCAACACCCATGTCGCACTCGCCGGCTATGCAGACCTGTTCCTCGCGACAGCCTTCGGCCTTGCGCTCATGGCCTTGCACAACAGCAGTGTGGGCGGTCAGCGGTGGCAGTGGCCCCTGCTGGCGTTTTCTGCATTGAGCTGTTTGCTCATCAAGAATGAAGGTTTTTTCTGGATGCTGGCCCTGCTCCCCGGCCTCTGGGTCGCGCGGCGTCGCGACGCCCGGCGCGTCTTGCTGGCGATAGCCGGCATCGCGGTTGCTGTGCCTCTGGTGCTGTGGCTGTTCCCGCCGGACATTACCGTCGCGGGGCATTCGCTGCACAGCCTTGACCTGGGATACCGCCCGGGCGCTTTGTCCGGTATTCTCAGGAGCTTTCTGGTGCTGGGCAATTGGCATATGTCGCTGTGGTATCTGATACTCCTGGTGGCTCTCGCCGTGTGGCAACGCCCCGGCCTTCTGGTGGCAGCCGGTCCACTGGTCACAGCGCTGTGCGTCGCCTTCCTGCTGTTCCTGTGGCTGTTCACGGTGACTGAATTTGCCATCGGTGCGATTCGCCAGACGGCAGTAGGGCGGATCGGTCTGCACCTGATGCCGGGCGTGCTGTTCCTGTTGTTGGTGATGCACGGCCAGCTGCGCAGGTCGGCGCCGCGACCGGCCTCCACTGAGTTGGCCGGTTAGCCGTGGTCGCGGCAGAACGGGGATGGCACCTTGCCTGGCTGCTGCTGGGCGGCCTATGCCTGATTCCGGCGACGCTGCCCCTGTCGTCGTTGCCCTTGTTGAATGATGTGTTGCCTGCGCTCGCGCACCATGTCCTGCCGGAGAAGGCGCGTTATTCGCCCCTGGGTTACTGGCTGCTGTTGACGCTGGTCTGGCAGGCGCAGCGCCGGTGGCCAGTGGTTTCTGGACCGTTCCTCTCGCTGGCATTGCGCCAGGACATGCTCTGGTATGTCACGACGATGGGGCTGCGCCTGCTGTTCCTCGGTGCCTGGGCGCATGCGGTGGTGGCGTTGTACACGCATTACCTGGGCTTCCTGACGCTACCCGGTGTGGCCCACTGGCACCCCGCGGCCCAGTTCGTCCTCGGGGTGCTGTTGGCGGACTTCACCCGCTGGCTCAGCCACCTGATTCGCCACAAGGTCCCGCTGTTCTGGGCGTTTCATTCGGTGCACCATTCCCAGCGCGATCTCAACCTGTTCACTGACGCCCGGGTGCACCCTGTGGACCGCATGGTGTCCTCGCTGATCACCAGCTTTGCGCTGCTGATTACCGGCAATGGTGTACCGGCGGTGATTCTCTGGATGCTGATTGAGACCCTGTACCCGAAGTTCTACCACGCCAACGTCCGGTTGGATCTGGGGCCGCTGCGTTACCTGCTGGTCACTCCGCAGTCTCACCGCGTACACCATGGCGTGGAGCACCGCTACCACGACTGCAATTTCGGTTTCCTGTTTTCAGTGTGGGACCGGCTTTTCGGCACCCAGCACCCCGAACATCGCATCTGGCCGGCTACCGGCATTCCCGACGCGGATTTTCCCGTGGAGCGCGAGGACGGCGTGATCGGCCTGCTGAAGACCCTCGGCCGCCAGCTCGTGTATCCATTTCTGTCGCTGCACCGTCGGGCATGAAGATCGGCTTCCTGATCCAGCACTTTCCACCCCATCTCGGAGGGGCGGAATGCCAGGCACGCGATCTCGCCGAGGCGCTGGTGCGCGCCGGACACGGGGTCGAGGTTGCGACCACGCGTTGTGACCGGACACAGCTCGCACGGGAGATGCGTGGCGGCGTTGCGATACGCCGCTGTATCAGCCCCGCGCCCCGCTGGCTGAAGCTGCCCTGGAACCTGGTGGCCGGTTTCCTGTTGGGCTGGCGCCTCGCCGGGAACTGTGAGCTTCTGCACGGACACTGCCTGTCGCCCTTCGTGCTCGGTGGCCTGCTCGCCGCACACTGTCGTGGACGCCCCGTGGTGCTTAAGATCTGCTCCGTTGGGCCGATGGGAGACGTTGCGCGTCTGCGACACCCCGGGCTGTTTGGTGTGCCTTGGCGTATCGCGTCTTCAGCGGACGGGTTTCTGGTGCCCACCCGCGCGGTGGGGGATGAGTTGCAGGCAGCCGGGATCTCCCCCGCCATTATCCACCGGGTGCCGTCCCTGTTCCCGCAGGCGGTTTCGCCGCCCACCGAAATCCGGGCTGAAGACCGTCAGGGTGTTCGCGAGGTGCTTTTCGTCGGCCGCCTGCATCCGCAGAAGGGTCTGCACACCCTGATGAGGGCCTGGTCGGCGTTGGGTGGGGCCGCGGGCTGGCGCTGGGTTATTGTCGGGGATGGGCCGATGCGCCAGGAAATAGGGGACTGGATCGTGCGCGAGGGCCTGCAGTCCTCGGTCGTGCTGGCCGGCTACCAGCCAGATCCCGCCCCCTGGTTCCAGCGGGCCGATGTCTTCGTTTTCCCCTCCCATTCGGAGTCTTTTGGCAATGTGCTGGTAGAGGCGCTTGCACACGGCTGTCACGTGCTGACAACAGAGGTTGGTGTCGTGCAGGATTGGCCGGATCACGCTCCCGTGGTGCGGCTGCCTGTGGAACAGCCAGCGGCCTGGGAGCGCGCGCTGCGAGACTGGGCCGAGATGTCGAGCGGGGAGCGGGAGCGCCGTTGTCGGCTGGCCAGGTCTTTCGCGGCGGAGCAGCACCACCCCGATGCCGTGCTGTCCTGCCTGCAGAACCTGTACGCCAGCATGCTGTCGTTTGGGGACGGGCGGCATGGGGCAGGGGGCAGCTGTTGAACGCCGGTCTGCGCCTGCAACGCCTCTGGTGGCAACTGCGCTACCTGCGCCCACGGCAGGTGGCGCAGAGGCTGCACTTGCGGCTGCGCCGTCCCGGTCGTCTGGCGCAGGTGGCCACCCCGGCGTGGCAAGCGCCCCGGCAGCCCTGGGTGACGCCGGCGCCGCTCACCGCCAGCTGGGATGAAGGGGGGTTCTTCCGGCTGCTGGGTGGCGAATTGCGCTGGTCCCCTGCATCCCTCTGGGGCGACCGGTCGCCGGGCAAAAAGCGCCTCATGGAACTGAACACCTGCAACTGGTTATGGAGCGCGGGTCCGTCCTCGGGGAGGCGGCTGCTGGCGGACTGGGTGGAGACCCAGTCCCGGCCGGACGGGCCAGGGTGGCACCCGTACATCACGTCCCAGCGCATCGTGAACTGGGTCAAATGGGGGCTGGCGGGACATGAACTCGACAGCGCGCTGCGCGCGAGCCTGGCGCAGCAGTTGCGTTACCTGGAGCCGCGGCTGGCCTTTGACGAATGTGATCACAAGCTCATCAACAATGCCAAGGCACTGCTGTTCGCGGGGCACAGCCTGGCTGACCCGCAGGCCTCGCAGTGGCGGGCCCGTGGTCTGCGTTTGCTCGCGCAGTATCTGCCCGAGCTGCTGCTCGACGATGGTGGCTACTCGGGGCGCAGCCCGATGTACCACAACGCCTTGCTGCTCGACCTGTTGGACATGATTAACCTGTTGCGCGCCTATGGTCAGCCTCTGCCTGACGGGTTGGAAACGCGTTGCAACGCCGCGCTGCGCTGGTCGCGTGCCCTCTGCCATGCGGACCATGAGCCAGCTCTGTTCAACGATGCGGCACTCGACGTGGTTCCCGGCGCGGATGCCCTCACGGCCTATGGCCGGCGACTCGGCCTGCAGGGTGCTGTGGATGACCAGGAGACCGCCAGCTGTTGGCTGCCGGCGTCCGGTGTGGGCCGTCTGCGGGCGGGCCCCGCGCTTCTGCTTGCCGACCTCGGTCCTCTCGGGCCGGACCATGCGGCCAGTCACGGGCACGCGGGCACACTGGGTTTCGAGTTGTCGCTGGCGGATCAGCGGGTATTGGTCGATACGGGACTGTCGACCTACGAGGACCTTCGCTATCGCGCCTACGAGCGCAGTACCGCCGCCCACAATACGGTGGTGGTGGACGGGAAAAACTCTTCCGATGTCTGGGGGCTGTTCAAGCTGGGACGGCGCGCACGGATCGTCGCTGCGGGCTATGCGCCGGGTGACATGGGTGGTGTCCTGCATGCCTCGCACGACGGTTACTCGCGTGCCCGGTCGAGGCTGATTCATCACCGTGAGTGGTCACTCTGTGCCGATCGCCTGACGATCGATGATGTGCTGGAGGGCGCGGGTGAGCACCGTGTGGATGTCTACTTTCACCTGCACCCCGACCTTACGGTTGAGCTGCGCGGATCCCATCTGGCCAGTATCGGTCTGCCGGATGGCCGGTGTCTTGAGCTGGCGGTGGATCCGCAGCTCACACTGGGCGTGGAGGATGGCTACCGCGCTACCCGCTTCGGCGAGCGCCAGCCGAGCAAGGTGCTGCGCGCACAGGCAGAGCTCACATTCCCTGTGCGTCTGCGGCATGTGCTCACGGGATGGCGCTGCAACTAACGACGCAGGGACCGACCCTCACCCACTGCAGCAGGTCCGCCGCAGAGCTCGCTCAGGGTGGCCGCGATATCCAGGACGCTGCTGTCGGCGGGCAGCTGACCTGGCATCGTGCGCGGAGGAGCCAGGGGCTCGCGCAGGACAAGCATGGCGTGTTGATTGTGGGCGCCACTCCACTGCGGCGGGTGCGAGACCTCCAGCCGGGTCAGCCCCGACCCGGTTACGAAGCGCACGGGTGCGCGCTCGTTCCACTCCACCAACAGGTCCGGCATGGCACCCCTTTCGCCGCCCGGGTAGTGTTCGCAGGTTTTCAGAACACGGGTGACCAGAGGCTCGTCTGTCTCGGCGTTGCGCAGTCCGGCGAGCTGTCTGGCCAGGTGGTCCAGGTACGCCGGGTACGCCTGTGCGCTGACCTGGCCGTTCGCTTCCCGGCCTTCAAGGTTGATGCGCAGCCCCCCGATATTGTCGTTGGAACGCACCGGAAAGCAGCGCCGGTTGCTGAAATCTGCGCCCTGCAGTTTCTGGTCAGCCCAGTGTCCGGCGCTGAGCAGCTGCTTTCTCCAACCGGCGGGCAGTGTTCTCCACAGTTGGGTCAGGGTTCGACGCAGTGTGCCGGCTCCCCGCGAAGGCGCGGGCTCCAGGGCGTCCAGCAGTTCACCCATCAGCGCCGGGTGCGCGTGGCTGGGCCCCATCCCGGGCCCGGCGAAGACCAGCAGCGCGCTATCGCCAGGCAGCTGCGCGATGATATCCCCCGCGGCACGGTCCAGTGCAGCATAGACCGAGAGCAGCGGGTCGCCCCGGGTACCGGCGGCATGGCCCGGATAGTCGGGATCATGGCAATGCCAGAGCTGATGCCCCGCGCAGTGTCCGGCGCCAAGGCCCGCGACCAGCAGATCCCAGTCGCAGCACCGCATCCGGTTCAGTACCAGGTCGCGGCTCCCGGCGATGCTGTCCAGCAGCTTGCTGGCCACCACCCCACCGTCATGCGCGGTGCTGTGGGTAAAGCGTTGCGTGATACAGGGGCAGGCGTCGGGCTGTAACCCTGCTGCGGCGAGCTCATCCTGCAGGCTCTCGGGATACAGCGCCTTTTCCTCCCGGTAGTTGAAATGGCTGCGCCATCCAGAGACATAGCAGGCTTCCGATCCGCAGGGGGGCGGCGCCTTGGGCGCATCGAGCACGACCACCCTGCGCCCCTGTGCGGCCAGCGCTGCCCAGAAAGGCGGGGCGTTGCTGTCGGTCTGGTGGCTTTTCAGGGTGCTGTAATCATCATCGCCAAGCTGCTGGTGGTAGAAGCGCCCGTGTGCCTGTGGGGGCAGGCCGGTATACAGCGATGGCAGCAGGGCGTTTGCACCGATACCGGGTAGCAGGTTGATATCGCCCTGCACACCGCTTTCGCACAGGGCTGCCAGATGTGGCAGCTGTCCGCTTTGCATCCCGCTGCGCAACAGGTCCGGCTCTACGGCTTCCAGGATCAGCAGGCAGGCCCTGGCGGCGCTCATGGTGTACTCCGCTCGTTGGCGAGGATTGTCCGGGCAAGCTGGTGCCAGTCCTCTGTTCCGGCAGCGTCGCGCGCTGCCTGTTCCATGGGCTGGCGAGGGGTGCCGTCAAAGAACTTCGCGATGGCAGCCGCCAGCGCCGCCGGGTCTTCTGCGGGTACGACATAGCCCGTGACCCTGTCGACGACGGCGTCGGGCAGAGCGCCGCTGCGGGTGACGACCACCGGGCGGCCGTGGCTGTGGGCCATCCTGACCACACCCGAGCCGGTGGCAGAGCGATACGGCAGGACCACAAGGTCAGCGCTGGCAAAGTAGATGGCGATGTCCTCTTCGGCAATGTAGCGGTTTTCCAGACGGACCTGTTCGCACAGGTCCAACTCGGTAATCAGTGTATCCCAGACCCCTGCATCGCCCCAGATCTCTCCGGCGACAACCAGCTGGCAGGGCAATTTGGGCCGGAGCAAGGCGAGTGCGTGGAGCAGGGTGTCCAGCCCCTTGTAGTGTCGAACAAAGCCGAAAAACAGCAGTGTGGGGGCGTCGGCGAGGCCGAGTTGCGCCCTGGCGTCGGCGCGGTCTGGCGGCTCGCGGTCTCCCAGCGGGTAGGCAGGGTGGGGCTGGTAGTGTACCGCCCTGGCGCCCAGCAGTGCCTGCAGCGTGTGCATCTCGCTGCGTGCGTGGACGATCCAGGCATCGCCGCGGCGCAACACAGTCCGGGCCAGCAGCCGGGCGAAGCGCTGCTCTTCGTGCCCCACCGTGTTGTGCACGAGAAAGACGATACGCGCAGCGGGGCAGCGCCTGCGCAGGAGCACCAGTAACGACCAGACCATGGGTGTCCAGAAGACATGCCACCAGGGAATGACGATGCAGCGGGGCCTGGCTCTGGCGATAACCTTGGCGCCTGTCCACCAGGACAGCGGGGACAGCGGTGCCAGAAGGCGCTGCGCATCCTGCTCGTACAGTGTCAGGTTGTCGGGCGCGCGATCGTCACCGCCCGGATACAGCCAGCGCGGGTACTGGTGCCGCAGGCTGATAAACAGCGTCGGGCCGAGATCCCGCAGGGCGCGGTACAGGTAGGTGGTGTGGCTCGCAATGCCTCCTTTGAATGGCCATCCGGGGCCAATCAGGACAACGCTGTCAGTGCTGCTCATGGGCGATCTGCGCTTGCCGGTCGCCGAGCTCGAGGCGGCGCACTTTCTCCAGGGTAAGCTCCTGGATCTGGCGGTTCTGGGAAATCAGGTCAGATAGCAGCCCCGCGACAAACAGCACGAAACCCATGGTCAGCAAGACGCCGCCCAGCAGCAGTGACTGGATATGGCCAGCCCCGTCGCCGCCTGCATAGCGAATCAGGAAGCGCAGCACGGGCAGCGAGCCTAGCGTCGAAAGCGTGATCCCGGCTGAAAAAAACAGGCGCATGGGCCGGTACATGGCATACATGCGCAGCATGGTGATGAGCTGGCGGCTGACGAAATGTGGTGTGCTGCGGAACAGTCTCGAGGGCCGGCGGGCCGGATTCACCGCAATGGGCACGCTGACGACACGCAGTTGCTTGTGTGCGGCCTGAATGATCATTTCCACGGTATAGCTGAACGTGGAGAGTATGTTCATGCGCAGGGCGGCCTCTCGCGACAGGGCCCGGAAACCCGATACGGCATCGGGTATCTCGATCCCCGACAGGGCGACCACCGCGCGGCTTCCGAGCCGTTGCAGACCGCGCTTCAGGCGGCTGAACTCAGGGTTCTGGCCGGGTCTGCGGTCGCCGATAACAATATCGGCCTCACCGGATAGCAGTGGCGCAACCAGGCGGGCGATATCGGCGCCGCGGTACTGGCCGTCGGCATCCAGGTTGACGATGATGTCAGCACCAAGTTGCAGCGCATAATCCAACCCTGTGCGAAAGGCCCGGCCCAGGCCCTGGTTGTGGGTGTGGCGCGCAATGTGCCTGACCCCGTGCCGGCGCGCGACGGCGGACGTGTCATCGGTGCTGCCGTCATCAATGACCAGAACGTCGATCGAGGTGACGCCGTCAATGCGGTTTGGCAGGTCTCCCAGGGTCTGGGGCAGGGTCATGCCCTCGTTGAAACAGGGAATCTGTATGACAAGCCGGGTCATGCGCGGTCTCCTGTGCAGCGATAGGGGTCTACCTGGCCTGCACGCAATCGTTTGGGCATCAGGCCGGTGTCCGGCGCCAGTGCAGCAGTGCCGCCAGCACCAGCAGCCCCAGTCCGACCAGGGTCAGGCTGGCAGCGGACGCGGTGGAGGCGCCAACGTGATGGACTGCGATAATCACGGCCAGCAGCGCGGGCGCCCCAACGAGGGTGCTCCAGGGCAGTCGTATGCCCACTGTCCCCAGTTGTTTCAGCATGGCCAGCACGCAGGCCCCATAGGCCAGCCCGAGACCGCTGAACAGCGCGGGCAGCGACACGGCGCCCCGGGCGACCAGTATCATCACCGTGAGTGCGAGCGTTGCGCTGCCCAGCATCAGTGCGATGAGGTATTGCCGGTACAGCCCGCGACCGATCAGCAGCAGGCGCAGGGTCTGAATCAACCCCAGCAGTATAAGTATCCAGCTGAACTGCGCCAGCAATTCGCCGGCTGGCTGAAATGATGCGCCGAGCAGGCCGCTTACCAGCCCGGGCAGCACCTGTGTGCCCAGCAGGTAACAGGCACCGCCGAGGTAGAAGGCGAGCTGCCACACGTTAACCGCGAAGCGCTGTTGGCGCCGGGTGATATCCTCACCGGGTCGGGTGAGGAAGGGCAGTGTGGCGTTGGTCACCATGCGCAGTGCCTGGCCCAGCATCAGCATCACCTGGATCACCAGCGCGGCTTCACCGAGCGAGCGCCCGTCGCCGAGAAAGTGCCGCACCGCAATGAGCAGCCCAGGACCCATCCACGCGAGCAGGGCGGAGGCGACTGCGAGCAGCGCGCCGCCGGCCAGGAACTCACGCACGAAGGCGGGCTGCCAGGCGAGGCGCAGGGCGCCGAGCTGTCTGCGGTAGGCCCAGGCGCTGGCGGCCAGGCCCAGCCACCAGCACAGGGTCTGTGCCACCGCAATGGTCAGCAGGCTGTGGCCGCCCCAGGCCAGCCCCAGGGCCAGCAGCACCTCCAGAAGGGATATGGGCATGCTGCTGTAGAGCGTCAGTTCGCTGCGTTCGTGACTGGTGAACAGCGCGTGGAGCCAGGCGATCAGGCTGCGCAGCAGCACGCCCTGGGCGTAGATGATGATCAGCCAGCGCAGGTCGGGATCGGATTCCAGCAAGGCTGCGCAGAGCATCACCAGCAGCGTGCCTGCGGTGCCCAGCAGGAGGCGCAGGGTCAGTCCTGTGCCGGCCAGCGCCTCGCGCCGCTGCTCGCCAACGGCCTGCCAGCGGGAGAGCAACCACTCGTGCATGCCCCAGCCCGCCACGGCGAGCGCCATCAGGTACCAGATTTGTGCGTAGTGGTAGTGACCGTAGACCTCAACCCCGACGAGGCGTGCAAACACGATGATGTAGAGCGCGCGCAACAGCAGGTACCAGGCCTGGGTCAGGCCCTGGAATGAGGTGTTTTGCAGGGCCTGGCGTGCGTGCCGGGAAAGTGGCGGTAGGCGGGGCACGGCCTGGCGGCTTTCGTCGTGCTCAGTCGAGCACGCGCATCAGGTTGGAGAGCCGCGGATCAGGCTGCTTCGCCCGTTTCAGCAGCAGGACCACATTGCCGATGCTCTGGACCAGCGTGGCGCCCGTCTGTGTGCACAGTGCCTCCGTGACGGCACGGCGCGTGTCGCGGTCGCCAACGGCGATTTTCACCTTGATCAGTTCGTGGTCACCCAGCGCCCGCAGTACTTCCTGCAGGACAGTGTCGCTGAGGCCGTTCCCGGCCACCGTCACTACCGGTTTCAGCTTGTGGCCGATGGCGCGCAACTGTTTGTGATCCAGGCTTGCTTTCTTGCTCATGGGGTTTCCGCGCTACAATGCCGGTTGCAGAGGGCGCTCAGTCTACACAAGCACTGGCCTTGCGCCTAGGTTGATCAAAAGAGCCAAGTGGAAAGAGTTCAGTGGAACAGGTCCGCGCTGGCGCGGCAGGAAGCAGCATGGCCAAGAAAAAATCTTCAAGCAAAGCGTGGCTCAAGGAGCATCGCGACGACCCCTACGTGCAGCAGGCGCAGCGCGAAGGCTATCGCTCCCGCGCCTGCTACAAGCTGCTGGAGATCCAGGAACGGGACCGCCTGATCAAGCCCGGCATGACGGTGCTCGACCTCGGCAGCGCGCCCGGGGGCTGGTCACAGGTGGCGGCGCAGCTGGTGGGGCACAAGGGGCGGGTTCTGGCCTCAGACATCCTGCCGATGGACAGCCTGGCTGGCGTTGACTTCATTGAAGGCGACTTCACGCTGGACAGTGTGTTTGAACAGATTCTGGGCGCCCTTGGCGACGCACCGGCGGATGTGGTGATCTCCGATATGGCGCCGAACATGAGCGGAGTGAACGCGGTCGACCAGCCGCGGTCTATGTATCTGGTGGAGCTCGCGCTGGATATGGCGCAGCAGGTGCTCGCTCCGGGTGGATCCTTTGTGGCCAAGGTGTTCCAGGGCGAGGGTTTCGATGAGCTCTACCGCGATATTCGCGGGGCTTTCGGCAAGGTGGTGACCCGCAAGCCGAAGGCGTCGCGCCCCCGGTCCCGGGAGGTGTATCTTGTGGCTACCCAGTTTCGCGGCGGCGAGGGTTGAAACATGGAGCCCCGGCCCCATGTCATGTACATTGGGGCGATTGTCTGCGTTGGTATTGAGCCCTTTTCAGGGCGCTGGCGTATAACCGGCTATAATCAGGGAGAAACTGGCTGTCTCGTCCACCCACAGCGGGTGGTTCACTCATGAGGAAACAGCGTTGAACGATATGGCGAAAAACTTACTTTTATGGCTGGTGATTGCCGCAGTACTGCTGTCGGTGTTCAACAACTTCAATATGCAGAGCCCGACGCAGCAGGTGGGTTACTCCGAGTTTATCCAGGAGATCCAGAGCGAGCGCATCAAGAAAGTGGTTGTCGATGGTCTCACGATCAATGGCGAGCGCTTCGACGGCAGCCGCTTTGAAACCATCCGCCCGATGGTGGAAGATCCCAAGCTGATCGATGATCTGCTCCAGCATAACGTCGAGGTGATCGGCCGCAAACCCGAGCAGCAGAGCGTATGGACGCAGCTGCTGGTGGCCAGCTTCCCCATTCTCATCATTATCGCCGTGTTCATGTTTTTCATGCGCCAGATGCAGGGCGGTGCCGGCGGGCGCGGCGGGCCGATGAGCTTTGGCAAGAGCAAAGCCCGGCTGTTGGGCGAAGACCAGATCACCACAACCTTCGCCGATGTGGCCGGTGTGGACGAAGCCAAGGAAGACGTCAAGGAGCTGGTTGAGTTCCTGCGTGACCCCAGCCGCTTCCAGAAACTGGGCGGCCGCATTCCCCGGGGCGTGCTCATGGTGGGGCAGCCCGGTACCGGCAAGACGTTGCTGGCCAAGGCGATTGCGGGGGAGGCCAAGGTTCCGTTCTTCTCCATCTCCGGCTCGGATTTCGTGGAGATGTTCGTGGGTGTGGGCGCGTCCCGTGTGCGGGACATGTTCGACCAGGCGAAGAAACAGGCGCCGTGCATTATTTTCATCGACGAGATTGATGCGGTCGGTCGCCATCGCGGCGCCGGACTGGGTGGCGGGCACGATGAGCGCGAGCAGACCCTGAACCAGCTGCTGGTCGAGATGGACGGGTTTGAGGTCAATGACGGCGTCATTGTGATCGCCGCCACCAACCGCCCGGACGTACTGGATCCGGCGTTGCTGCGCCCTGGCCGCTTTGACCGCCAGGTCGTGGTCGGGCTGCCCGACATCCGCGGTCGCGAGCAGATTCTGAAAGTACACATGCGCAAGGTGCCGCTGTCTGAGGACGTAGTTGCCTCGCGCATTGCCCGCGGCACACCCGGGTTCTCCGGCGCCGACCTGGCCAACCTGGTGAACGAAGCGGCCCTGTTCGCGGCGCGCGCCGGCGTACGCACGGTAGGCATGACCCAGTTTGAGCTGGCCAAGGACAAGATCATGATGGGCGCCGAGCGCAAGTCGATGGTCATGTCGGAGAAGGAGAAGCGCAACACGGCCTACCACGAGGCGGGTCACGCGATTGTGGGACGCCTGGTGCCAGAGCACGATCCGGTCTACAAAGTGAGCATTATTCCCCGCGGCAGGGCATTGGGGGTCACCATGTTCCTGCCCGAGGAAGACCGCTACAGCCACAGCCGGCGGCACATTATCGGCCAGATCTGCAGCTTGTTTGGCGGGCGTATCGCGGAAGAAATGACGCTGGGGAAGGACGGCGTGACCACCGGTGCATCCAACGACATCCAGCGCGCGACAACAATTGCGCGCAACATGGTGACCAAGTGGGGTCTGTCCGAGAAGCTGGGGCCATTGATGTACGATGAAGCAGAGGAGGAAGTATTCCTCGGGCGCTCAGCGGGCCACCAGTCAAAGTCACTGTCCGCCGAGACGGCGAAGCTCATCGACCAGGAGGTGCGCAGTATCATCGACGAGTGCTACGGCACGGCACAGCGTATCCTCGACGAGAATGTCGACAAGCTGCATGCCATGGCCGACGCCCTGATGCTGTACGAAACTATCGACGCGGACCAGATCGACGACATCATGTCGGGCCGGCCGCCGCGGGAACCCGCAGACTGGGGTGGCTCAGACGGCGGTGCTCACGCCGGGTCGCGTACGTCGAAGGCCGCTGAAGATACTGACGAGGCCGTCAGTCCCATTGGTGGCCCGGCCGGTGAACACTGACCTGCCTGTAGCGCGGTGAAGAACACACCAGCCCCGGTGCTCGATTGCGCCGGGCGCGCGCTTGATCTCTCGCAACCGCTTGTGATGGGCGTGGTCAACACCACGCCCGATTCTTTTTCCGATGGCGGCGCCCTCTACCGGAGCGGCACGCTGGACCTGGAGCGTGCCTTCGCGCACGCCCGTCGCCTCTGTGCGGAGGGGGCGGCCATTCTCGATATTGGTGGCGAATCCACCCGTCCCGGCGCGCTGCCGGTAACGTCTGCTGAAGAAGAGGATAGGGTGCTGCCGCTGGTGGCGCGGATTGCGCGTGAGCTCGACGTCGTGATCTCCGTCGACACCAGTAACCCGGTGATCATGCGCGAGGCCGCGGCGCTCGGTGCGGGCATGCTCAACGACGTGCGCGCCCTCGGACGCGAAGGTGCCCTGGAAGCCGCAGCGGCCACCGGCCTGCCGGTCTGCCTGATGCATATGCAGGGCCAGCCCGACAGCATGCAGCGGGCCCCCACCTATATTGATGTGGTGGCCGAGGTGCGCGGCTTCCTTGCACAGCGGTTGCAGGCCTGTGTGGCGGCCGGGATTCCTCGCAGGCAGATTGTCCTGGACCCGGGTTTTGGCTTTGGCAAGACGGTGGCGCACAACCTGGAACTGCTTGACCGGCTTGCCGAGGTGGCGCTGGACGGTTTGCCGCTGCTGGTGGGTCTGTCGCGCAAGTCCCTGATCGGCAAGGTATTGGGGCGCGATACCCCAGCGGGTGACCGCGGCGTCGCGCAGGACCGGCTCGCCGGCAGCCTGGCACTGGCCGTGCTTGCAGTCGAGCGTGGTGCCGCTATAGTGCGAGCGCATGATGTAGCGGCGACGGTGGACGCGCTGGCCTTGTGTGTGGCAACGAAGCGATGGGGGCGATCTTGAGCAGACAATACTTTGGCACTGATGGCATACGGGGCACGGTGGGCGAGGCGCCCATCACGCCGGACTTCATGCTCAAGCTGGGCTGGGCCTGCGGCCGTGTATTCGCCCGCGGTGCCAGCCCCGGCACCCACAACCGGGTGATTATCGGCAAGGACACCCGGGTCTCCGGCTATATGTTTGAGTCCGCGCTGGAAGCGGGGCTGGTGGCTGCCGGCGTGGACGTCAAGCTGTTGGGCCCCATGCCCACCCCCGCCGTTGCCCTCATGACCCGCACCCAGAACGCCGTAGCGGGTATCGTCATCAGTGCCTCCCACAACCCCTACTACGATAATGGCATCAAGTTTTTTTCTGCCCACGGTGCCAAGCTGCCCGATGAGGTGGAACTGGCCATTGAGGCGGAGCTGGCCTGCGACCTGGTGGTCGTGCCTTCACGGGATATCGGCAAGGTGGTACGGGTGGCTGATGCCGCCGGCCGTTACATTGAGTACTGCAAGGCCACGGTGCCGGAGAGCTTCAGCCTGCGCGGCCTGAAGATTGCGGTCGACTGCGCCCACGGCGCCACCTATCACATCGCGCCCAATGTACTCGCCGAGCTCGGGGCCGATGTGGTGAGCATGGGGGACCGCCCCGATGGCTACAATATCAATGAGGGCGTTGGCTCCACGGACACGGCACAGCTCTCCGCCCTGGTGCGTGAAAGCGGCGCGGACCTGGGAATCGCCTATGACGGTGACGGCGATCGCGTGATGTTCATCGATGCCGATGGCTCCCTGGTGGATGGCGACGAATTGCTCTACGTCATTGCCGTGCACCGTGCCACCCAGGGCAGGGGCGAGGCTGGCGTCGTCGGCACACTGATGTCCAACCTGGGGCTGGAGCTGGCGCTGCGCGATATCGGCCTGGAGCTGGCGCGAGCCAAGGTGGGTGACCGCTACGTCAAGGAAATGATGGAAGCCCGCGGCTGGCGCCTGGGAGGGGAGTCGTCCGGGCACATCATCTGTGCCGACCACACCACCACGGGCGATGGCATTGTCGCCAGCCTGCAGGTGCTGGTGGCGATGGCCGATTCCGGCCGCAGCCTCGCGGAGCTCCGTGCCGGACTGCGCAAGTGCCCGCAAACCATGATCAACGTGCCGGTGAGTGGTCGCTTTGTGCTCAGCGAGTTGCCGACTGTGATGTCGGCGGTGGCGTCGGTCGAGCAGGCGCTGGGCACCCGCGGGCGTGTGCTGCTGCGCCCCTCCGGTACCGAGCCGCTGGTCCGCGTTATGGTGGAGGGGGAGGATGCAGCCGAGGTCGAAACGCTGTGTCAGTCGCTGGCCAGCGATGTAGCGGACGCCCTGCGGGCAGGCTGATGCTGCCAGCCGGCGCGCCTTGTATGTCGAGGCCTTCTTGGGTACCATTGCCGACCGTTTTTTGTAGCCGGGTGTAGCCAGTGCGCAAACCGCTTGTGATGGGTAACTGGAAGATGCACGGCACCCGGGCCAGCGTGAAACAGCTGCTGGGCGGTGTGGTTCAAGAGGGTGACTATCCCTCTGTGGACGTCGTGGTCTGCCCCGCCTTTGTGCATATCCCGCTCGCGGTCTCCCTGTGTGAAGGGTCCGGTCTGGGTGTTGGCGCACAGGACTGCAGCCACATGGCGGCGGGCGCCTACACCGGTGAAGTAGCCGCGGAAATGCTGGTCGACAGCGGGTGTCGCTGGGTGATTCTCGGTCACTCGGAGCGGCGCCAGTATCACGGCGAATCCGACGATATGGTGGCCGCCAAGGTGGCGGCAGCCCTGGCTGCTGGGCTTGCCCCCGTGGTCTGCGTCGGCGAAACCCGGGACGAGCGCGAAGCGGGCGAAGCGCAGTACACCGTAGCGCGTCAATTGCAGGGCGCGCTGCGTGGGCAGTCCAATACGCGCCACCTGGTGGTGGCTTACGAGCCGGTGTGGGCCATAGGGACGGGTCTTACCGCGACGCCGCAGGAAGCGCAGGCGATGCACGCGTTCATTCGTGAGCAGCTTGCCGACCTCAAGGGTGTCGATGCAGCGGCGACGCGTATCCTGTACGGGGGAAGCGTCAAGCCGGACAATGCGGCGGAGCTGTTTGCCGAAACGGATATCGACGGTGCGCTGGTGGGCGGTGCGTCCCTGGACGCGCAGGATTTTCAGGCGATTGTGGCCGCAGCACGGGGCTGACAAGCGCAATACAGACGTGTAGAGCCCGAGCGGGCAAGGGTGTTATGGAACAGATTATTCTCGTTGTGCATTTGCTGATTGCGCTGGCGATCATCGGCCTGATCATGCTGCAGCAGGGCAAGGGTGCCGACGTCGGTGCCTCATTCGGTGCCGGTGCCTCACAAACGCTGTTTGGCAGCGCCGGCAGCAGCAACGTGCTGACCAAATCGACGGCCTGGCTGGTGGTGCTGTTCTTCGCCACCAGCTTCGGCCTTGCCATGCTGGCCAGCAACAAAACGAAGGTTGTTGATGACCTCGACCTGGTGATACCCGCTGCGGAAGAAAGGGTGGTTCCGGTACTGGATTCCGACCTGCCGACTGTGGATAATGCCGAGCCGGCAGCCGAGGCTGCCGCAGGCGACGTTCCGGCGCTGTAAGCCGGGCGCGTAGCAATTTGCCGAAGTGGTGGAATTGGTAGACACGCCATCTTGAGGGGGTGGTGGGCATAGCTCGTGCGGGTTCAAGTCCCGCCTTCGGCACCATCTATATGCGCGAGGCTTCGCTGACGCGAAGTGCTCGTGCGGCCCTGGCCGGGCGCGTCAAGTCCCGCCTTCGGCACCCTGTGAGTTATCCCGGGGTGAATGTGTCGCTCCGGCCCTGTACAGAGCCCCGTTTTTACGGGGCTTTTTTGTATCTGCTACCAGCGTCGTCGGTTTGCTCCCACACGGCTTTCCCGGAAGCGCAACCTGCTGGCGGGACTTCAGCACCAGCCTGGCAGTGTACAACCCGCATCCCTGGCGCTATGGTCAGAGGCAGGGTTGTCGTGGTTGGGAGAAGCAATGCTCAGGCGTGGACGTGAAGTCAAGGACAGTGTGTCAGCGCACTTTGGCAGCCGCCTTTCCAGCGGTGAGGGCGTGCTGCAACTGGCGCTGCTGGGCCTGCTGTCCGGTTTGGGTACGGGCGCCGTTATCCTGTTGTTTCGCAGCGCGATCGAGTGGCCGCTGGAATACTTCCTGCCGGGCGCTGACAGCGAGGCGTTCGAGCAGTTGAGTCGCGCTGCGCGCGTGTGGCTGCCGCTGGCCGGCGCGCTTGGGATCGGTGCCTTTCTGCACTTCCTGTCGGTAACTGACCGGCGGGTCGGCGTGGCGCATGTCATGCATCGCCTGAATTACCATCAGGGCTATATGCGTTTGCGGGGTGCGCTGATCCAGTTCCTGCTGGGGGTCGGGACTGTGGTCACCGGTCAGTCTGCGGGGCGTGAAGGGCCCGCTGTGCACCTCGGCGCGGCCTTTTCCAGCCTGCTGGGGCAGTGGCTGCGTCTCCCCAACAACAGTATTCGTACGCTGGTGGCCTGCGGCGTGGCCGCCGCCATTGCAGCGTCTTTCGATACGCCCATCGCCGGGGTGATCTTCGCCATGGAAGTGGTGATGATGGAGTACACCATCGGGGTGTTTACACCGGTTATCCTCGCCGCGGTGACGGCGGCGGTGCTGACGCGGGCGGTGTACGGTGCAGAGCCGGCCTTCGAGGTGCCGTTGGTCACCCTGCAGTCACTCTGGGAGATTCCCTGGATCCTGCTGGTCGCGGCCCTGATTGGCGTTGCCGCGGCCCTGTTCATTCAACTGATTGAATCGGCGGGGCGCTTCGACAGTCGACCTATCATGCTGCGCCTGCTGATGGCTGGCCTGTTCATGGTGCCGTTTGCCTTGCTGGTGCCGGAGGTGATGGGCATCGGTTACGACACGGTGGAGCAGACGATCAATGGCCAGTTGGCACTTTGGGTGCTGCTGGGCGTGGGTGTGGCGAAGCTGGTCGCGACCAGCGTGACCGTGGGGCTGGGCATGCCCAGCAGTATCATCGGCCCCACCCTCGTCACGGGCGCCACGCTGGGCGGTGCACTGGGCCTGGTCGGCGCAGCGTTCATGCCGGAGCAGGCCTCCAGCGTGGGCTTCTATGCCATGCTGGGCATGGGCGCCATGATGGGGGCTGTGTTGCAGGCCCCGCTGGCGGCGCTGATGGCCTTGCTCGAATTTACCCACAATCCGCACATCATCATGCCGGGCATGCTGGTCATTACCGTGGCCAGTCTGGTGACCAGCGAGGTGTTCGGCAAAAAGGCCGTATTCCAGAGCATGCTCAAGGCGCAGGGCCTGGGCTATGACACCTCTCCTCTGACCCAGGCGCTGCGGCGGGTCGGCGTTGGCGCCATCATGGAGCGCAGCGTGAAAGTCACGCCCCGTCTGCTGGATGCGGAGGGTGCCGCCGCGGTGCTGTCGGCGGGAACCCGCTGGCTGCTGGTGGAGGGCAGCAGCGGACCGGTGTCCTTGCTGCTCACTGCTGATCTGGCGCGGTATATTGAGCAGGCTGAAGACCTGGCAGAGGAGGGTGCTGATCCGGTCTCCGCACCGCCGATTGACCTGCTGGCGATCCCGGCCAAACGGTTGGATGTGGCCCCGGTGTCATATCAGGCCACGCTGGAAGAGGCGCTGAAGACGCTGCAGCATTCCGGCGCGGAGGTGCTGTATGTGCGCCAGTATCTGTCCTACGGCATTGTGCGCATTGCCGGTGTTGTCCACCGGGCGGACATCGACAGCTACTACCAGGTGGGCTCGGCGACTATATAACGCATTTGGGGGATGCCGGTGTCGTATGGGGGGCGTAGGGTGTCGGCGATGCGTTGATGTATCAACCGATAACTAGAAAAGGGGATTCAAGAGTATGAACAAGGTTGCATCCAAACCTGTCCTGCAACACTTTCCGAAATTACTCATTGCCGCGGCAGTGCTCGCAACTACCCAGGCGCAGGCACAGGGGCTCGAAGAGGTCGTCGTCACCGCCCAGAAACGCGAGCAGTCACTGCAGGACGCGCCTATCGCAATCACCGCGTTCGGCCAATACGAGCTTGAACAGCGCGGCATCCGTGACCTGGTTGACCTCGCAACGATCGCGCCCAACGTCAAGGTCGCGCCGCTGCCGTCGAACACGGCCAAGGCAACGGTGGCCATTCGCGGCTCCGTGACGTCCAACCCCGGCATTTACTGGGAGCCTACCGTGGGCATTTATCTGGACGGGGCCTACGTGGGCAAGTTTTCCGGCAACGTCTTCCGACTCGCAGAAGTGGAGCGTATTGAGATACTGCGCGGCCCCCAGGGCACGCTGTTTGGCCGCAACACCTCAGGCGGGGCGGTCAACGTGGTCACGCAGAAACCTACCGGAGAACTCGGAGGCCGGTTGCGTGCGGGCGTGGGCAATTTCGGTTACACCGAATTGGATGGCAGCCTGAACCTGCCTCAGCTTGATCTCGGTGGCGCGGGGAACCTGAAAAGTCGTGTGAGTCTTGCCTGGGATGACCGCGATGGCTTCTACGACAATGTGCCAGCCGCACCAGGGACCACGATCACACACCCCTTTACCGGCCAGCCGATACCGGCCAACCCCCCGGGTGCTGAAGATGAGCAGAATGCTGCCTCCAGTACGGTTGCCCGCCTGGACCTTCTCTGGGACGTCAGCGACCGCTTTTCGGTTAGATATTCGCTGGATGAGGTCGATGTCGAAAATACGCCAGGCAAACCCCAGTTCACGAGTTTCGATCCGACCAGCCTGACCTTTGGCTTTCCTCTGCCGGGAGACCTTGCCCAGTTTCTAACCAGCGAGACGGATAATCTCGAGGCGAACAGTATCGACGCCGATGTGTATGAGGAGTTCGATTCCACCAGCAACACCCTGACCCTGGATTATGACCTGGGCAATGCCGGGGTTCTGGGTGATGCGTCGATCAAGTATGTCTACAACCACCGGGATCTGAGTTTTGCCCAGAGTCTGGATAACGACGGCACGCCATTCTCTCTGTTCCACTCGGCAATCGAAGAAGAGTACACCCAGCAATCGCATGAAGTGCAGCTCACCGGCTCACATGAGCGGCTGAACTATGTGATGGGGCTGTACTACTTTGAAGAAGACGCGGATGTGTACAACCCGCTGCAGCCTTTGAACTCCTTCTTTGGCCCACTGTTGTCACGCAACGCCTATGGTCTCGAGTCAGATCAGTTTGCCGTCTACGGTCAGGCCGACTGGCGCCCGCCGTTGCTGGATGACCGTCTGACGATTACGGCTGGCATTCGCTGGACAGAGGAGGAAAAGACGGTCTACATCGATCACCCGAACGACAATCCGCCCTTTGCCGGTGAAAACACTGATGATTACAGCAATGTGGCGCCCACGTTGATCTTCAGCTACGAGTTCACTGACGAGTTCAACGCTTACGCCAAGTATGCCAAGGGCTGGAAGGCAGGTGGTTTCAACGGTGAAGCAGGCAGCATTGAAAACTTCAATGTGGGCTTTGATCCAGAGGAGATTGATTCCTACGAGATCGGCTTCAAGAGCCGTTGGCTGGACAACACGCTGCAGTTGAACGGCGCAATGTTCTACAACGACGAATCGGATATTCAGCTTTCGGTATTCATACCCCGCGATGGCGGTGTGGCATCGGTCATCGAGAACGCCGGTAAATCGGTTAAACAGGGCGTTGAGCTGGAGGTTGTCTACATGCCGACGGCCGATCTGATGCTGAGCGCCAACTACGGTTACCTGGACTCCGAGTTCACTGAGTTTCTGGAGTTCGATCCAGTGTTGGGTGAAACTGTCGATGTGTCAGATGAACGCTTTACACAATATACACCCGAGCACACGGTCAACCTGAGTGTCGAGTACACCATGCTGCGCAGCGACTACGGCGACCTTATGGGGCGCCTCGATTACAGCTATAACAGCGAATATACGCCCTATGTGAAGCCCGAGCAGAAAGCGGTTTCGGATATTGACGGCTACGGCACTCTCAACGGACGCCTTACGCTGATCAATATCCCGGTCGGCGATAACCAGCTGCAGGTTGCGCTTTGGGGCAAGAACCTGCTGGATGAGGAATACCGTCTGAACACCGTACCCTTCGGCCCGTTCACGGTGAGCTTCTTCGGCAACCCGCGCACCTACGGTTTGGAGGCACAGTACACCTTCTGACCTGTTCCGGTTCGGCCCGGCGATGGCGCTCGTCGGGCTAAACTGCTGTTTCGCTGCTACTCTCCCCACATCTGCTGCGCGGCACGCAGGACATGGCTGACCAGCTGTGGCTGCCTGTTCGTACCGGTCTTGGAAAAGATGGCCGCCAGCTGTGCGCGTGTTGTATGGCGCGAACGTCCCAGGCTGTCTGATATCTCGGCAAGGCTTTCGCCCTCGACGAGGCGCTTTGTCAGCACCGCCTCCGCTCGAGTCAGTCCGAACAGTTCCATCAACAGTTCTTCGTTCACCTCTCGCGTACCCGCAGCATCGCGGAACAACACCAAGACTGTGCGCGAGACGCGTTCATCCATACCCGGGCGCGCCGCTGTGCATCGCATCAGCAGATTCCAGCGTCGACCACCGGGCCGCGTTAGCTGCAGGGCCTCGCTGTCCAGAGGGTCGCGGTGGTCAAAAAGACGCGACAGGGCGTGCTGCAGCGCTGCCTTGCCGGCACCCGTGGCCACCAACCTGTCCTGATGCAGCAACAACCCGTCACGGGTTTCCAGTGCCCGCTCTGCTAACGGATTGGTCATTAGCACCTGGCCACGCTCGTCGACAACGAGCGAGCCAATAGTCAGCTGACCAATGGTTGCCTCGGAAATACTCAACTGGTAGTCCTTGCGCGCGAGGCGTGCATACAGGCCAATCGCGGTGCGCAGCCAGGGCATCAGGGCCTCAACCTTGTCTCGGTCGCTGCCCGAGAAATTGGCTTGACCCTTCAGGCGGGCACAACGCAGGCGGAACACCATCCCGGTTTCCGGTTCTTCCAGGTTGATGCCGATGATGTCTTCGGTGGCGCCATATTCCTGGATGTAGGTAAAAAAACGGCTGTATTGTGAGGCCAACTCGTGCTCGCTGAGCATTTCTCGAAGGATATGCACCTGATTTGGGGGTATGTCGAGAATCGGTGACTCGCTGAACATCCCGTCCTGCAACACGGTGAGTGCGATGGTATTGCTCTGGGTTGAGATCAGTGTGCCCGGATCCCCTGGTCGGGGTTTGCGCACCACCATGGTGGCATGGTGCCCGTCCAGCCAGTCTTCCAGCGCCTTGAGGAAGTCCAGCCAGGGAGGTGAAGCGAGCAGGCTGTCGAATAGTGCCTGGATCAGGGTTGGCGGAACCGGTTTGGCCATTGATCGAAGTCCCTTGAGTGACGCCAGCTGCGTTGCAGGTTGCCCCTTGCCCGAGAGAGTATTTTTTAGAGCCCCTCCGTGCGTCGCCATACTATACATGGCCTGGCAACGCGGCCCAATGCAGCACAGCATGCCGTCGCTAAGGGGGCGAACCTGCCCCGACAGTTATCCGCACCCCGAAGGGACTTCTTCTCGCCGGAGCCAGGGGCGTTTTTCGCCGGATGCGGTTAGACTTCCCGATTAACTCTCAGCCGGAGCGGTCACATGGCGTTCTCGAATCCACAAGCTGTCAAGATGCTGGCCCTGGGTTTTCTTGCCCAGAATCTGGCGCTTGGCCTGACCTATGGCACCTACAGCGCCTTCGTGAGCCGATTTGTAGAGGAGTTCAATGCCCCGTTGTCACTGGCGGGTTCTGGCCTCGCCGTCACGGCGCTTGTGATGGGCCTTACGTCACCCCTTAGCGGTCGGCTGGTAGCCAGGCTGCCGATTGCCAAAGTCATGGTCACGGGTGCGCTTTGCGTGGCACTGGGCTTTGCGCTGTTGTCTGTCGCGACCTCCATGACCTGGGTTCTGGCCACTTTTGCCATCACCGGTTTTGGTATGGTCATTCTGGGGCCGATACCGGCTATGGCCCTGATTGCCAACTGGTTTCAGGCGGATCGGGGCAAGGCGCTGGGTCTGGGCATGCTACCGCTGGGTATCTTTGTCATGCCACCCGTCGCCACTCTGGTGATGACGGAGTGGGGCTGGCGCGTTACTGCGCTGGCGATCAGCGGGGTGCTGCTGGTCTGCATACCGCTGCTGTTGCGTGTTCAGGACCGGCCCGGTGAAACCGCGGCGTCACAGACGGCCTCCCTGGCTCCGGCAGAGCCAGTTGCCACGTTTTTGCGTGACCCGCGCTACGCCGTTCTGGTGTTTGCGTATGCAATCGTTGCGGGGGGAGGCAGCGCTATTACAGCGCATATGATTCCTTTGGGTACCTACATGGGGTTCGATGCGAATCGCGCGGCGGTGTTGCTGTCGATGTATGGCTTTGCGGCGGGCGCGGGTGCCTTTACCTTCGGTTGGATTGCCGACCGCAGTAATGGCATGACTGCGCTGCTGCTCAATGCGCTGCTGCATGTTGGCAGCTGGCTGTTGATGCTCGCGAGCGAGGGTTACACGACCGCCATGTTAGCGGCAGCCCTTATGGGCCTGGGCGGCGGTGGCTTGACAGTCGCCATCAGCAGCAGGCTGGCGGAAATGTATGAGCCGCAGCGCTTCAGTCAGGCCCTGGGCCTGGCCCTGGCGCTCAATATGCCTTTTACCTTTGGTGCAGCGCCTCTACTGGGGTGGCTGTACGATACCTCCGGAACGTTTGATGTGGGGCTGATGACGCTCGTATCGGCCTACATCATCTCGACAGTGCTGTTCATCTATCTTTTGCAGGCTGCGAAAAAGCCGGCCTTCTGATGGCGCATTTCGGAAGCGTGATATGCACAGCAAGTAATGCATATGCCTGATGCGGGTTCTCCGAACATGCGGCACATTGTCGATGAAGGTAAACCAACGGAGATGTGGATATGACATTTGATAACAAACCACTGCCGGGCGGTGTGGGTGTCGAGGTGATCGGGCTTGAGGTCAATGGCCCGGTTGCTTCGGATACTGCGGCGGCACTGAAGAAACTCTGGCTGGACAAGGGGGTCATTCTTTTTCGTGGCCTGGGTACGTCCCCGGAGGTGCTGCTGGAGCTGTCACGCTGCTTTGGCGAGCTGGAGCCCCACCCGATCGAGCATTTTCGTCTGCCGGGGTACCCCGAGCTGATCCTGCTCAGCAATGAAAAGGATTTGACCGGACCGGTCTATGAGTTTGACGGTGTGCCTACCTACGGGCGGATTCCCTGGCACACCGATCTCGCTTTTGCCACCACACCGAATGCAGGGGCTTTGCTGCGCATGGTGAAGAAGAGCGAGCACGGTGGTCAAACCGGCTGGCTGGACACGGCAATGGCCTGGGAAGCGCTGGATGCCGCAACAAAACAGCGTATCGAGGGGCTGGAGGCGAAGTACGTTTTTTGCCCCGATCTGAGCGCCATGCGCTTCAACCGGCAGAAAGGCAAGCTGCTGCAGCCTACCAGCAAGAGCCTGCCCAGCTTCCCGCCGGTGGCCCATCCCCTGGTCTGGGTGCATCCGGAGACGGGGCAGCGCATTCTCAACGTCAGCACCCTGAATATCCAGTCAGTGCTCGGCATGTCCCAGTCCGAAAGCGATGCATTGCTTGAAAAACTGATTGCGCACACCCTGCAACCACAGTTTCAGTACATCCATGACTGGGAAGAAAACGATATCGTGCTCTGGGATAACCGGCGCACCATGCACTCGGCCTTCGGACACCCGGTGGACGAGGTGCGTATCGTGCAGCGCAGTACCATCCGCGGTACGGTGCAAATGGGGAGGGTGATTGAAGAGGAGCAGCAGGAGCAGACAGCATGAGTAGTTATGATCTGGTGATTCGAGGCGGCACCGTCATGGACGGCAGCGGCAGTGAAGGCCGCGTGTGCGATGTGGCGGTGAAGGGTGGTCTGGTCGCCGCGGTGGGAGATAACCTCGCTGCCGGCCGCGAGGAGATTGACGCCAGTGGCCTGCTGGTGACCCCCGGCTTCGTCGATGTACATACTCACTATGATGGCCACGTCACCTGGGAGAGCCGACTCAAACCCTCCTCCTGCCACGGCGTAACCACCGCCATCATTGGCAATTGTGGTGTAGGTTTCGCGCCGTGCCGCGAAGCTGACCACGATGCGCTGATCCGCCTGATGGACGGGGTCGAGGACATACCCTACCCGGTGCTGGCGGAGGGCCTGCCCTGGACCTGGGAGAGCTTTCCCGAGTACCTGGACGTAATTGCTTCCCAGGAATATGACATGGACGTGGGTGGCTACCTGCCCCACGCGGCACTGCGGGTCTATGTGATGGGCGAGCGTGGCGCCAACCGCGAACCGGCGACGGAGAATGACATCGAGCGCATGTGCGCGCTGCTGGAGGAATCGCTGGATGCTGGCGCCATGGGGATTGCGACCTCGCGCACCCTGTTCCACCGTTCCAGTGACGGCACGCCGATCCCCACCCTCGAGGCCACCAACGAGGAGCTGCTGGCGCTGGCGAAAACCCTCAAGCGCAAGGGCAAGGGTGTATTCCAGATCGTTGAAGATATCCATCTACCAGGCAAGGACGTCAGTGTGCTGCGTCAGCTGGCCGAGGCGGCGGGCCGTCCGCTGACTTTCTCGATCGGTACTGGCAACACGGGCCCGCATATCTGGCCGCAATTGCTGAAGGATCTGGAGTCCGCCAATGCTGCCGGCATCACCATCAAGGGGCAGGTGATGCCGCGCGCGATTGGCATGATGCTGGGCGTGGAGCTGACCCTGAATCCCTTCTACACCACGGTTGGCTACCGGGAAGTGGCGGAGCTGCCACTGGCCGAACGCCTGCAGGCCCTGCGCGATCCGCAGCGTCGTGCGCGTATCCTCGCTGAGCCGATGGACCCGGATCCGGCGCTGGTTCTGGGCCGCACGGTACGTGACTTTGACCACATGTTCCTGCTGGGTGATCCGCCCAATTACGAGCAGCCCTGGGAGCTGAGTATCGCCGGTCGGGCCAAGGCCCAGGGCGTGTCTCCGGAGGAATTGGCCTATGATCTCATGGTCCAGGGTGAGCGCGGTATGGTGCTGTATCTGGCGATGGCCAACTACGCCGACGGCAGCCTCGATGCCGTGGGTGAGATACTGCGCCACCCCGACGTCCTCCCCGGTTTGGGCGACGGCGGGGCCCACGCGGCGACCATCTGCGACGGCAGCTATTCCACTTTCGCCCTGTCCTACTGGGGGCGCGATCGCGATCACGGGCGTATGGCTCTGCCGGATCTGGTGCACCGTCTCAGCCGGGCAACGGCCCTGACCATGGGCCTGGAAGATCGTGGCCTGCTGGCCCCGGGCTACAAGGCCGATATCAACGTGATTGATTTTGACCGGCTGGCCCTGCATGTGCCGGAAATCACTTACGATTTGCCCGGCGGCGGGCGGCGCCTGGTGCAGCGCGCTGAAGGTTATGTGGCGACCCTCGTCAGTGGCGTGCCGGTCTACCGCAATGGCGAGGCGACAGGTGCCTTGCCCGGCAAGCTGGTGCGCGGTCAGCGGCCGGCGCCGGTACAGCGTTAGCGCTTCCGGCGCCGGGCGTCAGTGCGCCGCCGGTGGCCGGTACCAGATCGGCGAAGTCCACGCGCGCTCCTGCAGGGTGGCGGGGACCTCCTCTGGCAGCGGCAGGCCAGTGCGCAGGCTGTCCCAGGTGCTCCAGCGGCAGGTGGGGTTCTCCAGTACGCGGGCGTAGTAGAAGGCCGGTTGTTCCGGATTGAAGCCCGGGTCGCGCCAGCGGACGGCGATCTGGCCGTCGCCCTTGTGACGATCATACTCGCAGGTCTCCAGGGATACGGTGGCGCCGTTGTCCGGGCAGCGGTGGGTGCGTGGGTCCGGGCTCAGCCCGTCCGCGCAGCCGACATCAAACACGGTCTCCCGGGTTGCGCCGTCCTCCACCCAGCCTTTGACGATCTGCACGCGCTGTAGCCAGGCGCTACCGGGATCTTTTGCGGCCCACAGCAGGAACTCGGGGCCCGCGCCGGTGGCCTGTTCGAGTTCACCCCCCATGGCAACGCCTGTCGCGTAGGCCTGTTGCACCCAATCCGGGCGGGTAAGCAGGTCGTCGGGCCAGCCCGTCCCGGCAAAGAAGCGCACGCTGATGCGCGGCCCGCTGGTGCCAAAGGTCTCCCGCCGCGCCAGCGCATCGTACAGGGCCTCGCGGGTGTTCTCGGTGGCCCACACGCCGGCGAGTCCCGCCGAGCTGTATTTGATGTGATGGGTGTTGATGAAACTGCCACCCCGGCGTGTCTCCGGCGTGCCATCAGCGCTGCCGATCTTGCCGTGGTAGTTGTCCTCTTCCACCTGTGAGCCGGAATTATGGCTATCGCTGGCGGCGATCACGCCGAACCGGTAGGGATTGTAGCCCTGCTGCGTCTGCAGCAGCAGGCCCGACAGCCAGGCATCGCGCACGTAGCTTCCCTGCACTTTGCCCAGGGTGCCGCGGCCACCGAGCAGGTCTTCCAGCAGCTCGAAACTTGCCCATTCATCGTTGGGTGACAGCAGCGGATGCGTTTCCGAGCTGCCCTTGATCTGGGAAATTTCAACCAGCGGTTCGTTGCGCTGACGCAGGGCCGCATAGTCGGCATCAATGGCCTCGCCGCCAAACGCGACGTCGGTGGGAAACATCAGGCCGTTGCTCAGGTTGCTGTTGTGGGCAATGGCCATACCTTCAATGCCGTGTGTGCGCTGCTCATCCAGCCAGGCCCACAGTGCGCGTGGCTCAACACTGTCGAAGCTGGAGAAAGGCTGGGCGGGCACCTGGTTGCTGCGGAAGATGACGTTGCGGTGCAGGTTGACTTCATCCAGGGCGCCGGAGGACGTCCATTCGTAGCCGATCAGGGTGCTGAATTCTCCGGGCCGGTAGTGGCGCTCGGCGCTGCGCACATACTCCTGCCAGATGGACTGGCGCAGTGCCTGGTCCACCAGCGCCGGCATGGGGTTGTTCTCGCCCAGGGTCATCAGCACTTCCAGCACAGCGGCCTGCCGTCGCTCCGGGTCCTCGTCAGACAGGCGGGCGGCAATCGGCAGGCCCGCCAGCGCGCCCTGGGGCTCGAACAGGCGCGGCAATATGCCCATGTACTCGGAGTGGTCGGTGATGGCGACGAAATCGAGTGGCGCACGCAGCTGGATGGTTACGCCGCTGATGTGGGGGATGGCCTCGCCCCGCGCAAAGCGGTAGGCATCATCGGGTGTCGTCCTCACGTTCAGCATGAACGCGTCGGGGGAGTTCATGGTGTGCACATGGAGCTCCCCGAAGAACGCCTGGGTACGCTGCGCGGCCGCTGAGGGGGTTGCCGCAACGTGCGCGGCGGCCTGTGTCAGGCCGAGGCACAGTGCCGCGCCCAGTTGCAGAATCGATCGCGTGGTGGTGTTCAATGGCATGGTGATCTCGCTGTGGAAGCCAGTCTGCAGAGTAGTGGCAGGGTCGATGGCGGGCGAGTCCCGCACCGCGGTTGCCCCCGCGTGGTTTGGATACGCGGACCGGTCCGTTGGTGGCATAGCAGACCCGCAGTGATAAAGTTTCATTTGAAACTATGTTGACCTGTGCCTATACTCGGTAGCGGTTGGCGATTTCGCGGCTGCAGCACCGGGAGGCACACCATGTCAGATCTGTTCGAGAACCCCATGGGCCTGGATGGGTTCGAGTTCGTCGAATTCACGGCACCCGCGCCGGGCGTGCTGGAGCCGGTGTTTGAATCCATGGGCTTCACCTGCGTGGCCCGGCATCGCAGCAAGGATGTGGCGCTGTGGCGGCAGGGTGATGTCAACTTCCTGACCAACTACCAGCCAGGAAGTCACGCCTGGTACTACGCTCGCGAACATGGACCGTCGGCCTGCGGCATGGCGTTTCGCGTGCAGGACGCAACGCTGGCCTACAACCGGGCGCTGGAGAAAGGCGCGCAGCCGGTTACGGTGGAAACCGGCCCGATGGAACTGCGCCTGCCCGCCATCCGCGGCATCGGCGGCGCGATTCTCTACCTGATTGACCGCTACGCGGAAGGGCAGAGCATTTATGACATCGATTTTCACTGGGTGCCCGGCGCAGACAGGAAGCCCGCGGGCCTCGGCTTTCACACCCTGGACCACCTCACCCACAACGTGTATCGCGGTCGCATGGCCTATTGGGCCCGGTATTATGAGGAGCTGTTCGGATTCCGGGAAATACGCTACTTCGATATCGAGGGTGAGCACACAGGCCTCTTGTCGAAAGCCATGACGGCACCGGATGGCAAGATCCGCATCCCGCTGAACGAGGAGTCCCGCGGTGGTGGCCAGATCGAGGAGTTCCTGATGGCCTACAACGGCGAGGGGATACAGCATATTGCCCTGGCCTGCGACGACATCCTCGCCTGCTATGACCGACTGCAGGCGGCAGGCATGACCTTTATGACCGCCCCCCCGGCCACCTACTACGAGATGCTGGAAGGGCGCCTGCCGGGTCACGGAGAGCCGGTGGCGGAGTTGCAGTCGCGGGGTATTCTTCTCGACGGCAGCACCGAGGGCGGCAGCCCGCGGCTACTCCTGCAGATTTTCTCTGCCAACCTGCTGGGACCGATGTTTTTCGAGTTCATCCAGCGCAAGGATGACGACGGGTTTGGTGAGGGGAACTTCAAGGCGCTGTTCGAGTCCATCGAGCGCGACCAGCTCGCCCGCGGTGTACTCAACGTCACCCAGGCCGGGTGAGGAGGCGCCATGCAGATCCGCCGTATTCATCATGTTGCGTATCGCTGCAACGATACCCGGGAAACCGTGGAATTCTACCGCCGTGTGCTGAACATGCAGCTGCTCCTGGCCATTGCCGAGGACGAGGTGCCCTCCACCCGCGAGCCGGACCCGTACATGCACGTATTCCTCGATGCCGGCATGGGTAATGTGCTGGCGTTTTTCGAGTTGCCGAACTCGCCGCCGATGGGGCGCGACGGCAATACACCGGAGTGGGTGCAGCACATTGCCTTCGAAGTGGAGAGTGAGGAGGCCTTGCTGGCCGCCAAACGCGAGGTCGAGCGGCAGGGTATCGCGGTGGTCGGGCCCACGCACCACGGCATCTTCCGCTCCATTTATTTCTTTGATCCCAACGGCCACCGGCTGGAGCTGGCCGCCAATATTGCGCAACCGGGTGACCTCGATCGCTTGCGCGCGGTGGCGCCCGATATGATCGAAGAGTGGTCCCGCACCCGGCGCGCGCCGCGTCATGCGGCGTGGTTGCATGAACGTGAGCTCGGAGAGAATCGATGAAACTGGCATCCCTGCGTGAAGGTCGCGATGGCGCACTTGTGGTGGTATCCCGTGACCTGCAGCGCTGCCTGGCGGCAGGCATGACCCTGCAGCAGGCGCTCGACAACTGGGCACAGCACCAGCCCGCGCTGTCGGCCTTGTCGGCGCGGGTCAACGAAGGTGAGGGCGCTGCGTTTGACCAGGCTGCCTGCGCTTCTCCCCTGCCTCGGGCTTTCCAATGGGCGGACGGCTCGGCCTACGTGAACCATGTGGAACTGGTGCGCAAGGCGCGGGGCGCTGAGATGCCCAAGAGTTTCTGGACCGACCCGCTGATGTACCAGGGTGGTTCGGACAACTTTCTGGGGCCGCGGGACCCGATCGTGATGGACGACCCCGCCTGGGGCATCGATTTCGAAGGCGAGGTGGCGGTGGTGACGGGCGATGTGCCCATGGGCACCAGTCCGGCTCAGGCCGGCGCAGCTATCCGCCTGATCATGCTGGTCAACGATGTCTCCCTGCGCAACCTCATTCCGGCGGAGCTGGGTAAGGGCTTTGGATTCTTCCAGTCCAAGCCCTCCAGCGCCTTCAGCCCGGTGTGTGTCACGCCGGACGAACTGGGCGCGGCCTGGGATGGTGGCCGGCTGCACCTGCCGCTGAGCGTGCGCTATAACGGCGAGCGTTTCGGCGAGGCGAACGCCGGGGTGGATATGACGTTTGATTTTCCCACCCTCATCGCCCATGCCGCGAAGACCCGCCCGTTGTGTGCGGGCACCATCATCGGTTCGGGAACGGTCTCCAATAAGGGTGCCGATGGGTCACCGGGCAAGCCGGTGGCGGAAGGTGGCCTGGGCTATAGCTGTATCGCCGAGTTGCGGATGATTGAAACCCTGCGTGACGGCCAGCCCGAGACTGCGTTCATGCAGTTCGGTGACCGGGTATGCATTGAGATGAATGATGCAGCCGGCCACAGCATTTTCGGCCGCATAGACCAGACGGTGATGGCCCCTGTCGCTGCCTAGGGTGGCGCGCCGCCGCCCCCGCGGCTGCCCCGCTGCGATGCTGGTTTAACTATGCATCAAACACGGAATATGCCGTAACGGTTTCCGCGTGTGGCGCGGTCGCTGGGTTAGCATGGTGCTCTTGCGCAGCAAAGGAGCAGGGGCATGAAATTCTGGCAGGCGCTGGTCTGGACTGAACCGGAGCAGCTGGTACCACTGGCACAGTTTGCCGAGGAACTGGGGTTCCACGGCGTGTTCAATGCCGACCACGCGGTATTCCCCGAAGAGGTGAAAACACCGTACCCCTACTCGGAGAACGGCGTGGCGCCGATGACGGCGGATGCGCCTTACCCCGACTGCTGGGTGAGCACGGCCTTCATGGCTGCCGCGACCCGGCGGCTGCACTTCACGACCTCGATTTACGTGCTGCCCCTGCGCAACCCCTTCGAGGTGGCGAAGGCCACCGGCTCACTGGATATCTTCAGCGGCGGCCGCTTCGCGCTCGGTATCGGCGCGGGCTGGATGAAGGATGAGTTCGACATCTACGGCGTGCCGTTTCAGGGCCGCGGTCAGCGTATGGATGAGATGATCGATGTCATGCACAAGCTCTGGCAGGGCGGCATGGTTGAACACGACGGGCCCCTGTTCCCGTTTCCGCGGCTGTGTATTGAGCCTGCACCGGGACACAACGTGCCTGTCTTTGTAGGCGGCGCCAATGAGGCTGCCCTGCGCCGCGCGGCGGTGCGCGGCGATGGCTGGATCGGCGCCGGCAACCACCCGGATGAAGTCCCGGCGCTGATGGCACGCTTGCGCGCACTGCGCGCGGAAGCCGGGCGCAGTGCGGAGCCCTTTGAAACCATTGTCGGTCTGACCACGCCGCTGGAGGTTGCCACGCTACAGCGTCTTGAGCAGGCGGGCATGACGTCGGCGGTCAACCTGCCTTTCAGTTACGTCCTCGGCAAGCGCTCGACGCTGGATGCCAAGAAGCGTTTTATGGAAGACTTCGAGAAACGCATCATGCGCCCACTGCGCGGTTGAACCCCACCCCAAACGCTGGAGACCCTGTATGGTCGAGTTGCCCCTGGTACGTATACATGCCCCCGGCCAGCTGTCGCTGGATGCCGTAGCCGCACCGGAACCCGGCCCGGACGATGTGCTCGTTGCGGTGCAGCAGTGTGGCATCTGCGGGTCTGACCTTGGGTATACGGCGATGGGCGGCCTACCGGGCTATCCCCTGCCCATGCCGCTGGGACATGAGCTGGCCGCTGTGGTCGAGCGGGTGGGCAGCCGTGTGCAGGGATTTGCCCCGGGCGATCGGGTGGTGGTGAACCCGACAGCGGGCGGGAATTCCATCGGCAACGGGGGTGCGGAGGGCGGGTTTGCGCCCCTGCTGCTGGTGCGCGGTGTCAGCCGGGATAACGGTATTCTCTTCAGGTTGCCCGACAGCCTCAGCGACGAAGAGGGTGCGCTGGTTGAGCCGCTGTCTGTTGCCATGCACGCCGCCAACCAGAGTGAGCTGTCGGCGGGCGACAAGCTGGTGATTTTCGGTGCGGGACCGATCGGTCTCGGTGTCCTGCTGGTCGCGCGCTACCTCGGGCTGGACCACTGTGTGGTGGTGGACCGCAGCGAGCGACGGCTGGCGCTGGCCCGGGCGCTGGGCGCCACGGCCGTGCCTGCCGGGGATGATGGGCTGGCGGCGCGCCTGTGCGCGGAATTTGGCAGCGTGCAGTACCTGGGCCAGACGCTGCCGGATATCGATGTGCTGATTGAGGCCACCGGCGTCGGTGCGGTGTTCGAGCAGTGTGTGCAACTGGCGCGCTTTCGCAGTCGGCTTACGGTGGTGGGTGTGCACAAGGCGCCCGCGCAGATCGACCTGCTCTCGGTGTTGGCGCGAGAGCTGCGCATCAGCGGTTCAATGGCCTACCCGGATGAGTTTCCGGCGGTGATCGATATGCTGGCCTCGGGCCGCGTTAACGCCAGCGCCCTGATCAGCCACCGCTTTCCACTGAGTGCGTTTGAGCAGGCCTTTGCGGTGGCCAGCAACCCCAACGAGGCCGTCAAGGTGATGGTGGACTGCCAGCGTTAGCCGCGCTCTGCGCGCGCAGGAAACTGTTGGAAATAGAAGCTGAAGCGCTCACGCAGGGCCTCCGGGTCTACGCCGAAATCCTCTTTCAGGTTGTAGAGCACCCGGCCCTCCTTGCCCCGCGGGTGCGCGGCGATGAACGCCTGCATCTCGGCGCGCGCCTGAGTTGTCAACTCGACGTCCGCGCAGGCGTAGATTTTCTCCACCATGCCCAGGTCGTCCGCCATGAACTCGTGGAACGGGACATCGATGGTTTGCGCTGGCGGCAGGGCTGCGTGGTCGCGCACGCAGGCCCGCAGCAGGTGCTCCACGCGGTCAGCCCAGTAGTCGACGATTGCCCCTGTGTCGATGCGGGTACGGCTCATCCGATAGCCGTAGGCAAGCATGGTGACTGCCGACTGGATAACAGCCACCGGGTCGCGGTGTGTTATCACGTAAGTGGCGTCGGGAAACACCGCTTGTAGTACGGGCAACTGCTCCAGATGCTGCGGGCATTTGAGTACCCAGCGATCCGGTCCCCGGTACCACTGCAACAGTTTCAGTACATCGCGCATGTAGCGGTAGTGTGGCGTCTGGTCATGCGCGTAGTAGTGGTCGCGCCAGCGCGGGCTGGGGGCGAGCCACTCGAAATTGTAGGAGGCGAAGTCCGGGCCCATCAGTTCCAGCTCTTCGTGGATATGCTCCGGGTTCATCGGGTGCATGGCCGCCAGCAGGGGTGTGACGGCCTGCATGCCCTCCCAGGCCTCGGCGCAGCGCCGCATTCGCGGGTCAGTGCCGTCTGCCAGAGTGGCCTCCCCGGGCAGGGGGACCGGCTCGTAGGACTCCCAGAGCGGTAACGAGCGAAACCGGGAGTCCGCCGCGAGCAGGTTGAGCAGGTGGGTGGTGCCGGAGCGTGGGAGCCCGGCGACGATAATGGGGCGCTCGATGGGCTGCGCCAGCGCTTCCGGGTGCTGCTGCCAGGCCTGCTGCAGCAGCAACCGGTTGCTGGCGTAGCGCACCAGATAGCCGAACAGGTTGAGACGCTGGCTAGCGGTCATCTCGGCATCCTGGCCCCATTCGTCCAGCAGCAACTGCAGGCGCTCCCGGAAATCCTCGGGCCCGAAGTCGCTGAGCCCGGTGCGACGGCGTGCCGCGTCGAGTACTGCGCTTTCCGTGAATTCCAGCGGCTGTTGCGCGGCCCAGTCGAGGGCGGCGCGCTGCACCTCGGTCAGTTGCGGGGCCCGAAGGTCGTCGATACGCAGGGTGTGGGTCATGGCGCTTGTCGCGCTCCTGTGTCGGTAATTTTGGTGCCGGTTCACCGCTCGGTGGACGCGTCCGGTGAAAGCGGGTGTGTCCGGCCATGCTAAATAGGCCTTGATTGCGATGGCAAGCAAAAATACCATCGAGTATCCATGTTGCTGCACTGTCCGGAGAAGAAAACGATGTCGCACGACCAGCGTCTGCAGGCTCTCGGTCTGCCGCCGATCGACCAGATCGGATTTGTGGTAAAGGATATGGATGCCTGGGTCGACCGCTTCGACCCGGTGTTTGGTCCGTTCTCCTTTATGGATGGCTCGGTGGCCGGTGCGGAATTTCGCGGCCGCACCGAAGACGTGCAACTGCGGCTGGGGTTCGGCCGCAGTGGTGATGTGGAAATCGAGTTGATCGAGTGGCAGTCGGGTGTCAGCCCGCACAGCGAATTTATCGAGTCGGGACGGGAGGGTATGCACCATCTGCGCTTCCGTGTCGAGGACACGGACCACTGGATAAACGAACTCGCCCGGCTGGGATACACCCCGTTCTGGTACAAGCGCTGGAACAGCGACACGGTGTTTGCTTATCTGGAGTGCCCCGGCTTCCCCCTGTATCTGGAGTTGTTGCAAATGCCGCAGGCCGGCGCGGGCGCGCCGTCGTCGTGATACGCCCCCCGGTGGCCAGCGGGGGCGTCGAAACAGGGCTTTTTTCTTTGCGGGGCTGTTGACCGGGAGGGCCCTGATACCTATAATGCACAGCCTCGAATTTGGGTCGGTAACGTTGGTTTGGCCCACTGTGAAGTGCCAAGGGGCCTTCAAGTCGAGGAAGTTTTGATGCGGGGTGGAGCAGCCTGGTAGCTCGTCGGGCTCATAACCCGAAGGTCGTCGGTTCAAATCCGGCCCCCGCTACCAACATACGTGTCGTCCGCTCCGAATTGGCGGCACGTTTCGTCAAAGCCCCTTCATGGGGCTTTTTCGTATCTGCGAAAAATGTTTGTGGTGTATTCGCAAGGTTAACCGCCGCTGGCGGAAGTGGAGTCGGATTGACGGCCAGGCAACAGGAATTACAGGCGCTGCTGGAACCCACAGTGGTCGCCCTCGGCTTTGACCTCTGGGGCATCGAGTATGCCGCCCAGGGCAAGCACAGTGTATTGCGCGTGTACATCGACGCGCAGTCGGGGGTGACCGTGGACGACTGTGCCGCAGTCAGCGCGCAGGTGAGCGCCGTGCTGGATGTTGAAGACCCGATTACCGGTGAGTACACGCTTGAGGTGTCTTCGCCAGGTGTTGATCGCCTGCTGTTTCGCCTTGAGCAGTTCCCGCCGTTTTTTGGCGAGTGGGTCGAATTGCGTTTGCGCCGGCCTTTCGAGGGGCGCCGCAATTTCAAGGGTATTTTGCAAGGTATCGAGGGCGAGGACGTTGTGGTGCTTGTAGATGACCATGAATACCTGTTGCCTTACAGCGCCGTGGACAAGGCGCGTGTTCATCCCCGCATCGAGGGTGCGGCCAGCGTAACTGACGAGGCTACGAATGACTAAAGAAATCCTGATGGTGGCTGAGGCCGTCTCGAACGAAAAGGGCGTGTCCGAGGACATCATTTTCGAGGCGATCGAGCTGGCGCTGGCGACAGCGACCAAGAAGCGCTACGACGAGGATGCCGACATCGAGGTGACCATCGACCGCAAGACGGGCGATTACGTCACCGTGCGCCGCTGGCTGGTGGTTCCCGACGACGAAATGGCACTGCTGGGCACCCAGTTCACCACGGAAGAAGCCATCGAGAAAGACCCGGCGCTGAAGCCCGGCGACATCTATGAAGAAGCGGTCGAAAACGTGGGCTTCGGGCGCATTGCGGCGCAGACCGCCAAACAGGTCATCGTGCAGCGCGTGCGCGATGCCGAGCGCGCGCAGGTCGTCGAGCTGTATCGTGAGCGCGTGGGCGAGCTCGTTGCGGGTACAGTCAAGAAAGTGACACGCGACAACGTGATCGTGGATCTCGGCAACAATGCCGAGGGCCTGCTGCCCCGGGATCAGCTGGTCGGCCGCGAAACGTTCCGCGTGAACGATCGGGTGCGTGCCATCCTGCGCGAGATCAGTGCGGAAACCCGCGGCCCGCAGCTGATGCTGAGCCGTTCCTGCCCAGAAATGCTCATTGAGCTGTTCAAGATTGAAGTGCCGGAAATTGCTGAAGAGGTTATCCAGATCAAGGCCGCCGCGCGCGACCCCGGCTCGCGGGCCAAGATTGCGGTCAAAACCAATGACCAGCGTATCGACCCGGTCGGCGCCTGCGTCGGTATGCGGGGGTCGCGAGTGCAGGCGGTATCCAACGAGCTGGACAACGAACGCGTGGATATCATCCTCTGGGACGATAACCCCGCGCAGCTGGTAATCAACGCCATGTCGCCGGCGGAGGTCGAATCCATTGTTGTCGATGAAGACAGCGGGACCATGGACGTCGCGGTAGCGGAAGACAACCTGGCACAGGCGATTGGCCGCTCCGGGCAAAACGTGCGGCTGGCCAGTGAGCTGACTGGCTGGACCATCAATGTCATGAGCAATGAAGAAGCCGCCGAGAAGCACGAGGCCGAGGCGGGGCAGGTCATCCAGATGTTCGTCGAGCAGCTGGATATCGACGAGGAGGTTGCTGAAATCCTCGTTGAAGAGGGCTTTACCACGCTGGAAGAGGTGGCCTACGTGCCGCTGGAAGAGATGACCGCCGTCGACGGCTTCGATGATGAGATCGCTGAGGAACTGCGTGCGCGTGCCAAGGATGCGCTGCTGACCCAGGCGATTGCGTCGGAGGAGCAGCTCGGCGCCAACGAGCCCGCGCAGGACCTGCTGGAGATGGACGGTATGGATCGTCACCTGGCCTTTGTGTTGGCCAGCCGCGGTGTGATCACCATGGAAGATCTCGCGGAACAGGGTGTCGATGACCTGATGGATATTCCGGAAATGACCGAGGAGCGCGCCGGAGAGCTGATCATGACAGCGCGCGCACCCTGGTTTGCCGAGGAGAGTGAATAGGCCAGTACAGGCGGTTCCACTCTAGGCATCAGGGTTTCACGGGATTAAGGAGAATTTTGCATGGCGCAAGTGACAGTACAGCAGCTCGCGGAAACAGTGGGAGCGCCCGTTGATCGTTTGCTGACGCAAATGAAGGAAGCGGGCCTGCCTCACTCGGCGGCGAGTGAAGCTGTGTCGGAAGAGGACAAGCAGACGCTGCTGACCTATCTGAAGCGCAGCCATGGCGAATCCACGGCAGCGCCCAAGCGCATCACCCTCAAGCGCAAGACGATCAGTACGCTGAGAACGTCCGGTTCGCAGGGCAAGAAGACGGTGAACGTTGAAGTGCGCAAGAAGCGCACCTACGTCAAGCGCGACGCCTCGGATGCCGACTCCGAAATGCAGGATGCGGCCAAGCTGGAAGCAGCTGCGGCGGCAGAGGCCGAGCGCAAGGCCGCCGAGGCCAAGGCGGCAGCGGATGCGGAGGCAGCGGAAAAGGCGGCCCGCGAAGCGGCGGCGGCCGAGGAAGAAGCGGCTGTCGCAGCGGCAGCGGCGTCTGTGCCGGAACCCGAGCCGGAAGACGAAAAAGACCTGGATCCGGAGATCCTGCGGCAGCGTGCGGCGGAGCGGCGTATGGCACGCGAAGCGGCCGAGGCCGAGGCCCGCAAGGCGGCCATGGAAGCCCGCAAGGCCGAGGAAGAACGCGTCAAGGCGGAAGCCGCGGCAAAAGTCGAGCGGGAGAAAGAGGCCGCGGCGAAGCGTCCCAAGCGCCTGCACGATGCGCCGGCACCGCAGACCGAAGAACAGCGCAAGAAGGCAGCGCGCGGCAGACTTGACCGCAGCTCACCGGGTGGTCGTGGCAAGCAGCGCGGCCACAACCTGTCACTGTCTGACCTCGAAGCGGCTGAGTCCGGCATGATGCGGCGCCGCGGCGGGCGCAAGAAGATGCGTGGTGGTTCCCATGCGGAACACGGTAAACACGGATTCGAGATGCCCACAGAGAAGAAGATGCACGAAGTTGAGCTGGCTGACATGACCTCGGTCGGCGGTCTGGCGCAGCAGATGTCAGTCAAAGCCGGTGAAGTGATCAAGGAGTTGATGAAGCTCGGCGTGATGGCGACCATCAACCAGATGATCGACCAGGACACCGCGATCCTGGTGGTCGAGGAGATGGGGCACAAGCCGAAACTGATCAGTGCCGACGCCCTGGAAGAGAAGCTGGAAGAGACGCTGGCACAGCACGAGGGTACCCTGGAGCCGCGCGCCCCGGTGGTCACGGTGATGGGCCACGTCGACCACGGCAAGACATCGCTGCTCGACTATATCCGCAAGGCCAAGGTGGCCTCCGGTGAGGCGGGCGGTATTACCCAGCACATCGGCGCCTACCACGTGGAAACCGGCCACGGCATGATTTCCTTCCTCGACACCCCCGGTCACGCGGCGTTTACCGCCATGCGCGCCCGCGGTGCGAAGAGCACGGACATCGTGATCCTCGTGGTGGCGGCTGACGATGGCGTGATGCCGCAGACGGAGGAAGCCGTACAGCATGCCAAGGCGGCGAAAGTGCCCCTGATCGTGGCCATCAACAAGATGGACAAGGAAGGTGCGGACCCGGACCGTGTGAAGAGCGAGCTGGCGGCCAAGGACGTGATCCCCGAGGACTGGGGTGGTGACACGCAGTTCATCGAGGTGTCTGCCCACACGGGTGACGGCGTGGACAACCTGCTTGACGCGATCCTGTTGCAGGCTGAGGTGCTCGAGTTGCAGGCGCCGCGTGACGTACCGGCGCAGGGCATCGTGATCGAATCGCGGCTGGACAAGGGCCGTGGGCCCGTGGCGTCGCTGCTGATCCAGAGCGGCACCCTGCGCCAGGGTGATATCGTGCTGGCAGGCCTGCAGTACGGCCGGGTGCGCGCCATGCTGGACGAGAATGGCAAGAACATCACCGAGGCCGGGCCGAGTATTCCGGTCGAAATCCTCGGTCTCGACGGTACCCCGGATGCCGGTGACCTGTTCGCCGTGGTGGAGAGCGAGAAGCGCGCCCGTGAAGTGGCGCAGTTCCGTCAGGAAAAGACGCGCGATAGCAAGCTGCAGCGTCAGCAGGCCGCCAAGCTCGATAACATGTTCGAGAGCATGACGGCTGGCGAGAAGAAGACGCTGAACGTCGTGGTCAAGGCCGATGTGCGCGGCTCCCTGGAAGCGATCCAGACAGCCCTGCTGGATCTCGGCAACGACGAAGTACAGGTGAACATTGTGTCAGGCGGCGTCGGCGGCCTCGCGGAAACCGACATCACCCTGGCGATCACGTCGGGCGCCGTGGTGTTTGGCTTCAACGTGCGCGCCGATGCGTCCGCCCGTCGTCTGGTGGAAAACGAGGGCGTGGATCTGCGTTACTACAACGTCATCTACGATCTTATCGACGACGTGAAGCAGGCCCTCACCGGGATGCTGGCGCCGGAAATGCGCGAGGAAATCCTCGGTATTGCCGAAGTGCGCGATGTATTCCGCTCGCCGAAATTCGGTGCGATCGCCGGCTGCATGGTCATCGAGGGCACGGTCTACCGTTCACGCCCGATTCGCGTGCTGCGTGACAACGTGGTCATCTACCAGGGCGAGCTGGAGTCATTGCGTCGCTTCAAGGACGATGCCAGTGAAGTGCGCAACGGCATGGAGTGCGGTATCGGCGTCAAGAACTACAACGACGTCAAGCCCGGCGACCTGATCGAAGTGTATGAAGTCAAGGAGTTTGCCCGCACTCTGTAGGCGGCCCTGTTATGGCGAAGGAATACAGTCGGACCCAGCGGGTTGCAGATTACCTGCAGCGCGAACTGGCACAGCAGATCCAGCAGGAACTGCGCGATCCGCGGATCGGGATGGTCAGCATCACGGGCGTGGACGTGAGCCGCGACCTGGGGCACGCGAAAGTGTATTTCACGCGCCTGGGGAGCGACTGTGCCGACGAGGCGCGTGAAGCCGCGGAGGTGCTGAACAAGGCGGCGGGGTATCTGCGCAGCCAACTGTCCCGCTACAGCAATATGCGCAGCGTTCCGCAGCTGCGCTTCTATTTCGACAGCAGCGTGGGTCGCGGACGGGATATGGAAGACCTCATTCGGCGTGCGGAGCAGGCGGACCGGGCCCTGGGTCTGCGCGACGACGAGCCGGGCGACGCATCCTAGTGGGCCGTCAGCGTAAAGGTCGCCCGCTGGATGGAATACTGTTGCTGGACAAGCCTGCGGGGCTGAGCTCCAACCAGGCATTGCAGCGTGCCAAGCGCCTGTACTTCGCCGCCAAGGCGGGGCACACCGGCAGCCTGGACCCGCTGGCGACCGGGGTACTGCCCCTGTGCTTTGGCGAGGCGACGAAGTTCTCCCAGTACCTGCTGGACGCCGACAAGGCCTATGCCAGCACGTTTGTGCTCGGGGAGCAGCGCAGTACCGGCGATGCCGAGGGCGAGGTGCTGGTCGCGGCCGATGCCAGTGCCCTCACGCGTGAGCAGGTGGAGGAGGCGCTGGGCGCCTTTCGCGGCGCGATTGAGCAGGTGCCGTCGATGTATTCGGCGCTGAAGCACGGCGGACAGCCGCTCTACAAACTGGCGCGCAAAGGCCAGGAAGTGGAGCGCGCAGCGCGGCCGGTGGTGATACACCGGCTGGAATTACTGGATTTCCGCCCGGGCGAACGGGCGGAGGTCGATGTGGCCCTCGAGTGCAGTAAAGGCACCTATGTGCGCTCGATTGCCGAGGACCTGGGCACCGCCCTGGGCTGCGGTGGCTATGTGAGTGCGCTGCGGCGCACCCGGGCAGGCCCGTTCGGGCTGGACCGATGCGTCACGCTGGCCGCGCTGGAGGCATTGAAAGACGCCGAGCGCCTGGCGGATATGGACGCGTTATTGCTGCCCGCGGATACGGCACTGGACGCGTTGCCGACGGTGCGGCTGACCGAGTCAGGCGGGTATTACCTGCGCCAGGGGCAACCGGTCATGGTGCCAAATGCGCCCCACAATGGTATGGTGCGCGTCGCTCTGGAAACCGGCGAGTTTCTGGGGGTAGGCGAGATATTGGACGATGGGCGCGTTGCGCCGCGTCGCCTGATAGTCACCGGGAGGTGACGCGAACCTGTCTGTAAATCTGCACGGACAGGCTCTTTTTATTGATCTCCACCGGGCTGTGTAAAAGCGGGTGGAACACGCAGATTACTTGAGAGGAAACAGACATGGCTTTAGAAGCTGCAAAAAAAGCAGAAATCGTAAAAGAGTACCAGACGAGCGAGAGTGATACCGGATCGCCCGAAGTTCAGGTCGCGTTGCTGACAGCCAACATTATCCAGCTGCAGGACCACTTCCAGGCGCACAAGCACGATCACCACTCACGCCGCGGCCTGATCCGCATGGTAAACCAGCGTCGCAAGCTGCTGGATTACCTGAAGCGCAAGGATGTGACGCGCTACGCCGAGCTGATCAAGCGACTGGGTCTGCGTCGATAAGCGGTACCACATACCGGGGCCCTGTGCCCCGGTTGTCATATTCAGCATTGGAGAAATAATGTGAATCCAGTTAGAAAGACCTTCCAGTACGGTGGCCAGACAGTCACCCTGGAAACGGGTCGTATTGCCAGGCAGGCAACCGGCGCGGTTCTGGTTACCGTCGAAAACACCTCGGTTCTGGTTACGGTTGTGGCGGAAAAAAGCGCCAAGCCGGGCCAGCCCTTCTTCCCCCTTGCCGTGCACTACACGGAAAAGGCTTACGCGGTCGGCAAGATCCCCGGCGGCTTCTTCAAGCGCGAAGCACGCCCCAGCGAAAAGGAAACCCTTACCTCACGACTCATCGACCGCCCCATCCGGCCGCTGTTTCCCGATGGCTTCATGAATGAAGTGCAGGTGATCTGCACGGTGATGTCTGCGGACAAGCACATCGATCCCGATATACCTGCGATGATCGGTACCTCGGCGGCGCTGGCCATTTCCGGCTGCCCGTTCAATGGCCCGATTGGCGGCGCGCGCGTCGGCTTCAACGAGAGCACCGGCTACATGCTCAACCCCACCTATGACCAGCTGAAGGACAGCAAGCTGGACATGGTTGTGGCAGGCACCGAGCATGCGGTACTGATGGTCGAGTCTGAAGCGAAGGAGCTGTCGGAAGACCAGATGCTGGGTGCCGTACTGTTTGCCCACCAGGAAATGCAGGTGGTGATCCAGGCCATTCGCGATCTGGCTGCCGAAGCCGGCAAGCCGCGTTGGGACTGGCAGCCGCCGGCGGTGAATGAAGAGCTCACCGCTGCCGTTGAGGCACAGGTCAAGGCGGAGCTGGGCGAGGCCTACCGTATCACCGAAAAAGCGCTGCGTTACGAGCGCGTTGCCGAGGTGCGCAAGGCCTGTGTGGCGGCCCTGGCCGTTGAGGGCGGGCCGTCCGAGGACGACATCAAGGACGTCTTCAAGGCCGTCGAGAAGAACCTGGTGCGCAAGCGTATCCTCGCTGGCGAACCGCGTATTGACGGTCGTGATACACGCACCGTGCGGGCCATTGCCTGCGAAACCGATATCCTGCCCAAGGTGCACGGCTCTGCGCTGTTCACCCGTGGCGAGACCCAGGCTATTGGTGCGGTTACCCTGGGCTCGACCCGGGACTCACAGATCATCGACGCACTGGAAGGCGAGCGCCGTGATCCCTTCATGCTGCACTATAACTTCCCTCCCTACTCGGTAGGTGAAGCGGGCCGCGTGGGCTTCACCAGCCGTCGCGAAATAGGCCACGGACGCCTGGCGCGCCGCGGCCTGGCCGCTGTGCTGCCGAACAGCGAGGACTTCCCCTACACCATCCGTGTGGTGTCGGAGATTACCGAATCCAACGGCTCCAGCTCGATGGCCTCGGTGTGTGTGGGCTCCATGGCCATGATGGCGGCCGGTGTGCCACTGAGCGCGCCGGTGGCCGGTATCGCCATGGGCCTGGTCAAGGACGGCAACCAGTTCGCGGTACTGACCGATATCCTGGGTGACGAAGATCACCTGGGCGATATGGATTTCAAGGTTGCCGGTACGGCAGCGGGTATCACCGCCCTGCAAATGGATATCAAGATCGAAGGTATCAATGAGCAGATCATGGAGATTGCCCTGCAGCAGGCGCAACAGGCTCGCCTGCATATCCTTGGCCAGATGAACGCTGTGCTGGCCGAGCCACGTCAGGTGCTCTCGGACAACGCGCCGAGCATGCTCACCCTGAAAGTCGATTCCGACAAGATCCGCGACATTATCGGCAAGGGCGGTGCGACCATTCGCGCCATCACCGAGGCCTCGGGTGCTACCGTTGATATCGACGATGACGGCACGGTCCGCGTCTTCGGTCAGGACAAGGCGGCCCGCGACAAGGCGGTGGCCATGATTGAAGAGATCACGGCCGAAGCCGAAGTGGGTGCAGTCTACAAGGGCACCGTCGCGCGCATTGTTGATTTCGGTGCCTTCGTCAACATCCTGCCGGGCAAGGATGGTCTGGTACACATCTCGCAGATCGCCCACCAGCGCGTCGAGAACGTGTCCGACTACCTGAAGGAAGGCCAGGAAGTGGAAGTGAAGGTGCTGGATGTCGACCAGCGCGGCCGTATCAAGCTGTCCATCAAGGAATTGCTTGAAGACGATGCCGGCGCCGATGCTGAAAGCGGCACCTCCTCCGACGAGGGCTGACCCGCAAGCACCGGGACAAGGGCGCTTCGGCGCCCTTTTTTGTGCCCAACAGTTTGCCTGGCCACGTCTACCAGAGGCTGGCGACGGCCATACAGGTGAGCACCGCCAGCACCGGTATCACGACCGTGACAACACCCATGTCGCGGTAGGCTTCGCGGTGCGTCAGCCCGGTGATGGTCAGCGTGGCGACCACGGCTCCCGAGTGGGGCAGGGAGTCGAAGCCACCGGCGGCGATCGTGGCGAGGCGGTGCAGTGTCGCCGGCGCGATGCCCATGTTCAGGTAGCCCTCTGCCATGGTGGACATGAATATCTGCAGGCCGCCCGAGGCAGACCCCGTGATGGCTGAAATCACACTGATGGAGGTGAACATGGACAGCAGCGGAGGCAGGCTGGAGTCCAGCATGACGCCAGTGAACTGGGCAAAGCCCTGGGTTTGCGTGACCACGCCGGCGAAACCGATCACGGCGGCGGTATTGATGAGCGGGATGATGGCATCCTGCGTGCCCTCGCCGATACTGTGCAGGGCGTGGCGACGTACTGCCGGGAACATGAGCACGGTCAGCAGGGTGCCGGCAAACAGCGCCAGGCTGGGCCAGATCACGGGCTGTGCATTGGCGAAAGCCAGCAGCGTGTAGGCGCTGCTGTCGCCCTCCCCCAGGAATGCGGTGAGCATCCGCGGGAGCAGGATTGCCCCCAGGACCAGAACCGGTGGCAGCAGTGCCAGTGTCCAGTGCGGGTAGCTCGCTTCGCCGGGGTCCTCGGCGAGGTGCCGGTCACGCGGCCCGGCGACAAAGCCCTCGCCATTCGCGGTGGCCCGCAGGCGCTGACTTTCCAGATACCACATGCCCAGGCCGAACATCAGGGCGCTGGCCAGAATGCCGAGCCAGCCGCCAGCGAACAGGTCGGTGCCCAATGCAACAGAGGAGATGACGTTGTGGATGGACGGGGTGCCAGGCAGTGCGGTCAGTGTGAATGTCCCCGCGCCGAGTGCGAGGGCGGCACAGAACAGTCTCTTGGGAATATTGGCCTGCTGCAGCAGTTTGATGCCCAGTGGATACATGGCGAAAATCACGACAAACACCACCACACCGCCGTAGGTGAGCAGTGCCGTTGCCAGCACCGTAATCCACAGCGCACGGCTTGGTCCCAGTTTACGGACCATGGCGAGGGCGATACTGGACGCTGCGTGACTGTCTCCCATGACCCGGCCGAACATGGCACCAGCAGCGAACAGCAGGAAAAACCTGCCCGCAAAGGTAAACGCGCCCAGTGGGCCGAAGGCGAAGTATTCCCCCAGGCCCTCCGCCAGAGGCAGGCCATTGCTGACAATTACTACACCCGCGCTGAGCAACGCGGCGAAAACGATATTGATACCGCGCAGAGCCAGCCAGATGAGCAGTGACAGTGCGACGAGAAGCCCGGCGTAGCCGAGAGTGCTGCTGAGAGCCATGCGAGAGGTCCCTTGTTATTATCGTCCGTGTCGCAGTATATCCCCAGGCCCGCGCGGGGTAGGAATGTCGGCGTCAGTGGTTCGCGCAGGTGTTCAGGGTGAGGCGAGCATGCCCCAGTCGGAGACGGGGTTCAGGGTGAGCCTGACGTTGTCGATCAGGCGTGTGGAACCCAGCCGCGCGGCCGCGAGAATAGCGATCTCTTCGGTGTTTTCGTTCACCGCACGCAGTGTGCGAGCATCGCGAATGGCGAAGTAATCCGGTTCGAACCCGGCCTGCAACAGTTGCATGCGGGCGTGGGATTCAAGCTGCAGGAAATTGTCGAAGCCGCAGGCAACCGCGTCGCGGCAGCTGACCAGCGTGGCGTGGATCAACGGTGCCAGCTTGCGCTGCTCCTCCGACAGGTAGCCATTGCGCGAACTCTTCGCCAGGCCATCGGTATCCCGCGCGGTGGCAACACCTTCAATCTGGATCGGCATGCACAGGTCGGTGACCATCTTGCGGATGATGGTGAGTTGCTGGAAATCCTTTTCGCCGAACACCGCCACATCCGGCTGTACGATGTTGAACAGTTTGCTGACCACGGTGGTCACGCCGGTAAAGTGGCCCGGCCGGCTGCTGCCACACAGGGTTTCCGACAGGTCCGGTACCTGCACCTGGGTTTGCAGTGCCATGCCCTCGGGATACATTTCCTCGACGTCGGGCAGAAACAGGTGTTGCACGCCCTCGCTGAAGAGCTTTTCCTTGTCGGCAGCCAGTGTGCGCGGGTAAGCGTCGAGGTCCTCGTTGGGGCCAAACTGCAGCGGATTGACGAATATGCTGACGACAACGACATCGGCGAGCGTGCGCGCCCGGCGCACCAGTTCAAGGTGGCCCTCATGCAGATTGCCCATGGTGGGCACGAAGGCAATGCGCTGGCCCTGTTGGCGGCAGCTCCGCAGGGCGGATTGCAGCGGTGCTATGGCAGTGTACGTTCGCATATCTACATGACCCCCGAAACACGGTAAAGGGTGACGCAAGACCGGAACTAGCTGGTCGTTATGGGCCGCAGATGGTTACCCATCGACGAGCGGACGGGCAGTATGCCCCAAGCGCACACACCCGGCAATGGATCGAAATCAAAAGTCTGGACGATTTTGTTACCTGCGGAAGCAGGTTGAGGTGAGGGTAACACCGCTGTTACACAGGCCTGTGGTGGCGCGGCATGGCTCAGCTGTAGCTGTGTTCTTCACGTGGGTAGGCACCGGATTTGACGGCCTGCACAAAGGCGGCGAGCGCTTCCTGTATGCTGTTGCTGCCGGCCATGAAATTCTGCACGAAGCGCGCGCTGTGGCTGGAAAGTCCAAGCATATCGTGCATGACCAGCACCTGCGCGTCCGTGCCTGCGCCGGCCCCGATACCGATGACCGGGATATCCAGCTTGTCGCTGATGTCCGTGGCCAGGTGGGAGGGCACGCATTCCAGCACCAGCAGGCTGGCGCCCGCGTCCTGGATTTCGACCGCATCGGCGAGAATGGACTTGGCTTCCTTGGGCGTGCGCCCCTGCACGCGGAAGCCGCCCAGCGCATTGACTGACTGTGGCGTCAGCCCCAGGTGCGCACAGACCGGTATGCCGCGCTCCACGAGCATGGAAATGGTGTCGGAAAGCCAGGTACCGCCCTCCAGCTTCACCATCTGCGCGCCAGCCTGCATCAGCCGGGTGGCATTGGCCATTGCCTGCTCGGGCGTGCTGTAGCTCATGAAGGGCATGTCCGCGATCACCAGAGACTCCGGTGCACCACGCACCACACATTCCGTGTGGTAGACCATATGATCCACGGATACCGGAATGGTGCTGTCGTGGCCCTGCAGCACCATGCCCAGCGAATCGCCTACCAGAATGGTTTCAGCGCCCGCCTCGGATACCAGCCGGGAGAAGGTGGCATCGTACGCGGTGATGCACACAAACTTTTCCCCGGCGGCCTTCATTTTGTCGAGGGTGCTGATGGTGATCTTGCCCATGCGCTGCACTATCCAAAGAACGTGGGATTGAAGTAATGGCGGCCGCTGCGGATGTCCAGCAGGTAGTCGACCAGGTGCCGGTAATCATCCTCGCCCTGGGCGAGGTCGATTTCGCTGGCGTTGACGATAAGTAAAGGAGCTTCATCGTAATACAGAAAAAACTCACTGTACACTTCGTTCAGGCGCTCCAGATAGTCGCGTTCGATCGCTCTTTCATGCTCGATACCGCGTTGGTGAATGCGGTCGAGAAGGATGTCCGTGGGTGCCTGCAGGTAGATGACGAGGTCCGGCGTGGGTGGCTCGATACGCAGTTGCTCGTAGACTCGCTGGTACAGCTGGAACTCGTCACTGTCGAGATTGACCCGCGCGAACAGCGGGTCCTTCTCGATCAGGAAATCAGACACCCGGGATTCGGCGAAAATGTCGCCCTGTCGCAGGTCGTTGATTTTCTGCGCGCGCTGAAACAGGAAGAAGAGCTGGGTGGCGAGCGCCGCGTGGCGCTGGTTGCCATAGAAACGTTCGAGGAACGGATTCTGGTGCGCCTCTTCCAGCAGCATGGGATAGCCAAAGGTTGCCGCCAGGCGGCTCGCCAGGGTGGTTTTACCAACGCCGATCGGCCCCTCAACGGCAATGTAGCCCGGTGGCGTGCGGCCCTTCAGGTCGACGCCAGTGGTGGGGGTGTCTGTACTCAAGGTCCGGGCTCCCGTGTGTCCTGCAAATGATAGTCCAGCGTGACCGCGCTGCGCGTCAGGCCGGTGGCCGGGCACTGGGCCAGCAGGGTTGCCAGCGAGCCGAGTCCGGGTACCACAAGGCCGTCCGGGTAAATATCGAGGAGAGGATAAAGGACGAAGTGACGTTCCGCCATGCCCGGGTGGGGAACCTGTAGCCTCGGCAGGCGGATCTGCTCTGCGCCGTACAGCAGGATATCGAGGTCCAGTGTGCGTGGCCCCCAGCGCACGGTGCGCTCGCGGCCCTGTGCCCGTTCAATGTCCTGCAGCGCATTGAGCAGGGGGAGTGGGCCCAGCGCTGTGCGCACCATGAGTACGGCGTTCAGGTAGTCGGGCTGCTGCCCCGGGCCCACGGCGGCACTGGCATAGACGCCGGAGCCGGCAGTGATGTGCGTTCCAGGCAGCCTGCGAATGGCATCGACCGCTATTTGCAGCTGCCGCGCGGGGTCGCCGAGGTTGCTGCCCAGCGCGATACAGGCGTCGGGCATCAGGGCGAGGGCGGGCGCCGTTTGCGCGGGCGCCGCCGGCGCGCACGGCCGCTGCCGTCGTCCCCCGCGTCGCTGGGCGTTTCCAGCATCGGCAGATTCTGGTTCTCGGGGCGCTCCTGGAATTCGGTCCAGAATTCGCCCACCCCACCGGTGTCCTCTCCAGCCTCCTCACGCAACAGCAGGAAATCGTACGCGGCGCGGAAGCGGCGGTTTTGCAGCAGTTCGCGTGCCTTGCGGCTGTCGCCTCGCTGCAGGCGAAGCTGGAATTCCCAGATTTCGCGCATGGGCTGGCTGAAGCGGCGCGGAATGGCAATGGTGGCTACCGCGCTGGCGATCACCTGCTGCGCGGCGCTGTGCATGGCCGGCACGGGGGGCTCACCGCGCTCGCGCAGTTGTGCCGCAAGTCTGCTGGTCACGGGCCACAGCAGGGCGGCCAGCAGGAACGCCGGGGTAACGGGCTTCTCCGCCTTGATCCGCGTATCAGTGCTGCGCATCGCGGCCCTGACCAGCGCCATGGCGGTCGGGTCCCGTCGCAGTGCTTCATCGCTCTCGGGGAACAGATACACCAGCAAGTCGTGTTCCAGTAATGCATCAAAGGTACGCTCGGCGTAGCCGGACAGGAACAGCTTGAGAAACTCATCGAACAGTCGCGCGGAGGGAATTTCACGCAGCAGGGAGGCGCAGCGGGGAATGGCGGCAGCCGTCTCGCTGTCCACACCGAATTGGAGCTTGGCGGCAAACCGCGCCACCCGCAGCATCCGCACCGGATCTTCGCGGAAGCGCTGTTCCGGGTCACCAATGATGCACACGCTGCGCCGTTCGAGGTCCTGCATGCCGTGCACGTGATCGTAGACAGCGAAGCTGGCGGCATCGTAGTACAGCGCATTCACGGTCAGGTCGCGGCGCACGGCGTCCTCTTCCAGGGTACCGAACACGTTGTCGCGCAATAGCAGGCCCTGTTCGGACCGGTGGGAGGGGCCCTTGACCTTGCCTGAGCGCGCTGGTGGCTCACCATCGTGATGGCCGCGGAACGTGGTGACTTCAATGATTTCGCGGCCCATGCGCACATGCACGATGCGGAACCGGCGGCCGATGATGCGCGAGCCGCGAAACAGGGCATGTACTTCTTCGGGGGTAGCATCGGTGGCGACGTCGAAGTCTTTGGGGTGCCCGCCGAGCAGCAAGTCGCGCACGGCGCCACCCACGAGGTAGGCCTCATGGTCTGCCTGGCGCAGTCTCGCCATGACTTTCAGGGCGCCGTCGCTGATGTTCTTGCGGGATATACAGTGTTGGTCCCTGGGAATGACCTTCAAGCGGGAGTTGCCTTTTGCGATGGAAAAACAGCGGCCAGTTTAGCACAGGCGAAAAGCTGTGGTCTTCAGGGTTTGAGGGCGTATGCAAGCGACAGGGAAGACAGTTGTCTTCCCCATCCAGGTCACAAACGAATCGTTATTGTTATGCGGGCGCCGTTGTTCTTATAGCGGCTTCTGAGCCTGGAAATCGAAGGGGAAGAAACCTTCCCCATCCAGGTCCACAGTGTCTCTGTTATTGTTATTAGGGCAAGGGTGTTATTGTTATTGTTGCTGCCGGGCGGAATAATGCAGGTGGCGTGCCAGAAAATTAAAAAATTAATAAAAACAGTGTGTTAATAAAATTCGAAGGAGTTCCCTGGCGCACAAAAATTTATGTTTGTTACGCATCTACTCCGCTATATGTTACAGCGGAGGATGCGGGTAACGCTCAGGAGCCCGTTTTCCGGCGACGGGTGGACGCTCCGCCGCTCTTCTTGCGTGGAATCTCAAAGCGCTGGCGGCGTTCCCAGAGGCACTTGCGGCTGATGCCGAGCTTCTGGGCAAGCTCGGTCTCGCTCATGGAATCCTGGTGTTCAAGGACAAAGCGCTGGAAATAGTCCTCCAGCGACAGGTCTTCCGCAGGATCCGAGGTGATGTTACGCGGCGCGTGGTAGGCGGTTTGTATCGCCTGTCCGCCCTGGCCACGAATGCGGTTGACGTTGACCAGTTCCAGGTCGATGCCCAGGGCTTCATTGTCGATTTCCGCATCTTCTGACAGCACCACAGCGCGCTCAATGGCGTGTTCCAGTTCGCGCACATTGCCCGGCCACTGGTAGGTGGTGATGGCCTGTATTGCTCGCGGCGAGAGTGTCATGTGGCCCTTGCCAAGGCGTTCGGACTGGATTTCCAGCATCCGCTCGGCCAGCTGCAGTATATCCTTGCCGCGCTCGCGCAGTGCGGGAAGCTGCAGGCGCAGGACGTTGATGCGGTAGTAGAGATCCTGTCGGAACAAGCCCTCTGCGGACAGGGCATGCAGGTTGCGGTGCGTGGCGCAGATCAGCCGTACGTTGACCTTGCGCGAGTGTACCGAACCAATGCGGCGGATTTCGCCCTCCTGGATAAAACGCAGGAGTCGCGCCTGGGCTTCCATGGGCAGCTCGCCAATTTCATCGAGAAACAGGGTGCCGCCGTCGGCTGCTTCGATAAGTCCCATGCGGCTGGCGTTGGCCCCGGTGAAGGCGCCCTTTTCATAACCGAACAGCTCGGATTCAATCAGCGTGTCGGGAATTGCCGCACAGTTGACGCAGATGAGGGTCTTGTCGGCGCGCTGGCTGTGCTGATGCACACTGCGTGCTACCAGTTCCTTACCCGTTCCGGTTTCCCCCTGCACCAGCACGGTGGAATCCGTGGGGGCGACCTTACGGATATGTTCGGACAGGGTCACCATCGCCGGGCAGTTGCCGATAATCCCCGTGACCGGGAGACTGCTGCCCGTAGTGGATGGCTCGGCGTCACCGCGGCGGGTGGGGTGGTCGGCGATGATGCGCTCTACGGCTGCAACCATGTCGCCGTGGTCAAAGGGTTTGGCGATGTAGTCCACGGCGCCCATACGCATGGAGTCGACCGCCGAACGCAGGCTCGCGTAGCTGGTCATGATCAGGACAGGGACGTCGCCGGCTTTCTTGATCAGGTCAGTGCCCGGCGCACCGGGCAGACGCAGGTCGGAGATAATCAGGTCGAAGTCTGTCAGTGTGTGCTTGGACTCCGCTTCCTGCACCGACGCCGCCTCGGCAACGCCGTAGCCATTGCGCTCCAGCAGACGCCGCAATGCCGTGCGAATGACCGACTCGTCCTCTACCACCAAAATCTGTTGCATGCGTTGTTACCTCCTGAACGCAAGCTACACAACATACCCTTGCTGCCCATTTTTTTCCAGTCGGTTCAGGCGCTTGGGTTGTCACCGAGTGTTACAGCATCGTGGGTGCCATAGTGCCCGCGCGGTAGCTGCAAGGTGAATCGTGTACCCGGTCGCTCTGCGGGCCCGACCGGGCTCTGGATGTGAACAGAGCCCTGCATGTCTTCCATGATGCTGTAGACCAGGGCCAGTCCCAACCCTGTGCCCTCGCCGGGCTCCTTGGTGGTGAAGAAGGGTTCGAATACCTGGCTCTGCAGGGACGCCGGGATGCCGCTGCCCTCGTCCTCAACCGCGATGGATACGCGCTCCGCTTGCGCAAGGGCGCTGACCGTAACCCGGGCGTCCGCCGGGCTTGCATCGCGGGCATTGCCCAGCAGGTTCACGAAGACCTGCAGCAGGCGCTGGGCATCGGCGTGTACCAGCAGTTCACGGTGACAGTGGTTCTCGAAGCGCATGGGTCTGGCCTGGTGGTCCAGTTGCAGCAGATGAATGGCCTCGTCCACGCAATCCGCAAGGTTGCAGGGCTCCAGGTGTACATCGCCGGCGCCGGAACCCACGTGGGAGAAATTGACCAGGGAGTCGACGATGCGGCTGATGCGGTCTGTCTGCCGGAGAATGTCCTGCGCCGCACTGCGCACTTCTGCAGGGTCATCCTCATAGGCGAGATTCTGCGCCAGGCAGGCGATGCCGGTAACCGGGTTGCCGATCTCATGCGCGACGCCGGCGGCGAGGCGCCCGATCGAGGCCAGTCGCTCGCTGTGCAGCAGTTCCTGCTCCAGTCGCTCGTAATCTGAGATGTCCTCGATCAACACCAGTTGATCACCGTTGTGTGCCCCACCTGCGCTGGCCTTGTGCAGGCTGACCCAGCGCGTTGCGCCATCCTCCAGCACCACCTCCCGCTTCAACACCGTGTCGGCGCCCTCGCTGAGAAATTGCCCGATGACCTGCCCCCAGGGTGGTGGCAGGGACTCCAGCAAAGAGCCGAGCACCGCGCTGGAGGCAATGCCGGTGATGCTCTGCATGCTGCGGTTCCATAGCAGCAGCTCACGGTCCGGCGCCAATGAGCAGACCCCGATGGGCAGGTTGTCCAGTGTTTTGCGGTAGTGCAGGCGCAGGTTGTCGAGCTCTGCGGCGAGGCCGGTGAACTGCCCCCCCGCCCGGTCCAGCCGGCGTTCGATGAGGAACAGGTCCTCGCTGCTGCCGCCCGGGTTGTTGTCGAAGGGGATGCAGCGGCTGACGATGGAATGGGCCACGGCAGGCCCCAGCAGGCCCGACAGATTGGCTTCGATACGGCTGCGCAGCCGACGCAGCGCGTAGGGCCGGGATTCGCTGTGGTCAAACTGCAACTCGCGCAGGGCCCGGGACACCTCCAGCTGCGCCGTTGCCTCACCCAGTGCCAGCGCAAGCTGCTCGGTGAATTCCTGCGCACTGCGCAGCGTCAGCGTGCGTCGCGGTGAGCGGCTCAACACATCCATGGAGCAGATTTCCGCAGCCACGCGCTCCTCATCCGAAGGTTGGCTGAGCAGTGACACCAGCACGAACAACGCCACGTTGACGCCCAGTGCGGCAAGGCTCGCTGCGGCCCAGGCGGTGTCGGTGCCGGCGAACCAGCGTTCGGCAAGGGCCGCCATCCAGGCGGGCTGGTCGATGCCCAGTACCGGCAGCAGCAGCAGGACGAACCACAGCAGCAACCCGCCAGCGAGGCCGCTCACCAGTCCCTTGCGATTGGCCCCGGCCCAGTAGGGTGTGGCGACGATCCCAGGCAGGAAATGCAGCGTTCCGGAGAACGCCACCAGGCCAAGCTGCGCGAGGCTGTGTTTGCCATTGACGGCGACGAAGAAGCCGTAGCCGGCGAGGATCAGCAGCGCAATCAGGGAGCGGCGCAACCATTTCAGCTGGTCGTACAGCGACTGGTCGGTGCGAATCTGCAGCAGTTGCCGGGGCAGAATCAGGTGGTTCAGGCACATGTTGGCGAGTGCCAGTGTGGCGACGATGATGGCGGTGCTGGCGGCAGACAGCCCCGCTACGAACGCCAGCGCGGCAAATCCGGGCGACTGCAGGCCGATGCCGATAGCGAGCCCGGTGTAGCCCGCTGGCAGGTCGTGCGGCAGCCGCATACCGGCCCAGGCCAGTGGCAGCACGGGCAGTGCCAGTAACAGTAGATACAGGGGCAGGCCCCAGCTGGCGGCCCGCAGGTCCTGCGACTCCTTGTTCTCGGCAAAGGCCATGTGGAACAGGTGAGGCATGCACACGGCGCCGGCGAAGAACACCAGCAGCAGCACCCGCGCCGCGTCTCCGGCGACGGGCTGTTGGATCACCGCCTGTGCTGCCGGGGTGGCCGCGAGCCAGGCCTCCAGCCCTGCAAATCCGCCGAACACCTCCTTCACCGCAATGGCCATCATCAGCAGCATGGCGGCCAGCTTCACCAGCGACTCGAAGGCCACCGCGGTCACCAGGCCGATATTGCGCCGCTGCGAGGTGAGGTTGCGGGTGCCGAACAGGATGGCGAAGATGATGATAATGAGGCAGAACATGAGTGCCAGGGTGTCCTGCCGCTGTGCTGCGGGCATCAGCCGGTCCGGTGCGCCCGCAAGAATGTGAATGCTGTCGGCCACGGCCTGGATCTGCAGCGCCAGCAGGGGCATCAGGGTCAGGCACATCGCCAGCGTCACCGCACCGCCCACGCGGTGACTGCGGAAGCGGAAGGTCAGCACGTCGGCCAGCGAGGCCAGCTGGTACACCCGGCACAGTCGCAGCAGTGGCAGCAGCAGGAGGGTCGCCATGAGAAACATCAGCACCACGCCGGTGTAGTAGAGAAGAAAGCCGTAACCGAAGCGGTAGGCGAGCTCGAAGATGGCATTGCTGGCGATGGCGCAGGCAATCACGGCCAGTGACAGCACGTAGGTGGCCGGGTGGTGGGTGATGCGGCGCGGCAGGATGCCGCGGTCTGCAAGGTGGGCCACAAGGAACAGCACCAGCAGGTAGCCGACGATGGCGAGCAGGATCTCCGGGAGGCTAAAGCTCATCGGTGTGGCGTCGGAACTGGTTGGACCAGGCGGCAACAATCGCCGCCAGCCAGAGCAGGAAAGGCCGGTACCAGCCGGCATCCGCGGCCCACAGCCACTGCTCTATGGCGGGCATGAAGATGAAGGCCAGCCCCATGAGCAGGAGCAGGGCGCGGTTGATGTACATGTAAAGGCCCCGTCGTCGCCGTGGTCATGGATACTACGCAAGCTGCATCGCACGGTAAAGCGCGTGTCAGTGCGCGGCAGTTGCTGACACCACAGGCTGTGCGGGCACCGCGGCAGGTTCCCAGTGCGCCAGAGCAAACGCGAGCAGCGCCTCGACACTGGAGACCTCTGCCGGTGGCGCTGTCTGGCCGAGGGCGGTAAGGGCGGCACGCAGGTTGTGAGCCGGCGCCGTGGCCTCGAGTGGTGGGGCCAGATTCTGCTTGCTCAGCTTCTGTCCGCTGCGGTCCGTGAGCACCGGGATGTGGGCGTAGCGGGGAGATGCGTAGCCCAGCAGCTGTTGCAGCAACCGCTGCCGCGGCGTGGAGTCGAGCAGGTCGGCACCGCGTACCACGTCGGTAATGCCCTGGGCCGCATCGTCAACGACCACGGCGAGCTGGTAGGCATAGAGCCCGTCCTTGCGTCGCACAACAAAGTCGCGCAGCGTCGCGCCCAGTGGCCAGTCCTGCTCTCCTTGCCAGGTGTCCTGCCAGTGAGCCGAGAATGTGGCAGGTACTGAGACGCGCAGGGCATACGGGGAGGCGGGTCTTTCCGGCGCGCCCCGCTGATGGCAGCCCCGCTCACGGCAGCCCCGCCTACAGTCACCCATGGGTCCGAGTTCACGGCGGCTGCAGGCGCAGGCGAACAGGTGTCCGCCCGCCTGCAGCGCAGCGAGCGCGCTGTCGTAGGCGGCACTGCGCTGGCTCTGCCAGAGCACGCTGTCATCCCAGTGCAGTCCGTGGCGCTGCAGGCAGTGCAGTATCGCGTCAGCGGCGCCCGCCTGTTCGCGTGGCGGGTCAATATCTTCAATGCGTAGCAGCCAGCGGCCCCCGGCGTGACGTGCCTCCAGCCAGCTGGCGAGGGCGGCGAGCAGCGATCCCAGGTGCAGGGGGCCAGTAGGAGAGGGGGCGAAGCGGCCGCGGTAGGCGCTGTGGCCGGCGGTGGACATGGAAGGGATGATACGTCGTCAGCGCAGGACGGCCGCTGGCGGCCCGCCTGCTGCGAGCCGCGCGGTGCCTGCGTTCGGGCTGTTAACCCTTTTCCTGCCTTTCCTTGATTTCATCAAGGGTCTTGCAGTCAATGCACAAGGTCGCCGTAGGCCGGGCTTCCAGCCGCTTGATGCCGATTTCCACACCGCAGGCATCGCAGAAGCCGTAGTCATCCTGATTGATGCGCTCGATCGTGCTGTCGATTTTCTTGATCAGCTTGCGTTCACGGTCCCGGGTGCGCAGTTCAAGGCTGAATTCCTCTTCCTGCGTGGCGCGGTCAGCGGGGTCCGGGAAGTTCGCGGCCTCGTCTTTCATGTGGCTGACGGTACGATCCACTTCCTGCATCAACTCCGACTTCCAGTTGAGCAGGATGCTGCGAAAATGCTCCAGCTGCTTGTCGCTCATGTACTCTTCGCCGCGCTTCGGCTTGTAGGGCTCGAAGTTCTTGAACTCCGTGCTCGCTGAGGTACTCGCGCTGGCGGTTTTTGCCGGCGCTTTCTTTGCTGCTTTGGGCATGGCTGGGTCCCCATATGGATCGGGTGGTTCGAAAACCCACCGGAGTGGGCGCGTCGACGCGGGGCGCCGGCGATTAAGCGCCGAGAAACTACCAGATATCACCTCGCTTCGCCACAAAATTCGCAGCTGCGGAGCGCGTCTGCAGGTACGACATTCCCGGTGCTAACACCACGCGCCCGGCGTTGCTAGAATGGGCTCTTTGCCCAGCGTGGGGAGCCAATGACAACACCTTCCAGGGAATTCCGTTTCGCCGACCGCATTGCCGATATCGAACCGTTCCGTGTCGTGGAGGTGCTTACCCGGGCGTCTGAACTTGCCGCCGCCGGGCGCGACATCGTGCACCTGGCGGCGGGGGCACCGGATTTTGTGACCGCTGCACCCATCGTCGAGGCCGGTCGCCAGGCGCTCGCCGATGGGCACACCCATTACTCGCCGTCGGGCGGTTTACCCGCGCTGCGGGAGGCGTTGTCCGCACACTATGCACGTGAATACGGCCTTGATATCGACCCCCGGCGCATCATGGTGACGCCGGGCGCCTCGGGCGCCCTGTTGCTGCTGAGTGCGCTGCTGCTCAACCCCGGTGACGGCATGCTGTTGACTGACCCCGGTTATCCCTGCAACCGGCATTTCATGCGCCTGGTCGAAGGACGCGGACAGCTGGTGCCGGTGGATGCCACGACCCGCTTTCAACTCACCGGTGCCCTCGCGGCAGCACACTGGCGCGAGAACACCGTGGGCGCGATGGTCGCCTCGCCTGCCAACCCCACCGGCACCTCTCTCTCGCTGGCAGAGCTGGCGGACCTGTCCGCCGCGGTGCGCGCGCACAACGGCCATCTGATCGTGGATGAGATCTACCATGGCCTGGGCTATGACGGCCCCACGCGCTCGGTTCTGGAGGTGGATCCGGACGCGTTTGTGGTCAACAGCTTTTCCAAGTACTTCGGCATGACCGGGTGGCGGCTGGGGTGGCTGGTGGCGCCCGAAGCCGCTGTACCCGGCC
>OJBX01000050.1_pt1 | contig 111531 bp, 99 predicted proteins | sample 1590751 | NCBI WGS metagenome assembly OJBX01 (sample SAMN05416780, study PRJEB24817) | seawater metagenome | isolation source: Sea water | place: Canada:Atlantic | collected 2013-07
CGAGATTTCTGCCTGTCTCGTGGGCTCGGAGATGTGTATAAGAGACAGGCCCCCCTTCTTGTCAATCAGCCACTCGATTCACCGATACACAGGAAACCGCGCACAGATGTCCAGCACCTTGGCCTTCACATCAGCAATCGCCGCATCCGCGGAACCCTGCTCCAGCGCCTCCAGCACATCGCACATCCAACCCGCCAGCTGCACAGTTTCCGCCTCCTTGAAGCCGCGGGTGGTGATGGCCGGCGTGCCCACCCGCAGGCCGGAGGTGATAAATGGCGAGCGCGGATCGTTGGGTACCGCGTTCTTGTTCACCGTGATGTTCGCGTTGCCCAGGGCCTCATCGGCATCCTTGCCCGTGTAGGGCTTGCCGATGAGGTCAACCAGCATCAGGTGGTTGTCGGTGCCCCCGGATACGATATTGATGCCGCGATCGATGAAGGTCTTCGCCATCGCCCGGGCGTTGGCCACAACCTGCTTCTGGTAGGCGACAAACTCGGGGCTCTGGGCCTCTTTGAAACTGACGGCTTTGGCCGCAATCACGTGCATCAGCGGGCCGCCCTGGCCGCCGGGGAAGACGGCGGACTGGAACTTCTTCTCCAGCTCTTCGTTGGCGCGCGCCAGAATGATGCCGCCGCGCGGACCGCGCAGGGTTTTGTGGGTCGTGGAGGTGACTACATCGGCATGGGGAACCGGGTTGGGGTAAACCCCGGCGGCCACCAGACCAGCGACGTGTGCCATGTCCACCAGCAGGTAGGCGCCCACCTTGTCAGCTATTTCGCGAAACCGTGCCCAGTCCATGACACGAGAGTAGGCGGAGAAACCGGCCACGATCATCTTTGGCTTGTGCTCCAGCGCCAGCGCCTCAACCTGGTCATAGTCCACCTCGCCGGTGCTCGCCTTGAGGCCGTACTGCACCGCGTTGTACATCTTGCCGGAAAAATTGGGTTTGGCACCGTGTGTCAGGTGACCGCCGTCGGCGAGGCTCATGCCCAGTACCGTGTCGCCGGCCTGGCACAGGGCCTGGTAGACCGCGGAGTTGGCCTGGGAGCCGGAGTGCGGCTGCACGTTGGCGTAGTCCGCCCCGAACAGGGCCTTGGCGCGGTCAATCGCCAGTTGCTCGGCCTTGTCGACGTACTCGCAGCCACCGTAGTAGCGCTTGCCGGGATAACCCTCGGCGTACTTGTTGGTGAGCACGGTGCCCTGGGCCTGCATCACGCGCGGGCTGGTGTAGTTTTCCGAGGCGATGAGCTCGATATGCTCTTCCTGGCGACGCTCTTCCTCCTTGATGGCGGCGAAAATCTCGTCGTCAAATCCCTCAATGGTCATGCGCTGGTCAAACATCGGTGTCCCCTGGCAGGCGGGGCCGCGGTGGCCCGTGAAAAGAGCGCAGCATTTTACCCAAATTCGGCCCGGCATATAAGTGGCGAGTCACCCGGAGGGGATTCCTGTATTATTTCTGTCACTGTTATGACATACAGTGGGCAGCCATCAGTAAACGGCGATACAGGAACCCCCGGAAATCGATGAATATCAGCATATTTGGCAGCGGCTACGTGGGCCTTGTACAGGCAGCGATTTTTGCGGATGTGGGCCACAGGGTGATCTGCATGGATATCGACGCTGCGCGCGTGGACCGCTTGCGCGAGGGCGATGTACCGTTCTACGAGCCGGGCCTGTCGCAGCTTATCCGCAACGGTATCGGCAGCGGACTGCTGTCATTCACCACGGATGCGAAAGAGGCCGTGCAGGCCGGCGACTATCTGTTCGTTTGCGTCGGCACGCCTGCCGGTAGCGATGGCTCCGCCGACCTCACTTATGTGATGCAGGTGGCGGACTCCATCGCCCGCTACATGACCAGCCGCAAGGTGGTGATCACCAAATCAACTGTGCCGGTAGGCACGACCGACAGGATTCATCGGCATATCCTGGACGCGCTGCATAAACAGGGCCGCTCGATTGCCGTCGAGGCCGCCTCCAACCCGGAGTTCCTCAAGGAGGGCTCCGCGGTCGCCGACTGCCAGAGCCCCGACCGCATCATTATCGGCACCGAGTCCCCCCGCGTGCTGGAAGAGCTGCGGCGCATGTACCAGGCATTCAACCGCAATCACGAAAAAGTGATGCATATGGATCCGCGCAGCGCGGAGATGACCAAACTGGCCGCCAATGCCATGCTCGCCACCAAGATCAGTTTCATGAATGAAATGGCCGCCATTGCGGAGGCGGTGGGCGCCGACATCGAGCTGGTCCGGCGCGGCATGGGTTCGGACCCGCGCATTGGCTACCAGTTCATCTACCCCGGTTGCGGCTACGGCGGCTCCTGTTTCCCCAAGGATGTGCGCGCGCTCAAGCACCTGGCAGAGCAGCATGGACACCGCGCGGGCATTCTCACTGCCGTACACGACACCAACCAGCGGCAGAAAAACAAGCTGGCAGAGCGCGTCATGGAGCGGCTCGGTGCCGACCTCAGCGGCAAGACCATCGCGGTATGGGGACTGTCGTTCAAACCCAACACCGACGACATGCGCGAGGCCCCCAGCCGCTACCTGATCGAGGGCATCTGGTCCTGTGGCGGTCGCGTACAGGCCTTTGACCCACAGGCCATGCAGGCCTGCCGCGACATCTACGGCGAACGCGATGAACTGGTACTGTGTGCGCACAAGGAAGATGCCCTGAAAGGCGCTGATGCGCTGGTAATCTGCACCGAGTGGAAGGCCTTCTGGTCACCCGATTTCGAGCTGATCAAGCGCGAGCTCAGCACGCCACTGATTTTTGACGGCCGCAACCTGTATAACCCGGCACAAATGGAAGAGCTGGACATCGAATACTACGGCATCGGCCGCGGCCGCTCACTGGCCAGGCCGGCGTGAACGGGCAGGTCACCCTGGGATGGCGGGAGTGGCTGGGGCTGCCAGAGCTCGGCATTGCCCACATCAAGGCCAAGATCGACACCGGCGCGCGCACCAGTGCCCTGCATGCCTTCTACGTTGAGCCATTTGAACGGGATGGTGAGCTGTGGGTGCGTTTTGGCATCCACCCGCGCCAGGGCGACACTGAACAGGTGGTGGACTGCGAAGCACGGGTTGTGGACCAGCGCCAGGTCACCGACTCGGGCGGTCACCGGGAAAACCGCTACGTCATCCAGACTCTGATCGAGCTCGGTGGCGAGCGCATCGAGGCGGAAATCACACTCACCGACCGGGAGAACATGCGCTTTCGCATGCTGCTGGGCCGCACCGCCATGCGTGGCCGCTGCCTCGTCGACCCCGGCCAGTCCTACCTGCTCGGCAGGCGGGCACGCACGCAGGATTAACGGCAGATGCCGGCAAACGGCAAGGTACTGGACATAGGCGGCCAGCGGGTTCAGCCCGGCGAACGCAAGGTGATCGACATCCCCGTCGCGCCCACCTACACCCGCGACAACCTGTCCATCAGCGTGCAAGTCGTGCGCGGCAGGCGACCCGGGCCGGTGATGTTCGTCTGTGCCGCGGTACACGGTGACGAAATCAACGGTGTGGAAATCATCCGCCGTATTCTCAAGGATCCGCATCTGGACCGGCTGCGCGGCACCCTGATCGCGATTCCCATCGTCAACGTGTACGGTTTTATCAACCACACGCGCTACCTGCCTGATGGCCGCGACCTCAACCGCTCATTCCCGGGCTCTGCGCGCGGCTCGCTGACCGGCCGCATTGCACACACCTTTCTGCAGGAGATTGTGGCGCACTGCACCCATGGCATCGACCTGCACACTGGTGCACGCCACCGCAGCAACTTCCCGCAGATCCGCGCCAACCTGGAGGATCCTGCGGTGCTGGGCATGACCGAGGCGTTCGGCGCGCCCATCGCCATTGATGCCAAGATACGCGATGGCTCCCTGCGCCAGGCCGCGGGCGATCTCGGCGTACCCGTGCTGCTCTACGAGTCCTGCGAGGCACTGCGTTTTGACGAGATCTATATCCGCGCGGGGGTTAAGGGGGTACTTAACGTGATGCGCCATATCGGCATGCTGCGCCGCTCACGTGCGCGCACCCGGCCGCCGACCATCAGCCGTAACACGCGCTGGCTGCGCGCTCCTGAGAGCGGCATCCTCCGCGTGCTGGTGCCGCTGGGCGCAGAGGTGCAACAGGGACAGACCATTGGGTTTATTGCCGACCCCATGGGGACCAGTGAAACGGACGTGGTGGCGGACATCCACGGGATCGTCATCGGCCGCACCAATCTGCCCCTCGCTTATGAGGGCGACGCGCTGTTCCACATTGCGGAGATCAGTGACAAGGCCAACTGGGAGGTGGATGAGTTCCACGAGGCGCACGAGCCGGATGCGTCGGAGCTGGACCCGGAGGATTTGAGTTCGGCGCCGATTGCGGATTGACGGAGTTGGTGCCTTCGTTCGGGACCGGCCGGGGCGACGGTGGGGGCGATTCGAGGCGCGCTCAAGCCCATCGCTTACTGCTGAGGCTGCGGGCGGTGCAGGGCTGCCGAGACTGTCCGAGACAGGATGTCGAGGTCAAGCGAGCCATGGATGGCCTTGAGCGTGTCCCGGCAGCCCTGCACCGTTCGCGGCCGGCACCTGAACGGAGCTCTGATACCTGAACGCACAAAGCACGGCACTGAACCCAGCCCCGATTCCTGCTAGAATCCGCCCACATTTTTACCACCACAGGCAACGCATACAGATGGCCCAGTACGTCTACACCATGAACCGCGTCGGCAAGGTTGTGCCGCCGAAAAAGAAAATTCTCGAGGATATCTCCCTGTCCTTCTTCCCGGGTGCCAAAATCGGCGTGCTCGGCCTGAACGGCTCGGGCAAGTCGACGCTGCTGCGCATCATGGCCGGGATAGACACGGATATCCTCGGCGAAGCACGGCCACAGCCCGGCATCAAAATCGGGTATCTGCCGCAGGAGCCGCAGCTCAACCCCGAGAAGGATGTGCGCGGCAATGTCGAGGAGGGCCTGCAGGAAGCGGTCGATGCGCTGGCGGGGCTGGAAAAGGTGTATGCGGCCTACGCCGAGCCGGATGCGGATTTCGACGCGCTGGCAAAGGAGCAGGCGCGGCTGGAAGACATTATCCAGGCCACCGACGCCCACAACCTTGATCACAAGCTGGAAGTGGCGGCGGATGCGCTGCGCCTGCCGCCCTGGGATGCGGACGTGACCAAGCTGTCCGGCGGTGAGCGGCGCCGTGTGGCACTCTGTCGCCTGCTGCTGTCCGCGCCCGACATGCTGTTGCTGGACGAGCCAACCAACCACCTGGACGCAGAGAGCGTTGCCTGGCTGGAAAAATTTCTGCACGACTTCCCGGGGACCGTGGTCGCCATTACCCACGACCGCTATTTCCTCGACAACGCCGCCGGCTGGATTCTGGAGCTGGACCGGGGTCGCGGCATCCCTTACGAGGGGAACTACTCGGATTGGCTGGCCGCCAAGGAAGCCCGCCTGGAACAGGAGAAGCGGCAGGAGGCCTCGCACCAGAAGGCCATCAAGGCCGAGCTGGAGTGGGTGCGCAGCAACCCGAAGGGTCGCCAGGCCAAGAGCAAGGCGCGCCTGCAGCGTTATGAGGAGCTGCAATCACAGGAGTTCCAGGCCCGCAACGAGACCAATGAGATCTACATTCCGCCGGGGCCGCGCCTCGGTGACAATGTGGTTGAGGTGACCAACCTCAAAAAAACCTACGGCGAGCGGCTGCTGTTCGACAACATCAGTTTCACCGTACCCAAGGGCAGCATTGTCGGCATCATCGGTGCCAACGGCATGGGTAAATCCACACTGTTCCGCATTCTCATGGGCGAAGAGCAACCGGACGGCGGTGAAGTGAAGGTCGGGGAGACGGTGAAGCTGGGCTATGTCGACCAGTCCCGCGACGACCTGGACGGCAGCAAGACGGTCTGGGAGCAGGTGTCGGGCGGGCAGGACGTGATCCGCATCGGCAATTACGAGGTGAATTCCCGCTCTTACCTCGGGCGCTTCAACTTCAAGGGCTCGGACCAGCAGAAGTTCGTCAAGGACCTGTCTGGCGGCGAACGCAACCGGCTGCACCTGGCCAACCTGCTGAAGCAGGGCGCCAACGTACTGCTGCTCGACGAGCCGACCAACGACCTGGACGTGGAAACCCTGCGCGCATTGGAAGAAGCGCTGCTGACCTTCCCCGGCAGCGCCCTGGTGATTTCCCACGACCGCTGGTTCCTGGACCGCATCGCAACGCACATCCTGGCCTACGAAGATGATGGCAACGTGGTGTTCCACGAGGGCAACTTCACCGAGTATGAGGAAGACCGCAAAGCCCGCCTCGGTGCCGCCGCGGCACAGCCTCATCGGGTGAAGTACCGCAAACTGAAGTGACCGCGGGCACCACCATGACCCGCCCGCTGCGCCGGCCTCGCAATGGGCCCGCAGCGGGGCTATGATTTATCCAATTTGATCCGCACGAGACCAGGCATGACCGACTCCCCTATCGAACGCCGAGCCTACACCCGCGTCGCTATCGACCTTCCCGTCGAGGTGCAACAGGGCGGCAGCAGCTGGCACCAGCGCCTCATCGACATTTCCCTGGGCGGTGCCGCCACGGATCAGCCGGATGTCTGGGACGCACAATACAACGAGCCCTTTACGCTGCTGATCGACACTGGCCAGGCAGAACCGCTGGAGTTGTATGCCTACCTGCAACATGTGGAAGCCGGGCGCCTGGGTTTCAAGGTTGACCACGTCGACCGGGAGAATATAGACCCGCTGCGGCGCCTGCTGGCCGCCCACATGAGCAACCCCGACGTGCTGGACACGGAACTGCGCCAGCTTGAGGAAGAGGCCGAAGACGAGGACGATTGAGATATCGGTCCCTCGTCGCCGAGATCACTCGACGGCGGCGAGGGCCTCTTCCAGCCGCGACACCGCGATCACCTGCATGCCGCGAATCTCGCCGCGCGGCGCATTGGCCTTGGGCACTATCGCCCGCCGGAATCCGTGTTTCGCCGCCTCCGAGAGGCGCTCCTGACCGCTGGGCACCGGGCGAATCTCACCAGACAGGCCCACTTCCCCAAAGATCACCATGTCGCGCGGAAGCTGCCGGTCGCGGAAGCTGGAAACGATGGCCAGCAACAGGGCGAGGTCGGCACTGGTTTCCAGTACTTTCACGCCGCCAACCACGTTGGCAAACACATCCTGGTCGCCCACCTGCAGCCCACCGTGTCGATGCAGCACCGCCAGCAGCATGGCGAGACGGTTCTGCTCCAGACCCACCGCCACGCGGCGCGGATTGCCCAGCGCGCTGGCATCGACCAGTGCCTGGATTTCCACCAGCAGGGGTCGCGTGCCCTCCCAGACCACCATCACGGCGCTGCCCGAGGCCGGTTCGCTGCTGCGATCAAGGAAAATGGCCGACGGATTGCGCACCTCCCGCAGGCCCTGCTCGGTCATGGCAAATACCCCCAGTTCATTCACCGCGCCGAAGCGGTTTTTCTGCCCGCGCAGGGTGCGGAACCGGGAGTCGTGCCCGCCTTCCAGCAGAATGGAGCAATCGATCATGTGTTCCAGCACCTTGGGCCCGGCCAGTGAGCCGTCCTTGGTGACGTGCCCCACCAGAAACAGCACGGTGCCGGTACGTTTGGCGAAGCGCGTGAGGAAGGCGGCGCACTCGCGCACCTGGGAAACGCTGCCCGGCGCAGAGCTCAGGTCATCCGAGTGCACGACCTGGATCGAGTCCACCACCAGAACGCGTGGACGGTGGGTTTCGGCGGCGGCAATGATGGCTTCGACACTGGTTTCGGCCATCAGTCGCAGACGGTCTGTGGCCAGACCCAGGCGGCGCGCCCGCATCGCCACCTGCTGCAGGGACTCCTCACCCGTGATGTACAGGGCATCCATGCCCGCGGCCAGGTGGCACATGGTCTGCAGCAGCAGTGTGCTTTTCCCCGCGCCCGGGTTGCCGCCCACCAGGATGGCGGACCCGGGCACCAGCCCGCCACCCAGCACGCGGTCGAACTCCTCGGCGCCACTGGAGAAACGCGGCAGCTCGGCGAGGTCGATGTCACCCAGCAGGCGCGCCTCACTGACGCTGCCGGCGAAGCCGCCGCGGGCCTTGCCGCCCCGGGACGCAGCGCCACCCCCGGTCGGGCCGCCCAGTCGAATCTCCGACAGGGTGTTCCAGGCCCCGCAATCGTTGCACTGACCCTGCCACTTCGCATAGTCCGAGCCACACTCGTTGCACACGAACGCCGTTTTGCTCTTCGCCATGCCCTGCCCTGCTCCTGTCTCATCGGAAAAAATCGGCCACCCTGCTATCAGACGCCGGGTCAGGTCGGTATCCTAGTGCACACCACCACCACTTGCCCAACACTAACGGACAGTCCATGCCCCATTCCTCCCTGATTCCCGAACCGCCACTGGTGTTTTCGCCCGGGCTGGCGGCGACGATCGGGCTGGAGGAGGCTATTCTCCTGCAGCAGCTGGCCACGCTGTTCGCGCACCGCCAGGCCCAGCCGCATGGCGGCTATCGCTGGCTGCGGGTTGAGCGCGACGTCCTGTTGCAGCAGATGCCGTTCTGGGGCCCCGCTGACCTCTACCGCATCTGCCGCAGCCTGGTCGACAAGGGCGTCATTCTGGTGGAGTCCCCGCCCCTGCACAGCCACCCTGAACTCCTGTTCGCCATGAACGAGCAGCACGGCCATGCACCGACTGCAGCCCCCGCCGGTGCCAGTGGACAGCCAATGGGCATGGCGAACCCCTCCGACGAGCCGGCGGCACCTGCGCCGCGCAGTGCAGCCCAGCTACCCGCCAGCTGGGGCCCCAGCGAAGATCTTCTGCAGTTGCTGGCGCTGAACCACAACATACCGCGCCAGTTCACCCTGGACCAACTGGAGGATTTCATCTTTTACTGGCGCGAACGCGGTGAGCCCAGCCACGCCTGGGAAAACAAGTTCCGCCAGCATGTCATCAGCTGCTGGCGGCGTGAGCAACAGCACCGAGCCGAGGCGTTTCGCGTCGACCAGCAGGTGCCGCTGGACAATCACTGGCAGCCCAGCCGGGATGCGCTGGAGATCATGCTGCGCGGCGGCATCGACCCCGATTTCATTCGTGAAGCCACCCCGGAGTTCATCCTCTACTGGCGCGAACGCGGCGATGCACCGAAAGAACTGAACTCAAAATTCATCCAGCACATCCGCATACAGTGGGCCAAGTACACCTCCAGCATGCGCCACAGCACAGAGCCACGACGCATCACCGAGGACTGGCAGCCCGATGACGATGTTTTTGATATCCTGCGCCTGTCCCACATTGATGAGGACTTCGCCCGGGGGCTGCTGCCGGAATTCATCGTCTACTGGCGCGACAGTAACCAGGCCCACACATCCTGGAACAGCAAGTTCCTGCAGCACGTGAAGTTCCATTGGGCAAAACAGCACCGCATTGACCAGGCAGGACACAGCCATGACGGACAGCAAGGATCTTCTCGAACGGGTCGCACGCGGGATCGAAGCCTCGCAGACGACCTCAACGACACCTCCTGGGCCGACTGATGCCCGCCGTCGGCCTGCCGGCGACGCCCATGTCGAAGCCATCAACCAGGTCTTTGCCCTGTTTCGGCTGAACTACCACAACCAGTATTACGCGGCCTACCCCGACGCCGAGCAGCTCAAGCAGATCAAGAAGCTGTGGCTGGAATCCCTTGCGGACTATCCGGTTGAACAAATTCTGCGCGGCGCCCGCCATGCCATCGAGAACAGTGAGTATCTGCCCACGCTGCATCGCATGCTGGAGTGTTGCCAGGAAAGTATCGCCAGCCTCGGTCTGCCCGATGCCTACACGGCCTACCGCGAGGCCTGTGATGCCCAGAGCCCCCGTTCGGCGCAGCGCTGGAGTCACCCGGCGGTCTACCTCGCCGGCCGGGACAGCGACTGGTTCTTTCTCGCCAACAACCCGGAACGCCTGACCTGGCCGGTGTTTCGCAAGCACTACCAGATCTGGTGCACACGGGCTCTGCGCGGCGAGACGCTGACGATACCCCGGGAGGCGGCACTGGAGCAGCACGAGCCGGCGCCGCTGTCGGCCGCACAACAGCTCGAGGCACTCGCCAGGCTGCGTCGCGAAACGCAGCTCTGAGCGGGCGCGCGCGGCAGCGATGTGTTGCCGAGTCTGCAGGCAACTGTTATTTTTGCGGCGTATTCCGGTGCACTTACCCTCAACAATAATAACGGACACCCAACATGACCCAGAACAACAAGACGATCCTGGCAGTCGCCGTGACGGCACTGCTCGCGGGCTGCAGCGATGGCAGTGACCAGGTGGCAGAGGTGCTGCCGCCGCCCAATCCCTGTGACGGCACGGAAACCGCGTCCTCGCGCCTGTTCCTGCAGCAGCTGACCAGCAGCAGCGTGATCATCAAGTGGCGCGGGGAAGCCACCGCCGCCTGCATCGGCAGCAGCGCCGACGGCCTGGCGATGCGCTTTGCCGCCGAGGACACAGAGGGCGACCACAAGGAAGTCCGTATCGATGGCCTGGAAGCGGGCACCACCTACTACTACTCTGTGGGTGGCGCGCCTACCGCACCCGCTGGACAGCAGTTCACCACGGCGCCCGCGCGGGGCGACGCGGCAGCCGGTGGCACGACGCGCCTGTGGGTGATCGGTGATTCAGGCACCGGCGGCGATGACGAGCGCGAAGAGCACGAGGGCGAGGCCGCCGAGGTTCTGGCGGGCATGGAAGCCTTTGTCGAAGCTGACGGCAAGGCCATTGACCTGTTCCTGATGCTCGGTGACAACGCCTACAACGTAGGCAGCGACTTCAACTACCAGCAGGCAGTGTTCGAGACCTACCCCGACCTGTTGAAATCGGTCTCCCTGTGGCCGACCATCGGCAACCACGAAATGGGCCTGGGCTTTCTCTCCCCGACCCTGGGCCTCCCCGGGCTGGGCACCAGCGCAGACCCGGACTCCTACCAGGCAGAAGCCGATGACGAGCCCGGGCGCATGCCGTACCTGGACATTTTCTCCCTGCCCGCAGAGGGTGAAGCGGGCGGCGTCGCCAGCGGCACCGAGCAGTACTATTCTTTCGACCACGGCAACGTGCACGTGGTGAGCCTGGATTCACAGCTCTCGGCACGGGATCCGGAGCAGCTGGCGACCATGCGCGAGTGGCTGATTGATGACCTCAGCAGCAACGACCTGGACTGGACGGTGGTGATCTTCCACCACCCACCCTATTCCAAAGGCGCGAACCACGACTCGGACGATGTGGAAAAGGTCAACGGCTTTGACCGCCCGCAACGGGACATGCGCGAGCAGTTCGTGCCGATCTTTGACGCCTACGGCGTCGACCTGGTGTACAACGGCCATTCACACTCCTACGAGCGCAGCTACTACATCACCAGCCACACCGGCACCTCGGACACATTCTCCACCGCGGAGCATGCCGAACTGCTGGACGGCGACCCGGCACAGCCAGCGACAGGCCGCGGTGATCAACCCTACGCCCAGCTCAGCCCGACCAGCGGCGGTGTCGACGACCGGGTGATCTACAGTGTCGTGGGCAACTCGGGCAAGGCGGACAAGGACGCCGGCAGCCTGACTGCTGCGGACGAGTGGCTGCGCCATCCGGCCCACATCGAGCAGCCTGCGGATACCGAGGAACCACCACGCCGCGGCCTGCCGGTGCTCGGCTCTGCCATCATCGACGCCAGCGACACGGCCCTGACCCACTCCTTTATCGACGTCAACGGTCAGGTGCTGGATCAGTTCACGATAACCCGCTGACGCCCGTGTGGCCGCGGCGCAGTGCCGCGGCCCGGTTACCCGCGAGCACTTCAATGATGTCACGCCCCCTGTTGCTACTGCTGCTATTGTGCCTGGCGCCGGCAGGCGCTGCGCCTGTGGTGGCGCATCCCGGCCATGAAGACCAGCTGAAGGCGATCGAACAGGCCCTCGCCAAAGCGCCCGGGAACCAGGCGCTGTATCTGCAGCGGGGCAAGGTCTACGGGGAGATCGGCCATTTCGCCGAAGCACAGGCAGACTTTGCCCGGGCCCGGGAGCTGGGCCCTGCGCAGTACGCGGACCTGCCCGAAAGCATCATGCTCTACAGCAAGGGCGACCTGGAGCAGGCCATGGCTCTGGCAAATCGCCACATCGCGGCTTTCCCGGATGACCCGGAGGGCTTTCGCCACCGGGCCCTGATCGCCCGCGATGCCGGCGATCACGAGCGCGCACTGGCGGACCTGCAAACCCACTTCAGGCTGCAGGCCAGACCCAGCCCCGGGCTGTTCGTCTCCGCCGCCACTATGCTGGTGGCATCCGGTCGCCCGGACGATGCGCTCGCCGTGCTCGACCAGGGCCTGGAGCAACTGGGGCTGGTACCGCAGCTGCAGCGTGAGGCAATCGCACTGGAACTCGGCGCCGGTAGGCTGCAGGCAGCCCTTGCCCGGCAGGAAACCCTGAGGATACCCTTGCGTGACAGCGCACGCTGGAAACTGGAGCGGGTGGACCTGCTCTTGCAGGCCAACAGGCAAGCGGAAGCGCGCGCACTGCTGGCCGAGGCCGACGCGCAACTGGCCGGCCAGCGCGACACGCCTGCCCGTCGGGCGCTGGAGACGCAGGCCGGGCGACTGGCAGAGGCCCTCGCGGACTGATATAACGGGGGCCGGAAAAGCGCACACCGGAGCCCGCCATGACCGCCTTGCAAAATACTGCCGAACGCGCCTCGGCGCTCGCCGATACCCACACCGTCGAAAACGTATCGCGGGAGCTGCAGGACTACAACCTCTACACCGAGGACAGGGCGCTGCAGGAGGCGGTGGCCCGCGAGGGCGCAGCCTGGGCCGGGGAGAGCCTCAGCGCCTTCGGCCACGATGTCGGCAGGGCGGAGTACCTGCAACTCGGCTTCGCCGCCAACAAGTACACCCCGGAGTTCGACACCCACGACCGTTTCGGCAACCGGGTGGACCTGGTCAGCTACCACCCGGCGTACCATACCCTGATGGATACCGCGATCCGCCACGGGCTGCACGCCTCCCCCTGGACGGAACCGCGCGCCGGGGCGCATGTCGCCCGCGCCGCACACACCTACCTGCACAGCCAGGTGGAGGCCGGTCATGGCTGCCCCATCACCATGACCTTCGCCTGTATTCCCTCAATCCGCACGGCCCCGGCCATTGCGGCACTCTGGGAGCCGAAAATCACGGCTCGGGAATACGACCCGCGCAACGTGCCTCACAGCGAGAAGCGCGCGGTCACCATCGGCATGGGCATGACCGAGAAACAGGGGGGCTCGGACGTGCGCAGCAACAGCACGCGCGCGCACCCGCTGGGCGCCCGCGGTACGGGGGAGGCCTACGAACTGGTCGGTCACAAGTTTTTCCTGTCGGCTCCCATGTGCGACGCCTTCCTGGTACTGGCGCAAACCGAAGCCGGCCCCAGCTGCTTCCTGGTACCGCGCTGGCGCCCGGATGGCAGCAAGAACCCCCTGCAGGTCCTGCGCCTGAAGAAGAAGCTCAGCAACGCCTCCAATGCGTCCAGCGAGATTGAACTGCGCGGCGCACTGGGCTGGCTGCTGGGCGAAGAGGGTCGGGGCGTGCGCACCATTGTGGAAATGGTCAGCCTGACCCGCTTTGACTGCATGATTGGCTCTGCCGCCGGTATGCGCATGGCGACATCGCAGGCGCTGCACCATTGCAGCATCCGCGAGGCATTCGGCCGCGTGCTGAACGCACAGCCACTGATGCAAAACGTGCTGGCCGACCTCGCCATCGAGAGCGAGGCCGCCCTGGTAACCGGCATGCGCATGGCGCGGGCACTGGACAATACCGGGGATGAGCGCGAGGCGCTGTTCATGCGCCTGGGCGTTGCCGTCGGCAAGTACTGGGTGTGCAAGCGCGCCCCCAACCATGCTTACGAGGCCATGGAATGCATCGGCGGCAGCGGCGTCATGGAAGACAGCATGATGCCCAGGCTGTATCGCGAAGCGCCCGTGAACGCGATCTGGGAAGGCAGTGGCAATGTACAGTGCCTGGACGTGCTGCGCGCCCTGCAGAAGTCACCCCGCGTGGTCGAGGTATTTCTCGATGAACTGGGCGCGGCCCGCGGCGCGCACACCGCGCTGGATCGCGACATGCAGCGTCTGCAGCAGGATCTCACCGCGCCCGAGGATTTTGAGTACCGCGCGCGGGACATCGTGGACCGCATGGCACGGGCGCTACAGGCCTCGCTGTTGCTGCAACATGCGCCGTCCGGGGTAGCGGAGGCATTCTGCAACTCCCGTCTGGGCGCTGAAGGCCAGCACAACGTCGGGGCCCTCCCCCGCGGCGTGGACTGTGCAGCCATTATCGAGCGGGCAACACCGAGAGTCTGAGCCCGCATTGCCATTGCGCCCGGCGAGCCGTTTGACGGGCGCTATTCCTCGTCGTAGTGCCCGCGCGCGAGATTCTCGAATCGGGTGAACTGGCCGATGAAGGTGAGCCGGCAGGTGCCGATGGGGCCATTCCGCTGCTTGCCGATGATGATCTCAGCGGTGCCTTTGTCCGGGGAGTCCTCGTTGTACACCTCGTCCCGGTAGATGAACATGATGACGTCGGCGTCCTGCTCGATTGCGCCCGATTCCCGCAGATCAGAGTTCACCGGGCGTTTGTTCGGCCGCTGCTCCAGGGAGCGGTTCAGCTGTGACAGCGCGACCATGGGGCAGGCAAACTCCTTGGCAATGGCCTTCAGGCTGCGGGAAATCTCGGAAATCTCCGCGGTACGCCCTTCGGTGGACCCGGCCACCTGCATCAGCTGGATATAGTCCACCATGATCATGCCGATCTGACCGTGTTCGCGGGCGATCCGGCGGGCGCGGCTGCGTAATTCGGTGGGCGTCAGCGCCGGCGTATCATCGATAAACAACGGCACATCCTTCAGTTTCGATACCGCGCCGCTGAGCTTGGGCCAGTCCTCCTGCTCGAGCTTGCCGGTGCGAATGCGCGTCTGGTCGATACGACCGATAGACGACAGCATGCGGATGATCAGCTGCTCCGCCGGCATTTCCATACTGAACACCAGAACCGGCCTGGACTGGCCGAGTACCGCGTTCTCCACCAGGTTCATGGCAAAACTGGTCTTACCCATGGAGGGGCGGCCTGCGACGATCACCAGGTCCGACGGCTGCAGGCCGGAGGTCTTGCGATTGAGTTCGATAAAGCCGGTGTCCAGGCCGGTGATGTCGCCGCCGGAGTGAAACAGTTCCTCGATGCGCGCCAGGGCCGATTGCAGCAAGGGGTTCACGTCCCGGGGGCCGCCGGCTTTCGGGCCCTGCTCCGAAATTTGCATGATCAACCGCTCGGCCTCGTCGATCAGCTCATCGGAAGTGCGGCCCTCGGGGCTGAAGCCGCTCTCGGCGATGGTCTGCGCCGCCTCGATCAATTTACGCAGGCTGGCGCGCTCGTTGACCACCTCCGCGTAGGCGCGAATATTGGAGGCACTCGGCGTATTGCTGGCCAGCTCGGCGAGGTAGGCGAGCCCCCCCGCCGCCTCCAGTTCCCCGTTGGCGGTGAGCCGGTCGGCCACCGTAATCACGTCGATGGGCTGGGTCGCCTCGGCAAGGCGGGCGATCTGGCGAAAGATGAGACGGTGGTCGGGCCGGTAAAAATCCTCCGCGGTGACCGTTTCAGCCACGGCGTCCCAACCATCGGCCGACAACAGCAAGCCGCCCAACACGGACTGTTCGGCCTCGATGGAGTGGGGCTGCATCTTGATGCGCGCAACATCCCGATCGAAACTGCGCCCGCCGCCGGCAAAGGGCGGTTCGGCGATCATCTCGGGATAGTCGGGCTTGGACATAACAAAGGGCTGCGGCCAACGCGGCCGCACAGATTAGCGGATTTTAGCCCGCAAGGTAACCATGCCCCCGGGCTTCGTTCGCGACGCATAGCAGGGCACGCATCACCCCGTGCGCGGCGTTACGGCGGGATACACCCCGGCCTGAGCCGGGGCCGCTGGCTGCCTACTCGGCGACTACCGCAATGACAACGGTGGCGGTGACGTCACCGTGCACCTGGATATCCACCTCGAACTCGCCCAATTCACGCAGCGGGCCCTGGGGCAGACGCACTTCGGACTTGTCCACTTCACAACCGGCTGCTGTGACGGCCTCGGCGATGTCACGGGTGCCGACCGAACCGAACAGCTTGCCTTCCTCACCCGCGTTGGCGCCAATGGTGACCGGCTGCAGGGCGTTGATCGCCTCGGCGCGCTGCTCGGCCGCGGCCAGTGCTGCAGCGGCGGCCGCTTCGAGCTCTGCGCGACGGGTTTCGAACTCGGCGATGTTGCTGCGCGTAGCAGGCACGGCCTTGCCCTGGGGCACCAGGTAGTTGCGACCATAGCCGGCTTTCACGTCCACCTTATCGCCCAGGCCACCCAGGTTGCCGATGTTTTCCAGCAGAATGACTTCCATTTTGACTTCCTCTTTTCGGGAGCCAGGCCCCCTTACGTGTAAATGCTCAGTGCCGGTTGTCGCGATCGTCTTCGTCGCGCCGGCTCACCTCTTTTCCGGCCGCTGCTGCCGCCCAGCGCTGGCGGAACCCCCACCAGCTGTCTACCACCGCCAACAGCACCACCATCAGCTTGACCAGATCTACCAACATCCAGCCCACATATAACGCGGTAAGCAAGCCGCCACCCCGCCCCCGCTCGGCGACCCGCGCATGCGCCAGGGCCAGGCCAGCGGCCGTCAGCGGTACCGCGCACACCGCTGCCCAGGGCCGAAACTCGGCACCTAGCGCCACCAGGGCTGCGGCCACAACCACCAGCAGTGTGCTGACCACCGGTGGGTAGTACAGCGCACGGAACTCGCTGCCAAAGCCGCCCGGGTTATACAGGGCCGCCTGCCACCAGCGAGCCAGCAGCAGGCACAACACGCTGAGCATGGCATTCGCCGCACCGAGCATACCGGCCACCTGCGTCGCCGTGGGCCGTGGCAGCGTGACCGCCGCGCTTTCCGCCGCCATCTGCTGCTCTAGTCCAGCCAGAAACTGGTCGAAGAAGACCAACATCTGCGCCAGCAACTCGCCGCCAAACACCGCGATAGCCAGCCCCGTCAGCAACCCCACCGGCACACTGGCCAGTAGTGCCAGCGGCAGACTTACGGTGACCCGCAGCACCAGCGCCAGTGCCGTGGTGCCGTGCAAGAGGGCAAACGGGCCGCTGTCGCCAAACACCACCATCAATACGGCTGCCGGCAATACCGCCCACAACAACAGCCAGAGACCCTGCCCCGGCCCGCGGCGCAGCGCCACCAGCGCGATTGCTGCGGCACTGATCCAGCAGAACAGCAGACTGCCGGAACCGGCAACGGCCACCAGCAATGCCTGCAGGCGGCCGCGCATGATGAAACTGGCCAGGCCTTTCAATCTGGGCCTCCCGTGACCGGATGACCGCTGGCGGTCATCACCCTGGGGACTTCCTTACTTGTGGGAATCCGAATAGGGCAACAGCGCCAGAAAACGCGCACGCTTGACGGCGGTAGACAGCTGACGCTGATACCGGGCCTTGGTGCCCGTAATGCGGCTGGGAACAATCTTGCCGGTTTCGGAAATGTACGCCTTCAGGGTTTCCAGATCCTTGTAGTCGATTTCCTTCGTGCCTTCGGCAGTGAAGCGACAGAACTTACGGCGACGGAAAAAACGTGCCATGGTGCTACTCCTCGTAAACTTTGCTAGTCGTTACAACGTGACCGTCAGCTTATTCGCCGGACTCGTCATCGCCCTTGTCAGCCGAATCATCGCTGCTGCTGCGCGCACTGCGCTCGGCATCAGCTGACTGGCGCTCCTCGTAACGGGTTTTGCGCTCGCGGCTTTCCTTTTCAGCCTTCATGATGAATGACTCATCAGTGATGGCTTCGTCGCGGCGAATCACCAGGTTACGCAACACGGCATCGTTGTAACGGAATGTCGTAGTGAGTTCTTCCATCGCTTCGTTGGACGCTTCAACATTCATCAGCACGTAGTGTGCCTTGTGAATCTTGTTGATAGGGTAGGCCAACTGGCGGCGACCCCAGTCTTCCAGACGGTGCACACTGCCGCCGTCTTTCTGGATGGTGTTGGAGTAGCGCTCGATCATGCCGGGCACTTGTTCGGACTGGTCCGGGTGGACCATAAAAACAACTTCGTAATGACGCATGGTGGCTCCTTACGGGTTAATGCTACCCGCCGCAGCGGTGTAGCAAGGAGAATCGGCTGCCAAAACAGCCGGGCAAAATTCAGGCCGCGGATTGTATAGACATTGTTTGTCTACCGCAAGCAGTCAGGAAGTCGCTGCGCCGCCGCGCTGGCGCACCACCTCGAACAGGCAGATACCGGTCGCCACCGAGACATTGAGGCTGCTCACGGTCCCCGCCATCGGCAGCTTGATCAGGTAGTCGCAGAGCTCCCGGGTCAGACGACGCATGCCATTACCTTCGGCGCCCATGACCAGGGCCACGGAGCCCCGCAGGTCAGTCTCGTAGAGCGTCGCCTCTGCCTCACCGGCAGTACCGTAGATCCATACACCGCGCGCCTTCAGGGCCTCCAGTGTGCGGGCAATATTGGTCACGCGGGCAAACGGCACCACTTCCGCAGCGCCGCAGGCCACCTTGCTTACCGTCGGACCGAGGTCGGCGGACTTGTCCTTCGGCACAATCACTGCATCTACCCCAGCGGCGTCGGCGCTGCGCAGGCAGGCACCCAGATTGTGCGGGTCTGTCACCCCGTCCAGCACCAGCAGGAGCACCGGGTGGGGACTGTCATCCACCCGCTGCAGCAGTGCCACTTCATCCAGCAGGTTGTCACCCACCGTCTCCGCCGCTGCCGGCGCGAGCGTGGCGACAGCGCCCTGGTGGCGACCGGCGACCCGCTGATCAAGCACCGCACGGGGCTCACGCACCACAGCAACCCCCTGATTGCGTGCCAGGGTTTCCAGCGCGGCAATGCGCTTGTCCGAACGGCCCTGCTGCAGCGCGAGCTCGCGGATCGATTCGGGCTTGCGCCGCAGCAGACCGTCTACGGCGTGAATGCCGAACAGATACTGCATGGCTGATCAGCGCCTGCGGCGCCGGGATTTGCCCGCGGGCCTGGCGCTGCCGTCGGCGGCACCCTTGCCACCGCCAGCCCTCGACTTGGTGGCCGCCCTGGGCTTTGCATCACCGGCCTTTTTACGCGACGCGCCCGCTGTCTGTGCCGTGGTTTCCGCCTTGCGCTTGCGCGATTTACCGGCCTTGCCCTTGGTGGCCGAGGGTGCGTCGATCAGTTCCAGATCGATCTTCTTGTCATCGAGGTCAACCCGCGCCACCTGCACACGCACCCGGCCTCCAAGCCGATAGCTGCGACCACTGCGCTCACCCACCAGTCGCTGTTTGGCGGCATCGAAACTGTAGTAGTCGCCGGGCAGCGCGCTGATATGCACCAGACCTTCGATGTAGATGGGCTGCAGCTCGACAAACAGCCCAAACGAGGTGACTGCGGCAATGACGCCATCGAACTCGTCGCCGACATGCTCCTGCAGGAACTCACATTTGAGCCAGGATTCCACATCACGGGTGGCATCGTCCGCACGCCGCTCGGTCATGGAACAGTGCAGGCCCTGGGCGACCATATCGCGCTCGGTATAAGGGAAAATGGCCTCGCGCGCAATTTCCGGCGCACCGCGCTGGCGCTGCACGGTTTTGGTGCGCACCTTGGAGCGGATAATATGGCGGATACCCCGATGCACCAGCAGGTCGGCATAACGCCGTATGGGTGAAGTGAAGTGCGCGTAGGCGGGGTAATGCAGGCCGAAGTGGCCTTCATTCTCCGGGGTGTAGACGGCCTGGCGCAGGGAGCGCAGCAGCATGGTCTGGATCACATTGACGTCATCGCGCCCCTGCACCGCGTCGAGCAACTCACCGTAGTGCGCCGGCGTGGGCTTCTCGCCACCGCGCAGTTCCAGCCCCAGTTCGCCGAGAAAAGCGCGCAGGTTCTCCAGTTTCTCCGGCGTGGGGCCCTCATGCACCCGGTACAGCACCGGGAGCTTGTGTTCCTCGTAAAACCGGGCAGCCGCCACGTTGGCGCAGAGCATGCACTCTTCGATCAGTTTGTGGGCATCGTTGCGCACGACCGGCACAATGGCGTCGATCTTGCGCTGCTCGTTGAACAGAATGCGGGTTTCCGTGGTTTCGAAATCAATGGCCCCGCGCACGTCCCGCGCCTTGCGCAGCACCTTGTACAAAGACTGCAGGCGTTTCAGATCCTTGAGCCGGGCCTTGTCGATCTGCGGGTGACTACCGGCCTCCAGTGCTTCGCCGACCTGGGTGTAGGTGAGCCGCGCCTGCGAGTGGATAACCGCCTCGTAAAAGCGATAGCCGGTCAGTTTGCCCGCGCCGCTCAGTTCCATTTCACACACCATAGCGAGCCGATCGACCTGTGGCTTCAGCGAACACAGGCCGTTGGACAGCGCCTCCGGCAACATGGGGACCACCTGCTCCGGAAAATACACCGAGTTGCCGCGCAAGGCAGCCTCTTCGTCCAGTGCGGAGCCCGGGCGCACATAATGCGATACATCGGCAATGGCCACCCAGAGTCGCCAGCCACGCAAGCGCTTCTCGCAGTACACCGCATCATCAAAGTCGCGTGCATCTTCACCGTCGATGGTGACGAAGCCCAGATCACGCAAATCCGCGCGATGCTTTTTGTCCTCTTCCCGAGGCTCCTCCTCCAGCGAACCCGCCTCGCGCAGCACCGCCTCCGGCCATTCGTGCGGAATGCCGTGTGAACGAATGGCAACATCGATCTCCAGCCCCGGGTCCAGATGGTCCCCCAGCACTTCGACCACCTGGCCCTTGGCACCCAGGTTGCGAGTGGGGTAGTCAGTGATCTCCGCCGTCACGATCTGGCCCGACTTCGCACCCCCCTTGAGCTTCGGGGGAATCAGAATGCGGTGGTTGACGCGGCTGTTGTCAGGCACCACAAAACCGATGCCGCTTTCTTCTTCATAGCGGCCGACAATGCGCGAGGTGCCACGATGCAGCACTTCCACCACCCGCCCTTCCGGGCGCCCGCGGCGATCCAGCCCGATAATGCCCACCAGCACCTCATCGCCATCGAACACAAACTGCATCTGGCGGGAACTGAGGTAGACGTCATCACCTTCGTCCAGCGGCACGGCAAAGCCATAGCCGTCGCGGTGCCCCTGCACACGGCAGCGCAGCAGGTTCAGTTTGTCCACCAGTCCGTAGGCACCGCGGCGATTGACCATCAGTTGTCCGTCGCGCTCCATGGCGCGGAGCCGCTTGCGCACGGCCTCCACCTGCTCTTCTTCATGCAGGTCAAGTTCACGGGCGATGTGCGCATGGCTGAGCGGTTTATCCGCTGCAGTGAGCAGGTCGAGTATGACTTCGCGGCTGGGGATGGGGTTGTCGTAGCGGGCGGCTTCGCGCTCGGCGTGGGGGTCGGCAATCTTGCCTTTTTTGGCCATAGGTAAAGGGGCTTCCTGTCGTGTTTTGACGTTGTCGAAATTTTAATTGGCGACAGTATACGCGAGGATTGACAAAGCTGCTGCGGAAAAGTAAAGTGCGCGCCCTCGGGTAATCCACCGCGATTGCACGATGCCCAGGTGGTGAAATTGGTAGACACGCTAGCTTCAGGTGCTAGTGCTCGAAAGGGCGTGGAGGTTCAAGTCCTCTCCTGGGCACCATCTTCCCGAACACGACGCTTCAGAACATTTCCGCAGAATCCGCAGTAGCACGCCGTCCGGCGCCCTCCAGGTGCACGTGCGACCCCGATCTATGGCCGCTGGAAACGTGACAATCCCAAAAATGCACAATCCACAGCGGGGGCCTGTCCAGTCGCCAGGTCCACGAGTATCTCCCCCAACACCGGTGCGAACTTGAAGCCGTGCCCCGATAGCCCGGCGGCAAACGCGACGTTACTGCTGCCCGGGTAGCGGTCTACAATGAAGTGATCATCCGGCGAGCGTGTGTAAAAGCAGGTCTGATGATTCAAACGTTCGCCCACTACACCAGGCAGGTGGTCGCGCACGAAAGCCTCTATACGCTCGCTGTCCAACGTGTCCGGCGCCCTGCTGGCGTTCATGGGATCGCTCACCACCTCCCCGCCGCTATGCTCAGCCACCTTCAAGCGCCCGTCCATTACCGGAAAGCCATAAAATTGACCGTGCGGAAGGTCAAAGAAGAAGCCGTTCTGGTAGCGGCTGTCGTCGCAGCGAAACCAGTGCAGGTGCTTTCGTTGCACGGTGAGCGGCAGCTCCAGTGTTTGCAACAGGCGAGCGCTCCATGCCCCTCCGGCAACAACCAGGGAGTCGGCGCTATAACTGTCACCTTCCGTGGTCACCACCACGCCCGAGGCAGTGGCCTGCCAGTCAACCACTGATTCGCCCCATCGGTGCTCGGCCCCGGCAGCTACTGCCTGTTCCAGATGCGTCAGTACGCACCGCTCGACGGGCAGCCAACCGGCGTCAGCTTCGTAAAGCGCGGCAAAGCCGGCCGGCGCGCAGAACTGAGGCAGGGCGTTCTCGGGCACCACCTGGACATCCAGTTGATGCTCGCTCGCCGAATTCCGAACGCCCTCAACGATTTGACCGCCAGCAGGACCGAAATAGAAGACACCACTGCGGTGAAGCAGGGAGGGAGCGAGTTGCTCCCACAGCGCATAACTGCGCTTGAGCATGGGCACGTAGTTGCTGTGCTCAAAGTAAGACAGACGGATCAACCTTGATTCACCGTGCGAACTGCCCCGGTCGTGGGCCGGCGGAAAGCGGTCCAGCCCGAGGCAACGCAGCCCCCGCCGCGCGGCGTGATACAGGGCGGCACTGCCCACACCGCCCGTGCCCAGCACAATAAGATCGTAGTGGCTCATGACTGCAGCGACCAGTCGGGCTGAGGATTTCTCGGGCAAAATAGCAGGGTTTTCACATCCCGACCAGCATCCAGACTCCAGCCAATACCATGAACACGTTCTCCGTCAGGGAAACAAACCCGAGCGGCACCTGGCTGTCACCACCCACACACGCACACTTCAGTTCGCGCCGGTCTATATACACTGCCTTGAACACCGAGACCGCACCCACTGAGCCGATAAAGAGCGCGACCGGCGCGAATGCCCATGGCGCTACGCCGGCCAGCATGCCAATACCGGCATAGGCCTCCGCGAAGGGATAGACATAAGCATAGCGCACGTAACGCATGGCGAGCAGGTCGTAGGTCACGAACTGGTTGGAGAAGGCGGTGAGATCCTGCAGTTTCTGGATGGCCAGCACCACCATGCTCAAGCCGATGAACGTCGACACCGCAGCCGGCAGGTCCAGCTCGCCGCCACCGCCCCACGCCAGTGCCAGTGCCGCCAGCCCAGAGGTTGCGAAGATGGCGATGACAGGTTTGTAGGTGGTGCCCGAATCACCCTCCTGATCAAGGCCCAGATGCGCGCGCAGCGCTTCGTAACCACCGATCTGCTCACCCTCAATAAATACCTGCGGTGTGGTGTCCACACCGCGCTCCCGCTTGAAGCTATCGGCTTCCTGTCGCGAGGTGAGTACGCGGTCATCCAGTTCGAAGCCCTCGCGCCGGAGCAGGTCTCGCGATTTCAGCCCGAAGGGACAGATATGCTCCGCCGTTTCCATGCGGTATAGCGTTGCCTGTTGTGCCATGAGCGACTCCTCTCTCACGTCGTTGCCAGAAAGTGTAGACGCTGTACGCCTTACTCGCCCTGTGCGCCCTCTGCGCTTGACTGCAAGCCCCGTCGCCGCCAGAGCAGATACACCGTGGGCAGCACCAACAGTGTCAGAACCACGGCACTCGCCATGCCTCCCACCAGCGGCGCTGCAATACGCTGCATGATTTCCGTGCCGGTGCCGCTGCCGAACATGATGGGCAGCAGGCCGAGGATGATGGTTGCCGAGGTCATCATGACCGGTCGAATACGCCGCCCGGCGCCGCTGAGCACCGCCTCGACAAGCTGCGTCGACGTCGGTTGCCCGCCGCTGTCCTGCAGCAATCGGCGCCAGGCCTGGTCGAGATACACCAGCATAATGACGCCGATCTCCACGGCCACACCGGCCAGGGCAATAAAGCCAACGCCGACCGCTACCGAGTAGTTGTAACCCAGCAGATACATGAGCCAGATGCTGCCCACCAGTGCCAGTGGCAGCGTGCCCAGAATGATCGCGACCTCGGCCACGCTGCGAAAGTTCAGGTACAGCAGCACCACGATGATGCCCAGGGTCAGTGGCACCACGTAAGTGAGTTTTGCCTTGGCGCGCAGCATGTACTCATATTGGCCGGACCAGGTGAGGGAGTACCCAGGCGGCAGCTCAATCCGTTCGGCGACGATGCTCTGCGCCTGCTCGACAAAGCTGCCCACATCCACACCCTCGATGTCCACAAAGGTCCAGCCGTTGAGCCGCGCATTCTCGCTCTTAATCGCTGGCGGACCCTCCTCGATGTACACCCTCGCCACGTCGCCCAGCGCGATGTGCTGGCCACCGGGCGTGACGATTGGCAACAGCGCCAGCTGTTCCGGTGAGTCGCGGTAGTCCTCGGGGTAGCGCAGGTTCACCGGATAGCGCTCGAGACCCTCGATGGTCTGCGTAACGTTGGCACCACCGATGGCCGTGGCCACTACCTGCTGCACATCCGCGATATTGAGGCCGTAGCGCGCCGCGCTGGCGCGCTGTATGTCCACCTTGATGTAGCGCCCGCCCGCCACGCGCTCTGAGTACACCGACGCTGTACCGGGCACGTTCTGCAGCACCTGCTCCAGACGCTCCCCGATGCGCTCAATCTGCCGCAGGTCCGGCCCTGCGACCTTGATGCCCACCGGTGTCTTGATGCCGGTTGCCAGCATGTCGATGCGGGTCTTGATCGGCATCACCCAGGCATTGGTAAGCCCCGGAAGCTTCACCAGCGCATCCAGTTCCTGTTTCAGTTTGTCAGTGGTCATCCCCTCGCGCCACATCGACTTCGGATGCAACTGCACGAAGGTTTCGATCATGGTGAGCGGAGCGGGGTCGGTGGCCGTCTCTGCGCGTCCGATTTTGCCGAACACGGTCTTCACCTCGGGCACCGTGGCAATCAGCCGGTCGGTCTGCTGCAACAGCTCGCGAGCCTTGCCAATGGAGAGCCCGGGGTAGGTGGTGGGCATGTACATCAGGTCGCCCTCGTCGAGATCGGGAATGAACTCACTGCCAATCTTGCCGGCGGGCCAGAACCCCACCGCTGTCACCAGCGCGGCCAGGCACAGGGTCCTTGCGGGATAGCGCAGCGCTAACTGCAGTACACGCAGATAGCCTGCCGTGAGCGCGCGATTGATCGGATTGCGATCCTCCGCAAGCACCTTGCCGCGAATGAAATAGCCCATCAACACCGGCACCAGGGTGATGGCAAGGGCGGCACTGGCTGCCATGGCATAGGTTTTGGTGAAGGCCAGGGGCGCGAACATACGACCCTCCTGGGCTTCCAGGGTAAACACCGGCAAAAAGCTCACAGTGATGATCAGCAGCGTGAAAAACAGCGCCGGCCCGACCTCCGTGGCGGAGTCTGCGACGATACGCCAGCGATTCTGCTCGGTGAGCGGGGTGCGCTCCATGTGCTTGTGCATGTTCTCGATCATGACAATGGCGCCGTCAATCATGGCGCCAATGGCGATGGCAATACCGCCCAGCGACATGATGTTGGCGTTCAGGCCCTGCCAGTGCATGACGGTGAAGGCCGCCAGAATACCCACCGGCAGGCTGATAATGGCCACCAGCGACGAGCGCACATGGAACAGGAAAGCCATGCACACCAGCGCCACCACCAGAAACTCCTCCAGCAGTTTACCCCACAGGTTATCCACGGCGCGCTCAATCAACGCGGAGCGATCGTAGACGGTCACCACCTCCACACCCTCCGGCAGCCCGGCCCGTAACTGCTCGAGGCGCGCCCTCACCCGCTCAATCGTCTGCCTGGCGTTTTCGCCGTAACGCATGACGACAATGCCGCCGACCACTTCACCCTCGCCATTCAGCTCGGCGATGCCACGGCGCATCTGCGGACCGAGCTGGATATCCGCGATATCCCGCAGACGCAGCGGCGTCCCGTTGGCATCCAGGCCCAGCGGAATCTCGGCCAGATCCTCCACGCTGGCGATATACCCGGTCGCACGCACCATATATTCCGCTTCGGCCATCTCCACCACCGAAGCACCGATTTCCTGATTGCCGCGCTGGATCGCCGTCTGCACCAGCGACAGGGGTATGCCATAGGCGCGCAGCTTCTCCGGGCTCACCCTCACCTGGTACTGCTTGACCATGCCACCGAGGGTGGCGACCTCCGCCACACCCGGCACGGTCTGCAGCTCGTATTTCAGGAACCAGTCCTGCAGGCTGCGCAGCTGGCTGATGTCGTGCCGACCGCTGCGGTCGACCAGCGCGTACAGGTACACCCAGCCGACACCCGTCGCATCCGGGCCAAGCTGCGGCCGGGCGCCGTCCGGAAGCGTGGGCGCCACCTGTGACAGATATTCCAGCACCCGCGAACGAGCCCAGTAGAGGTCGGTGTCTTCATCAAAGATCACGTACACGTAGGAGTCACCGAAGAAGGAGAAGCCGCGCACGGTTTCCGCGCCGGGGACCGCGAGCATGGCGGCGGTCAGCGGATAGGTCACCTGATCCTGCACTACCTGCGGCGCCTGTCCAGGATACCGGGTCTTGATGATGACCTGTACGTCGGAGAGATCGGGAATGGCGTCCACCGGGGTATTTCTCAGCGACCAGGCGCCGGCAGCCACCAGCACCAGGGTCGACAGCAACACAAAGCAGCGGTTGTACACCGACCAGCGAATAATCGAGGCGATCATGGCGTGTGCCCCATGCTGTGCCCGCTGTGGTCGTGCATGCCATGACTGTCATCCGGCGCAGCTTGCATGCGCCGGAAATCCGACGTCTTGCTGGATTCGGAATCGATCAGGAACTGCGCCGACGTGACAATGCGGTCCCCCGCCTGCACACCGTCAAGAATTTCCGCCTGCTCCGCACCCACGCGCCCGGGGGTCACGGCGACCGATTTGAAGCGCCCGTCCCCGAGCGCTAGCACGACGCGGGACTGGGCGCCCGTACGAATCAGCGCCTCCCGGGGGACCAGCAGCGCCTGCTCTCCGGGATCACTGGCAATCTGCAGGCGCGCGAACATTCCGGGACGCAGTGCGCCATGCGGATTGGCGACGCGCACTCGCACCTGCAGGGTCCGTGTGCGCGGGTTCAGGGTGGGGTATACGTAATCGATCTCGCCCTGCCAATCACGGCCTGGCAGGTGGTCAAACTGCATGCGCACCGTGTCACCCGGTCGCACCTGCGAGGCCTGCCGCTCAAACACCTCACCAATCACCCACAGCTGCTCCAGCGATGCAATCGAGAGGGTCTCCATACCCGGTTTGACATACATACCCTGGCGCACCTGCAGCGTCTCGACGACACCGCTCATGGGTGCCTCTACCGTGATGGTACGGCTGACACGGCCACTTTCCCGCAGCGCACGGATGGCCGCAGCGGGCACCTGTAGCGCCTGCAACCGCTCCGTTGCGGCGGCAATCAAGGCGGGATTGTCGCGCCGCCAGGCCAGCAGCAACTCCTCCTGTGCATTGACCAGCGTGGGCGAATACAGAGTGTAAAGCGCCTCCCCCTGCGTCACGGGCTCACCGGACGCGTGCACGTACAGTGCCTCTACCCAGCCTTCCACACGGGGGTGCACGTGCTGCAGGCGGTCTTCATCAAACTGCACAAAGCCCACGGTTTCGACCCCGGCGGGAAGTCGCCCCAGAACCACCTCCGCGGTACGAACGCCCAGGTTGTTGACCACCTCGGGAGAGATACGAACCGTGCCCGCCCTCCTGTCCTCGGCCGTATCGGCGTACACCGGAATCAGGTCCATGCCCATGGGTGACTTGCCCGGCGCATCGCGACGGTAATTGGGATCCATGGGCGCTACCCAGTACAGGGGCTCGGTTTCGCCAGTGGTTACCTGCAACGCACCAGATTCGCCGCCCCACCAGCGCATGCCCGCAATACCTGCCATCACACCGAGGGTCGCCGCGGCGATCAATTTCATCGTGATATTCATTGTGCTGCTCCCGTCATCTGTGCAGGCGCTTCCCGAGTCTCGTGCTCGGCAGCGACCGTGAGGTACTCGATGTTTGCCATCAGCTGCTGTCGCTCCACGGCAATGGCCAGGGACGCCATACGGGCATCGAGCTGTGCGATGCGCCCGCGTACCGCCTCGGCAAAGTCACCGTCGTCGTTGTTGTAGGCGGCCAGCGCCGCCTCCGCCTGGTCCGCCATCTGCGGCAGCAGGCGTGTCGCGTACAGATCGGCTCTTTCGTCGAGCCGCTGCAGGCGTGCCAGCGCAGTCTCCAGTTCAGCCAGCAGCCGGCGCGCGAGCAATTGACGCTCGGTGCGCAGTGCCTCAACGCGCGCCAGAGCCGCGCTCACCTGTTTGTCCTGACGGTTATCGGTGAACAGCGGCAGGTCGAGAGTGACGCCGACACTGAACAGGTCGGCGCGGTCACGCCCCATCGGGTCATCGTCCCGGTAGCCATACTGTGCGCTGACACCCCAGGCGGGCCGGTAACCCTGGCGAGCCAGCTCAACCTCGGTCGTGACGGCGTCGATACGTCTGTCGACCGCCCGTACCGCGGGATGGCGGACAATCCACTCGCGGTGCTGCCGTGGAGTTGCGCGCAGCACTGTTTCACTGACGGGAGAACTGTCGGGCGGCGGCGCAGCCAGAGGCAGTGCGGCATCCGCGCCAATCCATTCGGCAAGCTGCCGCTGGGCGGCGTCGCGTCGCTGCTGCAGGCCCGTCAGCCGGTCCTCAAGCGACGTCAACTCGAGCTGTGCCCGCACCAGATCCTGTTGCCGGGTACTGCCCAGTGCTGCTGAATAGCGCGTGCTGGCGGCCGCAAGCAGGTGATCAAACAGGCCTCGACTCTGCTCGACAAGCCCTATCGTCTCCTGGGCCAGATACGCCGTGAACCACAGCTGGGTCACCGTGCGCTGCACCTGGGCGCTGCGCTCCTCACGCAGCAGGGGCTCCTGCTCCGCCAGCTGCATTCTCTGCTGCCGGGACAGCGCCCGGCTGTCGCCGCGGGGGAAGGCCTGGCTCACCCCCACCGTAAATTGCGTCATCGCTTCCTGGTTGATATCGAAGGTATCCAGCGGCAGGTTGCCCGCGGCAATGTTCAGCGTCGGGTCTGGCAAACTGCCCGCGGCGGTGGCTTCACTGAGCAGGGCTTCCTCGCGGTACTGGCTGCCCACCAGCCAGGGGTCTGCCGTCACCGCAACCCGCAGTGCGTCCCCCAGCGTCAGTGCCGCTGGCGCCGACTCGCCAAACGCGGGCAAGCAGAGCCACAGGAGCAACCAGCAGGCCAGGTGCAATTTTCTCATGGTGTATCCTCGATGTTCTCGCATGTCTCCACGCCGCCACCGGTTCATGCTGCTCATCCGGCAGGCTATGGGCGGCAATGCACTCGCCGTCTGCAGCGGCATGTCACTGGGCACTCGGACCAGGGGCAGCAGCAGAGCGGCAAATTGCAGGTCTGGGAGTCGGAGGCTCCCGCGTTAACCCGGTGTGGGCCCGAATTTCGGGCGCACTAACCCCGTGTCAGCGGAAAATGGGTGGGCGAAACAACGAGGCACCTTCGGCGACAACACTGGACAGTGCGTCACCGGGGTTGAGAACGGGAGAAAACGCCAGCCGCGTCGAGAGCGGGGTGGCCAGCAGCGCGGCACCGGACGACAGGCAATGCAGCAGGGAACACTGCAGCGCGTCGCAGCAGGCTGGCTCGTCGGCAATAACGCCAGCGGCCGCCATATGGCCCGCATGATCCATGCCCATTGCAAAATGGGCAGACTCGGGCACACTACCTGCGTCCATCATGGAGCAGGGTGCAGACGCAGCCGAGACCATCTGACCGGTGAGAGCCACCAGGACCACGAGTACGATGACTATTCCGGCTTTGCGCTGCAACATGTGCTACACGACACGACAAACACCCCTACAGGATAGCTGTTCCTGAAGATTGTTCCAACAATGACCCATCCTCTGCGCAGGAGATCCAGGAACGGTGGCAGCACGCATCTCGCAACTCTCCGGGCTACTGGAGCTTGACACACACATTCATATTGCCGACATCGGTGCCGCCCTGCTGGCTGAAACACCGGTGTACGCCCCGCTGGTTCAGGAGTACGCACAGGCGCAGCTATACAGTTTCGACGGTGACCCGCGACAGATTGCCGCTTTACAGGCGCACTATGGCGACAAGGCGACCGTGCTGGAGCACTACGTCGGTGATGGCGAGCCTCACACCGCCTACGTGTGCGACGCGGCATCGGGCATGACATCGCTATTCAAACCCTCACCAGCAGCCCTGGACTTCTTCAACGGCTTTGATGACTTCGGACGGGTGCTGAAAACCGAGACCGTACACACCACGCGGCTGGACGCCATCGATGCCATTGAACGGATCGACTTTCTGAAAATGGATATCCAGGGGTCCGAGCTGCGGGTTTTACAACATGGTCGCGAAAAACTGCGCGAGTGTGTGGCGATCCAGCTTGAGGTGTCTTTCATCGGCCTCTACGAGGGGCAACCCACCTTTGGCGATATCGACCACTGGATGCGTGACAACGGCTACCTCCCTCACCGCTTTATGGATATCAAACGCTGGTCAATATCCCCCACAGTCCGCAACAACAACTTCCGTATCCCGTTCAACCAGCTTCTGGAAGCCGACGCGGTCTACATCAAGAACCCTATTGCGCTGCAGCACTACAGCGACAACCAGCTCAAGCGACAGGTGCTGTTTGCCGACCTGTTCTTCGACAGCCCGGACCTGGCGGTGTACTGCCTGCGCGAACTCTGCGCACGGCAGGTACTGGGTGAGCAGGCGCTGCGACAGTATTTCGCGCTGTTGAACGCCCCGGCTGAGCACTAGGCCGGCCAAAGCATGCTGGCGACGCCCATCACCTTGCCGCCAGGTCGCGCCCCAGGTACAGATAAACCGCAGGCAGCACATACAGGGTAAACAGCGTGCCGATCGTCATGCCGGACGCGATGACCAGACCCATGGAAAAGCGCGCAGAGGCACCCGGGCCGGATGCCAGCAACAGCGGCACCATGGCAATGACCAGTGCGGCGGTGGTCATCAACACGGGGCGCAGGCGCACTGACGCGGCCTCCTCGATCGCCTCGCGTTTCTGCATGCCCTCTTCCTGCAGTCGGTTGGCAAACTCCACTATCAGGATGCCGTGCTTGGAGATCACACCGATCAGGGTGACGATACCCACCTGGGTATAGATGTTCAGCGTGGCACCGGTGACCTGAAACAGCGCGAGGACATTCAGGCACAGCAGGGCGCCGCACACCGACATGGGGACCGTCACCAGCATGATGATCGGATCACGGAAAGACTCAAACTGCGCCGCCAGTACCAGGTAAATCAACAGCAGGGCAAAGAAGAAGGTCATGATCAGGGCGCTGCCTTCTGTCTTGAACTGCCTGCTCTGGCCCCCGTAGTCCACGCTGTATTCCCGATTCAACTCTTCGCGACTGATCCGCTCCAAGGTGGCCAGCGCATCACCCAGCGCGATACCCGGGCGCGGAATCCCGTTCAGGGTGACCGCATTGAGCTGCTGGAAACCCTTCAGAGAGCGCGGCACCACTTCGCTCTCGAGCCGCACCAGCGTACTCATGGGGATCAGGTCGCCGCTGCGTGTACGGGTGTAGTAACCCTCGAGGTCCTGCGGTGTCATGCGCTGCGCGCGCCGCACCTGGGGGATCACCTTGTAGGACCGGTCATTCATGGTGAAGCGGTTCACATAGCCGCCGGACAACAGTGCCGAGAGGTCGGCGCTGAGCTGCTGCATTTCCACGCCCAGTAACGCGGCCTTGTCGCGGTCCACCGTCAGGCGCTGCTGCGGCTTATCGATCTGCAGATCCTGGTCAATGAAAATGAACTTGCCGCTCTCCCGCGCGCGCTGCAGCACGCGCTGCACATCCTCGAACATGATGTTGAAATCGAGGGTGGACGTCAGCACGAATTCCACCGGCAGCACCCCGCTTGAGGGCAGCGGCGCCGGGTTAACCGCGTTCACCTGCAAACCGGCTATACGCTGCGTACGTGGCAGGATGCTTTCCTGCAGAACCTGCTCCGAGCTGCGCTCGCGTTCACTCCAGGGTTTGAAGATGAACCCACCGAAGGCGCCGTTGGTGGTGCCGCCACCGCCGGGACTCACGCCGTTAAAGAGGAAGTTGACATCGATTTCCGGTGTACTGCGGGTGATCTGGCCAATCTCCGCCGTGTACTGCTCGATATAGTCCAGCGTCACATACGGGTCGGACTCCGCAAGATAGAAGATCAGCCCGATATCCTCGGACGGCGCCAGCTCAGAGGGTGAACGCACAAACAGGAAATAACAGGAGACGATAATGATGGCGCCGAACAGCAGAACCCCCCCGCGGTCATCGAGCACACGATCCAGATCGCGCTGGTAGACCCGGCGCAGCGCCTCGAAACGCTGGTCCAGCCAGTGCTCCAGCCGATTGCTGTTGTCGCCTTCATCCTTGCTCAGGAGCCGCGCGCACATCATCGGCGACAGTGTCAGGGCTACAACCCCTGAGATCAGTACCGCGCCGGCCAGAGTAAAGGCAAACTCCGTGAACAGGGTGCCGGTCAGGCCGCCGACGAAGCCGATGGGAATATAGACCGCGATCAGCGTGGTCGTCATCGCCACGATCGGCCAGGCCAGCTCACTGGCCCCCAGCAGCGCCGCTTCCTTGGGCGCCATACCCGCTTCAATGTGCCGGTGAATGTTTTCCAGCACGATGATGGCATCGTCAACCACGATACCAATCGCCAGTACGATGGCCAGTAGCGTCAGCAGGTTGATACTGAAGCCCATCAGCTGCATGAGGAAAAGTCCGCCGACCAGCGACAGCGGCACTGCCACCGCCGGGATCAGCACTGAGCGCAGGGAGCCCAGGAACAGGAAAATCACCAGGATGACGATAATCATAGCCTCGATGATGGTGGCTTCCACATCGTCGATGGCGTTCTGGATATAGACGGTTGCGTCATAGTTGATATTGCCGACAATGCCCTCCGGCAACCGTGGCGCGATATCCTCGGCGTAGACCTGCCGCACCCTGGCAATCACTTCCAGGGCATTGGCATCGGGCGCGACGTCGATCTGCATGAATACCGCTTCCTGGTCGATGAACATGGATGAGGATCCGTATCCCTCATTACCGAGCTCGACTTCTGCGATGTCGCCCAGGCGCACAATGGCGCCGTCCCGCTCGCGCAGGACCATGTCTTCAAAACCCTGCACCGAGCGCAGATCGGTATCGGCCTTCAGGTTTATTTCAACCATGCTGCCCTTGCTGGCACCCACCGCCGAAAGCACGTTGTTGGCCGCGAGGGCGGCGCGCACTCCACTGGCCGTCATCCCGAGTGCCGTCATGCGCTCCTGGTCCAGCCAGATGCGCATGGCAAACACGCTGGTGGAATTAGCGCTGGCGCGCAGCACGCCTGGCAGAGTCGACAGCTTGGGCTGCACCTCGCGGATCACGTAATCCGCTACACGATTCGTGGGCAACTGGTCGCTGATGAAAGAGATGTACATGCTGCCCACCTGCTCGCCGATCGCCAGGTCGAGCACCGGATCCTCGGCCTCTCGGGGCAACTCGTTGCGCAGCTTGTTGACCTTGGTGACCACCTGGGTCAGGACCTCGTCGGGGTCGGCCTCGGTGCTGACATAGGCGGAGATGGTGCTCAGCCCCCGCGTGCTGGAGGATGTCAGGTAATCAATACCCTCAGCTGTGGCAATCTCCTGTTCCAGCGGCGTGGTAATGAACCCCTTGATCAGCTCCGCGTCGGCACCGATGTACGGCGTACTCACTGTGATCACCGCCGTCTCGATCATGGGGTATTCCCGCACGTTGAGCTCGGTTGCCGCACGCAGGCCGAGGATCAGCAGGAACAGGCTGACAACCGTTGCCAGCACCGGCTTGTGGATGAATATATCGGTGAATTTCATGTCAGCCGTTGTCCGGTTGCGGCTCGAGTTCCGCCGCTGGCAGGGAGCTGTTGTCAACGTTCACCGGCATCCCGCCATCCAGCTTCAGCAGGCCGCTGGTCGCGACCCGCTCACCCGGATCCAGCCCCTCCTCGACCGCCACCAGATCGCCGCGCACCGGACCCAGGGTGACGAACCGCTGCGATACCCTCAAGGCACCATCCTGCTCCGTGATGACGTACACCGAGTCTCCGTAGGGGCGGTAGGCAATCGCCGTCTGCGGCACCACGACCCTCTCCAGCTCTATGCCGATTGGCAGCACCAGGCGGGCAAACATACCCGGGCGGAGCAATTCTTCCGGGTTGGGCAGGGTCGCCTGCAGCGTAAAATTCCGGGTATTCGGGTCTACCACGGGCGAAATGGCGGTGAGGGTGCCCTCAAAGATGCGTCCGTCCAAAGCCTCCAGTCGCGCCTGCACCGGCATCCCCGCCGCTACCTGCTGGCTATACTGTTCAGGGAGTGAGAAGTTCACATACAGGCTATCCAGTGCCTGCAGGGCAATCACCGTGTCTCCTGCCTGCACGTAGTCGCCCACATTGAACCGGCGGATGCCCAGCCGCCCCGCATAGGGCGCGCGCAGGGTTTTCTGCTCGATACGCGCCTGCTGAGCCGCTACACGGGCGCGGGCCTGCTCCAGCAGACTGCTGCGCTGGTCCAGTTCCGACTCGGAAATATTGCGCTGCGCCACCAGCCGCCTGGCACGCTCCAGTTCCAGCCGGGCCAGCTCCGCCGCGGCCTGCAGCTCCGCCAACTGCGCCCGATCCGGCGCCGAATTCAGCGTGATGATGGCGTCGCCGGCCTCCACCGCAGCGCCATTTTCGAAGTGGATGGTCTCCACCGTGCCGGGCACTTCCGTTGCCAGTTCAGCGCCGCGGATCGCCACCAGCGTGCCAACGCTCTCCACGCTGTCACGCCACAGGGCCGTGCCCGCCTCCATGGCAGTCACCGTGGCGGGCTGCACCGGCATGTTGTCCATGAACTCGTTCATCTTCTTGTTGCCGAACCACTGCATGCCGAACAGCCCGCCAAACACCAGCAGTGTGATCAGCAGCATCAGCCACATACGCAGACTGAAGAGCACCTTTTTTCCAGACATGATAGTCACCGACTTCCGTGATCAGGGGCGCAGGGGGTATCACGCAACCGCCACTGCGCCGAAACGCCAGGGCGCCAATGATACGCGGGGGATGCGGTCGATACCATGCACAGATCACCGGGGTTGAGCAGGACTGTGGCATTGCCGCCTCGCTATGAGTATGCTTGCCCGCTCAACACGGCCCCGGAGCGAAGACACTGCTGCCATGACCTATTGCCTCGCCATCGCCGTCCAGGACGGCCTGATCTTCTGCTCGGACTCGCGCACCAATGCCGGGCCCGACCGGGTCAGCACCTACAGCAAAATGCATCGCTTTTCAGTGGCCTACGACCGTTCGCTGGTGCTGATGACGGCGGGCAACCTGGCAACCAGCCAGGCCGTGATCGCCCATATCCATCGAGATCTGGAGGAGGATGCCGAATTCAACATTCTCAAGGCGCGCTATGTCGCCGACGTCGCGGACTATATCGGTGAGCTGAATGTCGCCGAACAGGCACGGCACAAGAAGCCGTCGGGGCCGGGCGCAGGCGCGAGCTTCGATGCCTCTGCCACCTTCATACTCGGCGGCCAGATCAAGGGCCACGCCCAGGCGCTTTACCTGATCTACCCCGAGGGCAACTACATCACCGCTTCGGAGCTCTACCCCTACCTGCAGATTGGCGAAACCAAATACGGCAAGCCCATTCTCGACCGTATCGTGCGCCCGGACACACCCTATGAGACCGCCATGCGCTGTGCCCTGGTCTCAATGGACTCCACCATACGCTCCAATGCCACCGTGGGGCCGCCCCTGGAGTGCCTGTTCTACCGCAACGACAGCCTCAAACCGCATGCGCGCTACTTTGCGCTGGAGGAGCATCATCCCTATCTGGCCAAGCTGCGCCAGAGCTGGGACGACAATATTCGCGAGGCCTTCGCCAAACTGCCCTCGTTGGGCGAGGTCATCGGTGAGGACGACTGAGGTATGACGAAAAGCGACGCGACGGGCCAACAGGATGCACTGCATGCAGCAGACGCAGCATCCACCCTCGTGCTGAAACGCGTAGCCATCGACACTTACCGGGAAAACGTCGCCTATCTGCACCGGGACTGCGAGCTGTACCGGGCCGAGGGTTTCCAGGCGCTGGCGAAAGTCGAGGTGTCCGACGATGGCCGGCGCATTCTCGCCAGCGTCAACGTGGTCGATGACGACACGATCGTGGGCTGCAATGAGCTTGGCCTCTCGGAAGATGCCTTCGCCCTGCTGGGCCTTTCCGAGGGACATCGGGTGAGTGTAGCGCAGGCGGAACCGCCGAAGTCGATACCGGCCCTGCACCGCAAGATCGCCGGGGAGCGCTTGAGCGCTGAGAATTTTCGCGCCATCGTCAACGACATCGCCGAACACCGCTATTCGAAGATTGAGCTGACCGCCTTCGTCGTGGCCTGCAACCAGGCTGAACTCGACCGCGAGGAGGTGTTTTTCCTCAGTGACGCCATGAGCCGCGTAGGGCGCCGCCTGAATTGGGGCGAGCACCCCGTGGTGGACAAACACTGCATTGGCGGTATCCCGGGCAACCGCACCTCGATGCTGGTTGTACCGATTGTCGCGGCACACGGCATGCTGTGCCCGAAAACCTCATCACGCGCCATCACCTCACCGGCCGGCACCGCCGACACCATGGAGGTGCTGGCGCACGTCGAACTGCAGTTCGAACAGCTCAACAGCATCGTGCGTACCCACCGGGGCTGCCTCGCCTGGGGCGGCACCAGCGATCTATCGCCGGCAGACGATGTGCTGATCGCCGTTGAGCGCCCGCTGTCGATCGACTCACCGGGGCAGATGGTGGCATCCATTCTGTCCAAAAAGGTCGCAGCCGGCTCCACCCACCTGGTTCTGGATATCCCGGTCGGCCCCACTGCGAAAGTCACGTCTATGCCCGAAGCACAGCGGCTGCGCCGCCTGTTCGAGTACGTCGCCAAACGCATGGGGCTGGTGCTGGAAGTCGTGATCACCGACGGACGACAGCCCATTGGCAACGGCATCGGCCCGGCCCTGGAAGCACGGGACGTGATGCAGGTGCTGGAAAACAGCCCTGCAGCACCTGCCGATCTGCGTCAGAAGTCGCTGCGCCTGGCCGGTCGCATGCTGGAATTCGACCCCGATGTGCGCGGTGGCGACGGCTTCGCTATCGCCCGGGACATCCTGGATTCCGGGCGCGCCCTGCGCAAGATGCAGGATATTATCCAGGCCCAGGGCAGCAAGCCATTTGACCTCGGCAACCCGCCGCTGGCGCCACTGACGTACTCCGTCCGGGCACCCACTGCAGGCACGGTGGTCAATATTGACAACCTGCAGCTGGCGCGCATTGCGCGGCAGGCCGGGGCACCGCGGGCACAGGGGGCAGGGGTCGACCTGCGCGCCAAGCTCGGCGACCCGGTGCAGGCAGGCGACCTTCTGTATACGGTCTACGCGGCCTACCCGACCGAGCTGGGCTTTGCCCGCAGGCTGTGCGAGCGCAGCAGCGGTTTCACCCTGGGCCAGGCCGCTGATATTACCCCGGCATTCATGGAGTTCTGATGAGTGCGCTGCTGACCTACCTGGAGGACGAGCGTGCGCCGGCATTGCGCCTCGCGAGCGCCTGCGAACTGCCCACCCTCGCCGTTGCCCGGCACCGCTTTCCCGACGAAGAATTGAAGCTGCTGCTGGACCTGCCGGCGGGCACACAGACGCTGGTGATCTATCGCAGCCTGGACCGACCCAACGAAAAACTGGTGGAACTGCTGTTGCTGGCGCGACATGCGCGTCGTGCCGGCGTACGTCGGCTGGTGCTGGTCGCCCCCTACCTCGGCTACATGCGCCAGGACATTGCCTTCCAGCCCGGCGAGGTGGTGAGCCAGACCATCGTCGGCAACTTTCTCGCCGAGTTGTTTGATGCGGTCATCACTGTCGACCCCCACCTGCACAGGATAAGCCGGCTGGATGAGGCCATCCCATTGCAGGACGCCATCGCCCTGTCGGCTGCGGGCAGTCTGGCGGAGCGGGTGGCGGGTGAACGCGACCATCCGCTGCTGGTGGGCCCCGATGCCGAGTCGCGGCAGTGGGTGGAGAGCGCGGCAGCGGGCCGCCAGTTGGACCACGCCGTGTGCAGCAAGCAGCGACACGGTGACCGCGATGTGGTCATCACCCTGCCTGACATTGCCGTCGCGGGGCGTGCGGTGGTCCTCCTGGATGACGTAGCCAGCTCCGGGCGCACCCTGGCCGGCGCGGCGCAACTGCTGCTGGAGGCGGGCGCCAGCTCGGTGGATGTCGCGGTGACTCACGCCCTCTTTGCCGGAGACGCTCTGGCCGTGATGAAGAGCGCAGGCATCGGCACTGTGTGGAGCACGGACTGCATCCAGCATCACAGCAATGCCGTCTCCATGGCACCCCTGCTGGCCACGGCGCTGCGCCCCCTGCTGCAGCGCTGGGCTGGCTAGCGCTGCCCCGGCTGCTGCTGCAGGCGACGAATCGCCGTGTCGACAAAGGCCAGTTTTGATTCCACGAAGTGGTTGATCACAAAGGGATAGGCGTCTCCCCTGCCGACGCTGCGGTTGAGTTCGTTCAGGGTGATGCTGAGGTCACGCCAGAGCCCAATCCGTTCGCCGACTTCCAGGCTGGCCACATCCTTGCGAATGACACCGTAGGCCGCCGCCGTCTCCAGCGCATCCTGAATGTGCAGGTAATGCCCCCAGGTTTCCGCCCAGTCCTCCATGGGGTGCACACTGGCGTAGGCACTGATGTAATACTTGCGCCAGTCGGGTGACGGGCCCTCCCGGTAGTGACGGTCCAGCGCCCCACGATAGTCCATGGTTTCGTCACCGAACAACTGCGCAAAGCCGCTGCGAATCGTTTCGTCCCGAGCGAGACGCGCCCAGTAGTAATGTCCGGACTCGTGACGCATATGCCCGAGGACCGTGCGGTAGGGTTCGTTCATCTGCTCACGTACTGCAACACGCGCAACGTCATCCGCTTCCAGGGTATTGATGGTAATCACCCCGCCGACAAACCCTGTGCTGACGAATGATTCCGCGTACTCCTCCCGGCTGCGCCCGTCCTCTATGAAGTCCAGCAACAGCCCATGCTCCGGGTCCTGCCATCCGCTGATCAATGGCAGACCCAGACTGCGCAGAGTGTACAGGAGACGCTTCTTGCCCTGTTCCAGCACCCACCAGCGCTGGATGTTGCCCGGCAGCGAGAGGTCGGGAATGGTGCGGTTGAATTGGCAGCCCCAGCACAGGGGGTGAGTATCCTCTTCCGCGCACAGCCAGTTGCAGACATCCCACTCCGTGCCGTTGGCACACATGCGGTAACGACCGCCCACTGCGGATTGCAGAATGCCGCCCCCGACATCACTGAGGGAGCGCATCTCCAGCGCAAGGGGGTCAAAGCCGAGCTCCATGCCACAGTGCACGCAGTCCCGGCTCTCGAAAAACACCTGGCTACCGCAGCTGCATTCAAGGCGCTTCATGGTGTATCCGGATGAAACCAGGACGCAGTGATCGCGTCATGCAGGTCGGCCAGCAGCGCCTGGAACTCATCGATATAGGCATGCAGCGCTTCACGGGACATCTGTTCCGGCTGCAGCTTACCCAGCTTGCGCCGCCCGCGATTCAGAATGCGCATGGCGCTTTCATGGTTTTTCAGCGGCTTCAGCTCCAGGCGGATTTCCGCCAGGCAAAAGGCCACCGAGCGCGGCAAAAGAGGCTCCTGAAACACAAACTCCACCACCTCCTGCGCCTCCACCAGAGGCCCTATCATCCGCCGATAGGCCCCGAACGAGGACAGGGCCTGCAACAGGGAAGTCCAGATCAGCGGGTCCGTGGCCTCATGGGTGCCGGCCCGCCCGAGAATCTCCCCCGTGCCCACATCCATCAGGCGGGTGGTCATATCGGAGCGTTCGAGCAGGTGTCCGAGGCGCAGGAAGCGATGCGCATGGTCCCGTGGCAGGCTGGAGGACAACATGCCGTTCACCCGTTGGCAGCGACTGATCACCTCCTCAAGGAAGGCCTGGCGATTGCGCCGACCTACAGACTTTTCCGCCGCATCACTGACATACAAATGCAGTTCGTTGATCTGCTCCCAGGTCTCCTCGGGCAGCACATCGCGTGTCGTGCGTACGTTTTCACGCGCCCAGCGCACGGCAAAGGGGATACTGGCACAGCTGTCCTCTTCTGCCATGAGAAAGCGCAGGACATTCTGTTCATTGCCCACCCGATACTGCTGATAGAAAACGGGCTCGGCGTCGAGAATGCGGACCAGCACGTCCCAGCCCAGCTCGGCTGCGCGCGGAATATCCATGATGAGGTGGTTATAGGCTGCCACCAGACGAGCGCTGTCCTCCGCGCGCTCCAGGTAGCGCCCCATCCAGTACAGGCGCTCGGCGACGCTGGAAAGCATTGTCATGCCTTACCCTCCACAATCCAGGTATCCTTGCTGCCGCCGCCCTGGGATGAGTTCACGACCAGTGACCCCTTGGTCAACGCCACACGTGTGAGACCTCCTGGCGTCACCCAGGTATCCCGTCCCTGCAGGATAAACGGCCGCAGGTCCAGGTGGCGCGGCTCGACGGTATCGTCGATGTAGGTGGGCGCGGTCGACAGGGCCAGGGTCGGCTGTGCCACATAGTTGCGCGGGTTCTCCTCGATCAGGCGGGCAAACTTGCGACGCACGGCGGCAGTACTGTGCGGACCGACCATGATGCCGTAGCCGCCCGACTCATTGGCGGGCTTGACCACCAGTTGATCGAGATTCTTGAGCACATGCTCACGATCCTTCTCGCGCATGCACAGCCAGGTGGGCACGCTGGCGAGCAGCGGTTTCTGCTTGAGGTAATAGCGAATCATCTCCGGCACAAACGCGTAGATGACCTTGTCATCTGCCACACCGCTGCCCGGCGCGTTGGCGATGGCCACGTTGCCCGCCTTCCAGGCACGCATCAGTCCGGCAACACCGAGCAGTGACTCCGGTCGGAACGCCTCCGGGTCCATGAAGTCCTCATCAATGCGCCGGTAAATCACATCCACGCGCACAGGACCATCCACGGTGCGCATGTAGACGCAGTTGTCGTCTGCGACCATCAGGTCGCGCCCCTCCACCAACTCCGCCCCCATGCCCTGGGCAAGATAGGCGTGTTCAAAATAAGCCGAGTTGAAAATACCCGGCGTGAGCACGACGATACAGGGGCGGCGCCGTTCCCGGGGAGACAGCGATGCCAGTGTTTGGTAGAGCTGCGAGGGGTAATCGTCCACCGGCAGGATACTGTAGTTCTCGAACAGCTCCGGCAGCACCCGTTTGGTAATCTCGCGGTTCTCCAGCATATAGGACACCCCCGAGGGTACCCGCAGGTTATCCTCAAGTACGCGGAAACGACCATCACCATCGCGCACCAGATCGGAACCACAGATATGCGCCCACACACCGAAGCGCGGCGACATGCCCATGCACTGCGGTTTGAAATTGGTGGATTCCAGCACGATATCCGCCGGCACCACGCCGTCGGCGAGGATTTTCTGCTGGTTGTAGATATCCTGGATAAAGTGATTGAGCGCCAGCGACCGCTGGCGCAAACCGTCGCTGACCGCCTGCCACTGCCGCGCGGATATCACACGCGGGATGATGTCGAAAGGCCAGGCGCGATCGATATTGCCGGCTTCGTTATAGACGGTAAAGGAAATCCCCATTTCCCGTATGGCGAGCTCCGCCGCAGCGCGGCGCTCTGCCATTTCCTGCCCCGGCAGTTTCTGTAACAAGCGCACTACACCCCGCGCCGCAGCGCGCGGCTGACCCTGGGGCGTGATCAGTTCATCGAAGAAACTACCCGACGCATACGACTTCCAGCTTTCGTTCATCGTTCTGGCAACCGATAATGGACCCTGCATCCACACTACACAAAAAGCGCTGACCCGACTACTCGCGCACCGCATGGCGAGTGCACTTTATTCGTGCAGCCGCTACACTTCGATCACACCCATAACACGAGAGTGCCCGCCATGCCGGCTACCGTGCACCATCGCGCCTGCCATCTGTGCGAGGCTATCTGCGGGCTGCGCATTGAAACTGATGGGAATCGCATCGTGTCGATCAAAGGCGACCCGGCCGACCCGTTGAGCCGCGGCCATATCTGCCCCAAGGCCGTCGCCCTGCAGGATATCCACAACGACCCCGACCGCCTGCGCCGGCCAGTGCAGCGCACACGTGGCAGCGACCAGTGGCGCGAAATCAGCTGGGAGGACGCGCTGGATACCACAGCGCGACGGCTGGTGGAGATTACGCAACGGGACGGCGTGGATGCGCTGGGCGTCTATCTGGGCAACCCCACGGTGCACAACTATGGGATGATGACGCACCAGAAAAACCTGTTCCGCCATTTCCACACCCGCAACCGTTTCTCCGCCACGTCCGTCGACCAGCTGCCGCACCATCTGGTCAGCCTCTGGCTGTTCGGCCACAAGTCGCTGTTCCCGATTCCCGATATCGACCGCAGCGCATATTTTCTGATGCTCGGCGCCAACCCCATCGCCTCCAATGGCAGCATCTGGACCGTGCCCGATGTACGCAAGCGGATCAAGGCCCTGCGCAAGCGCGGCGGCAAGCTGGTCGTGGTCGACCCGCGTTACACCGAGACGGCAGAGCTGGCCAGTGAACATCTCTTCATACGTCCCGGCAGCGACGCCTTGTTCCTGCTGGCACTGCTGCATACGCTGTTCGCGGACGACCTGGTGGCGCCCGGTCCCCTGGCAGCGTTTACCACCGGCCTGGCGGAACTGGCGACGGCGCTTGCCGACTTCACGCCCGATTTTGCCGCCGCACACACCGGCATCGAGGCGAGCACAATCCGTCGCATCGCGCACGAGTTCGCGCAGGCCAGGGCCGCCATCTGCTATGGGCGCATGGGCGTGTCAACACAACGCTATGGCGCACTATGCCAGTGGGCAATACAGCTGCTGAATATCCTCACCGGCAACCTCGACCGGGAGGGCGGGTCGCTGTTCACACTGCCCGCTGTGGACCAGGTCAGCAGCATCAGTCCCGGCGGCTTTGCCCGGCACCACAGCCGCGTGCGCCAGCTACCGGAGTTTGACCGTGAACTGCCCGCCTCGGCCATGGCCGAGGAAATTACCACACCCGGCGAGGGGCAGATTCGCGCGCTGTTTGTGGGGGCAGGGAACCCGGTGCTGTCAACGCCAAACGGCCGCCAGCTGGACGCGGCGCTGGCACAACTGGAATTCATGGTCTGCCTGGATCCCTACCTCAACGAAACCACACGCCATGCGGACATCATCCTGCCGCCGACATCGCCGCTGGAACACGACCACTACGACCTCGCGTTCCACCTCAACGCGATACGCAACACCGTCCGGTACAACGACGCAGTGTTCGCCAAACCGGAAGGTACATTGCACGACTGGGAGATCTTCACCGAGTTGGGCAACCGGGTCGCCGAGCTGCTGGGCCAACCCATGCAACCGGTGATGGCGCCCCACGAGATCATCGACCTCGGCCTGCAGATCGGGCCCTACAGTGAACGCAGGGGCAGCGAACACGCGCTGACCCTGGACAAGCTGCGGGAGCACCCCTCGGGCATCGACCTCGGGGCCCTGCGGCCGCAACTACCCCAACGGCTGCAGACCGCGGACAAAACCATCGACTGCGCCACTCCACAGGCGCTGGCAGACCTAGACCGCCTGCGCGCAGCGTTCAGCGCAGGCGACAGTGGCGCCCTGCGCCTGATTGGACGCCGGCACGTGCGCTCGAACAATTCCTGGATGCACAACTATCACCGCCTGGTAAAAGGGAAAGACCGCTGCACCCTGCTCATGCATCCGCAGGACATGGCGGTGCGCGGCATCAAAGACGGTGACCGCGTGCACCTGAGTTCCCGTGCCGGTCGTGTTACCGTGGCCGTGGAAGCCAGCGCCGGGGTGATGCCCGGGGTGGTCAGCCTGCCACACGGCTACGGCCACGGCCGGCCCGGGGTGCGCCTGCACACCGCGGCCGGGCATGCGGGCGTCAGCTGCAACGACGTCACCGATGACCTCGTCCTGGACACCCTGTCCGGCAACGCCGCGGTCAACGGCGTTGAGGTCGAGGTGGCGCTGGCCTGAGCGTTCCTCGCACCCGCGCCGTTTTCGGGTAGAATCGATCTACAACTACCGCCTGGGAGGGTGTTGCATGGACGTTTCTACGATTGTGTTCTGGCTGGTCCTGCTGGCCCTGGTGATGTATGTCATCGGTATCTACAACCGCCTCGTTGCCCTGAAAAACCGCTACCAGAACGCCTTTGCGCAAATTGAAGTGCAGCTGAAACGGCGCTACGACCTGATACCCAATCTGGTGGAAACGGCGCGCGCCTACATGAGCCACGAACGCGAGACGCTGGAGGCGGTGACCGCAGCGCGCAACGATGCCGCCGCGCTGCTCAAGGCGCTGGGGCCGGACGCCATCGGCGGTGCAGACATGACGCGGCTGGCGAGCGCCGAAAACGCGCTGCAGGGTGCGCTCGGCAAACTCAACGTCACCATGGAAGCCTACCCCGATCTCAAGGCCAGCGAGAACATGCAGCAGCTTTCCGAAGAGCTGACCAACACCGAGAATCGTGTCGCCTTTGCCCGCCAGGGCTACAACGACGCGGTGATGGCCTACAACACCTACCGCCAGAGTTTCCCACCGGTGGCGGTGGCATCCACCTTTGGCCACGGACAGGATGCCACGCTGCTGGAGTTCGACGACTCGGCACAGATCCAGGCAGCACCGCAGGTCAGCTTCTAGGGTTATCGCTGCCGACGCCTGAAGGGCCGCGATGGACTTCTTCGCCCAGCAGGACCTGGCGCGCCGCAATACGCGCCTGCTCACCCTGCTGTTCCTGTGTGCCGTTGCCGCACTCATTGTGTTGACCAACGCCCTGGTCGCCGGCTTTCTCTGGTGGGGCGACCACTACAACCTGTACGCGGGCAGCCGCGGCAGCTTCAGGGATTTTCTGCGCTATTTCAGCTGGGAGCGCTTCGGCACAATCGGGCTGGGTATTTCCGCCACCGTGGGCCTTGTGGCAACGGTCAAGTGGCTGCAACTCGCTGCCGGCGGCAAGGTTGTCGCCGAAGCCATGGGCGGCACGCGGATACTGCCCCAGACCAGCGACAGCGCCGAACGTCGCTGCCTGAACATCGTCGACGAAATTGCGCTGGCCGCCGGTATGCCCGTGCCACCCGTGTTCGTGATGAATGCGGAGCGCGGCATCAATGCCTTTGCCGCGGGACTGTCGCCGGCCGATGCCGTCATCGGCGTGACGCGGGGCGCCATCACTCACCTGCGGCGCAACGAACTGCAGGGCGTGATCGCGCATGAGTTCAGCCACATCCTGAACGGCGACATGCGCCTCAACATTCGCCTCGCAGCGTTGCTGAAAGGCATTACCTTCATCGGCGATGTCGGTTACAACCTGATGCGTGCCAGCAGCCACCACCGCACCGGCAATGACCGGGATCGCAGCAACGGCGGCCCGGCCCTGCCTCTGCTGGGACTGGGGCTGTGGATACTCGGCTGGCTCGGGGGGCTCGCATCCGGTTTTATCAAGGCCGCCATCAGCCGCCAGAAAGAATATCTGGCGGACGCCTGTGCCGTGCAGTACACCCGCGATAATAGCGGCATTGCTGATGCCCTCAAGGTTATCGGTGGCTACGTGCCCGGCTCCCTGGTGCATGCGGCGCGGGCGGATGAACTTTCACACATTTTCTTCGGCCAGATCCGCCACCGCCTGTGGCAACTGTTCGCGACCCACCCGCCACTGCCGAACCGTATTCGGCGCCTGGAGCCGGGCTGGAACGGCACCTATATCACGCGCAAAATCGAGCACTACGAGCACGCCCAACCACACCCCGCCGCGGCCGAGGTCGGTGTAGGGCGCGCAGCACTGGTGGCCGCGGCGCTGGCGGCAGTGGAGGCCGGAAACGGCCAACCGGAGGCGTCCGACACTGCGGATGCGCACTTTGCCGAAGACGGCGCCGAGGCGGTGTTCCCTGCGCATCATGGCCTGCCGCAGGCGTTCCTGCGCTACAGCCACGAACCACTGGGCGCCAGCGCACTCATGCTCGCGTTGCTGATCAGCGACGACGCATCAGTGCAGGCCACACAGTATGCCCTGCTCAGGGACAGCGGCGTGCAGGGACTGGAGGACCTCACACACACACTGGCACCCGGGGTCGCAGCGCTAGCGGCGGGGCAGCGGCTGCCACTGCTGGAACTGTGCCTGCCGGCTCTGAAAACCCAGTCCGTCGGGCAATACCGGCAGTTCAAGCGCCTGCTGCTCGGGTTGATCCGCGCGGACCGCCGCACCGAACTGCTGGAGTGGTGCCTGTACCAGCTGCTGCGCCACTACATAGACCCCGAATTTTTCCAGGTGAAACCCGCTGCGGCCCGCTACCGCAGCCTGCGCAAGGTGCGCGAGCACCTGCGCGTGGTGCTGTCCATGCTCGCCCACAACAGCAGTGGGGACACCATGCTCTGTTTTCGCACGGCGGTGGAAGCGCTGGATGATCCCGCATTGACGCTGCTGCCACAGGCAGACTGCTCACTCGCCGCCTTCTCCCGTGCCGTGCGGGAACTTGCGGACTGCTATCCCCTGCTCAAACCCAGAATCCTCAAGGCGATGCGCAAGGCCGCGAATGCCGATGGCCGTGTGAGCGCGCTGGAGCAGGAGCTGCTGGCCGCCATTGCGGCCGCCATGGACTGTCCCCTGCCCGACGCCCTGGGGAATCTGACGAACAACGATCGTTAAGCCCTCCCCATCATTTTCGCCCGTATTCGACGTGCGTGACGCGGAGGCACATTTTCTCTGCTATCTTTTTTAATGCGGCGCGAGCTCCAAGGATGGAGCGCACGAGCGCTGCCCGCTTCATGACGACACCAGAACAGGGAGGTTCCGGTTATGCAACACCTGCACAGTGCAGCCCTAACGCGGGTTGCCCACACCCACACCACGTCGAACCATGCACAGCGCGGCGACAGCCAGTACCGCACGACCGACCGCGTCTTGCAGATTCTGCTGCAGGGAGACCTCTACCGGCTGCGGGTCGAATCAGTTGCCAGCCAGCTGGGGATGAGCCCGACAACGCTGCGACGCCGCCTGCGCATGGATCACACCCACTACCAGTTTTTGCTCGACCGCGCCCGGCAATACCGCTGTGAGCAGGCACTGCGGACGGCGCGGCTACCCGGCAAATGCCTGGCCGATGAACTGGGCTATCTGGAGGTGAACAGTTTCTACCGGGCCTTCAGACGCTGGACCGGGGTCGGGTTCAGCGACTGGAAAGCACAGCAATTGTAATGCGCGGGCTCAGACCGCGTCGAAGGGGTGACGCAGCACGATCGTCTCTACCCGGTCTGGTCCCGTCGAGATGATATCGATGGGGGCGCCGACCACATCCTCGATTTTCTGGATGTAGTCGCGGGCGGCTTTGGGCAGCTCATCCAGCGAGCGTGCACCCACTGTGGACTCGCTCCAGCCGGGCACCTCCTCGTAGAAAGGCACCAGGCCGTCATAATCATCAGAATCCACGGGGTTGGGTACCGGCTTGCCGTTGGCATCCACATAGCCCACGCAAATCTGGATGGTTTCCAGGCCATCCAGGACATCGAGCTTGGTCAGGCACAGGCCGGACACCGAGTTGATGTTGACGGCATTGCGCAGGGCGACCGCATCGAACCAGCCGCAGCGACGAGGCCGACCCGTGGTAGCGCCGAACTCGTGCCCGCGTGCGGCGAGGTGGGCGCCGGTTGCATCAAACAGCTCCGTGGGAAAAGGCCCGGAGCCGACGCGGGTGGTGTAGGCCTTGGTAATGCCCAGCACATAGTCGAGGAACAGCGGACCAAAGCCGGAGCCGGTGGCCGTGCCGCCCGCTGTCGTGTTGGAACTGGTCACGAAGGGATAGGTGCCGTGGTCGATATCCAGCAGCGAACCCTGCGCGCCCTCAAACATGATATTGGCGTCGGTTTTCCGGCACTCGTGCAGAATGGCGGTCACATCGGCAATCATGGGCAGCAACTCCTGCGCCATCGCCAGTGTTTCGGCCAGCACCGTGTCGTAGTCGAGCGGCGCAACCTTGTAGTAGTGCTGCAACTGGAAGTTGTGGTAATCCATTACCTCACGCAGCTTCTCTGCAAAGCGCTGGGGGTCTTTCAGATCACCCAGGCGCACGCCGCGACGGGCCGCCTTGTCCTCGTAAGCGGGGCCGATGCCGCGCCCGGTCGTACCGATCTTGCCCTCCCCACGGCGGGCCTCACGCGCCACGTCCAGCGCCACGTGATACGGCAGGATCAGCGGGCAGGAGGGTGAAATGCGCAGCCGCTCGCGCACCGGCACCCCTTTCTCCTCCAGTGTGCCGATCTCCCTGAGCAGTGCATCAGGCGCCAGCACCACACCATTGCCGATCAGGCACTGCACATTGGCCCGCAGAATACCCGAGGGAATCAGGTGCAATACGGTTTTCTGCCCATCGATGACCAGTGTGTGGCCGGCGTTGTGCCCACCCTGGAAGCGCACCACAGCGCTGGCGCGATCGGTCAGCAGGTCGACGATTTTGCCCTTGCCCTCATCGCCCCACTGGGTGCCGAGAACCACTACATTCTTGCTCATGAACATTCAACTCATGTGATTGATCAGGAATCGAGCGGGCGCAGCGCCCACTCACCGTCAGCTTTTACCAGTTCGCGGTCACACCGCGGATCGGGGCGCTCGCCGGCACAGCGAATGACGATCTCACCGCCCTTGCGCAGCGCTGCCACCGCCGCGAGCAGTGCGGGATCGTCGATATCCGGTGCACTTACCGCGCCGGGCTCGTCTGTCGCTGCCGGCACCAGGGCCATCAGGGCCTTGAGGTCAGTGGCAAAGCCGGTCGCCGGTCGCGCGCGGCCGAAGACCTTACCGACATCGTTGTAGCGTCCGCCATTCGCCAGCGCCTGGCCGTGCCCGGGGGCGTAGGCCGCAAACACCATGCCCGTGTGGTAGTGGTAACCGCGCAATTCTGCGAGGTCGAAATACACAGTAATACCGGGGTGGCTGCGGGCGATGGCGGCGGCCACGGCCTCCAGCGCCGCCACGGCAAGCAGCGCGTCCGGGGCTGCCTCCGCCAGCAGCTCGCGCGCCGCGTCGAGCACCGCCGCATCGCCGTGCAACTCCAGCAGGCCGAGAATCAGCCCGGCCGCCGGGGCAGCGACATCGACCAGAGCCAGCAGCAGATCAGGGCGGGACTTGCGCTGCAGGGCGTCGAAGACCTCCGCCTCCTGCTCCATGGTCAGTGCCGCCGCCGCGAGCACGGCTTCATACACACCCACGTGACCCAGGTCCAGCGTCACCTGGGTGACGCCGGCAGCACTCAGGGTGGCAAGCATGAGGCGGATAATCTCCACGTCGCCCGCCAGGCTGTCGTCGCCGTAGAGCTCGGCTCCCAACTGAATGGGGGAACGCGAAGCGAGCAGGGATTTGGGGCGGGTATGCAGGGTAGACCCTGCATAGCAGAGGCGCGTGACGCCGGCTTCAGCGAGGCTGTGCGCGTCGATGCGCGCCACCTGCGGCGTGATGTCGGCACGAATGCCCAGAGTGCGGCCACTCAGCTGGTCCGTCATCTTGAAGGTCAGCAAGTCGAGATCCCGCCCCAGGCCAATCAGCAGCGACTCGGTGAATTCCATCAGGGGAGGGATGACCAGCTGGTAGCCCCACTGCTGGTAGAGGTCGAGAAGTTCACGCCTCAGGCGTTCGACAATGCGCGCCTGCCGGGGCAGCACTTCTTCTACCCCATCGGGCAATTGCCAGCGATCCACCGTCGTCATAAACGCCCTTTAGTGCACCCAATACAGCATTGCCACCCCGAGCAGCATGGTGCCCAGGCCGACATTGCGGATGACCTTGTCCTGCTGCTGCGCCACCCCGATCACCATCTGTCGCCAGATGCGGGGGCTCAGGAAGGGCAAGACACCCTCGATAATCAATACCAGCGCCAGGGCCGCTGGCAGTACCTGCCAGAATTCCACATTATCCCCCTGAAGCCGTGCTCATAAAAAAACCGCGGGGCCAGCGTTTGTGGGTAAAACGCCGGATCCCACGGTTGCAGAATTCTACCACAGGCGCCACTGAAGGCACCTGCGTTTTTTGCCCCTATTGACTGCCCTCGGAATCTTTCAGATAGCGGAAGAAGTCACTGTCTGGCTGAATCAGCATGATGTCGCCGCTGTTCTGGAACGACTCCCGATACGCCCGCAGGCTGCGCGTGAACGAATAGAACTCAGGGTTGCTGTTGAAGGCCTCGGCGTAGATGCTGGTCGCCAGTGCATCACCCTCACCACGGATCAGCTGGGCATCGCGATAGGCGTTCGCTTCCAGTACCGTGACTTCACGGTCAGCGGCAGCGCGAATACCCTCAGCAAGCTCCTGGCCCAGTGCCCGATGCTCCCTGGCTTCTTTTTCCCGCTCGGCGTTCATGCGGCGATACACGGACTCGGAGACATCCGGCGGCAGGTCGATCTGCTTGACCCGCACGTCCAGGACCTCGACACCGTATTCTTCCAGTGCCACTTCGCTCAGCTCCTCAGTCAGCGCTTCCATCAACTGGTCACGCTGACCCGACACCACCTCCTGAATGGTGCGTACCGCCACCTGGTTGCGCAAACCGTCGTTGATTCGCTGCCCGAGCAGCGCGCTGGCTCGCGCTTCCTCACCGTTGGTCGCGGTGTAGAACTTCGCGGTGTCGGCCACACGGAACTTGGCATAGGAATCGACAATCAACGCCTTCTTCTCCTGCGTAAAGAAGCGTTCGGGCGTTGAATCCACCGTCAGCAGCCGTGCCTCGAACTTGCGCACGTTGTTGACGAAGGGCACCTTGACGTGCAGGCCGGGCTTGATGTCCGGATTGACCACTTCACCAAACTGCAGCATCACCGCGCGCTCGGTCTCCTTGACCACAAACACCGTGTTGCTCAGTACGAACAGCGACAGGGCAGCTACCAGCAGCCAGGTCATACCTTTTCCGCCCATCTTAGCGACCTCCTCTGCGGTTATTGGCTGCAGCGGCTTCCTGACGCAGCTGCTCAGTCACGGCGTCGGTCAGCTCGCGTACCGTGTTGGCATCCAGCCGACCGCTGCGCGGCACGCTGGCACCGGACGAGCTGGTCATTTTGTCCAGCGGCAGGTACATCACGTTGTTGCCGCCTTCCACATCCACCATCACCTTGTTGGTGTTGGTGAGCACCTCCTGCACGGCTTCGAGGTACAGCCGCTCACGGGTCACTTCCGGTGCCTTGGCGTACTCGGCCAACAGCGCCTTGAAGCGTTCCGCCTCACCTTCGGCGCTGGCGACCACCTGTTCGCGGTAAGCGCCGGCCTCCTCAAGCACCCGCTGGGCACGGCCGCGCGCTTCAGGCACGATGCCATTGGCATAGGCCTGGGCCTCGTTCTTAAGCCGCTCCTCATCCTCACGCGCCTTGATCACGTCGTCGAATGCGGCCTGCACCTGGCTCGGCGGCTTGGATTCGTCGATGTTGACCTTGATCACACGAATGCCGGTTTCATACATGTCGGTGTAGCGCTGCAGGCGCACCTGCACGTCGGTACCGATCTGGGCACGCCCCTCGGTCAACACCGAGTCCATGCGGGTATCGCCGACGACATGCCGCAATGCGCTCTGGGCCGCATGCTGCAGGGAATCCTCAGGGTCGCGCACCTTCAGTACAAAACTGGTGGGATCGACGATCACGTACTGCACCGACATGCGCACCTCGACGATATTCTCGTCCTGGGTGAGCATGATCTCGCGGAAGGTCGCGGCGCGCACCTTGGTGGTGTTGACGCGAATCACTTCGTCGATCAGCGGTGGGTTCCACTGCAGGCCAGGCTGCACAGTCTCGAGGTACTTGCCGAAGCGCAACACCACGGCGCGCTCCTGCTCGTCGACCTGGTACAGCCCCATCAGGCCCCAGACCAGTACAGCGACCAGTGCAATCACCCCCAGCAGGCCGGCGGAGAGGCCGCCACCGCCACCGCCACCCGATGAGCCGCCGCGCCTGGCGCCACGACCACCAAACAGGCCGCCGAGTTTCTCCTGCAACTTTTTCAGCGCCTCATCAAGGTCTGGGGGCCCCTGGTCACCGCCGCCCCAGGGATCCTTCGGCTTGTTACTTCCACCACCCGGCTCATTCCAAGCCATACTGAACTCCCATTTTCACCATGTTTGCAGTTTATCAAAACTATCTGAACCCCCGACCCGGGTTCCTAGGGCACCAGCTCTGGCCCCCGCTTCATCAGCCGATTCCAGTCGGCCCGCGGCAGGCGCACGCTCAGGTGTGCTGTACCGTCATCGCCGTACTGTTCCGCCGCTACCGCACCCATCTGGTACAGCGCCGCACGCAGACGGCCCTGTTGCGGCTGCAGGTGCAGCTCTTCCTCCACCATATCAGCCCCGACGCGCTCGCCGATGGCCTGCAGCAGCAGGTCGCAGCCCGCTCCGGTGGCCGCGCTCAGCCACACGCGCTCGGGGACGCCGTGCTCATCGTAATCAATACGCGGCTCCTGCTCCAACAGGTCAAGTTTGTTGAACACCTGCAGCTGCGGGATGTCCTGTGCGCCAATTTCCTCCAGCACTGCCTGCACCTGGTAGATGTTGTCCTCGCGCGCTCCCGCAGCCACATCGATCACATGCAACAGGAGATCGGCGCTGACCGTCTCTTCCAGCGTCGCCTTGAAGGCCTCGACCAGCTTGTGCGGCAAATGGGCAATGAAGCCCACGGTATCCGCCATAATCACCGGCCCGACTTCCTCCAGCTCCAACCGGCGCAGCGTGGGATCAAGGGTGGCAAACAGCTGGTCGGCGGCATACACCTCGGCATTGGTCAGGCGGTTGAACAGCGTCGACTTGCCGGCATTGGTATACCCCACCAGCGCAATGGTGGGCACTTCCGCCCGTCGCCGGGACCGCCGACCCTGGTCGCGCTGGCGCCGCACTTTCTCCAGCCGGGCCAGAATCGACTTGATACGCACCCGGAGTAGACGCCGGTCGGTCTCCAGCTGGGTTTCGCCGGGCCCACGCAGCCCGATTCCGCCCTTCTGTCGCTCGAGGTGGGTCCAGCCACGCACCAGGCGCGTGCTCATGTGCTGCAGTTGTGCGAGCTCCACCTGCAACTTGCCCTCGTGGGTGCGGGCGCGCTGGGCGAAAATGTCGAGAATCAGCCCGGTACGATCCAGCACGCGACATTTGAACTCCCGCTCCAGGTTGCGCTCCTGGCTGGGACTCAGCGCGTGATTGAAAATCACCAGCTCCGCTTCGTGCAGCTGCACCTCGTCAAGCACTTCCTGGACCTTGCCGGACCCTATAAAGGTGCGTGAGTCGGGCACGTCGCGGCTGCCCACAACAAACGCCACCGGGTCGCCACCGGCCGACAGGACCAGTTCCTCGAACTCGCGGGGGTCTTCACGCTCGTCTTCGCTGGCAATGGCGAGGTGCACCAATACGGCGCGCTCGCCGGACGCTGGACGCTCAAAAAACACGCTCGCCTCGGAAATCGGCTGTGAGTGGAGTGGGGGCGCCGCAGCGCCCGCACAATCTGGGCAGACTAGCTCTCGCCGTCATCATCTTCCGGCGGATTCTGCATGGGCATGCGCACCACGCGGGAAGGAACCACAGTGGAAATGGCGTGCTTGTACACCATCTGGCTGACCGTGTTTTTCAGCAACACAACAAACTGGTCAAATGACTCGATCTGGCCCTGCAGCTTGATGCCGTTGACCAGATAGATGGATACCGGAACGCGTTCCTTACGCAGGATGTTCAGGTAAGGGTCTTGTAGCGTGTGCCCTTTTGACATAGCTCTCTCCTTGGCTGGCTCAACAGGAGCCTGATAATAATGGATGTATTCTCGCCTTCTCTCACCCTGCCGGGCCGCTCTGCAGGCCCGGGGGGCGCTCCCCGACCGATTGCTGACAGTATAGCTGGTATTCCCCCTTACATGGGGCTCTCCTGCAGATACTTCAAGGCGCAGGTAAGCGAATTTTCATCCAATTCGCCCGCGCTGTGTTCTGACTCTCCCGCGGCACAAACGTTCCCCGCAGCATTGGTCAGCAGCCAGTGCAGCCCCTGCCACTTGCGCAGCCAGGTCAGCTGCCGCTTCGCCAGCTGCCGGGTCGCCGCGACGCCCTGTTGCACCGCTTCCTCCAGGCTGCACTCGCCGTCCAGATGTCGGGAGAGCTGGCGGTAGCCGACAGCACGCAACGCCGGGAGCTCGCTGTGCCCCGCCAACTGCTCGCGCAGCGCGGCAACCTCCTGCAAAAAACCCTGTTCCATCATCTGTGCAAAGCGCTGGGCTATGCGCTGATGCAGCACCCCGCGGTCCCGGGGGCATATGGCCAGCTGCTGCACACGATAGTCACGTACCGGACTCTCCGGCACCTGCTCATGCCATACGCTCAACGGCACACCGCTGCTGGCAAACACCTCCAATGCTCTGCTTATACGCTGCGAGTGGTGAGGGTGGATTGCCGCCGCGGAGACAGGGTCCACCGCCGCCAGCCGCGCATGCAGCGCAGGCCAGCCCTGCGCTGCCGCCTCGGCGGCCAACGACCCTCGCAGCTGCGGATCGGCCGCAGGCATTGCCGCCAACCCGTCCAGCAGCGCGCGGAAATACAGCATGGTGCCACCCACGAGGATCGGCACCCTGCCGCGTCCGACGATATCCGCGGCAGCGCGCAGCGCGTCCTGAACGAATTCCGCCGCGGAGTAGGACTCGGTGGGGTCGCGGATGTCGACCAGATGATGGGGGTAGTCCGGTTTCGCGCTGCCAATATCCAGGCCGCGATACACCAGCGTGCTGTCAACGCTGATCAATTCGCCCCCAAGGGCCTCGGCAAGTCCCACCGCCAGATCAGTCTTGCCGGCGGCCGTCGGCCCGGTGATACAGAGCAACAGCGGCTTCTGCGCCTCCCGTCGGGCCATGTGCGCCTAGCGGCCCCGCAGGAACAGTTTATCGAGTTCCTCAAGCGACATGCGCGTCCAGGTGGGACGCCCATGGTTGCATTGGCCCGAGCGTTCCGTTTCTTCCATATCCCGCAACAGGGCATTCATTTCCGGCACGCTGAGGCGCCGGTTCGCACGCACCGAACCATGGCAGGCCATGGTCGACAAAATGTCATCCATATGGGCCTCTATGCGGTCCGAGCTGCCGTATTCGGCCAGATCCGAGAGCACGTCGCGCACCAGGGCTGCCACATCCGAACCGCGCAGCGTCACCGGGATCTGGCGCACCAGCAGCGACTCCTCACCCGCGACCTCCACCAGCAGCCCCAACCGAGCGAACACCTCGGCGTGGTCCTGCGCGAGGGCCACCTCCCGCTCGCTGACCGCTATCGCCTCCGGCACCAGCAGGGGCTGGCCGGGAATGGCATCCAGCGCCCTGGCTGCCTTCAGCCGCTCATAGGTGATGCGCTCGTGGGCCGCGTGCATGTCGACCAGCACCAGGCCCTCGGCGTTTTCCGCGAGGATGTAGATACCCTTCAACTGCGCCAGGGCATAGCCCAGCGGCGGCACCTCCTCCGGAGTCTCCACCTCGGGCAGCGCGCGGGGATGCAGGCCGGCATAGCTGCGCAGCTGTTCCCCGGACTGCCCCGGCAGGGGTGCGGAGGTCGGCCGGTAGGCCGCCTGCGGCCCCCAGCCCAGGCCGGGCTGGCGGGCGATCTCACCGGTTGTCGTATCCACCGCCAGGCCCTCGGGAGTCGCCACCGGCGGTGGCGCCGCAGCGGGCCTGACATCCGCCAGCGCGCGGTGCAGACCGCTGAAAATGCACTGGTGTACGGCACGACTGTCCCGGAAGCGCACCTCGTGCTTGCCGGGGTGCACATTGACGTCCACCTGGGCCGGATCGAGCTCGAGAAATAACACAAAGGCAGGGTGGCGGCCGTGATAGAGTACGTCGCGGTAGGCCTGCTTTACTGCGTGCGCCACCAGTTTGTCGCGAATCACCCGGCCGTTGACAAAGAAATACTGCAGGTCTGCCTGACTGCGGGAAAAGGTCGGCAGCCCCAGCCAGCCCCAAAGTCGCATGTCGCCGCGCTCGACTTCGATAAACAGTGCCTGCTCCATGAAGGCCGGGCCGCACACGGCGGCAACACGTCGCTGGCGCTCCGCGTCCGATGCGGCACCTGCCAGGCTGTGAATCACCTTGCCGTTGTGGCGCAAGGTGAAGCCGACATCGAAGCGCGACAGGGCCAGGCGCTTGACGACCTCTTCCAGATGATTGAACTCGGTTTTTTCCGTGCGCAGGAACTTGCGCCGCGCCGGCGTGTTGAAGAACAGGTCGCGCACCTCTACCGTGGTGCCTCGCGGGTGGGGTGCAGGGCGCAGCTGTACGTCCATCTCACGCCCCTCGCAGAGTGCGCTGCACCCCTCGCTGGTCCCGTCGCGGTGATTGCTGGTGAGCGTGAGCCGCGACACTGAACCGATGGAGGCCAGTGCTTCGCCGCGAAAACCGAGGCTGCCCACGCGCTCCAGATCGTCCAGGGACGCGATCTTGCTGGTGGCGTGGCGGGACAGCGCCAGCGGCAGGTCTTCCGGATCAATCCCGAAACCGTTATCCCGAATGCGGATCAGCTTGCAACCCGCAGCCTCGATATCGATGTCGACTCGCGTGGCACCGGCATCAAGGCTGTTTTCAAGCACTTCCTTGACGACGGATGCGGGTCGCTCAACCACTTCGCCGGCGGCGATCTGGTTGGCTAGCCTCGGGCTGAGGCGCTGGATTCTGGGCATGAATGGGGCTTCAGTCGGGCTCAGGTCGCAGGTATTTTCAGCGTTTGACCTACCATGATGTGCGAGGAATCACGCAGGCCGTTGTGTTCCCGCAGACGGCGAACCGGCACATTGAAACGCTGGGCGATGCCCGAGAGTGTATCACCTCGGGCGATGGTGTACTCCTGATCACCCTGCTGCTTGCGCTGGGCAATCAGCGTGCCCGGTGGTGGCTGGGCCAGAAACCAGTCACGAATACCGGCGTGGATGGCCTGTGCCACCTTTTGCTGATAGGCACGGGTGCTGAGCTTTTGTGCTTCACCGGGGTTGGAGATAAAACCGGTCTCGACCAGGATGGAGGGAATGTCAGGTGACTTCAGTACCGCAAAGCCGGCCTGCTCGACATTGCGCTTGTGCAGCCGGGCCACCGTATCCATACGCGACAGCACCTTGGCGCCGACTTTGAGGCTGTGGTCCAGTGTATTGGTCATGGAGAGATCGGTGAGCACGCTGGCCAGCACGTCATCCTTGTCACCCAGACGCACACCGCCGATCAGGTCTGCCGCGTTTTCACGCTGCGCAAGGTAACTGGCGGCGGTGCTGGTGGCGCCGCGGGTCGACAGCGCGTACACCGACGCGCCGTTGGCTTCACGGCGCGTAAACGCGTCTGCGTGGATGGAGACAAACAGGTCAGCCTGCCGCTGACGGGCGAGGTCGCGACGCCCCTTGAGGCTGACGTAGTAATCGCCTGTGCGGATCATGGTCGGGCGAAACCCCTCATCGCGCTTGAGCAATGACTCCAGTTCCCGGGAAATGGCAAGCACGATGTCCTTCTCGCGCTGCCGGTTGGGGCCGATGGCGCCAGGGTCTTCGCCGCCATGCCCCGCATCAATTGCAATAATGATGTCGCGACTGCCGCGATCCGTAACCGCAGAGGTTTTCACCGGCTCGGCTGCAACAGCTTTCTCGCTAACGGGGTTCCGGTCGTAGAGATCCAGCACCAGCCGGTCGCCCGCCTGCGCGTTGGCCTTGAGCGCAAAACTGCGTGGGTCCACGGCGGCACGCACATCGAACACCACGCGCAGGTCGCGACCTTCACGGACGCCCGAGCGCACCAGTGAAATCGGCGTGTTGGCCAGTTCCAGACCACTCAGGCTGGCTTTCAGCGTAGCGTTGCTGACATCGAGGACAATGCGATCGGGGCTGCTGAGGGTCAACAGGCGGTGATCTGCCGGGCCGCTCAGGTCAAACACCACACGTGTGTGATCCGGCGCACGCCACAAACGGACATCGTGCACCTCCACCGCCAGCGCCGTCGATACACTCAGGCACCACAGCACCAGACTCGCCCAGAAACCCCTGTTCATCTCACTCCAGACGCGTATCCGTCGCTATGCTCGGGCAGCGGATTGCCAGCGCGCCAGGATGCGGTGACCCACATCGCTTCCAGCCTGCACCTGCAGGCTACGCCCGCTACCCGCTGCGGTTATGGTAATCGCTAAATCTGCCCGGGGCAAAACTCCCGCGCCACGTTCGGGCCACTCCACCAGACACAGGCTGTGAGGGGTGAAGTAGTCCCGTATACCCATGAATTCGAGCTCCGCCGGGTCGGCGAGCCGGTAAAGATCGAAATGAAAAACCTCCAGCTCACCGAACTGATAGGGCTCTACCAGCGTGTAGGTGGGGCTTTTCACCGCACCCCGATGACCGAAACTCTGCACCAGACCGCGGCTCAGGGTCGTCTTGCCCATACCCAGGCCGCCGTAGAGATACACAATCACACCGGGCTCGCTGGCCGCGCCGAGTAAAGCACCCAGCCGTACCATGGCGGCTTCATCGAGCGCCGCAAACGTTGCCTCTGCGGTCATCCCAGTAGTTTCCTCAGTGGCAGCATCAGATCGCTGGCCAGCAGGCCGCGCTGCCCTGCAGAGGCCGCCATGTCCGCTGCTGCACCGTGTGCACAGGCCGCCAGCGCGGTGGCCGTCAAGGGACTGAGGCCCTGCGCCAGCAGCGCACCAATCACACCGCTGAGTACATCGCCCATGCCCCCCGACGCCATGCCGGGATTACCGTAATCCGCCAGCAACTGCTGCTGCCCGTCGACAATCAGGCTGCCGTTGCCCTTCAACAGCACAACCCCGCCGAGCCGCGTCTGCAACGCGCCCGACGCCGCAAACCGGTCACCCTGCACCGCCGCCGTGGAACTGCCCAGCAGACGCGCGGCCTCTCCTGGATGCGGGGTGTAGACCCGATTATCGCGCAACAGCGCGGCTTCCCGCGGCAATTCCGCCAGCAGGTTCAGGGCGTCGGCATCAATGACCACTGGCTGCGGTGCCGCCAGCGCCACCTGCAGCAGTTGGCCGGACCAGCTGCTGCGACCGAGGCCCGGCCCCAGCACAATAACATCCGCGCCGGCCAACAGCGGCTGCAGTTCCTGCCCTGAGCGCACCGCGCTGACCATCGCTTCCGGTGTGCGCGCGACGATTGCGGGCAGATGCTCTGGCCGCGTCGCCACCCGCACCAGACCTGCGCCGCAGCGCAGTGCAGCTTCTGCGGCCAGTGCCACCGCGCCGGGAAAGCCGTAATCGCCGCCGACCACCAGCACCGTGCCGTAATCGCCCTTGTGGCTGGCCGCAGGGCGCTGCGGCCATGCGCTGAGCAGGCGTTGCAGATCGAGGCGGCGCCAGGCAGGCACTAGCGACTGCACTGCCTCTGCGGGCACTGCGAGATCAGCGTACTCGAGCTGGCCCCTGCAATCGGGACCGTGCAGGGTGAACAGACCGCGCTTGCGGGCAATGAAGGTGACCGTGAGGTCGGCGCGCACCGCCGTGCCGAGCACGCGCCCGGTGTCGGCGCAGAGCCCGGAGGGTATATCCAGCGCCACCACCGGCTGGCCTGCACTGTTCAAGGCGTCGATCGCGGCGGCAAAGGGCTCGCGAACATCGCCTCCCAGACCGGTGCCAAGCAGGGCGTCGACCAGTACACTCTCGGCCTCCAGCGCATTGCCGGTAAACGGCGCCACGGGCACGCCATTGGCCAGCGCCTGCGCGCGGGCACGCAACGCGTCGCCGCGGATTTTCGCCGGGTCTCCCACCTGCAGCACCCGCACCGGTATATTGCGACGACGGGCCTGATCGGCAAGCAGATAGCCATCGCCGCCATTGTTCCCGGTGCCGCAGAGCACCTGCAGCAAGGCAGGCTGCGGCCAACGCAGCGAGAGTTGATGCAGGGCGGCAGCGGCGGCCCGGGACATGAGCACCGCGCCTTGAATGCCAGCGCGCTCGATGGCCCACTGATCCAGCGCGCGCGTCTCGCTGGCACTGTACAAACCTTCGTGCTCCGAGCCGCTGAAACCCTGCCTGACTGACGTCGCCAAAACCAACCTCGCGCTGCTACACTGACGAGCCCAGGATACGCCCGCAAACCCGCGGATTATAGGCAGCTTTCCCTGCCCGGCCCAGCCCTATGCACAGCAAAGCCCGATGGCACCGACACTGACTCCCCACCAGGAGAGCGCGCTGCGCCAGCGCATCGACACCTGGACCCGGGAGCTGGGGTTCAGTCAGTGGGCGGTGAGCGACATCGACCTCACTGCCCACGAGCCCTACCTGCAGAAGTGGCTGGATGCTGGCTATCACGGCAGCATGGAGTACATGGCGCGACACGGGCTGCGCCGCGCGCGGCCCGCGGAGCTGGTACCCGGCACCTGCCGAGTCATTACCGTGCGCATGGACTATCTCGCTGCAGACACCCGGCCGCTGCAGGTGCTTGCATCCACGGAAAAGGCCTATATCTCACGCTACGCGCTGGGGCGGGACTACCACAAACTGGTGCGCAAGCGGCTCGCGCGGCTCGCGGAGCTCATAGAGGGCGCCGCGGCAGGGGGGCACTACCGCGCTTTCGTGGACAGTGCACCCGTGTTGGAGCGCGCGCTCGCAGAGCGCGCCGGCATGGGCTGGCTGGCGAAAAATACACTGTTGATCAACGAACGTGCAGGCTCCTGGTTCTTCCTCGGCGAAATCTACACCGACCTGCCCCTGAGCCCGGATCCGCCGCAGGCGAGCAAGCACTGCGGCAGCTGTACGGCCTGCCTCGACATCTGCCCGACCCGGGCATTTATCGCCCCATACACGCTGGATGCGCGCCGCTGTATCTCCTACCTGACCATCGAGCACCGCGGCAGCATCGACCCGGAGCTTCGCCCCCTCATGGGCAACCGGGTATTCGGCTGCGATGACTGCCAGCTGGTCTGCCCCTGGAACAAGTTCGCGCGGCACAGCGAAGAGGCAGACTTCCAGCCGCGCCACGCGCTGCAGCACAGTGAACTGGTGGCACTGTTTCTCTGGGACGAGGCGACCTTCCTGGCACGGACGGAGGGCTCCGCGCTGCGCCGCATCGGACACGAACAGTGGCTGCGCAACCTGGCCGTGGGCCTGGGCAACGGCCCGGCGACGCCGCGCGCCATGGCGGCACTGGAATCCCGCCTTGCACACCCTTCAGCGCTGGTACGTGAACATGTGCAGTGGGCGCTTGACATGCTCAGGGCGCGCGCAGGAAATGCTCCCGGTAGTAGCGCAGCTCGGCAACCGATTCACGAATATCGTCCAGCGCCTGGTGACTCCCCGCCTTGACCACCCCTGCTTCCAGCTCGGGCCGCCACAGGCGCATGAGTATTTTCAGGGTACTGACATCCAGATTGCGGTAGTGGAAAAAGGCTTCCAGCTGCGGCATGTACCGGGCCAGGAAGCGGCGATCCTGGCAGATGGTATTGCCGCACATGGGGGAGCTGCCGGGGGCGACCCACTCAGCGAGGAAGGCTAGGGTCGCAGCCTCCGCCGCGGCGGCATCAATGCGACTGTTGCGGACACGCTCCACGAGGCCGGAACGCGTGTGGTGGGTCGTGTTCCACTCGTCCATTTGCGCCAGCACGGAATCGGGCTGATGCACGGCGATCACAGGCCCCTCGGCAAGGGTGTGCAATGCACTGTCGGTGACAATCGTCGCCATCTCGATGATCACATCACGCTCCGGGTCCAGGCCGGTCATTTCCAGATCCACCCAGATCAGGTTCCCCTGCTGCTGCATACCCTCACACCCTGTTGTATTCCGCGCGGCCGGGCAGTGTAACAAATTGCCTGTACAGCGCCACGTCGGGCACCAATAATGCTGCCATGAGCAAACGCAAACTGAGTCGTCAGCAAAGCTTCCGCATCCGCAGGATCCAGGAGGAGCGCACGGCGCGTGCACAGCGACGGGAAGCGAGGGCGGACGAAGCGCTCGGGGCAGGCGAGCTGGGGCCGGAGCAGAGCGGACTGGTGATCGCTCACTACGGCACCCAGGTGGACATCGAGGATGACACCGGGCACAGCCAGCGCTGCCACCTGCGCGCCAATCTGGATGGCCTGGTCACCGGAGATCGGGTGACCTGGTGCCCCGGTGACAGCACCGGCGTTGTGGTGGCGCGCGAACCGCGTCACAGTGAACTGCGCCGACCCGATCCCTACGGCAAGCTGAAAGCCATCGCTGCCAATATCGACCAGATACTGGTGGTGATCGCGCCGCTGCCGGAGCCTCATGCGAACCTGATCGACCGCTATCTGGTAGCTGCCGAAGTTGTCGGCATTGAACCGGTGCTGGTGCTCAACAAATGTGACCTGCTGGCGGAAGACGCTGATCTGCGGGCGCGCCTGGCCGAACTGCTCGCCATCTACCCCACGCTGGGGTACCGGGTGCTGGAAGTCAGCAGCCAGAGCGGCAGCCTGGCCCAGCTTCGGGAAGCCCTGCAGGAGCGTGTCAGCGTGTTTGTTGGGCAATCAGGGGTTGGCAAGTCGTCTCTGGTCAACGCACTGCTGCCCGGGGTGGCGCTGCGGGTCGGCGAACTGTCGGCGCTGCGCCAGAAAGGCACCCACACCACGACCACCGCACAGTTGTTTCACCTGCCGGGCGGAGGCAGCCTGATCGACTCACCGGGCATTCGCGAATTCGGCCTGTGGCACATGCAACGTGAGCAGGTTGAATACGGTTTCCGGGAATTTCGCCCCCTGCTCGGGCACTGCCGCTTTCGCGATTGCTGCCACAAACATGAGCCCGGCTGCGCGATTCTGGAAGCGGCGGCCAGCGGCGCGATCAGCCCTGTCCGACTGAACAGCTACCGGCACATTGTGGAGAGCCTCGATCAGCCCGCTTGACCGGCTTCGCCCTGCGACAGGCTGCCCAGCGCCTGGCCAAGCCGGGTGACACCGCCCGCCTGCAGCGCAGGGTCCCACTCCACGGCGCCCTCCGGGAACAGGAGGATGACTGTTGAGCCCAGTTTGAAGCGCCCCATCTCCTCGCCTTGTGCAAGCCGCACCGGCGCCGGCAGGCTGCGGTAGTCGCGATCGCGCACAGCGCGCGGTGGCGGCGCCACCTGGCCCTCCCACACGGTATCGATACCGGCCACGATCATGGCGCCCACCAGCACCAGCGCCATCGGCCCGGCGGGCGTATCGAAATAGCAGATCAGTCGTTCATTGCGGGCGAACAGTCGGTCAACGCCCTCAGCCGTCGTGCCGTTGACCGAAAACAGCTTCCCCGGCACGTAGCGGGTCGCCACCAGCTCACCCTCAATGGGCATGTGTACGCGGTGATAATCGCGGGGGGACAGATAGATAGTGGCAAAGTGCCCGTTGCGAAACTGTGCCGCGCGCGCCTCGTCCCCGCCCAGCAGCGCCCAGGTGGAATACCGTCGGCCCTTGGCCTGCAGCAGGCTGTGTTCCTCTATGCGCCCGATCTGGCTCACAGCGCCATCGGCCGGGCACACCAGGCCGGCACCCGCCAGAGGCCGCACCCCAGGACGCAGCGGGCGGGTAAAAAAAGCGTTGAAATTGGCGTAGGCCTCCGGATAGCGCTCCTCAGCCTCGTTCATGTCCACGCCAAACGCGCGAACAAACGCGGCGATCATCCCGTTTTTCAACCAACGCGGGTGACGCAGTTCGGCCAGCCAGCCTACCAGGCGGGAGAGCGCGTGCTGTGGAACCAGGTACTGCAGCAGAATGAAAACAGCGTTCATAGGCTATGAATTCCGGGATTGGGTACGGGGCGCCGCTTGCGCGCAGCGCCCTGTACCTTAGCAGAAAAGCGCCAGCGGAGCAGCGCTACAGCTGCTCCTCGGCGAACGCTGCCAGCCGGGAACGCACAATGCCGTTTACGTGCATGATGCCCGCATGGGGGTATGCCTTGGTTTTCTCCACCAGGTAGGTCAGTCCGGAGGTTAACGGCGATATGTATTTGTTGTCGATCTGCGCCAGGTTCCCCAGCACCACGATCTTGGAGTCTGCTCCCACCCGGCTGATTACCGACTTCAACTGAAACTGGCTGAGACCCTGGGCTTCGTCAATGATGATGTAGGCGTTGTTGAAGGAGCGGCCACGCATGAAATTCAGCGATTTGAACTGGATGTTGGCGCGCTCTTTCACATAGGCGATGCTGCCGTGGCAGGATTCGTCCGTACCGTGCAGGATCTCCAGATTGTCATCGAAGGCCGCCAGCCAGGGCGCCATCTTTTCCTCTTCGGTACCCGGCAGGAAACCGATATCCTCGGCGATGGGTGGCGTTGAGCGCGCTACGATCAGCTTGCTGAACCGCTTTTGCTCGAGGATCGCGTGCAGACCATAGGCCAGTGCCAGCAGCGTCTTGCCCGAGCCGGCCGGGCCAGTCATCACCGTCATGTCGACGTTGTCGTTCTCCAGTAACGACATCGCCATCGCCTGCTCGAGATTGCGCGGCGCCAATCCCCAGAAGCGCCGGTGCATCAACTTGTCGCGGCTGTCGCAGTGCAGATACACGTACTCACTGTCGATACGCTTGACGAACGCGATGAACGCCTGGTCGTCGTAGAGGAACATATTCGGGTAGACATCGGGCAGGGACCGGCGCGGAATACGGTGCAGCGTGCAATCGCCTTCGCGCAGGGTATCCACCTCGGAGATATCCGACCAGAAATCACCCTGGATGTGTTCATAGCCGCGCGCCAGCAGGTCGATATCATCCAGCACCCGGTCGCGGCGATAGTCCTCCACATGTACAAGGCCGGACCCCTTGGCCTTGATGCGCATGTTGATGTCCTTGGTGACCAGGCAAACGAAAGCCGCCGGGTTTTCCGCCTGCAGCCGCAAGGCCACATTGATAATGCGGTTATCGTTGGCCTGATCCTGGGTCACATCCAGGTAAGGCACATCACTGGCATCGCTGAGCAGTTGGTCGGGGTAGATGGCCAATGTACCCGGCACACCGTCCATGTTGCTGCCGGGGATCGGCACCCCTGCCTGGATGGCCTGCGGTGACGCGGTATCGACGACCTTGTCGATCATCTGGATCGCGATACGCGCCTCGCGGCTCACCGTTTTCTCATGGCGGTCCTTGATGTGATCAAGCTCCTCCAGCACCGTCATGGGAATGACCACGTGGTGCTCATTGAAGGCGGTTACCGCCGTGGGATCGTGCAGCAGGACGTTGGTGTCCAACACGTAGGTTTTCTTGACGACGGCCTTGAGTGGGGTTTTTTCGACGCGCAGGGGTGAGCCTGAGTCCATAGTGACATCCTCATGGGTGGGCGTTCAGAACTGGGGGGCAAGTGGTGTGCGGAGCGTACTGCCGGCTTCCGGAGCCGGGGTGGGGATGAGCGAAAACAACCGGGTTGTCTCAAATGCGCTTCCTGGTAACAGCGAAACCAAAGCGTGCCTTGATTACAAACCCTGCGCCCCACAATGTCAACGCCCGGGGAATCCTGACAGCACCGCCGTTTTCGGCTAGGATAGCCAGCTTGTTCAGCCACCAGCCAAAGACTCGATTGCCGCGATGCTCAACCCGGACTCTCTCGCCCAGCTCAAGGGCCTCAAATCCCAGATGGAGGCCGAGAAAGAGCGCGCCGACGCGGTGATCAAGGGCACCCAGTCCCGCTACGGCTTTGCCGTGCTCGCTGACGGCCGGGAGATCTTTGTGCCACCGGACGAGATGCTGAAAGCGTTCCCGGACGACCGCGTTCGCGTCTGCGTGCGCCCTTCGGGCGACAACAAGCTGATTGCCGATATCGAAAAGCTGATCGACAGTCCGCTGGGCGACTTCAGCGGCCGCTGTGTGCGCAAGGGCAAGGCGCTGTTCGTGCAGCCGGACCTGCCCCAGCTGAAACGCTGGCTGTTCATACCGCCACACGCCCGCAACGGTGTGCGTGAGGGCGACTATCTGCGCTGCGCGATACTCCGCCACCCCATCCGTGACGGCAAGCCACAGGCCAAGGTGTTGCAGGTGCTGGGTAACGACAACACACCCGGCATCGAGAACCTCTACAGTATTGCGAAGTACCGGCTTGCCGCCGGCTGGAGTCCACCGGCCCTGCGCGACATGGAAAAGCGGCTCGCTGAAGCTCGGCCACTGGACGATGAGCGGCGCAGGGACCTCACGGACCTGGAATTCGTCTCGATTGATGCCGCCAAGACGCAGGATATCGACGACGCGTTGTACGCCGACATCAGCAGCGACGGCTGGACGCTGTATGTAGCGATCGCCGACCCCAGTGCCTGGGTGCCCGCCGACTCCAGCCTGCGTCAGGACATTGCGGCACGCGGCACCACTGTGTATTTCCACGGCGATGTACTGCCCATGCTGCCCGAGCAGATGGCCCAGGACACCTGCGCGCTGTCCGAGGGGAATGATCGCGCGGCCCTGGTCTGCAAGATTTCCGTCAGTGACAGCGGCCGCGTCGGTGCCTTCGAGTTCATTGAAGCCACTGTACGCTCACGGGCCAAACTGTCCTACTTCGCCGTGGATCGCTACCTCAACGGTCACGGCGACGACCTCATGAGCCACGCCACACCGCTGGAGGCGCTCTATCAGGTGTACCGCGCGCTGCGTGCCCAGCGCGAGGCCGAAGAGCTGGTAATGGAAGATCGCCGCGAGTATCGCTGGATCCTCAACGACCAGAAGCAGATTGAGACGATTGAGCCCCACGAGAAGCTGCTGTCGCAGAAGCTGGTTGAAGAGTGCATGATCGCCGCCAACCGCTGTGCCGCGCGCTTTCTTGCCGAACATGATGGCAGTGGCCCGTTTGTCACCCACCCGGGCTTTCGCAGCGACCGCCTCGAGGAATGCCGTAAATTCCTTGCCCTGCACGCACCGGAGGTCGCCGATATCGACCCGACCTCGCGCGAGGGATACCGCGACATCATGCGGCGCCTCGCCGCCAGCGAGAACCAGCTACCACTGCGGGCCATGATCAACCGCCTGTTGACCCGTGCGGAGCTATCAACCCGCGCCGGGCTGCACATGGGCATGGCCCTGGAGTGTTACACCAACTGCACCTCGCCTCTGCGCAAGTACGTTGATTACCTCGTGCACCTGCAGATCAAGGCTGTGTTGCGCGGTGAGCCGGCACAGCTGGTCAGTGCTGCGGAATTAACCGCGCTGAAGGAGCGCCTGGGTAACGTGCGCGCCGCGACGCAGGAGGCCGAACGGTGGCTGGCCAGCAGATACCTGGCACGGATCGCCGGTGAAAGGACCGACGGCTTCAGTGGACGCATTGTGCACATCAACAGCTCCGGCATGAGCGTGCGCCTGCTGGACTGCGGCCTGGAGGGGTTTGTCGACCTGCGCAAGGATCCCGAGAAATTCAGCTACGACAAGTGGACAGCGAGCCTGACCAGCACCACACGGCGCTTTCACCTCGAGCAGACGATTGACGTGGATTACCTGGGCTGCGACAGCGAGAATGGCTACCAGACACTGTTTGCAGTGCGGCCGGGCAGTGGCCTGAAGCCGCCGAAGGAGCCAGCGACCAGTTCCCCTGCCAACTAGTCGCGTCCCTGGCCAGGCACCTCTGGCCGGGCGCCCCTGGCCGGGCGCCCCTGGCCGGGCGCCTAAAAACTTGCGTTGCCCGGGGTGCGCGGGAAGGGGATCGCATCGCGCACGTTATCCATCCCCGTCACATAGTTGAGCAGGCGCTCAAAGCCCAGGCCAAAACCCGCATGCGGCACACTGCCGTAACGGCGCAGGTCGCGATACCACCACAGCTCTTCCCGCACCTGGGCATCCATGCGCGCGTCGAGCACGTCGAGCCGCTCTTCGCGCTGGCTGCCACCGATGATCTCACCGATGCCGGGGGCCAGCACGTCCATGGCCGCTACCGTCTCGCCGTCATCGTTCAGGCGCATATAGAAGGCTTTGATGGCCTTCGGGTAATTCATCACTACCACTGGCCGCCCGACGTGGGTCTCTGCCAGGTAGCGCTCATGTTCTGACGCGAGATCCGTCCCCCAGGTCACCGGAAACTCGAAGGTCTTGCCGCATTTCTGCAGGATCTTTACGGCCTCGGTGTAATCGATACGCTCGAAGGGACTGTCTATCACCGTACGCAGCCGCTCCATGACCGTGTTGTCGATACGCTGCTGGAAGAAGGCCATATCGTCTTCGCAGTCGTTCAGCACGCGGCTGAATACATGCTTGAGCAGCGATTCCGCCAGATCCGCGTTGTCCTGCAGATCGGCAAAGGCCACTTCCGGCTCCACCATCCAGAACTCCGCCAGATGTCGGCTGGTATTGGAGTTTTCCGCGCGGAAGGTGGGGCCGAAGGTGTAGACCTTGCTCATCGCGAGACAGTACGACTCCACTTCCAGCTGCCCGGAAACCGTCAGAAACGCATCGCCGGCGAAGAAGTCCTCACGATGATCCACCGAGCCGTCCGGGTTGCGCGGCAAATTGGCGAAATCCAGCGTACTCACCCGAAACAGCTCACCTGCACCTTCACAGTCACTGCCGGTGATGATGGGCGTATTGATCCAGTAGAAACCCTGGTTGTGGAAGTAACTGTGTATCGCGTTTGCCAGCGTGTGACGTACACGGGTAATCGCACCGAAGGTGTTGGTGCGAGGACGCAGATGCGCCTGGGTGCGCAAATACTCGAATGTATGGCGTTTCTTGGCAATCGGGTAGGTTTCGGCGTCATCCACCCAGCCGAGCACCTGCACCGCGCTGGCCTGGATCTCCACCGCCTGCCCCTGCCCCTGCGAGGGCACCAGCTCGCCACGGACCGCGACTGCACAACCGGTGGAGAGTTTGATGATCTCACGCTCGTAATTGTCCAGACTCGCGGGCACTACGGCCTGCACCGGGTGGAAGCTGGTGCCATCGTGAATGGACAGGAACGAAATACCGGCCTTGGAATCGCGTTTGCTGCGCAGCCAGCCCTTGACGGTCACCTCACTGCCGACAGGCAGCTCACCATTGAGGACAGCAACAACCGGACTGTGGTCAGACATGAAGGGGCTCCGTGTGAGCTAGGGTGGAAAGCCGCGCAGCATACCCAATGCCCGGCGCGGCCGCCACAGCAGCACCGTTCAGCGCGCGATGCGGTTGATGGTGCTGCCGTTCAGGTCGGCACCCTCAATGATGCCCTTGTCGGAAAAACTCAGAGCCAGCACGGGGTGCTCCGCCCGCGCCAGACGCACGTTACCGCCGGCAGTCTGCACCAGGTCGACCTCGCCGTGCAGGCCCACCTGCCAGCCCACCGTATTGCGGAATGACACCAGTGCATCGGTGGTCATGAACAGAATGACCTTGGCCGCACGCGTGGCGCCCGGTGGCAACTCGGCAGGGCCGGCTGAGGAGGCGTAATAGGCGACGGGATCGCCATCGACCAGTAACGCACCCTCGCCATACTGCCCGCCCACGCCGAAGCCCATGTTGACGATGTCAGGAAAAACCAGCACACCCCTGGCCTTGCTCAGCAGCGAGTTGACCCCCGGCGAGTAGCGCCGCAGCTCATCCAGCGCCCTGTCGGATTTGGCCTCGATATCCTCGCGGCTATCCGCGCTGGCGGCCCCCGCGACGAGGCCGAAGCACAGCGTCACCATGACCGCCGCAAAGAGCCTCTCCCATCGCTTCAACTGCATCATCACGCAAACTCCTGCTCCACCCACTGTTGTGACAACTGCCAGAGACGCTCGGCAGCCTCCCGGTCTGTCGCCCAGGGTTGCACCCCGGCCATGCTGTCCTCACCACCCGCCTGCGCGATCTGGCAGTCTTCCAGATAGAGGCCGCCTTTTCCTTCCAGTTCCGGCGCGGTGGCCGCCCAGACCGACGTCGCCGCGCCCTGCGGCACCGACTTGAAGGCCATTTTGCCACCGGGGAAGGAGGCGGCGATCTGTGCCATGTCATCCGGATTCAGGTGCCGGCCAAGCTCCGTGCTGATCGCTCCGGGGTGTACGGCGAACGCGCGCACGTGGCTGTCTGCAAGCCGCGCGTCCAGCGCTACGGAAAACAGCACGTTGGCGGTCTTCGACTGCCCATAGGACTGCCATTTGTCGTAGGGGCGGCGCTCATAATTCGGGTCATCGAAATCCATCGCCGAAAAACGATGGCCCGCGGAACTCAAGTTGACCACCCGCGCCGCATGCTGCGCCGTCCCGGCGGCTTTGAGCGCCGGCAACAGCAGGCCCGTAAGCAGGAAATGACCAACATGGTTAGTGCCCAGCTGCATCTCGAATCCCTGGGCGGTGTGGCCGAAGGGGCAGGCCATGACCCCGGCGTTATTGACCAGAATATCGATCTTCGGGAAGCTTTTCAGCAAGCCCTCCGCGGCCACCCGGACCTGGTCCAGATCCGCAAGGTCGAGCAGTGCCGACTCCAGCCGCCCCGGCAGATTCTCTCCGCGCAGGGTTGCCAGTGCCGCATCGAGCCTGCCCCGGTCGCGAGCCAACAGGCACACCGTGGCACCTGCTCCGGCCAGCGCGCGCGCCGTTTCCACGCCCAGCCCGGCGGAGGCGCCCGTCACCAGGGCCACCTTGCCAGTCAGGTCCTGCCCGGCTATCACGTCCTCTGTTGTGGATTCAAATCCGAATGTGCGCATCTACTGTTTCCCTTGGCTGTTCTGTTATGGTGGCCTATTGTGCCGGGCTATCCTGCGCCCGGTAAGCCCGAACCGTCAATATTTGCGCGGAAAACCCCATGAAAAAACCTCATGACAACCCCTTTGAGCACTGCGCCTACCTGAGCCTTGCCACGCGCAAGCGCAGTGGCGACTTCGTGCCGACCCCAGTGTGGTTTGCCCCGGACCGTGACGTGTACTACCTGTTTTCCGCGGGCGATGCCGGCAAGGTCAAGCGCCTGCGCAATTTCAGCGCCGCGCGCATCGCGCCCTGCACAGTAACCGGGCGCCTCACCGGCGACTGGCACGACGCGAGCGCCTTTCTCGTTGACTCGCCAGCGGAAATCGACCGCGCGCTGGCCGCCCTGCGGCGCAAATATGGCTGGCAGATGCGCGGCCTGGACGCGCTGTCGCGCCTCGGCGGCAAGTTGCACAAGCGGGCCTATATCCGCGTTGAGCCTGTCGCTTCCACTGCAACCTGAGGCGGACCGGCCTGACGCGGCCCGACTGAACGCAGCCCGGCCTGACGCGGCCCGACTGAGCGCAGCCCGGCCTGGCGAACCCGCTCCAGTTGCACAGCATACTCGCTGCGCTCACTGAGCAGGCTGGCGCCATCAATGGCCTGCTGCAACAGGCGCTCCGCTGCAGCGTACTGCTGCAGCTTGAAATGGATGATGCCGGTTGCCGCGAGCAGCGCACTGTCCTGCGGCTGCAGCCGCAGGGCCTCGCGGTAGTGCGCCAGCGCTTCCTCCCAGTCACCGCGCTCTCCCGCCAGGTCCCCCCGCCAGGCGTGAAAATACGGGTTGCGCTCCCGGTGGCGCTGGATACGACTCAACAACTCATCGCGTTCGGCGATGCGCCCGGCCTGGTCGTACAGCAAAGCCAGGTTGTTCATCGCCGAGCGCTCGCTGCTGTCCCGCTGAAGCGCCTGCAGCAGCGACCACTCCACCGCATCCAGTTGTCCGGTCTGGCGGTAGATTGCCCCCAGGTTGACCCAGAGCAGCGGCAGGTCGGCACTCAACTGCAGGGCTTTGACCGCATGCCCAAAGGCCGCAACAAGATCGCCCTGCGCCAGTGCCGCCATGGCCAGGTTATTGTCGTGCAGCGCCGCCGCCTCGTGGTCCGCCAGCAGGCGCGACCCCGCCACATCACGTGGCTGCAGTGGATCAATATCCACCATGAACTGCTCGCCCCGGGGCATACGCACCATGACATTGACGTGCACACGCATGGTCAGCCTTTCACCGACACGCGTCCATTGCGGCCGAACATCCAGCCACTGGTAGTGGGCTTCCAGCCCAGCGTCACGGGCCAGGGCGACGAACAGGTGGGCGAAGGACAGGCAATTGGCGTCGCCCTGGGTAAATGCCCACGCTGCGCTGCCATCGGCGGCCGGGTCATAGCGGATCGATAGCCCACCGGCTCCGCGCACCGCTTCATGCAGGCTGAGTAGCCGATGCCGGGGACTGCTGCCATCGGGGGCATAGCGGGCGACAAAGTCACGCATTGCGGGTGTCGTAGCCAGCAGGTCGCGAGCATCCAGCCTCGCCCCGGCATCGACAGCGCGCAGGGGCCCGGCTTGCGCCACCTGCAGGGCGGGCAGTGTATTCAGGTCGAGCGGCGGCGCGCCCTGCGAGGCGCAGCCGAGTGCGCCTGCTGTGAGGCACGCGATAATGCCGGCCCGCAACACCCGCCCTGCGTACATGCTCTCCTCCGCTGCCCACGACACACGGTGACCCTCACCTCAAGTATAGCGGAGCCCACGCGCGCGCCCCGCCCGGGCAGCGTACGCTGGGCATAGCGGGAAAAGGCGTATCAGGCGGCGGTGTGCAGGCCGCACTCGCGGCCATCGTGCACCTTCGTGGGATCGAAGTAGTGGCGGCACGTAGGCAGCTGGTGGCGCTGCATGTAGTCCTCGACCTCGGCTTCCGACCAGTAGAAGATGGGTGCCACCTTGAGAATACCGCGATCGTCCATGGATACGATGTCCAGGGTTTTGCGGTGTTCCGTTTCTTCGCGGCGGATACCGGTGAGCCAGATTTCCGGGCGCAGGTCTTCCAGCGCCCGGGCAAAGGGCTCCAGCTTGACCTGACGGGTGAATTCGCGATGCCGCTCTTCTTCATCCACAGTGGGAATGCCCCCCATGATGGCATTGCGCCGCTCAGAGGTCATCAGCGGACTGTAGACGTGGATGTTGAGATCGAGTTCGCGGATCAGGCGTTCGGCGACCACGTAGGTATCGCGCAGGTTGTAGCCCGTGTCGATCCAGACCGTGGGCACGGACCGGTCGACCCGGCTTACCAGGTGCAGCATGAGAGCGGCATTACGCCCCATGCTGGTGGTGGCGATGGTCGGGCGCCCCTGTGCCAGCGCCCACTCCACCACTGCGGGCGCACTGGCGCCTCTCAGCCTGTCGTTAACGCTTTTCAGATCTATGTTCACAGCCACCTGGCGAGCCACGGGTATTGAAGAACGCGAACTCTAAAGAATCAAAACAGGGCTGACAAATAACCAGTTTTTATAAGGTTATAGTCAGGTCTGGTCCGGCGCATCCGCTGGAGAGACCCGACAAGACCATTGCCTCCGCAGGCGGCGCGGATAATACTCTCCCTCCAGTAGACCGATGGAGGACACCCAATGACCAACTCACTGTGCGAACGCCTGGGTATCGATTACCCCATTTTTGCTTTTACTCACTGCCGCGATGTCGTGGTCGCTGTAAGCAAGGCCGGCGGCATCGGCGTGCTTGGCGTTGTCGGGTTCACGCCGGAGCAGATGAAAGAAGAGCTGGACTGGATTGATGCCAACATCGGCGACCGCCCCTACGGCGTGGACATCGTGATCCCCCAGAAGTATGAAGGGATGGACGCCCTGTCCGCCGAAGACATGGAAAAACAACTCTGGGCGATGGTGCCGAAGGAGCACATTGAGTTTGCCGAGCAGCTGCTGGCCAATGCGGGCGTACCCGAGTGGCCCGACGGCAGCAAGACCATGGGGCTCATGGGCTGGACCGATGCCACCGCCACACCCCTGCTGGAGGAAGCCCTGACCCGCCCGAAATGCCGCCTGATCGCCAATGCGCTGGGCACGCCTCCCGCCGATAAAATCAAGCAGGTGAAAGACTCCGGACGGCTGATTGGCGCACTTTGCGGCAAGGTGAAGCAGGCCGTGCAACACAAGGAAGCGGGGCTGGACTTCGTGGTTGCCCAGGGCGGCGAAGGTGGCGGCCACACGGGTGAAGTGGGCTCTATCGTGCTCTGGCCGCAAATCGTCGACGCCATCGGCGACCTGCCCATGCTGGCAGCCGGCGGAATCGGCAACGGGCGCCAGATCGCCGCGGCCATGGCCATGGGCGCGGCGGGCGTCTGGACCGGCTCCCTGTGGCTGACCGTCGAAGAGGCGCACACACAACCGGCACAGAAACAGACCCTGCTCAACGCCAGCAGTGAGGACACCGTGCGCTCACGCTCCTGGACCGGCAAACCCTGCCGCATGCTGAAAAACGAGTGGACTGCAGCCTGGGATCGCCCTGACACCCCAGACCCGCTGGGCATGCCCTTACAGGGGCTGGTCACCTCCGATGGCATCCGCCGCACCGCGGTCTATGCGGATGCGGGAGACTGCCAGAAGATCGCATTCAACCCCTGCGGGCAGGTGATCGGTCAGCTCAATACCGTAGAGTCCTGCCGACAGGTGATCTTCCGCCTGCTGGACGAGTACGTGGACGCGGTGGAAAAAGCCGGCAGCCTGTTACCCAAGGTCTAGCCCGCACCAAAGCCCTCAGGCGCGAGCGCTCTCCAACTCGTCGTAGAGGGCCAGGAACTGCTGTGTCAACTTGTGGCTGGGTGCCAGGTCCACCAGCGGGCGATGTTCGTGGTGCGACTCGCGCATCTTGACTGACGCGCTGAGGAACGTTTTGCACACGGGGTAGCCCTCCTCCTCCAGCTCAGCCACCAGCTCACCCGGCAGTCGCGCCTGGCTGTTGAACTGGTTGATGACGATACCTTCGACCTCGAGGTCGGGGTTGTGGTCCTCCTGCAGTTCGGCAATGTTGTCCATGAGGGAGTACAGGCTCTGGCGGGCAAAGCTGTCACAGTCGAAGGGCACGAGCACAGTATCCGCCGCGATCAGCGCGGATTTTGAGTAAAAATTGAAGTTGGGCGGTGTATCGATATACACCCGATCGTATTCTGCATCCAGCTTCTGCAGCGCATCGCGCAACTTGTAGATCTTGTAGCGGGATTCCAGTTCGCGTTCCAATTGCGTGAGCACCGGGCTGGAAGGTAGCAGAAACAGATTCTCCCAGGGGGTTTCCCAGACAAAGGAGTCCGGGTTCTGGCGCATTTTCCGGGAACCCACGGTTTGCTTGAACAGCCCTGCCGCTCCCTGCGCCTCTGCCGGAAACGCATCGGCGTCAATTTCTCCCACCAGATAATGGGTGGTATTGCCCTGCACGTCGAGGTCCACAACCAGTGTGCGCAGACCCCGAGCGGCGCTGATTGCCGCCAGGTTGCAGGTGATACTGGTCTTGCCCACACCGCCCTTCTGGTTGAATACGACGCGTTTCATCTGCTGATGCCTCCGGGCTGCCTGTTGCTGGGGTCGGGGAGTGTAGCCAATGCGCCCGATATTGGGTAGGGCCCCGGCGTCAACCCGCCCAGATACGGCGATAGAGGGTCACGATGTCCGCTGCGTCGGCGATCCGCGGATTGTTGGCGGGCGAACCGGAGGCCAGCGCCTGCTCGGCCATGGTGTCCAGACTGGCGCACCAGTCCTCTTCGGCAATGCCCCAGTCAGCCGGGCTGGGGACGTCCAGATCGACGGTGAGCTGGCGCAGGCCGGTCACCAGCTGCTCACAGGCGGCGGCGTCGCTGTCGCCTGCCTGCGCCAGGCCCATCACGCGGGCGCACTGCGCATAGCGCTGAGGCGCATGGGATACGGACCAGGCGGTGACCTCGGGCAGCAGCATGGCATTGCTGAGTCCGTGGGGTACATGGAACAGTGCGCCGAGAGGACGGCTCATGCCGTGGATCAAGGTCACTGAGGCATTGGCGAACGCGATACCACCCTGGGTGGCAGCGAGCATCATCGCCTCCTTGGCGACCCGGTTTCCCGGGTCGTCGCAGGCCGTGCGCAGGTGCTGACTGATGCCGGCCAGCGCTGTCAGCGCGATGCTGTCAGTGAACGGATGTGCCTTGCGGCTGACAAAGGCTTCCAGTGCGTGGCACAAGGTGTCCAGCCCGGTATCGGCAGTCAATCGGCGCGGCATGCTCATGGTCAACTCAAAATCCACCAGCGCCGCCACCGGCACCAGGCCGAACCCCATGCAGAGCATTTTTTCCTGGGTTACTGTGTCGGTGATAACCGCGGCCCGCGTGACCTCGGCCCCGGTACCCGCGGTGGTTGGTATGGCAATCACCGGCAGGCCGCTGGCCACCGTTGCCGGCACCGCGTAGTCGCGCATGACGCCGCCGTGCCGCGCCAGCACGGCAGCCGCCTTGGCGGTATCCAGCGAACTCCCGCCACCGAGCGCCACCAGGCAATCGAAATCGCCTTCTTGCAGCATGGCGAGGCACGCCGCAACGCTGTCAGTGGTTGGGTCTGGCACACAGTCGGCAAATACCGGACAGCGAATACCGGCCTGCACCAACGGGGCCAGCAGCCGCTGGGCAAATCCCTGCTGCGCCAGATAGGGGTCCGTCACCAGCAGTGGGCGTGCCAGATCCAGCTCCCGCAAGGTATCCACCAGCGTTTCACTGGCACCGGCGCCGATGCGCAGGATGCGCGGCAGGTGCACACTGGCCGGCACCACGCCGGTTATTCCTCGATGCCGAGCAGGTGAATCTCGAAGACCAGCGCCGTATTCGGCGGGATGGCATCCCCTGCACCCTGTTGTCCGTAGGCCAGTTCAGGGGGGCAGGCAATGCGCCACTTGTCGCCAATGCGCATCAACTGCAGGGCCTCGGTCCAGCCCGGGATCACCTCGTGCACGCCAAAACGCGCAGGCTCACCGCGTTCTACCGAGCTGTCAAACACGCTGCCGTCAATGAAGGTGCCATGGTAATGCGTGACCACGTTGCTGCGCGGTCCCGGGCTGGCACCCTCTCCCGCCTCCAGCACCTCGTACTGCAGGCCGCTGGCTGTGGTGCTGACCTCCGGGCGGGCCGCGTTGGCCTGCATGAACTGGGCGGCCAGTGCCTCACGCTTGGCCGCCTGATCGGCTGCAATCGCCTGCTGCTTTGCCTTGATGGCGTCGTAACTCGGGTTCAACTCTCCGTCGGCAAGCAGCGACTGGCGCTCGTTGTACCAGTGCTGCAGACCCGCCATCACGGCGGCCAGATCCAGCCCCGGGAAGTTGTTGCGCAGCAGCTGGTCACCAAACTGCAGGCCGAAGCCATAGCTGACCTTCTGTTCATCGGTGGCCAGTTCGACCTCGGGATGTAGTGACATGCGGGGCTCCATTATCGCCTGTGTAAAGGCGCTGACCGTAGCATATCCGGGCCTGGGACTGAATTGCCCGACACGGATTGCGGCCGCCTTGCACCGCCGCAGACCGCCCCGCAAAGACGCCCCCAGGCTGACCGCTGGATCAGCCTAGGGCAATTCACTCACCCGCTGCCGCGCATAGCGCTGGGCCGTCATTTCTGTGTGCCAGACATCAAAACGCCCGGAGTCCAGATCGTCGTAGGCCTGGATAATGGAGTCGTTCACCTCCGGGTAGGCCACCTGCCCCCAGGGGCATTCATCCCGTGAAAAAAAACCTGCCGCGAGCGACTCCGGGCCCGGATTCAGCGATTCATCGGTGACGCGCGCCCGGAACGCCACGTAGACCTGATTGATAAAAGTGATCGTGCCCATCATGTAAAACGTCAGCGCGGAGGCCGGCAACACAACACCCGACTCCTCGCGCAGCTCACGGGCGGCACCCTCGGCCAGCGTCTCGTCCTGTTCGAGAAAGCCCCCGGGGATGGCCCACGCCCCGACTTTCGGTGGCAGTGCCCGCTGCACCCAGAGCAGACGCTTGCCACAGGCAACGAAGGTCGTGACCACGATCATGGGGTGATCGTAGTGTAACCGCGCGCAGGCGGTGCAGCGCCAGTGGTTGCGCAACTCGCCACCAACCATGTGCTGCTCCAGCGTTGCGCCACAATGAGGGCAATAACGGGTCATCGGCGCAGTGCCCTGTACGGGCGGAAGTCTCCTGCCGGGTCAAGGAAAACGCAAAAATAGCACTTTGCCTCGACAAAAGCATCGGCACTACACTGTGCGCCTTTCCCTGTGAGGAGTATGGCCGTGCATCGCGACCCCCAGGTGCAGCTTTTGCTCACCGGCAACGAAATCATGAGTGGCGATACCGTCGACTCCAACTCGGCAATGATCGCCCAACGTCTGGCAGAAATCGGGCTTGGCATCTATCGCAAGGTCACGGTCGGTGACGACCGGGCGCTGCTCTGCCGCGAGCTCAGGGCGATGGCCGACAGCGCGGATGTCCTGATCGTCAATGGCGGCCTCGGACCGACGGTGGATGACCTGACAGCCCTGGTCCTCGCCGAGGCGGCCGGGGTGCCGCTGCAGGAGCATCCGCAGGCAGTCGCGCACCTGGAGGCCTGGTGTGCCCAGCGCAACATCCCGCTGGATGCCGCCAACCGCAAGCAGGCACAGCTGCCCGCCGGATCCCGCATCCTCGACAACGCCGTGGGTAGCGCGGTGGGCTTCGAACTGATGCTGGGCGACTGTCGGGTGATGTGCACCCCCGGGGTGCCCGGCGAACTGCGACGCATGCTCGAGCAGATCGTTGCGGACCTCGCGGCGTCACTGGATCGCCCCGCGCAGCGCCATATCCTGCGCCTGCAAACCTTCGGACTGGGCGAATCCAATGCGCAGCAGCTGATCAACGACGCCATCCCGGACTGGCCGTCGGCAGTAGAGCTGGGCTTTCGCGCCGGTGCGCCGCAAATGGAAATCAAGCTGTCTGTTGCCGATGCCGCCGACCTGCCCTTGCGGGCGGAGTGCGAGCAGCGGCTGCGCGCACTGGTCGGCGACCACATCATCGGCGAGGGCGATACGCGGCTCGCCGCCCGCGTACTGGAGCTGCTCTCCGCCCGGGGGGCGACGGTCACCACGGCGGAGTCCTGCACCGGCGGGCTGATCGCCAGCGAGTTGACGCGCATACCCGGCTCATCCCAGGCCTTCCACGCCGGCTTTGTGACCTACGCCAACGACATCAAGGCAAGTGTGCTGGGCGTTCACAAGGAGACCCTGGAAGCCCACGGCGCGGTGAGCGAGCCCGTCGTGCGGGAAATGGCCCTGGGGGCCATGGAGCGCGCCAGCGCCGACTACGCCATTGCCGTCTCGGGGATCGCCGGCCCGGAGGGCGGCACCGCAGACAAGCCGGTGGGCACGGTGTGGCTGGCCTGGGGCAGCGCGCAGGACTTGCGCACCCGGTGCCTCGTCTGGCCGGTGGAACGCACCCTGTTCCAGACCATGATCGCCGCGGCCGGTCTCGATATGCTGCGCCGGCAACTCCTCGGCCTCGAAAGCGAGCCGCGTTACTTTGCACAGCGCCGCGCGCGCTGATTACTCCGTGGCGGGTTGGGTCACCGGTGCCCGGTGCCAGACGAGAGTGTGGTAACGCACGGTGCCCGCCGCTTCATCCTTGCCAGTCAGCACCAGGGTCTGGCCATCCAGCTCTGCGTGGCGCAGTTGCTCGGTCCCCGGGAAATTCGGGTTGAGGCTCTGCGTGACATAGTGCACCACGCTGCCCCTGATCACCCGATAGCGCCCCGCGTAGTGGAAATAGCTGCTGTACGCGGCGGCGCGCTCGGCATCAGGCACCTTGCGCGGGCTGGCGTCCTCTGGCAGCCGCGCGCGGTCGCGGCGGCTGATGGAGGCGCTCATCCAGCCGTCTTCGGTGTACACCAGAAGCCCGAGCGGGTCCTCGCCAAAGGGGCTGCTGAAATCGTCCCGCCCCTCGTAACCGATGGACCACGACTCCAGCTGCCACGCTCCAACCAGTTGCTGCTGTTCAACCATCGCTCTGCTCTACTCCTCGCTCAGTTTGCTGTCTGTTCAGGGCTGCAGGCGCTCGATGCGCCAGCCATCACCATCACGATAATACCGGAAACGGTCGTGCAGGCGGTGCGCGCCGCCCTGCCAGAATTCGATGCGCTGCGGCACCACGCGGTATCCACCCCAGAAATCCGGCACCGGAATATCGCCCTCCGCAAATTTACGCCGCAGCGCGTTCATTTGCGACTCCAGGACAGCGCGAGCGGATATGGGGCGGCTCTGGCGCGAGGCCAGTGCTGCGAGCTGGCTTTCACGCGGCCGGCTGAGAAAATAGCGCGCCGACTCCAGTGCCGAGAGGCGCTCCGCCCGCCCGGCTACGATGACCTGACGCTCGAGCATATTCCAGGGGAACAGCAGTGACACCTGCGGCTCACGACTGATGTCGGCCGCTTTTGCGCTGCTGTAGTTGGTGTAGAACACGAAGCCGCGGGTGGAGACACCCTTGAGCAGGACTATCCGCTGCCAGGGTCCACCGTGCTCGTCGACGGTGGCCAGCACCATGGCGGTAGGGTCAGCGATGTTGCCCGCCACCGCCTGCTGCAGCCAGGTTTCAAACTGGGCAATCGGGCAGGACGCTAGCATCTCGCGCCTGAGACCACCGGCCAGATACTCGCGCCGGAATTCTTCGTAGTTCACACTGTGCTTCCCGTAGCCAAGGCTTGATTATAGAGCATCGGAGGTACTCGGCACGACCGGCGCGCGCTGCTGCATGGCGGGTATCTGCGGAAACGGAAACAGCCGCTGCCAGTGCGCACCAAAATCCTCTGCAGGCGAACGACAGAACACGGCAAAGTAGCGGTCGGTCAACACAGCCTCCAGTTCCGCCTGGCTCGCGATCTCCAACAGGGCCGCGGCTTCCAGCAAGCCCTCAAGTCGCAGGCGCTGCGCCGGCGGCGCGTCGAAACCCTCAGCCAGCTGCGCGAAAAGCGCATCGAGACGCAATTCGATTTCCCTGAGCAGCGTATTCACTACGATCCCTCGTTAGCAGTGCAACAGGCTGTGAGTATGCGTTGCCAGCCAAAACAGTTAAAGTGCGGCCCTTCAGCGTCGGAGACCCACACTCATGAAACTGACCCGCTACCTGATCATCCTGCTCGGTATCTGCCTGTTGCCGGCCTCCTTCGCCCGGGCGCAGGGAACCGCTGCGGAGACACCGATCATCGACTTCGGCAGCCGTTTTCTGCCCACGGTGGCGCGTCAGGGCATGGTCGTCGGCCCGGAACGGCTCGCCGCCGAGATCGGTCTGGACATGCTGCGCCGCGGGGGCAATGCCGTAGACGCGGCGGTCGCCACGGGTTTTGCCCTGGCCGTGAGCTATCCCCGCGCGGGCAATCTGGGGGGCGGCGGTTTCATGCTGGTTCACCTTGTCGAAGACAACCGGCAAACCCTGATCGACTACCGCGAAACAGCACCGGCCGCCGCCACGCGTGACCTGTTCCTGAACGACGAGGGCGAGGTCGACCAGCAACGTGCCTATTTCAGCCAAAAATCTGCCGGTGTTCCCGGCACTGTCGCCGGCCTGGTGCTGGCGCAGGAGCGTTACGGCACGCTGTCTCTGCCCGAAGTCATGGCACCGGCGATCGCCCTGGCCCGCGACGGCTTCGAGATATCTTTCGCCCTCAACCAGGAGATTGCCGCGCGCGCCGAGCGCCTGGCGCTCAACGCCGAAGCACGCAGACTGTACCTGGACGCCGAGGGGCGTGCGCCCGAGGTCGGCACCACCTGGCAACAACCCGATCTGGCACAGACCCTGCAACGCATCGCGGAGCGGGGGCGCGACGGGTTTTACACGGGCGAGGTGGCAGAGCGCATCGTGGCGGAAATGCAGGCGGGGGATGGCCTGATCACCGCCGCCGATCTCGCCGGCTACCGGGCGGTCGAGCGCGAGCCCGTGCGCGGCCGGTTCCGCGACTTTGAGGTGATTTCCACACCGCCGCCCTCCTCCGGGGGTATCCATATCCTCCAGATCCTCAATATTCTGGAGGGCTATGACCTGCACGCCATGGGCCACAACAGCGCCGCCTACATCCATCACCTCGCGGAGGCCATGAAACTGGCCTATGCCGACCGCAGCCGCTATCTGGCGGACCCCGATTTCGAGCCCGTGCCGGTAGCGGATCTGATCGACAAGGCCTATGCCGAGCGGCAACGTGCCCTGATCAAGCCGGGCCGGGCCACACCGTCCTCGGAGGTCGCTCCGGGCGAGGTACTGGTGGACGCCAGCCATGACACCACCCACTACACGGTCGCCGACCGCTTCGGCAATGTCGTGAGCAACACCTACACACTGAACTTCAGCTTCGGCTCCCACATCGCCGTGCCGGGTACCGGCATGCTGCTGAATAACGAAATGGCCGACTTCGCCGCCAACCCGGGACAGCCCAACCCCTTCGGACTGGTGGAGGGCGACGCCAACAGCATCGAAGGCGGCAAGCGCCCGCTGTCGTCAATGAGCCCGACCATGGTGTTCCGCGACGGCAAGCCGTGGCTGGCAACCGGCAGCCCCGGGGGCAGCCTGATCATTACATCGGTACTGCAAACCATACTCAATGCCATGGCCTTTGACATGAATATCGCCACCGCGGCGGCCGAGCCCCGGGTTCATCACCAGTGGCTGCCGGACAAACTCGTCGTCGAACAGGGTATCAGCCCGGATACCCTGGACCTGCTGCGCGCCCTGGGCCACAACGTGGATGTCGCCGGGCGCACCCTCGGCCGCACGCAGTCGATCATGCTGGAGCGGGGCTACCTGCTGGGTGCGACCGACACGCGCAGGCCGGGCGGACACGTCGCCGGCTACTGAGGGCGAGGCACCCGGACTTTGGCCGTCTGGCGACTGATGGCAACCAGCTTGCCGGTGCTGTCCCAGTACTCACCATCCTCTTCGACCACACCGTCTGTCAGGTGCCTGGAAAACAGGCGCGCCTGCAGCGGACCGGGCGCCGGTAGCCCGCGGAGCTGCACGGTGAGCTCCACGGTCGGCACCCAGCCCACCAGACCGATGACGTCGAACACCGGTGGCGGGAAAGCGTCTGCGAACATCAGCAGGGAGATGGCGTCCGGCGCCGCACCATCCGCATGTTGCACCCAGCCGCGGAACTCGCCCGCCCCGCTCGGCGCGCCGCCGCGAAACACATCCGCCGCGTCCACCAGACGAATATCCACACGCTGCCTGAATTCAAGACTGCTGTCGCCGCCCGCCACGCTATCCTCCCAGGCCGGGAATCCGGGTCGCGGCTGGGCCGACCAACTGGGCCCCTGCAGGCGCTCGAAGGTGGTATAGGCCGCTGTCACCACCACTTTCAGCTCACCGTCCTGGTAGAGGCGAGCGCTGGCATGACTGGTATTGCCCCCGGTTCGCAACACCTCCACCTGTATCTCGACAGGGCCCAGCGCGGTGGGCGCCAGATAGAACGCATTGACGGCCAGCGGATCTTTATGGGGCAGCGCCTCGCTCAGCGCCCGACCCGCGATGGCCAGCACATAGCCACCGTTGGGCACCGCACCAATACGCCAACCGGCGTACAACTCGGCACTCCAGAGGTTCTCGCCACGCCGCTCGACAGCGGTCTCACGGGCAAACTGACTGGGTTGAGGTGTGGTGGGCATGACAACTCCGGCATCCGCTTCACTGGGGAATGCACCAAAACAGGCGCGGCCGCGTATTTTGAGTGGAGCAACGGGAAATGTATATACTTGGATGGCGCTTGCCGACCCTGCAGGGACTTCGCAAGCGACTTCGCGATGGTGATCTGTGCCATGAAAGGACTGTATCTTACGGCGCTCCTGATGGCAGGTGCGCTGGCAGCGAGCTCGGCTCTCGCAGACGCTCTACCGGCGACCGGCAATGCCGATGCCGCCGCTACCCGTGCGCTGGAGCAGCGCCGCGCACTGCAGGCGGCCATCACCGATCTGGAAAGCGAGTACGGCGCCTACAGCCCAGTGCTGCCCGAGCGCCTGCTGAGCCTCGGGCTCGCCCTGCAAGCCGAGGGGCGGCATGCGGAAGCAGCTGCCGTGTTCAAACGCGGCACCCACCTGGCCCGGGTCAGCACCGGCCTGTACAGCACGGACCAGCTGCCTCTGCTGGAGTCGGAAATCATCAGCCTGCAGGCGCTGGGAGACTACCGCGCTGTCGATGAGCGGCAGCGCTATCTCGACCGCGTGCAAAGCAAGGCTGAGCTGACGCCGGAACAGCGCGTGCGCGGCCTCCTGCAACAGGGCGACTGGCAGCGGCAGGCCTTTCTGCTCAGTCTCGACGAAGAGCCCGGCCTGCGCCTGCTGCAGATGTGGGAGTACTATCGGCTCGCCCTGAGCGAGGTGCTCGAGCACCAGGGCGAAGCATCCCGCGACCTGCTGCGACCGCTGTACGGCATGCTGCAGGCACAGTACCTTATCGCCGGCTACCGCTGGGCAGAGGCCGCTGACGACTTTGGCAACGGGTTCAGCGGTAGCAGCACACGCCCGCTTGCCAACAGTTATCTGCGCGACAATTTCAGCAAGGGTCAGGCGGTACTCAAGGCCATTTACGACCTGGAGCGGCTGCACAGCGATACCGATCCCTCAGCGCCTGCCCGCGCACGCACCCTGATGGGCGACTGGCTGCTGTTCCATGGCGATCGGGAGGGCGCGATGGCTGAGTATGCTGAGGTTTTCGCGGAACTTGCCGACGATACCGCTGCCCAAGCCTTGCGCGCTGAGCTGTTTGGCGAACCCGTACCCTTGCCGGCACTGGAAGGAATCGATGTGCATGGGCCTCTCGCTGTTGAAGGCGATGGGGATATACTGCTAGGGCTTGCCGTGGCGGCTGACGGCAAGGTATCCAACCTTGAGCGGCTGGATGATTCCGGCGAAGCGAACGGACTGGCCAATCGGCTCATGCGGGCGCTGCGCAAAACGCCGTTCCGTCCACGATTTGATCTCGCTTCCGGCACCCCGGTAGCAACCGACAACCTGGTTATGGCCTATGACAGTAAACGCTGAGACATCGATTGCACTGACCCTGTTGCGCAGCGCAGGCTGCGCAGCGCTGTGCCTGGTGCTGGCGGGCTGCCCCAGCGCCAGCAATCCCACACAGCCTTCCTCGACACCCAGCACACCGCCATCCTCCTCCAGTAGCGGCAGCCAAAGCGCTCCCGCGACTGGTAGCAGCTCGTCGATGCCCTCTACCTCCAACGACGAAGCCGCCAGCACTGACGGCGCCGGCGCGCCGGAAGCGGGTACCCAGGGCACTACGCTGGAAGATGGCACAGGGCGCGCATCATCCCCCCCGGGTTCTGAGGCGGATGGCAGCGAAACAGGGGGCGCCCCAGAGGCGGGTAACGGGCAGGTCGCAGGAGAGCCAGGTTTCGAGACAGGTACCGGCGGTGATGTGTTGCCTGACATGCGCGATACGCCGACCCTTGATCCCGGCACTCTGGCCGCGCTTGAGGCGGCCATGGAAGCGGCCGCCGCGAGCGGCAACGGGGCGGGCAACGAGCGTGGCGAGGACAGCGGCTCGACGCCGGGTAGTACTTCCGGACAGTGGCCCGCTGACACTGCGGGCGCGGGCGACACCAGCACGACCGCCGGACCGCTCACGCCGGCCGAGCAGGTGGCCATCCTGGATGCCCGGCTGGAGGCGGGCACCGGGGAGTTCGACACCATGATTCTCGAGGAGCAGGCCCGCCAGCGCAGTGCGCGTCGTGCCAGCAGCAACGACGCGAGCACGGACGCCGCCAGCGAGGACGCCGCCAGCGGCGCAGCGCCCGGGGGCCTTGAAGGCCCTTACGGCGAGGAGATCACAGTTGCCGGCGCGGGCGGCGGCCAGGGCAGCGTAAACACCCCGGGACGCTCAGGGCCGGTGAATCCGGCACGCTATCCGCCGCCCGACGACATACCCAACGGCAATGACGACGACGTGGTTGCTCGGCAGCTGCGCGAGGCCGCCATGCGCGAGCCCGACCCCGCCGTCCGCGAGAAGCTCTGGGAAGAATACCGAAAATACAAGGGAATCACTCCATGACTACCGCCCGGCTGGCGCTTGTCTTGCTGCTTTTGGTCAGCCTGACCGCCTGCGTCAACCAGACCGTTAAAACCGCCTCCGTGCCCTCCCTGGAGCGGCCGGCACAGGCGGCGCCTGAAAGCGCGCTGCTGGACGTGGGTGTACTGGTCTTCGACCCGGGCCTCGACGACTACGATGAAGACCAGCAGGTCTACCCCGAAGTGCGCAAGGCCGAAGCCCGATTCATGCCGCGTCTGCTGGCGGAGGCCATGCAGAACAGCGGGGCCTGGGGCGCTGTGCGCGTCGTCCCCTCCGACCGACAGGCCGTTGATCTGCTGGTGCGCGGGCGCATCGTGGCATCGGATGGGGAAACCCTGGAACTGCATATCACCGCAAACGATGCCCGCGGCGCAGAGTGGCTGGACAAGCGCTACAAGGCAAACGCAAGCAAGTATGCCTATGCGCCCTCCACCCGCAACAGCTACGACCCCTTCCAGGCGATCTATCACATGATCGCCAACGACCTGATGCGGTATCAGGAGTCACTGACCCTGGCCCAGCGCGAGGACATCCGCCTGGTCACTGAACTGCAGTTTGCCCGCAGCTTCTCGCCCGAGGCGTTCGATGGCTACCTCAAGGAAAACCGCAAGGGTGTGATGGAGGTGAGACGCCTGCCGGCCGAGGGCGACCCGATGCTGGAGCGCATTCGCAGCATTCGCGAGCGCGACCAGCTGTTTGTCGACACACTGCAGGAACACTACGGTCACTTCAGTGGCGAAATGCAGGTGCCCTACCAGGAATGGCGCAAGATGAGTTATGAAGAGGCCATCGCGCTGCAGGAGCTGCAGGCCGAGAGCCGTCGCAACCTGATTGCCGGTGGCGCGGCGATCCTGGCCGGCATCTACGCCGCGGGCAGCAGCGATCGCTCCAGCCGTGCGGCAGGCAATGTGGCCATCATCGGTGGCGGTTACCTGCTCAAAAGCGGCCTCGAGAAACGCGCCGAAGCGCAGATTCACGTGGCCGCACTGGAAGAACTCGGCATGTCACTGGAGGCGGAAATCACCCCGCAGGTCATCGAACTGGAGGACCGCACGGTGATGCTCAGCGGCAATGTTGAGGAACAATACGCCCAGTGGCGCGAGCTGCTGGCCGATATCTACCAGGCTGAGGTCGGCCTGCTGGAAGCCACGCCATCGACCAGCAACCCCTGATTCGGGGACAGCCGACACAAGGCCAGACTCTGCATGACCAGACCCAGCGATCCCGTCAAACCGATACCCTTCAGCGTCGCCGAGCCCACGCCCGGTATGGCTGCTGCCCCTGCGAGTACCAGCGGCCAGTCACGCTGGCTGGTCCCCGCGCTGCTGTTGCTGGTGATACTGGCGCTGGCCGTGGTGTTCTGGCTGCCGGGCCAGCTGGGCGATGACAAGTCAGCGGCCCGGCTGGCTGTCGATGGCAAGCCGCCAGCTGCCTCCGGCGCACCGCCCGCGGCAGCCGCGCCGCCCGCGCCGGAGCCGGCGGCCAGCCCCTGGTCTGATGCCCGGCAGGCCCGCCTGAGGCAGGAAGCGCAGGAAGTACTGGCACAGCTGGTGGAACTGCAGTTCACACTGGAGGAGCGGGGAGCGGCGTCCTGGGCGGGCCCCGCGCTGGACAACGCCAAAGCGGCCGCCACACGCGGCGATACGCACTATCAGGCCCGCGAGTTTTCAGACGCGACCGAGCAGTACCGGGACAGTCTGGCACAGCTTCAGGCGCTGGAAACACGTATTCCGGATATTCTGCAAGGCGCACTGACGGCGGCGGAGGATGCGCTGGAGCGGGGCGATGCAGATGCGCTGCAACCCGCACTGGAGACGGCGGAGCTGCTTGCACCGGCCGATTCTGCGCTGGAGGCGCTGCGCCAGAGGGCTGCCGTGATGACCGCACTGCAGGACAAGCTCGACACAGCGCTGGCGCTGGAGCGCGACGGCGACCTGGCGGGCGCGGAGGCCACACTGCGCGCTGCCACACAACTCGATCCGGCAAGCCGCCGCGCGGCGAACGCACTCGAGCGCGTGCAGGCCGCGCACGCGGAGCAGCGCTACCAGAGCGCGATGAGTGAGGGCTATGCTGCGCTTGATGACGGTCGTTTTGACGCCGCGGCGAGCGCCTTCGCCAAGGCCCGTTCGCTGCAACCTGACAGCCCGGAAACCGAAGCCGCATTGACGGAGCTGCGCGCCACACAGACTGCCGACCGTCTCGGCAAGCTGCAACGCAAGGCGCAGGACCTCGAAGCCCAAGAGGCCTGGGGCGACGCCGTCGCCGGTTATGAGGAAGCCCTCGCGGTGGATCCGACACTGGTCTTCGCCCAGGAGGGCCTGGCACGTGCGCAACCCCGGGCGCGGCTGGACAGCCAGCTGCGTGAGGCATTGGACGCACCGGAGCGACTGTCCGATCCGGCGGTTGCCAGAAGCCTGGAACAGGTGCTGGCACAGGCCCGTACGGTGACACCTCAAGGGACGCTGCTCGGCACCCAGATTGAACAACTGACGCAGCTTTTGGAGCGGGCCAACACCCCGGTTACCGTCACATTGCGCTCGGATCAGCTCACCGCGGTGCTGGTACAGCGGGTGGCGCGGCTGGGGCAGTTCGAGGAACACAGCCTGGCGCTGCGCCCGGGCACCTACACGGCGGTCGGCACGCGCGATGGCTACCGTGATGTCCGCAAGACGTTCACGGTGTCTCCCGACAGTCCACCGGAACCCATTGTTATCGCCTGCACGGACCCTGTTTGAATGAGCACTGACCGCGACACGACGCAGGCCATCACACCGAGCAGCTTCGAGCCTCTGAATCAGGCGCAGCAGCCCGAAACGAAGGGTGGATGGGGCTGGCGGCGCTGGCTGCTACCGGCAGTCATCCTGCTGTTCGCGCTGGTCATGGCGTTCCTGTTTACCGCACGTTCAGTGGAAATCAGCGTAGAGTCCAGCGCCCCCGCCGACATCGACCTGGGCGGCTTCCACCTGCCGCTGGGGGGCCGCTACCTGATGCTGCCCGGTGTCTATGCACTGCAAGTCAGCGCACCCGGTTACGTTCCGCTCGAGACCCGTATCACCGTCGGCGATGCCGCCAGCCAACGCTGGCCCTTTTCCCTGCAGCCGCGCCCGGGGCGGGTCACTCTGCTGGCAGAGCCGGAGGGGGCAACCGTAACCATTGACGGCGAACAGGCCGGCAGTACACCCCTGGCTGCACTGGAGCTGGCTGCCGGCACACACACGCTGCAACTGCGCCACCCACGCTACCTGCCACTGGACGAGACGCTGCAGGTCGCCGGCCGCGACCGCGAGGAGACCTTCGAGTACCGCCTGTCACCGGCCTGGGCAGTGGCGTCGATCAACAGCGAGCCGGCCGGCGCCGACGTGCTCCTCGACGGCGAGCCGGTGGCGACGACCCCCGCCTCGGTCGAAGTCATGCAGGGCGAGCGGCAACTGCAGCTGCGGCTGCCCGGCTATGCCCCCTGGGAACAAACGCTGGTGGCAAAGGCGGGCGCCGACCTCGAGCTGGGCACCGTCACCCTGCAACCCGCTGCCGGACTGCTGGAACTTACCAGCACGCCCAGCGGTGCCAATGTCACCCTGGATGGCGATTTCCAGGGCCAGACGCCGCTCACCTTGAACCTTGTTCCGGACAAACCGCAACGGCTGATGCTGACCCGGCCGGGATACCGACGCCACAGTGAAACCGTCCAGCTGGCCGCCGGCGCCACGGGGCGCAAGGCCATCACGCTGGCCGCCCAGCTGGGCGAAATCGATCTGCGGGTGCGTCCGCCCGAGGCGGAAGTACGCGTCAACGGTCGCCTGGTCGGGCGTGGCAACCAGTCCCTGTCACTGCCCACTGTTGAACACCGCGTGGAAATCAGTCTGCCGGGGCATCGCAGCGAGTCCCGGCGTATTACCCCGCGGCAGGGGCTGGAGCAGCGCTTTGAAGTTGCCCTGCAGACCGAGCAGGAAGCCCGGGTAGCACAGCTGCAGCCAGAGGTCACTTCAGCGCTGGGGCAAACGCTGCGCCTGTTTATCCCCGGCGAACATGGCCCGGACAGCTTTACCCTGGGTGCCTCGCGCCGCGAGCCCGGGCGCCGCGCCAACGAGGTTCTGCGCCCGGTCACGCTGCGCCGTATGTTCTACCTGCAGACCACAGAGGTGACCAACGCCCAGTTCAGGCAGTTCCTGGCGAGCCACAACTCGGGCCAGGTCGAAGGCAACAGCCTGAACCGCGAACACCAGCCCGTCGCTCAGGTGAGCTGGCAGCAGGCCGCTCAGTTCTGCAACTGGCTGAGCCAACGCGAAGGCCTGCCGCCGTTCTACACGCAGAACCAGGGCATTGTCACCGGCTTCAATCCAGCGGCAACGGGTTACCGCCTGCCCACGGAGGCCGAGTGGGCCTGGGTCGCGCGCGTCAAAGGGGAAACACGGCTCACCTTCCCCTGGGGCGACACGTTCCCACCCACTGCAGTCCTCGAAAACTATGCCGACAGCAGCTCGGCCTATGTGACCGGCAGGACCGTGAACGGGTACAACGACGGTCAGGTGGTGAGCGCCACTGTTGCCAGCTTTCCCGCGAATCACCACGGCCTGCACGACCTGGGCGGCAACGTCGCCGAGTGGGTGCACGATGTCTACCAGATTCCCGCCGCAAACGCGCCGGCGGAAACGGATCCTCTGGGCCCGCAGAGTGGTGACAACTACGTCATACGCGGCGCCAGCTGGGCCATGAGCAGGATGTCGGAACTGCGGCTCCCGTTTCGCGATTATGGGCAAGCGGGGCGCGATGACGTAGGATTCCGGATCGCGCGCTATGCGGAGTAGGCCGACCATGCTGAGCGGAACACGCACTACACTGCTGACCTGTCTGCTGCTGGTTGGCTGGGCCACCGCGCACCCGGCCGCGGGCCAGGACACAGCGGACGACGCCGGTGCGCAAGCCAGCGAAGCGACGACACCGCAGCCCCCTGAACCCGCAGCGACAGGCAGCGCAGGCACAACACCCCCCCCGGGATCGCCGCTGGAGTACGAAGCCTCCGAGCAGATCTCGGAAGACCTTTCCGTCTCATTCCCCGTGGATATCTAGGACACCACCATGAAAATCAAGTTATCCCCGGAATTCACCTTCCAGCTCTTCGCACTGCTGATTGCCATCATCGTTGTGCACGGCCTGTATGTCGGCGTGATCCGACCCAGCGCGGACGCACAGCTGCAGGAGCAGATGGCGCTGCAGGCCGCCGGTGAGGACATCGTGCCAGAGCGCAGCCTGGCGGTTGTCATACGGGACTTCGAGCAGGAAGCCTGCTTCATTCTGCTGTTGTGGGCCCTGGCCATCATGGCCTACAAGGGCCGCAGTACCCTGCGCGAACAGGCGCTGCTGGAACGTGCACTGCTCGATATCCCCGATGGCACCACCCTGCTGCCGGAGGATGCGCGCGAGTACAGCCGTTCACTGGAGGCGCTTCCCGCCGCGGAGCAGGACTATCTGCTGCCGCGCACGCTGTTAAGCGCACTGCAGCGTTTCGCCACCACGGGCAGCATCCAGGCGGTGTCCAACACCATCAAGGAGGAGTGCGAAGTGGAGTCCGATCGGCTCGACTCGGAACTGTCGATGGTGCGCTACATTGCCTGGGCAATTCCCTCCATCGGCTTCATCGGGACGGTGCGCGGCATCGGCGATGCACTCGCGCAGGCCTACAAGGCCGTCGAGGGCGATATTTCCGGTGTCACGGTGAGCCTCGGCGTCGCCTTCAACAGCACGTTCGTCGCGCTGGTGCTGAGCATCATCATCATGTTCTGCCTGCACCAGCTGCAACAGTCGCAGGAGAAACTGGTGCTGGACTGCCAGCGCTACGCCGACAAGCGACTGCTGCGCCATCTGGTGGCTCACTGATATGCCGGTCGCCTGGCTCGACATTCACGACAGTAACCTGCAGATCTGGCACGGTGACCTGCACCTGAGCAGCCCCGGCTATGCCCTGCTGGACGCCGGGCAGTACCGGTTCGGGCAGGATGCGCGCGCGGCAGCACGGCTGCGGCCGCGTGACATTTCCACGCGCTACTGGTGGCAACTCAATACCGACGCACTGCAGCCCGCGCTGGGACCGGCCAGACACACCGCCGACCTGGTCCACGCCCATCTGCAGGCGCTGCACCGGGAGGCCGGTGCACCGGATGAGCTGTTGCTGGCCGCGCCAGGCAGCATGCGCAAGGAACAGGTCGCGCTGCTTTTGGGGATTATCCAGCAGTGCCCGTTTGCGGCGGTGGGCCTGGTCAACCGCAGTGTCGCCCTGGCCAGTCTTCACCCTCCGGAGACCACCCTATTCCACCTGGAGATCCAGCTGCATCAGGCGCTGCTCAGCGAAGTACGTCGCGACGGGACGGAGGTCCTCCTGCACAAGGTAACGCCACTGCCCGGCTGCGGGCTGCTGGCGCTGCAGGAGCGGGTGGTCGAGGCAGCGGCCAGCGCGTTCATTCGCCAGACCCGATTCGATCCCCGCCGCCGTGCGGAAACCGAGCAGCAGCTTTACAATGCCCTGCCCGGCACCCTGCGCACCCTGCGCGACGCCGCCGAGACCAGCCTGAGCGTGAACGGCTACCACGCGCGACTGACGCGCCATGACCTGCAGGCCGCCAGCCGCACCCTGCTCGACGCGGTCACCGGCAACCTGCCCCGCGAACACCCACCGACACTGATGCTGGATCCTGTGGCTGCCCTCCTGCCAGAGCTGCGGTCACGCCTGGCGGCGATCGTGTTGCAGGACGGCGATATGCAGCGTGCACTGGCCCTGCACGAGCCGCGCCTGCTGCAGCGCGCCGAAGCCCTGGTCTTTGTCGAGCGCCTGCCCGCCGCGGCAGGCGCAGCGGCCAACACTGCGCCAGAGCCGGCGGCGCCGAAGCCGCTGCCCCGCGCAACGCACCTGCTGCGTCATGCCGAGGCCCGCGCACTGCGGGTTGATGGCACCTCACTGGGCGCAGGCTGGTCCCTGGTGGCGGATGCCGCTGGTGGCTGGCGGCTGCATGCAGGGCCGGATGCGGGGGAATTGACGGTCAACAACGGGCCGTGTCACGACGGGGACTGCGTTGCGAGCGGGGATCGCCTACAACTGGCGGACGGCACCGAGGCCCTGCTGATCCGGGTCAGCGAGTAGGCGAGGCTCAGCATGGCAAGGCGCAAGCGCGGCTTTACCACCTTCAACCTGAGCTTTCTGGACATCATGTCCTGCGGCTTCGGCGCAGTCGTGCTGGTTTTTCTGATCATTGACCACTCCATAGAAGTGCAATCGCGCGAGCTGAACCGCGACCTGCTCTCGGAAGTCAACCTGCTGGAGGAGGATATCGCCGACGGCGAAGCCGGGCTGGTGAAACTGCGCAACGCCCTGAGTGACATCGACCAGCAGATGGTGGAGGCCCAGGGCAGGGCCACACGGGTGACAGAGGAGATCGACGAGTATGAAGCGCTGATCGCGGGCCTGCGCGATGCCACCAGCAGCAGCCCCGACCTGGAGCGGCTCAAATCCCAGATTCAGGCACTGGAGGCCGAAGTGCAGCGCCTGCGGGAATCCACCGAGGACACCAGCGGCAACAGCGCCCGCACGTTCACCGGCGACGGCAACCGCCAGTACCTGACCGGGCTCAATCTGGGCGGGCGGCATATCGTGATCCTGCTGGATGTTTCATCCAGCATGCTGGCTGATCGCCTGGTCAATATTATCCGCCTGCGCAATATGGGTGCCGAAATACAACGTGGAGCGGAGAAGTGGAGCCGCGCACTGAGCACCGTTGACTGGCTGACGGCCCAGCTGCCGGTCGGCAGCAGCTACCAGATCATTACCTTCAATACGGAGGCCGGCTTTGCGCTGCCGGAAACCGCCGGCAAGTGGCTGGAGGTTGCCAATCAGCCGCAGCTGGAATCCGCCACACGCGCCCTGCGCAGCATCCTGCCCAGCGGCGGCACCAGCCTGGAAAATGCCTTCATCGCCCTGGGGCGGTTGAGCCCGGCAGCCGATAACATATTCCTGATTACGGACGGCCTGCCGACTCAGGGCACCACGGCGCCGCGTGGCAGCACCGTCAGCGGCAAACAGCGCCTGGACCTCTATCAGCAGGCGCTGCGGCGGCTGCCACGAAACGTGCCCGTGAATATCATTCTTGCGCCGATGGAGGGGGACCCGATGGCGGCTTCGGCGTTCTGGCAACTCGCCCAGGCGACCCGTGGCAGCTTCATGACGCCCTCGCGGGACTGGCCCTAGGAGTCGACATGCGCAAGCGACGCACCACCGAAGAATTCTCGCTGTCGTTTCTCGACGTCATCTGCTGTGGCTTTGGCGCCGTGATCCTGCTGTTGATGATTACCAAAACGGTGCAGCCGCAAATCATCGAGGCGTCCACCGTCAACCTGCAGGGCAAGGTTGCCGAGCTGCAGGAGCAAGTGTTCGAGATACGGGGCGAAACGCGCATCCTCAACCGCGACCTGAACGCGCGCCAGGAACAGCTGTCGGCCTACCGCGAGCGCATCGCCATTCTCCAGGCACAACTGGCCAGCACGCGCTCCCGCCACGACAGCCTGCAGGTCAACGCCAGCGCCAGTGATGTGATCGCCGAGCAGCTGGCCATTGCACGCCAGTCGCTCACCGAGGAACAGAAGCGCCTGCAGGCCCAGCAGTCGCAGGCAAAAAACAATTATATTGGCGGCATACCGGTCGACAGCGAGTACATCATCTTTGTTATCGACACGTCCGGCTCCATGTTCTATTACGCCTGGGAGCGAGTGCTGAGAGAGGTCGAGTCCGTGCTGAGTATCTACCCGGAGGTGAAGGGTATCCAGGTGATGAACGATATGGGTGACTACATGTTCAGCCGCTATCGCGGCCAGTGGATACCGGATACCGCCGCGCGGCGCACGGCGATCATCCAGAATCTGCGCAACTGGAACGTGTTCAGCAACTCGAGCCCGGTGGAGGGCATCACCCAGGCCATTCGCAGCTTTTACGATGGGAAGAAACGCATTAGCATCTACGTGTTCGGCGACGACTTTACCGGCAACTCGATCAGCCAGGTGCTTACCACCGTTGACCGGCTCAACCGCGACAGCGGTGACCAGCGCCTGATACGCATCCATGCCGTGGGTTTTCCCGTACTCTATTCACAGGCGCCCGCCCAGCAGAACACCGCACACCGCTTCGCGGCGCTGATGAGAGAGATGACGTATCGCAATGGAGGCACCTTTGTCGGGCTCAATGACTACCGCCCCTGAGCGCGGCCTCTGGCTCGCGGCGCTGGTGCTCGCCTGCCTGCTCGCGGGCTGCGGCACCAAACAGGTGGTTGTCGAGAGCGAGTTCCCCGACCCGGTGATGAACCCGCTGCCGTTGACGCTGGGCATCTGGTACGACGACGACTTCGCCAATCACGAGTTCTTCGACGAGGCCAGCGGACGGGCAGAATCCAGCTGGCTGGTGAATACCGGCCAGGCACAGGTGGAACTGTGGCACACCCTGCTCAGGGGCATGTTCCGCCAGGTGGTGTTCATGAACGGCAAACCGGGGCCGGGGCAGATGAATCCGCTGGTGGATGCCGTCCTGCTGCCCTCGGTCGATGAATTACAGTACGCCATCCCGGCGCACACCAACGTCAAGGTCTACGAGATCTGGATGCGCTACCGTTTCCAACTGGTCACTATGGGCGGAGACCCCATTGCGGAATGGACCATGCCGGCGTATGGCAAAACCCCCACAGCGTTCATGCAGAGCGATGAAGGTGCCGTGCGGCTGGCCGCCATCGTCGCCCTGCGCGATGCAGGTGCGCATTTCGCCACCACCTTTACCCGTGTGCCGCAGGTTGAGGCCTGGCTCAACAGCCTGCCCCGTGCTGGCGGCCAGGCCCAGGTGCTACCGTGAGCCTGCGTCTCCTGCTGATGGGTGCCGTGCTCCTGCCCTGGTTGACCGGCTGCGTGAACGCCACCGTGGACCAGATGGTATTCAATTCACCGACGGCCGGTATCGGTGACGCTTCGGTGGTGATTCTCGGTCGCCGCCACGCCAGCGACTACGAGACTGAACCGGGCTTTATCAGCTGTGTCGGCGGGCATATCGAAGCACGCGACCCCTCGATTCGCGTCATCGATGAACTGGAGTTTCTCAATGCCCTCTATCCATGGTTCGAACCGCGCACCGCGCCCCTGCGCCCCTCGGATCTGGAAAAACTCTTCGAGCACCGCGATGTGGCCGAAAAGTTTGCGGCCCTGCAGACGCGGTACATGATCTGGATTGACGGCAGCACGGTACGGGGCGACTCAGCGGGTTCCATGACCTGCGGTATCGGTCCGGGCGGCGCTGGCTGCTTCGGCTTCGGCACCTGGTCTGACGACGCCAGCTACGAAGCCACCATCTGGGATATTAGCCAGCGCGCCGAGGTCGGCCGCATCAGCGCCACGGCCAGCGGCCAGTCCTATATGCCCGCCGTGGTACTGCCGATTCCCATTATCGCTCCGGTTCAGGGCACTGCCTGCGACAGCGTGGGCGACCAGCTGCTGGAGTTCCTCTCGCACACACCCTAGGAGCCGCCCATGATGACAGCACTCATACGTCACGCCGCGCTGGGCCTTGCACTGCTCGCCGCGCTCACCGGCTGCGCCGGCAACCCCGCAACCGGTGGTGCCAGCGTGGTGGTCATGAGTGAATCCAAGGAAGCGAAGATCGGGCAGGAGATGTACGCCGAGATCCAGAAAGAGGGTGCAATCTACGATGACCGGGAGCTGCAGGACTACGTGAACCGTGTCGGTCAGCGCCTGGTCGCCAACAGCGACCGGCCAGACCTGCCCTTCACCTTCACCGTCATCGACAGCCCGGACCTGAATGCCTTCGCAACACCGGGCGGCTATGTCTATATCCACCGCGGACTGCTCGCCTACCTCGACTCCGAAGCCGAACTGGCCGGCGTGCTCGGCCATGAAATCGCCCACGTTACGGCGCGGCACGCCGCCCGCCAGCGCGCCGGATCACTCACCACACAGGTGCTGGCAGTCACCGCCGGTGTGCTCACCGGCAGCCGGGACATCATGGACTCCGCGGGCATGTACGGCACCGAGCTGGTTCGTGGCTACGGCCGGGAGCACGAACTGGAGGCGGACGGTCTGGGGGCGCGTTATATGTACCTGAGCGGCTATGAGCCCGACGCACTGTTGAACGTGATTGGCGTGCTCAAGGACCAGGAGCAGTATCAGCGCGTGCGCGCCAAGGCGGGCGGCAAGCCCGCCGGCACCTACCACGGGCTTTACGCCACACACCCGCGCAACGACCAGCGCCTGCAAACCGTGATCCGCGCCGCCAGCGAGTTGGACACCGGGAAGGTGCTAGAGGATCCCAGCATACCCGGCGAGTTTCAGCGGCGCACGGATGGGCTACCCTGGGGCCCGCGCATAAAACGTGAAGACAACCGCTATTACCACAACAAGCTGGCGTTCAGTTTTGCCTACCCGCCGGGCTGGCAAGTCAGCAGTGGCAGCCGCGCGATCGTCGCCAGCGCCGCAGATGGCAGCGCCAGCCTCACCATTACCCTGCAGAAACCGGACCCGCAACAAACCCCGCAACAGGCCCTGGAGGCGGCGGCCAGCGGCGGCATCAGCCATGGCCTGGACCTTGAACAGGCGGGTCTGCAGGGGTACAGCGCCCTCGCCAGTGGCGGCGGAGAGACACGGCGCCTGGCGGTGATCAATCACAACTGGCAATTTCTGTTTGAGGGCAAGGCGGAAAAATTCAAAGCCGCAGATGACGACCTGCTGGCAATGATCCAGAGCTTCCGCCCACTGCACCCGCAGGAACGCAATGCCGGTGAACAGCGCTATGTGCGTTATATCCAGGTGCCACGGGGCGCCACCATGGCCAGCCTCGCCGCCAGCATCCGGCTACCGGATGCGGAAGCACAGCTGCGGCTGCTGAATGGGCTGTATCCCAGTGGTGAGCCGCGCACCGGGGACTGGATCAAGATTATCCAGTAGTCGGCGGAGCCACCGTCAGCCGTAACGCGTGTCAGCCACGAACGGGTTGCTGCGACGCTCCTGGCCGAACGTTGAGGTGGGGCCGTGGCCGGGGACAAAGGTGATATCGTCGCCCAGGGGAAACAACGTTTCGCGAATGCTGGCAATCAGCTGGTCGTGATCGCCGCGGGGGAAATCGGTGCGCCCGATGGAGCCCTGGAACAGCACATCGCCCACCCAGGCCACCCGCTGTCCCGCGTGCAGAAACACCACATGGCCCGGGGTATGGCCCGGACAGTGAAAGACCTGCAGAGTCTGCGCGCCTACCGTCACCGTGTCGCCCTGCTCCAGCCAGCGGTCGGGCACAAAGGCATCGGCGTGCGGAAAGCCGGACATCCTGCACCACTCGGGCAGACGGTCAATCCAGAACGCGTCCTCTTTTTCCGGCCCCTCAATCGGCACACCCAGCTGCTGGCGCAACACATCCGCTGCAGCGCAGTGATCCATATGGCCATGGGTCAGCAATATTTTCTCTAGTGTTGCCCCCATTTTTTCCGCGGCCTGCAACAGGCGTTCGACATCACCACCGGGGTCCACCAGGGCCCCACACCCGGTGTCCAGGCATTTGATGATGGAGCAGTTCTGCTGGTAGGCCGTGACCGGCACGATCGTCACCTGAATAGACATGGTTTACTTCCGGTTCGATTCCAGGTCGGCACGGGGGTCACCAAAGACCGCCATGTCGAGCTGGTTTTCACTTTTACCCACAATCACGGCTAGGGTGGCGTCGCCAGTGACGTTGACTGCGGTGCGCACCATGTCCAGCAGGCGATCGACACCGATGATGAGAGCGATCCCCTCAACCGGCAGACCGGCCTGTTCCAGCACCAGCGCCAGCGTAACCAGACCGACACCGGGCACTGCCGCAGTGCCGATGGAGGCGAGAGTGGCGGTAAGAATCACCGTCAGATACGCCGCCATGCCCAGTTCCACGCCATACACCTGGGCGATAAACACCGTGGCAACGCCCTGCATGATCGCCGTTCCATCCATGTTGATCGTGGCCCCGAGTGGCACGGTAAACCCGGCAACGGAACTGTGTACACCCAGCCGGCGCTCCACGGTACGCAGGGTAATCGGCAAGGTGGCACCCGAGGAGGCGGTGCTGAAGGCAAAGGCCCACACCGAGCGCATCTTGTGCATCATCATTCGCGGAGACACCCGGGCGATGGTCGCCAGCATGGCGCTGTAGGTCACCAGACCGTGGAACAGCAGCACCGCGAGGACCGTGAAGAAATAGGCGGCGAGATCCATGATGGCACTGATGCCCATCTCGGCAAACAGTTTGGCGAGCAGGGCAAACACTCCCCAGGGGGCCAGCTCCATGAGCAGGCCCACCATCTTCATGATCACCGCTTCCATGTCGGTAAAAAAGCTGGCGATGCGACGCCCCGGCTCACCGGCGTGGGAAATGGCGTAACCGAAGAGCAGCGCAAACACGATCACCTGTAACATGTTGCCTTCGGCCATGGCGGCGATCGGGTTGGAGGGCACGATGCCCACCAGCACATCAGTGAGCGGCGGTGGCTTGGCCACCTCAAATTGCGCATCCCCCGCCATTTCCACGCCGGCACCCGGGCCGATGGCCACCGCCGCGAGCAGGGCGATGCTGATGGCGATGGCCGTGGTCGCCAGGTAGAACAGGATGGTTTTCACCGCGATGGGGCCCATGCGGGCACTGTCGCCCAGAGAGCTCGAGCCACAGATAAGCGATACCAGCACCAGGGGCACTACCAGCAGTTTCAGTGAGGCCACAAACATGCGGCCAACGACGTCGAAAACGCCAAGCACCAGCCACTCATTGACCACCCGACGCCAGACATCGGCCAGCTCACTGCTCTGCAACAACAGGTTGCACAGGGAACCGAGGACAATACCGGCTACCATCGCAAGGAGAATGCGCTTGGTCAGGCTCATTGCAGGGCGGGCCTCCAGCCGCGTGGCGCCCGGATCACGACATCAGGCATCGCTGTCGCACACTCCCGGTGTATGGCTGACCACACCCGCATCGGCACAGGCATTGCAGGGCGAGGACAGCGTCTCGCGCTGTCCGCCGTCGCGCAGCGCACACACGGGGTTGTATTCCATCGTGCACACCTGCGGTCGAGGCTCCGTGCAGACCTGTTCACTACTCGCGCTCTGCAACGGCGCGTCCACCACCTCAGGCGATGCCACCCCGGCGGGTTGCTCCTGCGGTGGCTCTGGCGCTGGAGGCTGGTTTACACCACACCCCGTGAGCAGCAAAATCAGGCACAGCGCCGGATATCGCAGCATGACTCATCCTTTCCCATGGCAAAGCGCTAGGGTACCACCGCCACCACATAAACGCAGCCGTCCTGCCGGTTACCGCGGCAGACAATGGTCCGCCAGCGATCAGCCGAACTCGCCCGACTGGTAGTCGCGAATCGCCTGCTCAAGTTCGGCCTGCGTGTTCATCACGAAGGGGCCGTACTGGGCAACAGATTCGGCAACCGGCTCCCCACGCAGCAGTAGCAGGGAGGCCCCTGCGCTACCGGCGCGCAGTGACCAGCGATCCCCGTGCGTCGTAATGGCCAGCTCCCCCGCCGTAATGGGCTGGGCCGACTGGTCAAGCGACCCTGCATACACATAGGCCAGCAGGGCATCACCGGGCGGCACGAGCAGCGCAAGGGTCGCCCGGGGATGCAGCGTGAGGTCAACCAACGCGGCCCGCGGGGCGAGTTCCCGCAAGGGTCCATGGCCGAGCCACTCACCCAGCTGCCACTCACCGGCGATCACGGCAGTGACGTAGCCGTCGCCCTCGACATGCGTCAGCGCTGACGCCGGAATATCCCGGTAGCGGGGCTCACTCAGCTTTTCCGCCGCGGGCAGGTTGATCCAGAGCTGAAAGCCGTGCAGGCCCTCGGTGTCCGCGGTGGGCATCTCAGAGTGGATAATGCCGCGCCCAGCCGACATCCACTGCACGCCGCCATCGCGAATCTCACCGCGATTGCCCCGGCTGTCCTCGTGGATAATGCCGCCGTGCTTCATGTACGTCAGCGTTTGCATACCCCGATGGGGGTGCGGCGGGAAACCGCCCCCCAAATCTTCCCGGCGCTGCGCGCGGAGTTCATCGAGCATGAGAAACGGGTCCATCGCCGCATGCCGCATGCCGGTCACCCGCTGAATCGCCACGCCGTCTCCGTCCTGGGCAGGCCTGGCCCGGCGTATCTCCTGTACCGAACGTTCGTTCATACACATTGCTCCCGGTGGCTGTTGGCGCAGATTAAGCTCGTTATTTGCGAAAATAAATTGCATTATTTCGCCTGTTACTTTCGATAATAAAGAAAGGTCAGGATGTGAACCGCACAACACTTGAACAGTGGCGCATGCTGCAGGCCGTGATCGAACACGGCGGATTCGCCCAGGCCGCCGCGGCCATCCACAAGAGCCAGTCGACCATCAATCATGCGGTGCACAAACTGCAGGACCAGCTGGGCGTCAGACTGCTGGAAGTCGTGGGCCGCAAGGCGCAGCTTACCGAGGCAGGCACATTAATGTTGCGCCGTGCCTCCCAGCTGCTGGCACAGGCAGCCCAGCTGGAGGACGTCGCCAGCAGCCTCGCGCAGGGTACGGAGGCGGAGATTCATCTGGCGGTGGATGAGTTATACCCCACGGCACAACTGGCCCAGGTGATGGCGGCGTTCTCCCATCGCTATCCCAATACCCGGATAGCGCTTTACGAGACTGTCCTTTCCGGTGGCGAGGAGCGCCTGCTGCGGGGCGAAGTCGGGTTACTGATTGCGAGCTCGGTTCCCGCGGGCTTCCTCGGCGAGCCCGTCATGCAGGCCGAATTCGTTGCCGTCGCGGCGCGCGGGCACGCTCTGCACGCGCTGGGCCGCACCCTGACGCTACAGGATCTTGCGCGGGAGCGACAAATCGTCATTCGCGACTCCGCCCAGGACCGGCGCACCGACGCCGGCTGGCTCGGCGCGGAGCAGCGCTGGACCGTAAGCCACGTGGCCACATCCATTGAGCTGGTCAGCCGTGGCCTCGGCTTCGCCTGGCTGCCGCGCACGCGCATCTCAACCGCCCTGGACGCAGGCGAGCTGGAAGCACTGCCGCTGGAGCAGGGAGCCCGCCGCCACGCGACGTTGTACCTGACGGTTGCCGACCCCGACTGTGCCGGCCCCGCCGCGCGTTACCTCGCTGAGTTATTCAGCCGGCAAGGCCCCGCAGCAGCATAAAGGGCACATTGGTTCTATTTTTTCGAAAGATTTTGCCAATATTATGCGATTTTAAAAGCAGCCCTTCGAATTCACACTGCCTCTGAGCAAACACGACAGGAGCAGTGCGATGGGTATGCTGGTTAACGGGCAGTGGCAGGACGTCTGGTACGACACTGACAGCAACGAGGGACGCTTTGTCCGCGAGAGCGCCCGGTTCAGGCACTGGGTCACCGCCGACGGCGCGGCGGGCGCGACGGGAGACAGCGGGTTTGCCGCCGCGTCCGGGCGCTATCACCTGTACGTATCCCTCGCCTGCCCCTGGGCCCATCGAACGCTGATCGTGCGGGCGTTGAAGGGCCTGGAAGCGCTCATTGATGTGTCGGTGGTCAGCCCCCTGATGCTGGAGAACGGCTGGACCTTCGATCGTGACGCAGGCAGCACCGGCGACAGGGTGGGCGGCGCCGACTTCCACCATCAGGTCTACACCCGGGCGGACCCCACCTACACCGGGCGGGTAACGGTGCCGGTGCTCTGGGACCGCGAACACAATACCATTGTCAGCAACGAATCCGCTGACATCATTCGCATGTTCAACAGTGCCTTCAATGACATCACCGGGAACACGCTCGACCTGTATGGCCCGTCCGAGCGCGCCGCCATTGACGACTGGAATGCGCGCATTTACCCCGCCATCAACAACGGCGTATACCGCGCGGGCTTTGCCACCACACAGCAGGCCTACGAAGAGGCCTACCATGCCCTGTTCGCGGAGCTTGACCACATCGATGCACACCTTGCGCATCAGCGGTACCTGACCGGCACCACCCTGACCGAGGCAGACATTCGCCTGTTCACCACACTGATCCGCTTCGACGCCGTGTACCACGGGCATTTCAAGTGCAACCGGCAGCGGCTGGAGGACTACCGGCACCTGCCGGGGTACATCCGCGATATCTACCAGCGTCCGGGCGTGGCGGACACGGTGGATTTCGACCACATCAAAACCCACTACTACGCGTCGCATCGCAACATCAATCCAACCGGCGTGGTGCCCGTCGGCCCCGACATCGACTACGCATCAGCCCACGGGCGCCGCTAACCGCCCGGCGGCAGGTCCCTGGGGAACAGCTGCTGCTGCAGGGTCCCGGCGACGTCGCCCACGGACGCCCAGTGCTGCACAGGCAGCTGCATGCGCAGATAGCCCGCCGTCGGCAGGTTGGCCAGCCGCAGCGCCGGCAGCAGCTGGTTGGCCAGGTCGGTCAGACCCGGATTGTGCCCGATCAGAAACAGCTGCGCCTCGTCGTCGGGGCGGGCGCGTAACCAGGCCAGCAGGTCCGTTGCGCTGAAGGTGTACAGATCCGGTTCACTGCAATGTGATGCTGCGGCCAGTCCGGGCCAGCCCGCGCATAGGCCATGCAGGGTCATCTGCGCGCGCCGCGCCGTGCTGGCATGGATACCCATGGGCGCCAGCTGCCGCTGCAACGCCGCACCCATGCGCGGTGCGTCACGCAGCCCTCGGGCGTTCAGTGGCCGCTCGTGGTCGGCGAGACCCGGCTCCCCCCAATCGGACTTGGCGTGACGCAGGATGTGCAGGATTTTCATCGGGTTTTCCTCTCTCCCCACCCGGCCAGTCACGCACAAAACGACGAAAAAAACCAGATCGTTTTCGGCGCCGGGGTCACGCATAATGGCGCGCCGCGACACTACAGGACCGCACCGGACACCATGAGCAAGAGCATTTCCCAGCGTATCGCCGAAGAACTCGCCGTCAGCGAAAGCCAGATCAGCGCCGCCATCGGCCTGCTGGACGACGGCGCCACCGTGCCCTTCATCTCACGCTATCGGAAAGAGGTCACGGGCGGGCTGGATGACACGCAGATGCGCCACCTTGATGAACGCCTGCGCTACCTGCGGGAACTGGACGAGCGCCGCGCAGCCATTCTCAAGTCGATTGCTGAACAGGACAAGCTCAGCCCGGCGCTGGAACAGGCACTGCTGGAGGCCGACACCAAAAACCGGCTCGAAGACCTCTACCTGCCCTACAAACCCAAGCGCCGCACCAAGGCGCAGATTGCCCGGGAGGCGGGCCTGGAACCGCTGGCAGAGGCACTGCTCGCGGATCCGCAGCAGAGCCCCGAGGCACTCGCCGAATCCTACCTGAACCCGGATCAGGGTATTGCCGATATCAAGGCGGCTCTCGACGGTGCGCGACAGATCCTGATGGAACGCTTTGCAGAGGATGCCGACCTGCTGGCGCGCCTGCGCAGCTTCCTGCTGGAGAACGCCCTGCTCGCTTCCCGCCTGGTGCCCGGCAAGGAAGCCGAGGGCGCCAAGTTCCGCGACTACTTCGAACACACAGAGCCGCTGGCAACGACGCCTTCGCACCGGGCACTGGCCATGTTCCGCGGACGCAATGAAGGTTTCCTGCAGCTCGACCTGCTGCTCGACCCGGAAGAAAAGCCGGGAGATGCACACCCCTGCGAAGCCATGATCGCGGATCACTGGTCGATTCGCGACGCCGGACGCGCCGCTGATCGCTGGCTGGCAGATACGGTGCGCTGGACCTGGCGGGTCAAACTGCTCAGCCACCTGCAGACCGATCTGCTCACGCAGCTGCGGGAGCGTGCCGAGCAGGAAGCGATTGGCGTCTTCGCCCGCAACCTGAAGGACCTGCTGCTGGCAGCACCCGCGGGAGCCCATGTCACGATCGGGCTCGATCCGGGTCTGCGCACCGGCGTGAAACTGGCCGTTGTTGATGCCACAGGCAAAGTGGTGGACCACGGCGCACTGTTTCCCCACCCGCCGCAAAAGCGCACGCGCGAGGCCAGCGCGGAACTGCTGCGGCTGATACAGAAGCATGGGGTCGAACTCATCGCCATCGGCAATGGTACCGCCAGCCGGGAAACTGACAAGTTCGTCGGCGACCTGCTGCAGGAACACCCCGAGCTGAACTGCCGCAAGGTCATGGTGAACGAATCCGGCGCCTCCATCTACTCCGCTTCGGAGTTCGCTGCGCGGGAGTTCCCCGACCTCGACGTGACCATACGCGGCGCTGTGTCCATTGCCCGGCGCTTGCAGGACCCACTGGCCGAGCTGGTGAAAATCGACCCGAAATCCATCGGTGTCGGCCAGTACCAACATGACGTCAGCCAGGTCCAGCTGGCACGCCAGCTGGACGCCGTCGTCGAGGACTGTGTGAACGCCGTGGGGGTGGACGTGAATACAGCGTCGGTACCGCTGCTGGCGCGGGTATCGGGCCTGAACCAGAATCTGGCCAACAACATTGTGGCACTGCGCGACCAGGCCGGCAGCTTCGCCAGCCGCAGAGACCTCCTGCAGGTGCCGCGCTTCGGCGAGAAAACCTTTGAGCAGGCGGCGGGCTTCCTGCGCATCAACAACGGCTGCAACCCGCTTGATGCCTCCGCCGTACACCCCGAATCCTACCCGCTGGTCGAGCGCATTGCAGAGCGCCAGCAGCGATCCCTGTCCAGCCTGATTGGCGACTCCGCATTCCTGCGCAGCGTGCGGCCCGGCGACTACGTCACCGAACAGGTGGGCCTGCCCACGGTACTCGATATCCTCCGTGAACTGGACAAACCGGGGCGCGATCCCCGTCCGGAGTTCCGCATGGCGAGCTTCCAGGACGGCGTCGAGAAGATCGCCGACCTGAGGCCAGACATGGTGCTGGAGGGCACGGTGACCAACGTGACCAATTTCGGGGCCTTTGTGGATGTCGGCGTCCACCAGGACGGCCTCGTGCACATATCGGTTCTCGCTGACCGCTTCATCAAGGATCCGCATGAGGTGGTAAAGGCCGGTGACGTGGTGAAAGTGAAAGTCATGGAAGTGGACCTGGAGCGCAAGCGCATTGCCCTGAGCATGCGCCTCAACGACAAGGCGCAGGACGCTGCACGCCAACCGGGCGGGCGGCGGCAGGAACCGCGAGGCGCCGGGCCAAAATCAGCCGCGCGGGGCAACGCCACGCACAAGGCTGCCAGCAAGGGTGCAGAACCCTCGACGGCTCTCGCCGCGGCGTTTGCCAGGGCGCGCGGCGACCGCTAGGGTCAGCGCGAAGCGGGCGTTGTCCAGCCCAGCTTGACCGCGTCGAGGGTGATGTCTGCCGGGGGCCCACTGCCCACTTCGGCGGCGAGCCAGGGCAACAACACGTACAGTAGGCCGGGGGTACCGTGCAGTAGCGGCAGCGCAATGAGCAGGGTATCACCGGCACTGTTGAGCAGTAGCGCATGATCGGTGCGCTGCGGCAGCGACGTGCTCACCATCGCGGACCACTCCAGCGTCACGCCCTGGCGCATCTGCCAGCGCAATTCCAGCGCCAGGTTGTTCAGCTCGGTGAACAGCTGCTGGCACAGCGCACGCTCATCCACCAACCGACTGCCCGCGCGCTCCGCGGGCGGCGGGAATTCCACGCGCAATCCGCGCTGTGCACAGACATTGCCATCGCGCGTGAAACTCCACGTGGGCTCCGGCGTCTCTGCCGTGATGGGTATCGGTTCCTGTTTGGCGGCCTGCGGCGCCGTTGTTGGGGCCAACACGCGGGCACAGTCATTGCTTGCGCAGAACGCCGAGGCAATGCGCGCTTCCAGTACCCCCTGCTGGTCTCGGCGGGGGTGACTGAGCATAACGCTGGCAGCGCCCACCTGTATCGCCGGGTCCGCCAGCGGCGGCAACAGCAGCTGGACCGGCTTGTTTGCCTGCACCGCGCGCTGCAGGCGCAGCACCTCGCCCGCGTACTGTTCGACCGCGACCGCCCAGCCGAGAGGGCTGCGAGCGCCGGCTTCCCCATCTGCGGCCTGGCGCCGCGCCAGTGCCGCCTCCGCGAGCAGCACCTCGGCCAGTTCCATCAGCGCGATATCCGCAAACTGCTGCCGACCGGCGTCGTCAGCCGCCAGTTGCTCTACCAGACGCTGAAAACGGGAGGCTTCCATGACCGGCGTGGCGCCGGGCTCGGCCGCCATCCCCGCCATCCCCGCCATCAGTAGCGAGGCGACCAACACTCGATACAATGACGGTACCAGGTAACGGTCGCGGCGGTTGGTTGAAGCTGCCCACATACGCGGTCGACGCAGGAAAGGTATTATTCGTCTCCCCGCCTGACGGGACGGCGCTGGGCTTTGAGGGTGCCGCGCTGCTGCTTCTTATCCAGCCGCTTGCGTCTAGAGGCGAGGGTGGGCCTCGTCGGCCTGCGCGCTTTGCGCGGACGGCAGCACTCGGCGATCAACTCGGCAAGGCGCACCAGGGCGTCCTCCCGATTTTTCGCCTGACTGCGGAAACGCTGCGCCTTGATGGTAACGACCCCTTCTTCCGAAATACGGCTGTCCCGACGGGCAAGCAACGCGGCAATACAGTTTTCGGGGAGGGAAGACGCCACAGCATTGAAACGCAGGTGTATGGCGGTGGAGACCTTGTTCACGTTCTGCCCCCCGGCACCCTGTGCCCGAATCGCATGCAGTTCAACCTCATCCAGCGGCACGGCCAGCGTTGCGCTGATCTGCAGTGTGTCCTGTTCTGCCATGCAGTGTCGCACCTCGAATGTAGCGGTTCACGCGGCGAGCTGCCGGGGCGTGCTGCGCTGTGGGTGGCGCGCCTAGCGGTCCTGGAACCAGGCGACAAACTCATCAAACTCGACCACGCCGCTGCCGTCGCTGTCGATGGCCTGGAACCCGACCTGTGGGTCCTCCCCGGGCTCGAGAGCATCCAGGCCTTCCAGCAATGCCGCAAACTCCTTCAACTCAATTTTACCGTCGCCATTGCGGTCAAAATGATCAAAGTTTTCCCGCAGTTCCTGCTCTGACACGTCGGACATTTTTTAACTCCTCACAAGTGCACCAGGGTGACAGTAAACACGTGGCTACGCTCCCGGCCAACCGCCAGTCTCTGGCACCGGTTCGCCAACACGTGGAGTATAATGGAGTAGCCCGCACATGATACCCGGCCCGTCGCCGAGGAAAACCCTTCCAAATGGGAATCGTTCGCGTTATGGTGCGCGCACAGATCGCGACAACCACTCCCCACACTCGGGTGACACCGCCAATGAAGAAAACGCAGCCCTCGGGGGCGCCGAAAACGCTGTGGTCACTGCGCCGCGGGGAACACTGTGCCATCGCCGGCTATGACGATCTGCTGGCAGAGGCCTACAAGGTACGCCTTATGGAGTTTGGCTTCTACCCCGGCGAAACGGTGTCCTGCCTGCAGTCCCCGGGGTTCGGTGCCCCCAAGGTCTACCGCGTCAACAACACCATTTATTCGCTGGATGACGAGATTGCGGATCACATTCTTGTAGAGAGTACCGGGCTGTGACCAAGGTCCTGCTGATCGGCAGCCCCAACTCGGGCAAGAGCATGCTGTTCAACCGCCTCACCGGGTTGTCGCAGAAGGTTGCAAACTTCCCTGGCATAACCGTCGATGTCGCCAGTGGCAAGTTGCAGGGTATGGACGATGTGCACCTGGTCGACTTTCCCGGTACCTACTCCCTGAAAGCGATTTCAGCAGAGGAAAAGGTGGCGGTGGCCCAGTTCGAAAAGGCCCTCGCTGATGCCGACGTCGAGCATGTACTGTGCCTGATCGATGCCACGCGGCTGGAAAAAAGCCTCTTTTTCACGCTGCAGGTTATCCGTGAGTGCGAATTGCACGACAAGCCGGTCACCGTGCTGGCCAACATGATCGATGTGCTGGAAGCGAACAATCTGAGCATTGACCTGCCGGCGCTGGAGACTGCAATCCACACCCGGGTGCTGCCGATTTCGGCACGTTCCGGCAAGGGGCTGGCGGAGATCTCCGAGCACATCAGGGCCACCCGCACGGCAGACAGGCCGCGGCAGCGACCACACCTCACGGGCACACCGGACGAGCTTCTCAGGGGCACCGCGCACCAGCTGGCGCAACGCCTTGGGCCGCGCGGTGATGTGCTGGTACGCACACAGAATCGACTGGATGCTTTCTTCCTCCACTCCCTGACCGGAGGTGTTGCGTTCTTCGGGATCATGTACCTGCTGTTCCAGTCGATCTTCACCTGGTCGACACCGGCCATGGATGCCATCGAGGGTTCGCTGGCGTGGATTGCCGACAGGATCGTACCGCTCATCGGCAGTCAGGTGCTGCAGGATTTTACCGCCGACGCGCTGTTCAGCGGCATCGGGGCATTTCTTGTCTTCGTACCGCAGATTTTTGTGCTGACGTTTGTGATTGGCCTGCTGGAGGATTCCGGCTACATGGCGCGGGCCACGCTGATCTGTCACAAGCCGCTGCGCTACTTCGGGCTGACCGGCAAGAGCTTTGTGCCCATGCTGTCCGGCGTCGCCTGCGCCATTCCGGGCATCTATGCGGCCCGGGCGGTGGACTCGCCGCGGAAGCGCCTGCTCACCTACATGGCCATACCGCTGATGCCGTGTTCGGCCCGCCTCCCCGTCTATGCCCTGCTGATCGCCGCCTTTATACCGGGTGACACGTTCCTCGGTGGCCTGGTGGGATGGCAGGGGCTGGCCATGTTCGGTATCTATTTCTTCGGCATGCTGATGGCGCTGATTATCACCGGCGTGGTATCCCGTGCACGAAAAGACCAGTTCGACGACCTGCCCTTCGTCCTCGAGCTGCCCCCTTACCGCTTACCGGGGGTCAAGCCGCTGCTGCGCAACGCCTTCAATCGCGCGAAGCACTTTGTGGTCAAGGCTGGCAAAATCATCTTTACGGTGACACTCGTGGTCTGGGTGCTGGGTTACTTCCCCAATTTTGGCGCCGACCTCGGTCAATCCTGGCTGGGCCACCTGGGCCGGTTGATCGAGCCGCTGTTTGCGCCCCTGGGCCTCGACTGGCGCTACGGCGTGGCCATCCTGACCTCCTTCCTGGCACGCGAGGTGTTTGTTGGCACACTGGGCACCATTTTCGGTATTGAGGGTGCCGAGGAAAACATGGTGCCCCTGGTCGAGCAGATCCAGAACAGTGATCTCACCGTCGCTTCGGGCCTGGCCCTGTTGGTGTTTTTCGCCATTGCCCTGCAATGCGTGTCGACAATGGCTATCCTGTCGAAAGAGGCGCGCTCCGGCACCCTGGCATTGAAAATGTTTGGCGCGTACTTCGTGCTGGCCTACGTGGCGGCCTTCCTGGTCTATCAGGTCGCCACGCTGTTCTAGGGAATCAGAAGGTGTAGGTGACAGCGGCGAAGCCCTTGATCACCTGATCGGTATCGACAATCGGGCTGTCTGTGATGTCGCTACCGAGCTGTTCCAGCGCTACATTGAACACCGCGCGCCAGTTTTCTGTGAATTCATAGAACACGCCCAGCCCCACTTCAGCGGTGAAGGTGTCGCTGAGGTGATAGGCCGGCCGACTTGCCGTGGCCGCAGCAGCCGGCACACCGAAATCGTGATTGGCCAAGGCACCGCTGATCCAGTTTACCCCTATACCCGGTGTGAGACGCAAATTCCCGAACTGGAAGCCGCGCGACAGGCGCGCGACAACGGTCCCGCCTCCGATCTGGTCAAGCAGGTCGTGCTCGTAACCCAGATCCAGGGTGAAGCCGCTGGCGCTCTCGTATACCAGCGCGAGGCCTCCCATCAGGGTACTCTCGCGATCGCCCAGACCGTCGAGTGCAGGACTGTCACTTTCCTCATAGGCGCCCACACGGTAGGACCCTGTCAATGCCAGCCGCAGGTCATCACTGCCCCACACGCCGTAGCGCAGGCTCGGCCCAACCCACTGCAGGCGCTCGCCGAAATAGGTCACTGCGGGGACCGGCTGAATAACGTTGGTATCGGAGCCGACATAGGGACTGCTGCGGCCAATAGCGCCCAGACCTACGCCCCACTGGCCGGTTTCGCCCAGTACCGCAAAGAGGGCGATGTCCAGGTCAATCCGGCTGCCCGGCTGCGCGGTGAACGCAGCTCGCTGAAAACTCGGCGGTCCTTTGGGTTGGTAGTTGTTCGACAGGCCAAGCGGCTCGCGGGGAATACCAATAAAGTTCCGATCCAGCGCCCGGTTGTTGTTTTCATCAAGGTAAACCAGTACCGCAATGTCGCCCGACGGCGCATCGGGAATGTGGTATTGCTGCCCGGCGCGGATCTCATACTGCAGCTCCCGCGCGGGCCGGCGGAACACACCGAAAGCATTGGGATCATCGTACACCTGCAGGACCAGGGTCCCCGTCTCAGGCAGATTACGGACCTGCACGACGATTTCACTGGCCCCCGCCGTCGAGGCACCCAACAGGAACAGCAGTAGCAGGTGTCGAGGGTATCGCATTGTGGCGTCTGGCTCCGCAACGAAGAAAGCGATAATCATTATCGCCGGGGCCGCGCCCTGGATAACAGCGATTTTCCGCGCATTCCTGCGCCTGTCTCTTATACACATCTGACGCTGCCGACGACTCCTTACGTGTAG